>Ga0315281_10004800_pt1 | contig 19532 bp, 12 predicted proteins | sample YL17G07_0_MG_FD_204540 | JGI IMG/M metagenome (GOLD analysis project Ga0315281, IMG submission 204540) | Sediment microbial communities from Yellowstone Lake, YNP, Wyoming, USA - YL17G07_0 | ecosystem: Environmental > Aquatic > Freshwater > Lake > Sediment | place: USA: Wyoming | collected... | reverse complement strand
GTGCTTTCGGGATTGAAGGCTGGCGATAAAGTCGCTACGGTCGGGGCGTTTCTGGTGGATGCGGAGAATCGGCTCAATCCCGCCGCCAGTGCCCAGTATTTTGGGGCCAGCGGCGGACATCAGCATCAATAGCCGAAAAAGAAACGTGTACAGAGGCGAAGGAGCCCAAAATCGATGATACCACAGGTCATTGAATATTCCGTCCGGAATCGGTTTATCATCCTGCTGATTATTGCGCTGATGGCGATTTGGGGTGTCTATTGCGTCTTGAAGACCCCAATCGACGCGATCCCGGACCTTTCTGAAAACCAGGTCATCATCTTTACCGACTGGATGGGCCGATCCCCCAAGGAAATCGACGACCAGATTACCTATCCCCTGTCCGTAAACCTGCAAGGGTTGGCGGGCGTCAAGGCCATTCGCTCGTCGAGTGAATTTAATTTCTCCATGATCAACATCATCTTTGACGACAAGACCGACTTTTACTTTGCCCGAACGCGGGTTCTGGAACGACTCAACATCGCCAGTACCTACCTGCCTGCGGGAGTGGTACCCTACCTGGCCCCTGACGCCACTGCCTTGGGCCAGATTTTCTGGTATACGGTGGAAGGCGACGGGTACAGCCTTGATGAACTTAGGGCCATTCAGGACTGGTACGTGCGTTATCAACTCTATGTGTCGGGAGTAGCCGAAGTAGCCAGTGCCGGGGGGTTCGTTCGCGAGTATCAAATCGACGTGGACCCCGATAAGCTGCGGGCGTATGACATCCCGCTCGGCAGCGTCTTCAATGCCGTCGCCCGAAGCAATATCTCCGTGGGTGGGAAGGTTTATTTTGAGGCCAACGCGGAATACCTGATTCGTGGAGTAGGCTGGCTGCGAGGAACCAAGGATCTGGAAAACGTCGTCGTCGCCGAACGGAACGGCGTTGCGATCTACGTTCAGAACGTGGCGACGGTCCAACTGGGGCCTGAGTATCGGCGAAGCATGCTGGAAAAAAACGGCCGCGAGGTCGTAGGCGGGGTCGTGCTGATGCGGTATGGGGAAAACCCGCTTACCGTTACTCGGGCGATCAAAAATCGAATCGACCAACTCCAGGCGGGACTGCCGCAGGGAGTGAAGATCATTCCTTTTTATGATCGGACCCGCCTGATCGAAGGGGCCATTCACACCCTCAAGGGAACGCTTAAGGAAGAGCTTCTCATCGCGAGTATCGCCATTTTGCTTATCCTCACCCACGTTCGCAGTGCCTTTGTCGTTTGTGCGACGCTTCCTCTGGCCGTGCTCGTGTCGTTCATCCTGATGTACTATCTGAACATACCGAGCAATATCATGTCGCTGTCGGGCATCGCCATCTCCATTGGTATTCTCGTGGACGCAGCGGTGGTGATGGTTGAAAATGCCACCCACGAACTGACGAAAGAGTTCGGCCATCAAAAGATTAAAGGCGATACGACGGAGATCGTCGTGCGATCCTGCCGGCTGGTAGGCAAACCCATCTTCCTTGCGGTGATGATCATGCTCATCTCGTTCCTGCCTGTTTTTGCACTGGGCGGCATGGAAGGAAAGATGTTCCATCCGCTGGCCTTCACGAAGAGCTTCGCCATGCTCGGCGTGGCTCTCCTGGCGGTGACGTTCGTGCCGGCGATGATCCCGATTTTCATCAAGGGTCGGCTGCGCAGGGAAGAAGACAACTGGATCGTTCGGAGTTTTATTAACATCTATAAGCCGGTGTTGACGTGGCTGATGAAGGTCCCGGCGGCGGGCATCTGGTTCATGGCGTTCTTGTTTATCCTCGGAGTCGGGTTTATCGGCAGCAAGACCGTGTTCCTGGCCGTCCTGGTCACCGCCCTTTTCTTCGGAAGTATTTTCTTTCGTCGGTTTTGGAGCCAGGGTCTTGCTTTGGTACTCCTGGTCGTAACTGCCTTCGGGGCTTGGCACCTGCCCAAACTCGGCCGCGAGTTCATGCCTCCACTGGATGAGGGAAGTATCCTCGACATGCCGGTGACCGTGCCACGGGTTTCGATTGCCCAGGCAGGGGATGATATTCGCGTTCGCGATAAAGTCATGGGCGGCTTTCCCGAAGTCGAGCAGGTCGTCGGAAAGGTGGGCCGGGCGGACACCCCGACCGATCCGTCCGGCATCGACATGGTGGAAACCATCGTGACCCTGCGGCCCAAGGTGTGGTGGCCCAAGCGAAAAATGCGGTTCGAGGATGCCTTAAAGGAATCCCGGGAGCTGATCGAGGTCTTGCAGCAAAAAGGGTTTCTCAAGACCGATTTAAGACCGGATCAGGTGGGCGACCTGGCCAACCGCACCACAATGGACGCCTTTTTCAAGTTTGATCGAACAATGCGGGATCTCGCTTACCAGCGACAAATTGAGTTTGAACCGGTCGTCGCAAGAAACTTGGTACTCGGGACCGTGAACGATCTTATCGAACTGTTCCGTGTGAAAACTGTACTAAAGAACGCACCGACCGCCGCCCAGATCGATCAGATGGCTGACCCCTTGGTCCAGGAATATGGTTTATCCCTGGTCAAGGTTCCCCGGCAGGATGAAATGACCAAGCTGGTGATTGCCGCGGCACAAAACCTGGCCGAACTTGGGGCGGTCGATCAAAGTCCGGAGCTACTTGTTACGCCCGCTACGCTGTGGAATTCGGCCCGAGACGCCATCGCCACGGTGGTGGGTGGGGAAAAGACCACGGTCTTTACTGAAATGCTGGCTGAATTTGAAAAACGATTGAACCAGCAGTGGATCGAACGGGTCAAGATGCTCAATTGGGAATTGCAGGATAAAGCCCTTGACGCCATGGTCTGGAATCTTTTGGAAGGGTTACGGACCTATGCCCGGAACAATCAGCTCTTGGTCAAAGAACCGGCTGATTCGGACCTTCAATCTATTCGCGGTGACAGTGCAAGAGCATTTGGCAAGCGGACCTTCCTCTGGCACAAGCTCAAGGCCGATATCGTCAAGGAAATGGACAGCGAACTCCAGATGCCCGGCTGGGGAAATATCTGGACCCAACCGATCATCAACCGGGTCGATATGCTCGCGACCGGCGTCCGCACCATGATCGGTGTGAAGATCTACGGCCCGCGGCAGGAAGACGTCGCTCAGGAAGTCGTGGAAGGGGGTATCAAGAAGGTTGTGGTGAAAGAACCGGGAATTCAGACCGTGGCCAATCAGGTGGCTGGGGTTCTGAAGGGCATCCAAGGCGCGGTGGATGTCTTTCCGGACCAGATCGTCGGGCGAAGTTATTTGCAGATCGATATCGACAGGGAAAAGGCTGCCCGGTATGGCGTGAATGTTGCCGACGTCCAGGAAGCGATCGAAGTGGCGATGGGAGGAAAGACCATTACCACCACCGTCGAGGGTCGGAGGCGATTCCCGGTCCGCGTGCGATATGCCAGGGACTTTTGGCAGACCCAGGAGGCCTTGAAGCGAATCCTTGTGACCGGTACCCGAGGCACGGCTGCCGCAGAGGCCCAAAGTTCAGGAATGGGTTCCGAAAAGGCAGCAATGGGCTCGACGGAAGGCAAGATGCCCGGCGGTGACGTGCTTCAGATCCCGATTACGGATGTAGCCGATATCAAGGTGGTTGAAGGCCCCAGCGTAATCAAGAGTGAAAATGGCATGTTGCGGTCCTACGTGCAACTCAACGTCCGCGACCGCGATATCGTTGGATTTGTCGAAGAGGCTCAGCGGGCGGTGGCAGAAAAAGTCAAAATGCCTCCCGGATTCTTCCTGGAATGGTCGGGCCAATTCGAGCACCAGGTCCGGGCGAAAAAAACCCTGCAAGTTATCTTCCCGATGGTCATAGTGCTCATCTTCGTCATCCTCTACATGACGTTCAACGACGTGAAGGATGCCATTCTGATCATCCTGGCCGTCCCCGGAGCCTTGGTCGGTGGGGTCATTTTTCAAAGCTTGTTCGGCTTTAACTTCAGCGTGGCCGTCTGGGTTGGCTACATCGCGTGCTTCGGAATGGCCACCCAAACAGGGATCGTCATGCTGGTGTACCTGCATGACGCTATCAACGCCCGTGGCGGGTTGGAAAATATTAAGTCTGTCAGTGAGGTGACGCAAGCCGTTATCACCGGGGCCGTCCACCGATTGCGCCCCAAGCTTATGACCGAAGGAGTGGCCATTGTCGGTCTGATGCCGATGCTCTGGGCCACGGGCGTAGGCTCCGAGGTCATGAAGCCAATGGCCGCTCCGGTTCTTGGTGGTTTGCTGGTGGCAGATGAAGTGATCGACCTGCTTTTGCCGGTCGTTTTCAACTGGTATCAGTGCCGGAAGTGGCGAAAGATGAACCACGCTCAGAATGTAGTCTGATCCTTGATAATCTTATATTCTGTTTGAACAAAAAACTCTTCGCGAGCCGGAATAGGTTGCGGTTCGTTAGCAGCATAAATTTCGACATTTCGGAGTTGACAGAAAACCGTATTTGGCTACAATCAGGATTCCGCTGATCGAGGTATCGGCGGAAGGAGTATTGGTTGAGATTTATGACCCAAAACAGGCTGGTGTTTCTTTGAACGGATGGCAAGAGCGAGGGTCGAAGACGCCAGGCCACTGTCAAAGGTGGCCTGAATTTTTTGGTGTATCACAAGAATTGACAACTAAAAAGCTTGTTCAGACAGCGAGAAACGGTTGTCGGGATAAAATCTTTAAGCTGAGGTCATGCCCGTGCCGACACATAAGGAACAGCGTCCTTGCGGCAGAAACGGGGTCGTAGCTCAGTTGGTTAGAGCGCATCCCTGATAAGGATGAGGTCGGTGGTTCGAATCCACCCGGCCCCACTTGCGACCCGGCAGAAAGAGGATTTTCGGGGACGTAGCTCAATTGGGAGAGCGCCGGTTTTGCAAGCCGGAGGTTGCCGGTTCGATCCCGGTCGTCTCCAACACACATTTGAGAACTCGGCGCCTATAATTAAATATCCGAAAAAAGAGGGTCGGTATTTTCCGGAAATTCCGGAACTTCTTTACAGGCAACGGGTTATCAGAAATAAAAAAAATTAAAAACGGTTGTTGACATTGACGAAGCCGACGCTATACTGGAGCGTCTCAAGCTGAATAAGCATGTTGAGAGTCAGATCCAGCCGTTTAAGTTCGACGGCAATTCATCCTGACGTTTGAAGGTTCTTTGACAAGTGAATAGGTCTAGGCGTGTAAAGCACCGAAAGAAAGAAAATCGATCCTGCTCCGAGTTAATCGGAGCTATTCGATTGAGGCGCGTCTGAGGGGCTTGATCCAGAAACTATCAGCTTACGATAGAGATGGTCAAGCTACTAAGGGTGCATGGTGGATGCCTAGGCGCCAGGAGGCGATGAAGGACGTGGCAGCCTGCGATAAGCCCAGGGGAGTTGGCAAACAAACTTTGATCCTGGGGTTTCCGAATGGGGTAACCCGACGTCACAGGGCAACCTGATGGCGTCACGGCCGGGTGAATGTATAGCCCGGTACGAGTCAACCCAGGGAACTGAAACATCTAAGTACCTGGAGGAAAGGAAATCAATCGAGACTCCGTCAGTAGCGGCGAGCGAAAGCGGATTAGCCCAAACCAGCCTTCGGGCTGGGGTTGCGGACGGGCAACCGTGGGTCAGGAAGAGCTAGCAGAACGGTCTGGGATGGCCGGCCAAAGAGGGTGACAGCCCCGTACGCGAAATTCGACTTGACTCCTGCCCGCTCCAGAGTAGCACGGCACACGTGGAACGCCGTGTGAATCCGGGTGGACCATCATCCAAGGCTAAGTACTACCTGGCGACCAATAGTGAACCAGTATGGCGACTGAAAGGTGAAAAGAACCCCTTTTAGGGGAGTGAAAAGTACCTGAAACCATGCACTTACAAGCGGTGGGAGCCCTATGCCTCGCAAGAGGAATGGGTGACCACGTGCCTTTTGCATAATGAGCCGGCGAGTTATTGTCAGCGGCAAGGCTAACCATTTCAGATGGGCAGCCGTAGCGAAAGCGAGTCTGAATAGGGCGTTTGAGTCGTTGGCGATAGACCCGAAACCGAGTGATCTACCCATGGCCAGGGTGAACCTGCCGTAACAGGTGGGGGAAGCCCGAACCCGTTAACGTTGAAAAGTTATGGGATGAGCTGTGGGGAGGAGTAAAAGTCTAATCAAACTCGGAGATAGCTGGTTCTCCCCGAAATGACTTTAGGGTCAGCCTCGGGAAACTACGTTACGGGGGTAGAGCTACTGAATGGAATCGGGGGTCTACCAGACTACCCGCTCCAATCAAACTCCGAATACCGTAACGATTATCCCGGGAGTGAGCCTGTGGGTGATAACGTCCATAGACGAGAGGGAAACATCCCAGATCGCCAGCTAAGGTCCCTAATACCTGCTAAGTGCTAAAGGAAGTCTGGTTTCTGAGACAGCCAGGATGTTGGCTTAGAAGCAGCCACCATTTAAAAAGTGCGTAATAGCTTACTGGCCGAGAAATTGGGCGCCGAAAATGATCGGGACTAAAGCAGGTTACCGAAGCTGCGAGTTCGTATCGATTGTGGTCGATACGAGCGGTAGGGGAGCGTTGTCGGGCAGATACAAGCGGTACCGTAAGGAGCCGTTCCGGGCCCGACAAGCGAGAATGCCGGTATGAGTAACGATAAACCAGGTGAGAATCCTGGTCGCCGTAAGCCTAAGGTTTCCTGGGCAAGGTAAATCCGCCCAGGGTTAGTCGGATCCTAAGGTGAGGCCGAAAGGCGTAGCCGATGGACAGCAGGTTAATATTCCTGCACTCTGTATGGAAGGTTTGCACCTAAGGGGTGACGCAGCAGCGAAGGCTGGAAGCCGATTAGTCGTGGCTATCGGGGGCCTGGCCCTGACCGGTAGGTAAATCCGCCGGTCGTTAAAGGGGTGGGTCACCGCGAGGGCCGATTTGATGCCCGAGCAGTCGGATCTGCTGCCGAGAAAAACCTCGTAGGGACAACCATGCGGAACCGTACCGCAAACTGACACAGGTAGGCGAGGAGCGTATCCTCAGGCGCTCGAGTAAACCGTCCTCAAGGAACTAGGCAAATTTACCCCGTAACTTCGGGAGAAGGGGTCCCTACAGGTCGACAGGGTTAATCATCTTGTTGATGCTGAGGGCGCAGAGAAACGGGTCTGCCGACTGTTTATCAAAAACACAGCTCTCTGCTTTAAGTCGTACAGATGACGTATAGAGAGTGACGCCTGCCCGGTGCGGGAATGTTAAGGAAGTCGGTTAGCTCAGGTTCGCCTGGGCGAAGCTGGCAACCGAAGCACCCGTAAACGGCGGCCGTAACTATGACGGTCCTAAGGTAGCGAAGTTCCTTGTCGGGTAAGTTCCGACCTGCATGAATGGCGTAACGAGCGGACCACTGTCTCGAGGACGGACTCGGTGAAATTGTAGTGGCGGTGCCGATACCGCCTACCCGCGGCAAGACGGAAAGACCCTATGAACCTTTACTGTAGCCTGGTATTGACTTCTGACTACGACTGCGTAGGATAGGTGGGAGGTGTTGATCCGGCCCTTTCGGGGGTCGGGGAGCCATCCTTGAAATACCACCCTTTTGTCGTTAGATGTCTAACTGCGAACCCGTGAAGCCGGGCGCAGGACAGTGCTTGGTGGGCAGTTTGACTGGGGCGGTCTCCTCCAAAAAGGTAACGGAGGAGTCCAAAGGTCAGTTCAGCGCGGTTGGCAATCGCGCTTTGAGTGTAAGGGCACAAACTGGCTTGACTGTGAGACCGATAGGTCGAACAGAGACGAAAGTCGGGCCTAGTGATCCGGTGGTCCTGTGTGGAAAGGCCATCGCTCAACAGATAAAAGGTACTCTAGGGATAACAGGCTGATCTCCCCCGAGCGTCCATAGCGGCGGGGAGGTTTGGCACCTCGATGTCGGCCCATCGCATCCTGGGGCTGTAGGCGGTCCCAAGGGTTGGGCTGTTCGCCCATTAAAGCGGTACGCGAGCTGGGTTCAGACCGGCGTGAGCCAGGTCGGTCCCTATCTGCCGTGGGCGCACGAGTCTTGAGGGGGTATCTCCATAGTACGAGAGGACTTGGAGGTACTGGCCTCTGGTGTTCCAGTTGTCCCGCTAGGGGCATAGCTGGGTAGCTAAGCCGGGAAAGGATAATCGCTGAAAGCATCTAAGCGAGAAGCCGTCCCCAAGATGAGGACTCGATTCCCGTAAGGGATGAAGGCCCCTGGAAGACCACCAGGTTAATAGGCCGGAGGTGTAAGGGCTGAGAGGCCCTGAGCTGACCGGTACTAACGGCCAAATGCTTGACCATCTCTATCCTGAGCTGATGGAGATGATCGAAGCTCCAAAAGTCGCGCCTAGGTGACTTTATATGTCTAGACCTATTACTATATTGAGAGAGAAAGTTCGGGTTCTCGGTTCAACGTTCGAGGGCGACGCGACGTCAAGATGTCGTCCCGAGAGCGGTGAAATCTGGAGCTCCGGGCTATTTTCGCGAATTTGTCGGTCACTATGCGTCAGGGGAAACACCTGGTTCCATTCCGAACCCAGTCGTGAAGTCCTGACGGCCGATGATAGTCCGAGCTTAAGCTCGGGTGAAAGTAGGTGATGGCCGACAATAATCATACAATAGGCCCGTATCACATATGTGGTGCGGGCCTTTTTTTTTGATTGTGCGCCCGGCAGGGCGCACTGATTATAAAGCAGCGACCGGCGGTTGCTGCTTTCTGGCTTACGAGCGGGGTTTGCCGAAGACCTGGACCCAATAAAGGCGTCCGGCGCCATTGGCGCTGACGGCGACGCCCATTTCGGTAAACTCGTTGAAAAGAATGTTTTTCTTGTGGCCGGGGCTGCCCATCCATTCCTGCATCACCTGTTCGGCAGACGTCTGACCCGCTGCAATATTCTCGCCGATCCACGCCCAATCATAGCCGGCCTGAGTGGTGCGATCGCCGACCGTTCCGCCTTCGGGCGATTCGTGGGCGAAGTAGTCCCGCCTACTCATATCGTCGGCGTGGGCCTGGGCCGCTTGGGCAAGTTGATCATTCCAGGTCAGTTCGGCCCGCCCGGCGTCCCGACGTTCGGCCTGAGTCAGGTCGAAAACCTGTTGGGCCAACCCACGTGCCCCGGCAGAAGAAAGCGTGAGGCTGCCGCCAAGAAGACCCATGCTCCCGCCGGTACAACCGACCAACGTCAGGAGTAATGCGGTCAGGATCGGGAGGAGAAGACACTTGCGCAAGTTTGGCATGGAGCCTCCGTCGCGGGCGGATACTCAATAGTAAGCAGCTATGATAACCCAGAGTATTATACCAAAAATCAGCATCGAGATGGCAATGTATCCAAGAAAAGCCTTGACCGTTTGAGGCAGCCACAGGAACGCATGATCAATGCCGACGATTCCCGCCAGCAGGAGTTTTACGAAGAACGGCATGCTCTTGGCGGATACGTCGATGGTGGGATGTTCGTTTTCCAGGGTCTCAGGTATGTGTTGGTTGTCGGCTTCAATTCGTTCGACAGTTTCGGCGATCTCGCGTTCGACAAGCTTGTCGTCTTCGGGATCGATCTGCAGGGACGATTTGTCGTCAGGGGCGGATTGATCGTTCTGTTCGTTCGGCGCAATTTCTTGAAAGGACATGGCGTCCGAAGGCTCCGCCGACGGTGCTGACTGAGCCTTCGATTCCGGTTTGGCATCGTCGAGCGGCGGCTCGGGCTTGCTCTCGGCGGGTCTTGAAAGCTGCATATCGACAGACTGGCTCAGGTGTTCGACCTCAGTGAGGAGCTGATTAAGGTCGTCTTCGAGTTCGGCATCCGGCTTGGGTTGTTTCTGTGGTCGTTCTGCCATGTCGCACTTGACGTATGTAGTTACGCGAAGTACGGTTATACGTACTGTCAGACTTTGCGTTCAAGAGTCGTGTCACTTATTTATCGGGCGTTTGGCAACGCTTCTTGAGTTGTGCGGGCTACGATGGCGAGAAAGATCAGGATATACGCTCGGGATTTGGCCTGCGGGTCTGTTGATGTCGTCGGGCCGCAGGTTCACCATGCACGGAACGTCCTTCGGCTCAAAGCAGGGGACCCGGTCGAGCTTTTCGACGGCCAGGGGCATTACGCAACGGCTGGATTGACGCAGGTCAGCCGGGATCGGTTGACGTTTTTGGTGATCTCGGTCGAAACGGATGCCGCCGACGCCGGCGCGGCGCGAACGGTCGTTTTGGCCAGTGCCATCCCGAAATCGCAGTCGTCCGCTCAGGAATGTCTGGTTTCGCATGGAACCGAACTCGGCGTCGATGAGTTCTGGCCCCTGATCTTTGAACGCAGCTCGGTTCGGCGGGTTGGTTTGGATAAATGGCAGCGATGGAGTATTGAAGCCTGCAAGCAGTGTGGGCGCAACGGATTGCCGAAAATCGTTGAGCCGATGGCGTTGGATCACGCGCTGCAGCAGTTGACGCGATTTGATCTGAAGATACATGGTTCTGCAGAAGGGGCTTGTTTGCCTGATCGCACCAGAATGCCACCCGATTGGAAACAGGCGATTATTTTCGTCGGTCCGGAAGGGGGGTTCACCGACGATGAATTGCGGCTTTTGAGCGGCCACGACGTTATGCCGTTTCGGGTGGGCGATCACATTCTTCGGATTGAAACGGCGGGCTTGGCCATTACCGCGGCAGTGATCTCGAATTGAGAATGTGCTGGGTCTGATTGCCTGTTGGTTTAATCTTTCACGGCGATGGCCGAGGCGACGGCGTGATCCTTGGTATGCGTGATGGAAATCAGGATCTCAGTGATGCCGAGTTGCCGGGCGAGCGTCTGTGTGTGGCCTTCGAGCCTTACTGTGGGCCGCCCGACATCGTCGTTGGCAATTTCCATGTCGGTCCATGCAATTTTTCCCCGCCAGCCGGTGCCGATGGCTTTGAGAATGGCTTCCTTGGCGGCAAATCGGCCGGCGAGGTGCTCCCATTTGCGGGCGCGGGGCAAGGAATAGTCAAGTTCGCTTTGGGTGAAAATCCGGCTGAGGAATCGTTGGCCGTAACGATCACCGAGTTCCTGAATCCTGGCGCATTCGACCAGGTCGACTCCGTGGCCCATGATCTTACTCATCGGTCTGACTGCCTCTGAACCGTGAAAGCCCGCCGCACGCCCATGTGCCGATCAGGAACAGGCAGGCAAATACGCCGCCGCAAGGAAGAAGCATGTTGAACATTGATCGCTCGGGATCGCTGCGGTTTTCCTCGGCGACGCCTTCGGTGTCGGAAAGCTTGTACTGGGTGTAGACCTCGCCCGCTGCCTTATGGACGGTGACGGTCACGTCCTGATCATTCACGTCGAGGATGAGGAAATGATAAAAAATGCCGGGAGCGCCGGCCCCGCCGGTGATGATCTGGTTGACATTGTCCTGGACCCAGCGGTCGTATAGATGCTCGTGGCCACAGAAGTAGGCCTGAACGCCATGCGTGACGAGCGTTTGCCAGAAACGATCTCGAGCTTCGGGGTTATGATCCAGCGAACTGCTGATGTGGCCGATGGCGGGATACGCCGGTTCGTGTCCGAAGACCAGCTTGACGGGCGCCGTACTGGCGGCCAGGTCCTGTTCGAGCCAGTCGACGTTGACCGTATGGGGCGTGACCGGCGACGACGTGTTGACCACAACCAGGTGGCAGGGACCGACGTCGAACGAATAGGTCAGCTTCTTTTCGCCGTCGGGCCCATTATCGAGAAGCTCGGGAAAGCACTCCTGCCAGAGGGTCGCGTAGGTGCTCTTGTTCTGCAGATCATGGTTTCCGGGCACAATATACACTTTGATCCCGTACATCTGCGACTGATACCACGGTTCGATAATCTGTCGCCATTGAGCGAATTCCCGGCGAAGTTCGTCGTCGTTGCTGGTTCCCAGAACCAGATCGCCTACAAAGACAACAAACTGTGGCGGTGGATCGACCTGGAGCACGTTATGGACGAGTTCGGCCAGGATGGATTCATTGATGGGTTTTTGCTCTCCCCGGCTGTCTCCAAGGACCGCAAAACGGAGGGTTTCTGCCTGCACAGCCGAACCGCAGATCAGCAGGAGGCATCCGATAACAAGTAATCGGCGAATGTTCATAGTGGGCGTATCCCTTCATCAAACCGGCATATCGCAGCGAAACCCATCGCGGTCGCAAGAAACACAATCGCGAAAATCGGCGTGCATCCAGTCGATTCGTTTACGGTGCAGTCGGGGCGGGGACGCGGGTCGTCGTCGGCTATTACGGGCGGATCCGAAAGCTTGTACTGTTCGAGCAGTTCGCCCGACGGACGATAGACACTGACGGTAACATCGCTTTCGCCGGCGTCAACGATCAGGTAATGGAAAAAATCGCCCGGAGCGCCGCCGCCACCGGTAATGATCTGGTGAACTCCGTCGCGGGCCCAATGATCGTACGTGTGCTCATGGCCGCAGAAGTAGGCTTGCACGCCATTGTCTGCGAGAATTTTCCAGAATTGTTTTTGAAGATCAGGGAAAGCATCCAATGACGAACAGATGTGGCCTGCCTTCGGATAGGCCGGCTCATGGCCGAAAACAAGTCTTACGGGTGCATCGCTGGCGGCAAGATCCTGTTCGAGCCAATCCAGATTTGTTCGATGCCCAAATACCGGCGACGAGGTATTGATTACGGTCAGATGGCAGGGGCCGATATCGAAGGAATAGGTCAACTTCTTTTCGCCTGCCGGTCCATTGGTCGGCAATTCAGGAAACGCGATTTGCCAAGGCCCACCGTAGAAGATGACACTGGATAGATCGTGGTTGCCCGGAACGGGATAGACCTTGAGGCCAAGCATTTCCGACTGGTACCACGGCGCCGCCAATTGGCGCCAGCGGGTGAATTCCGCCAATAGAATTGGGTCAAATTCGCTGCCGGTGACCAGGTCGCCCGGCACAACCACAAACTGAACCGGTGGATCGGCTTTCAACGTGCTATCGACGATTTGGGTGAAAACGTCTTCGTTTATCGCCTCGCTGTCCGTGCCTCGGGTATCGCCCACAACGGCAAAACGGACGCTATCGCCCCTTCCTATGGCGGCGGCGAGCAAGACGATAGCGACAGCGACAGAATGAATCTTTCCCGGTTTCATTCCAGCCTGAATCCTTTCTCAAATTGGTTTGGATCCCGCAGGTTCGCGAAGCGGCAGTTGATTCATGATTTTCTGATTGAGCTGACGGATGAGGTTCGTGTATTCGACCTGCGCCCCCATGAATTTCTTGACGGTGTCATGACCTGAGATCTTGCTCTGAAGTTCACCGAGTTTGTGCTTGTCACTCGGCTCAACGGGCTTGAATTCGCTTTCGAGCCCGGCGATCTTCTGGGCCTGCTCCTCAAATTCGTTGATCAATTTCTGAGCGGCAGCGTCCTTTGAAAGCTCATCCTGAACAGCCAAGTACCGCTGCACTTGCGGTTGTTTGGACAGTTCCTTGCCCAGTTGCTCAGCCAACTGCAGAATATTCTCCATAATAATATCCTTTATACGGGGTGATAAACCAGTATTATAAACCAGATGAGCGGGCGGGAGAAAACGTAAAATACAGAAGTGTCAGAGATTGAGATCAATCAAGCCGGGGAAAATCAGCTTTTTGGGGTACGAAGGGGAATACAGGCCGATCCGCAAGCAGCTCGGACTTCGCCGGCGCGGCGTATCAGTTTAAGGAAAATACATGTCGAAAAGTAAATCAATGGAACAGCGAATATTGGCGGGGCTTGCCGAGACGAATGGCCGGCCGATGGATTGGAAGCAACTGGTTTCGAAGTTGGGTTTGCACAAATCGCAGTACGACAGTTTTGAGAAAGCGATCGATCAGTTGCACCACGCCGGCCGACTGGTGATCGGGGAAGACAAGGCGATCCACCTGCCCGGACCGGGAGGGCGGATTGTCGGGCGATTTGAGGCCAATCAGCGCGGGTTCGGTTTTGTCGTACCGATCGATCCGGACCTGGCGGAAGATCTGTATATTCCTCCCGAGGCGACGGGCGGGGCCATGACCGGCGATATGGTTCAGGCGCGGATGTCGCGCCGGCAGGTCAAAGGTCAGATGCGAGCCTTCGGGCGGGTGGAGAAGATCATCTCTCGGGGCAAGGACAAGTTTGTCGGCACCCTGTTTCAAGCCGGAGGCCAGTGGATGATTCAGACCGACGGCAAGATTCTGCATCAGCCGATGGTCGTTGACGATGTTACCGCCAAAGGGGCGCGGCCGGGCGATCGCGTGGTCGCACGGGTGACGGAATATCCGGAGCCGCTTCGTCCGGCACGGGGCGTCGTGCTCGAAGTGCTGGGTGCGGAAGGCGAATTTTCCACCGAACTGATGGCTGTTATCCGCGAGTTTGATCTGCCGGATACCTTCGGGGAACCGGTGGAGTCTGATCTGCAGGGGGTGTTGGAGCGGTTCAATCATACGATCGGCCACACGCTGGCCTCGGGCGAGGTTCCTCGGGGCAGGATCGATCTTCGCGACGAGATGATTATCACGATCGACCCGGTGGATGCTCGGGATTTCGATGACGCGTTCAACATCACTTCGACCGACGACGGCTGGGAACTGGGGGTGCATATCGCCGATGTCTCAGCGTTTGTCAGGGCCGGTTCGCCGCTGGACAAAGAGGCGAGTGACCGCGGCAACAGCGTGTATCTGCCGCGTCACGTGCTGCCAATGCTGCCGGAGGAGTTAAGCAACGGGCTGTGCAGTCTGCAGGAAGGTCAGGACCGGCTGACCAAGAGCGCATTTATTCGTTACAACCGTGCGGGCAAGGTGATCTCGTCGCGATTTGCCAACAGTGTGATTCGGTCGAAAAAGCGGCTGACCTACGAACAGGCGACGGCGATTATCGAAAACAAGACCGATGGTTTTGATACGTCGGTCGTGGCCCTGCTCAAAGAGGCTGAGACGTTGGCCCGCACGATCGAACGCCGCCGCCGGGCCGAGGGCATGCTGCATCTTGAACTGCCCGACGTCGAACTGGAATACAGCAGCGCCGGCCAGGTGGTCGATGCGCATCCGGCGGATACCAGCTTTTCCCACACGCTGATAGAGATGTTCATGGTGGAAGCCAATGAGGCGGTGGCAAGAGTGCTCGACAGTTACCCCGTACCCTTCCTGCGGCGTATTCATCCGGATCCGCCCGAACCGGCGCTGGCACAACTGCGAGATTTCTTGAAATCCTTTGGCTATTCCCTGCCGAAGAATCCGGATCGCCTCGACCTTCAGGCGCTCATCGATGCCGTTTCTCAAAAACCCACGAGTTTTGCCGTCAGCTACGCGGTTTTGCGAAGCCTCGAAAAGGCGGTATATTCAAACCGTACCATCGGCCATTATGCCTTGGCGAGCAAGCACTATTGTCACTTCACGTCGCCGATCCGTCGGTATCCGGATCTCGTGATACATCGGCTGCTTCATGACCATCTTACCGGTCGTCTGCAAAGCAAGGCCGATCGGCTTCGCGGGCAGGGCGACGAGATGGAAAAAACCGGCGAACACTGCAGCTTTACCGAGCGCCGGGCCGAAGACGCCGAACGGCAATTGACCAAGACCCTGGTCCTGCAATTACTCAGCGGAAAAGTCGGGCAGCGTTTCAGCGGTGTGGTCAGCGGTGTCAGTTCGCTGGGCGCCTTCGTTCAATTGCAGAAATACCGGATCGAAGGTGTGATTCGCGTGGAGGATCTTGGCAGCGACTGGTGGGAATTGAATATCGACGGCGGAACGATCGTGGGCAAATCCTCTGGCCGGCAGATCAAGATCGGCGACCCCATGGAGGTGGTCATCGTCAGCGTCGATCGGGTCCGCCGCTTCTTGAATCTTGCTCCGGCTGAACGGATCGAGGCTGCAAAGAAAGGCAAGAAACCGAAGGAGTCGAAAATCAAGATGCAGAAAGGTGGCAAACGAAAAACACGCCAACGCCGCCGGGCGACGTAATACGTTGATGATTTCATCAGGGCAGTTTAACGTAAGTTTTGTGGGAAAAGTTCTTCTCGTAAAGTTTAGGATTTCGCTCAAACAGCTCTCTGATTTCGGCCCAACCGGATAACCGCACGCCGTATTGAACAGGGCCTGGGACCTTCTCGGGCTTGATGATGATGCTGAAGAGTTTGCGTTTGAGATAGGCTTCGTGATCTTTGCTGCTGTTGCCGACTGCGATCGTGATGTGTTTGAACTCGTCCTGCAGTTGATCAATCCGGGCCTTTTTATAATCGGTCCGTGACCAGGGATCCTTATCTTCATCCCAAGTCAGAACCGGCCCGGCGGGAAAGTCATGTTGGTCGAGCCATCGGCGGGTCTTGACAAACAGCTCCCTTGGCCGGGCGGTAAGGTAGACGATGTGAAAATGTCGGCTGAGTTCGCCGAGAACGTCGGCGGCGTCTTCCATAGGCGGCGAGCGGTCTCGCGACTTAAAGACGAGCTTCAGCGGATTGGACTTCGCCAAGGTATTATCAATGTCAACGACGACGATCGGCCGATCGTCCGGCCAGACGAACAATCCGGCAGAGGCTTCAGCCCAACGGGTGGCGCCGTCGTCATAGGCGACGAACAATCGGTGGTTTCCCGGACTGTCGCAACGGTACTTGACGCCGGCATAGCCTTCGCCGTTGCTTTCATCCGTGCCGACCAATTTGTCGTCGACATAAAAGGACAACTTGCGGTCGTCGAGACCTTTATTGAATATAAAGACACCCCGATATTCGATCTTGCCGACCAGCCGAGCCTTGTCACCGACCCGACATACACGATCCTCAACAGTCAGCAGATACGACTGACACCCGCCGGCCAGGCCTGTGAACACACCGGCCAAACAGGCCAGCCAGACGCCGCTATGTTTTCGCTGTAGACTGCGTTCGCCGCGGCCTGTCGGATCGCCGACGGTCTGCTCGTTCAAGGGTCTCTGCGATGAGCGACTAATCATAGCCATGCCCTTCCATGAGCATAGCATCCTCTTGCCGCAGGGCGAAGACAAGAAAAATCATCGACCGACAAGATTGCGGATATCCTCCCGGCCACATGCACGCTCCAGAGGCCCCGGAGGATGCTCCGTGCCGAGAAAATAAAAACATTGGTAGCCTATAGTCCGGCGTTTATAATCGTGACCGACGGAACTAAGGGATCTATATGTTCGGGAGGTAACGCTGATGTCGCGGTTACGATATGTATTTGTGGTGGCTTTGGGCGTGGCGGTTCTAGCCGGGTGCGGCAAAGAGGGAAAGAAGGCTACGGACGATAAAGAGCCGGCGCAAGTTGAACGCGAAACGTTGGGAAAACCGGTTCCTCCGCCGCTTCAAAGTGCGGACGAACAGGACAATCCCGAATACAAACGGCTGTTTCCGACGAGCGAGAAGGCAAGCGGCTGGACCAAGACCGAGCCGGTTCGCGGCGGCCCGGCAGGTCAATTGAATGAGTATCTGCCCAAACTTGTCGCAGCGCTGTCCCCTTACAAACCGCAAACGGTAGCAACGGCCACGTACAAACGGTTTTACGACGAGAAGTTGGCAACGGTCCGAGCATATCTGATACAGGCGTCGAATACCGACGACGCGTACGGAATGTTGAGCGTCATCTGTCCCGGGCAAGACGATACCAAGATCGGCGATGTCTATCGTCAGGCCGGCGATCGGATTTGCGTAGCCCGCGGAGATTGCCTGGGGCTGTTCGAAGGTGATTCAGCGGATCCGGACGATCTGATAGCACTTGCTGCCAAGACGATGTTCGCGCTGCCTGGTCGGGGCGGGGCGCCGGACGTCGTCAAGCTGTTGCAGGGCGAACCACTTTCTGCGGGGCGAGTGTTTTTCTTGCGAGATCTCAGCAGCATGGCCGGCCCGGCGGGCGAGGGTCTACTGGGTGATGTCGGCTTGCGCAGCACCGAAGGAATGACCCAACTGCTCGAACTCGGTCCGTCGGTGGCGTTTGCCCTGGCGGCGTTTCCAGTCAAGAACTGGTCGGGTTCGGATATGGTCTGGATCGCGAAGTATCCAAGCGCTGAACACGCCCACACGGTCTACCTCAAGTATAAGAGCGTCCTCAGCGAAGCGTCGCCGGAGAGCAAACTGCACGAGAGCACGGTCCTGCAACAGCCCAAAGGGCCTTATCTGGTTGGGTGTTGGACGGCGGAGGCCGATTCGTTGGCAGGGTTCCTAACCTCGGCGGTCTATCAGCGACTTCCTTGATATGTCCTGGCCAAGGCTGTGATCGAAAAAATGCGTTTTATGATTACGCGCTGATGCTGAGGCTCGGCACCGCATTTTCGTTTTCGGAAGATTCGGCTTTGGCGGCGGAATCCGCCTTGAGTTCCTGGGTCAGCTTTGTCATCAACATGCTCCACGTTTCCCGCTGATATTCGAGGATTCGCAAGGCATCGTCGAGGGCGCTGGCATCGTGATTGAGATTGCCTTCCACCAGTCGGCGGTAGATGAAATTATAGAGGCTGGCCATCTTGCCGCATAATTCGGGGTTGACCTCGTGATTGAGGCTCGATGAAAACTCAAGAATGATATTCTGGGCTCGCACCAGGGCGGTGTGGGCGTCTTCCAGTCGTTTTTCGGTCATCGCCTGTCGGGCATCTTCGACAAACCGAATGGCTCCGTCATACAGCATCAGGTGCAGTTCCTCTTGCGAGGCGGTCGTCACCTTGGTTCTGAAGTATTCCGATTTCGCCCGATCATATGTGCTCATCGCGTTCCAAGCCTCACGGAGTTGTTCCATTGCTGCTTGTGTTGGTCGTCATCGGCTGAATTGAGGTGAAACTTGACAACGCAGATTGCATTCCCTGCATTTTTGATAAGGCCAATTCCATGCTGTAAAACTGGTTGTAGAGGCGTTGTTCTTTTTTCGAGTTACGATCTGTGAGATAAGCCACTCGATCGGTTAAGAGTTCTTTTCGGCTGTCATAGCTGTCCATGAGATGGGAGACTACCCCGTCGTTGTTCCGCGTGAGAAGATCCAGGACGTGATCGACCACGTAGCCAAAGCCCATATTTGTCTGGCTGTAGAATTTATCGACATTTGCACCGCCCTTTGCTACGGCGGCATTGTAGCCTTTCTGGTCAAACGTCGAGAAAAACGTTTCAATGGATTCGGGATCCTTGCTGTAGAGATCGCGGAAGGCCTCTTCGTTGAATTGGAGCTTCGCCCCGCTGCCCATGCTGATCCCTACTTGGCTGAGTCGCTGCAGATCTCCCACGTTGCTCAGGCTCTGGCGAACCGCGCTGTAAAGCCGATTGCGTATCAGGTCTGTCTGCATGCTGCCCAGCAGCACGCCGGCTTGTTCGGTTTCGGAATCGTACTTGGTGTATTCGTCGATCTGGTCCAGGATCGCGTTGAAATCATCCACGAACTTTTGAACCTTCTCGACCACGGTGTCAACGTCCTGGCTGACGGTTACGGTCGCCGGCGTATCGGAAACGCCCTGAACTTGGAGGGTCAGACCCGGGATCACGTTGCTGAACGTGTTGGTGTTTGAACGGGTGACGATAGTATTGCTGGTGCCCGCCCCGCCCACGGAGAGCACCGCATCTTGGGCCCGGACGATCTCGAACAGATCCAGATCGGTGCCGCCGGCATTGTAGATCATC
>Ga0315281_10004798_pt1 | contig 19533 bp, 22 predicted proteins | sample YL17G07_0_MG_FD_204540 | JGI IMG/M metagenome (GOLD analysis project Ga0315281, IMG submission 204540) | Sediment microbial communities from Yellowstone Lake, YNP, Wyoming, USA - YL17G07_0 | ecosystem: Environmental > Aquatic > Freshwater > Lake > Sediment | place: USA: Wyoming | collected... | reverse complement strand
GATTCTATTACCCGCTCCTTCCAGTGGTAACCCGGGGCCAGAATCGCTCTCCGGACAATCCGGCACGGTGGAGGACAATGGCTGACTCCGGGGGCACTTCCCCGGCACCCACTATTGAATCAGCACTGCATGTCCTTGCAAGCCCGGGCCAGGTGATTGAGGTACGGGCTCTCGCTGAGACCTGTACACACAGCGGATACTTTACCGACACTAGTGCACTCGCCCGGATTGTGGACGCACTCGATACCGACCCGGCAGTGCACGGGGTTTATATTACCCTCAACGAGGTGAACCCCGCCCTGCTTGCACGACGTGCAAACCGCATCAAGATGCACCTCTCCCGCTCGGATGCAACGACCAGTGATGCGGATATTACCCGCCGCCGCTGGCTTCCCATCGATATCGACCCGGTCCGTCCGGGCGGGGTTTCGAGTACGGATACCGAGCACGAACGTGCCCTGTGCAAGGCTGAGGAGATTGCAGAATGGCTCACCGCTCTGGGTTTTCCGGAACCGGTCCGGGGCGACTCCGGCAATGGGGCCCACCTGCTCTACCGAATCGACCTGCCCAACGATGAAATTTCAAAGAACCTCGTACAACAGTGTCTTGTCACGCTCGATCTTCTCTTCTCGGACCTGCAGGTATCAGTCGATGCGGCAAACTACAATGCCGGGCGGATTTGGAAACTCTACGGGACGATGGCGCGCAAAGGCGACCATACCGCCGAATGTCCGCACCGCAGGAGCCGTATGCTCTCCGTCCCGGATCCGCTCTATACTGTTACCACAGAGCAGTTGCTTACTCTTGTTTCCCAGCTGCCAGACAAAGACCAAATCCCGTCGGATTCTCCAGTGGAAATAAAGGGGTATAAAAATATTCTGGATTTGCCGGATTGGCTGAACAAACACGGAATTTTCGTAAAATCCGAAAAATCGTATCAGGATGGGAGAATCTATCTTCTCGAAACCTGCCCTTTTTCTGCGGCGCACAGGGACGGTGCGTACGCGATCCAGTTCGAAAACGGCGCGGTCTTTGCCGGCTGTCACCATGCCTCCTGTGGCGGCGGAAAACAGCGGTGGAAGGAATTGCGGGAGAAGTGCGAAACAACCAAAGAACGAGCGAAATGGCAGGAGCAGCGGATCAATGCGGGAAAAAAAGAGCGGGCGAAGGCAAAGGCAGTGGACAGCAAGCTTCCGGAACAAAAGAACAGTACAGTATCAGTCCCGTTTGCCCTGACCGATGCGGGAAATGCCGAGCGGCTCATCGCACTGTACGGTGAATCTGTCCGTTACTGTGCGACCTTCAATGCATGGTATCTCTGGAACGGCACAGTCTGGGAACGGGATGACTGCGGCAGGATGCTGCTGATCGCCACCGATGTTGCACGCTCGATACACCACGAAGCAGCCGCAGCACCGACAGCGGACCAGTCCCGGGCACTCTCTCGCTGGGCACTGTGTTCCGAGAGCCTGCACGCGAGAAAGGCGATGATCGATTCTGCCGCCCCGCACATCCCGGTCCTCCCGGAGGTATTCGATGCGCCCGTCCACCTCCTGAACTGCCGGAACGGGACGCTCGAACTCGATACCATGACGTTCCGGGAGCACCGTCCCGGGGACATGCTGACAAAAACGGCAGCAGTCGTGTATGACCCGGCGGCAGCCTGCCCGCAGTGGCTTGCCCATCTCACCCTCATCTTTGGCGGAGATGCCGATTATCTCTCGGGGTTCCAGTCCATGTGCGGCTACTCCTTATTGGGCACCAACCCCCAGCAGGTGATGTTCATCCTCTACGGGAAAGGAAGGAACGGGAAGTCAAAGACGATCGAAGTGCTCGCTCGCATCCTCGACGACTACGCGGTCAACATTGCAGCCGAGTCGCTCGTGGCAAAACGGTTCGAGAACGCCCGTTCGGACCTGGCACGGCTTGCAGGCGCCCGTCTGGCAACGGCAGCAGAAGGGGCGGAAGGTGCACGGATGGACGAGTCGATCATCAAGCAGATCACCGGCGAGTACGCGATTACCGTGCGGAAGCTGTACGAGAACGAGTTCGAGTTCACTCCCATGGCAAAGATCTGGCTGACCACGAACCATGAGCCGGTGATCCGGGGGACGGATGACGGCATCTGGCGAAGGATCTGGATGGTGCCGTTCGCCGTGCAGATACCAGAGGACAAATGCGATCCCGATATCGCGGCGAAGTTACTCACCGAGTCCGCCGGGATCCTGAACTGGTGCGTCTCGGGGCTGAAGCGGTTTTACGAGAACGGGGGAAGGCTGGTGCAGCCCCGCAAAGTATCTGTTGCAACCGGGAACCTGCGGACGGTGAGCGATACCGTGGGATTGTTTTTACTCAGCGAGTGTGTTTTCGAACCCGGGGGCTGGATTTCCCGGATGGCTCTCAAGGAAACTTTCCAGAGATGGTGTGAAGAAGAAGGTGTGAGACAGATATCGCCAAAGAAACTTTGCATGGCATTACGGGAACGGGGAGTTGTTGATGGTGGGAAAGTAGGTGTGGACCGTATCTGGTCCGGGATCAGGCCGAAAAATGAGAACGAGAGGATCGCGTTTGAACAGCGAAGGTCAGGACAGGAAACACTTTCAGGATTATGATTGAGATTACACCAGGATTTTTCCTAAGGCACGATATCCACTTGTACACAATTTTCCGGGATCTCTTACGAGAAATTGGTACAGGAAAAAGATCCCGGAAATCATGAAAATGGTGGATATGGTGCCTTAGTACGGAGGCGATGAAGTTGAACGGCAAAGAACAAGATACAACAAAGGAGAAATTCTAAATGTCAAAAATCATGAACGTAACAGAAGATGAAGCGGTAAAGCGGGCGCTTGAGGGTAATGCGATTATTCTTGGCGGGGTCGAGGTTCATGTGCGTTTTGTCCGCTACAAGGGAGACCCCGGTATCCGGGTTGATTACACGCCACCGTTCGGACCTGATGACTGCCCGGACTGGATGGAGGATATCAACAACCGGCTTGCCGGACTCTGCCGCTCAACGGTCATGAACATGAACGACCATGCCCGGAAACGCCTGCTTGCCCTCACTGAGCAGGATGCGGGGAAGGACCGGATGATCTACCGGCTCTATGTGACCTCGCGCATCGAAGACGACGGTTCGCATGATACCCAGGTGCATGATGTTGTCGATCCGGAGTTTGAGCGTATCGATCGCGGGATTGTAGGACGGGCTGCCGCTGTACGGCGTGAGGTTGAACGTGTGCTGGGACTGAAGTGATAACAACAATACCGGAAGCCATCACTGACAGTGCACAGGACGCATGGTGATGAACGAAGCGTTCGAGAAAAGGTGTGAAGAAGAAGGATACCAGCAGCATATCTCCATGAAACTCTGCACAGCGTTACGGGAACGGGGAGTAGTTGATGGCGGGAAAGTGGGTGTCGATCGAGTCTGGTCTGGGATCAGGCCGAAAAATGAGAATGAGAGGATCGCGTTTGAACAGCGGCGGTCAGGACGATTACATCGACAGAGTAGGGGATAATCTCCAAAAAGTAGAAAGGAATTATTCGGAAGGATTCTTTGTGTGGCTGTTATATAATCCGAAGATTCTAGAAACTTGGTCAGGCGTAGATGTCTTGAATGTCATGCCTTATTGGGAATAACTACTGCCGGAGTGGAAATTGTGCTATCTCTCTAAACTGGGATTTTTCCTTTCGGAGATACTGCTGATATCGATAGGGATATATACATGAACCGCAATAAGGAGATTCACTTCTCATAGTGGAAAGGAGGGCTAAAATGAAAAAAAATGGGTCGAAATATAAGTACCCTTTCGAGTATGAATTGTTCCCTACTGAGGTAGATAAAGGACAACACTGGCTAACATTCAAATTGAAAAACATAGGGAGAAAAACTCTTCAAGGACTTGACGTGGAATTGCACTCTCTAGATACGTTTTTCCTTTCTCTTCCTTATGGAATAGGACATTACCTCGCAGAGCTAAAACCAGATGAAGAGAGAGAAATGGTTTTCCGGGTTACTGCAAACGGATCAGCTAATGTATACGCCACTATCAAGGCACGTATGGAAGGAGAATTATGCTGTTGGGAATCCAGTTGGACGCGTATCTATGTAAACGAGGAAAAAGCAAATCTCGAACGCCTCCTCGTCCTTTCACACCCGTATACGACAATTGGAAAGACCCTCTCGGCCGAGGCAACCATTAAGGGCTTGAAAAAAAGTAAGGGACTGAAACTGGAATTCTGGGTGGAGCCCCCCTCAGGAAAGTCCGAAAAACAGGCAGAAATAGATATGAAGGAACTTTCCGTTGGAGAGGAAGCCCGTTACTCCGCGGAGTTCACACCCAAGGAAACAGGGCGGTACACCATATACGCGTATTTATACGATGAATGGAGAAGGATAGGTCATAATACAACTACCATCTTCGCGGAGAGAAAATAACAATCAGCAAAACTTTGAATTTCCAACTCCATAGTTTTGTTTAACAATTGACTACCGTAGGGGGAGGATACATTCCTGTTGAAATAAATGAAATCTGCTTCTAATTGTTTATGGAATTCATGCTGGCGGTGGCATCATACAAATACGAGCCGGGTGAGATCGAGCGGTGGCTGAAAGAGCATGTTAAATTAATGGAAAATTAAAGTTTGCTGAGTATTCTGAGTGCTTTGTCGTGACGCTCAGTTGATTTTTTCAGGATGCTTCGCTCTGACTGGCTAAGTCCCTCTCCCCGTCCTGACGATGCCTTTTTCCCGGAAGTTCCGGATTTTTTCTCGGTCATGGTGCATTTTCCCGGATTTTGTAATAGAATATGAGCCGGGAGTGGTGATTAGGTTTCTGCTTGCCGGCAGGAATTATTTCTGCAGGCATGGAATATCTCCATTTGATTTATTTAATAGATCAATAGATCTAAAAATTACATCAAATGATATGTTTTTTTATATCAATTGTACCTTTCAGCTCAGCCCTCGCTTCCGGGAGAAAATGATCCGGTGCTGTCCTCTTTCTGCTGATGGTACTCCACCAGCCTCCGCACCTCGTCCTGCACCTTCTGTTTATCGTTGAAGCCGGTGAAGAGGATCCGGACGTTATCAATGTCGTCTTTCAGGTATGCTGCTTCAGGCCAGAGGATGAGCACGATCTGCCCGTCCGGCCCGAAATGATGCTCCTCACGCTCCCCTTTCATGTAGCGTTCCCGCTGCTCCTTTGTCGGGGCTGCATACTTGTTCTCGAACCTGAAGACGCCCATGATTATATCTCGTGATTGAGTTTGTGGTGGGGGAGGTTAAAGGTGTTGAGGGTAGCGATGTCGGAGAACGAGTTCGAGTTCACTCCCTGGTAAAGATCTAGCAAGCCGCGAACTTCGAGCGAGTGATCCGGGGGGACAGAACTCACTCTTTGACTTATTATTTTCTACATCGGATTTTTTCAAACTAAACAAATTTTGGATTGCTTTAGGATTTCCAAATCAACGAAGAAATCCAAAACTCCATGTTTAACTAATGAATAAGAATTAATGATTAATTGAGGATTGTTGTATGCCTTATCGTATCCAAGCATTAAAAATTCCAGATAGCAATTATAGTTTCATCGATGAACGCAGGCAAAATATTGAACAAATTCAAAACTTATCAAAAATTAACATTTTTGTTGGAGAAAATAATTCTGGCAAGAGCAGATTATTAAGAAACATATTGTCGAATGAAATTACATGGATTCCATCATCTTTTTCACTTCAAGAATGGAATGAGACAATAGAGAGAATTGAAAAAGAGTCATTCGATTATTTTAATAAAATCGAATGGGGACCGCAACCCCACTATATCGAAAAAATAAATCCTCTTAAGATAAAATATTGCAGCAAATCTGGGCAATTTTCTGTTAAATATAACGAATTTTTAAATTATATTAATAAGACTTATGTTAATGATACGAGTACTTCCACTGGTAGGCTCGGGGTGAAATTTTCAGAAATCGGCAAAGTATTATTAAAAATTGTTACGGAAAATACAAAAAAATTTGAGAAGGGGTTTGAAAAAAATTTAGAAGATCCAGCATCTAAAAAAATCTATATTCCAATATTACGGGGTTTACTTCCGATTAATATACCCGACTCAGTAAACGAAAAGTCGACAGGTATATTTAATCAATATGATGTTTATCGAAAAAGAATTTTGAAAGATTATTTTGAAAATAAAGAAGAAGAATTCGGAATTTTTACGGGTTTAAACACTTTCCAACAATTAAAGGATTATAAATTAGGATTGGAGCCAGAGAGAAAAAAATTAGAGGAATATGAAACATTTCTATCAAAAAATTTTTTTGAAGATAAAAAAGTTACATTGACTTCCCATGAAAAGACTAACTCAATTATTATTAAAATTGGTGATGAAACCGAACGAGAAATTTATAATCTAGGAGACGGACTTCAGACAATTATCATTCTTACTCTTCCATTATTCCTCAATATAGGGGAGAGTATGTTAGTTTTCATTGAGGAACCGGAGAAGCTGCTTCACCCGGGATTTCAAAGAAAACTTATTGAAACACTACTTAATCAACCCGGATTTGAAAATTTCCAATATTTTATGACAACTCATTCAAATCACTTTCTTGACATTACGTTAGATTTCACTCAAATTTCCATTTATTCAGTTCGAAAAGGATTTGACGATATTAAAAGCGATTCAAAGAATCCAAAATTTTTTATTGAAAACCTTTCGACAGGAGACTTTAGTTCACTTGAATTGCTCGGCGTTAGAAATTCTTCAGTCTTTTTATCAAATTGTACTATATGGGTTGAAGGAGTAACCGATAGAAAATATTTCAGAAAATTTTTAGAGATGTATGAAAGAAAAAATGAAAAAAATTTTCCATTTAAGGAAGATTTGCACTACTCATTTGTTGAATATGGAGGATCAAATATTACCCATTGGTCATTTTTGGATGAGGAGCAGAATCCTATCAATGTTGAAAAATTATGTGGAAAATTATTCTTGATTGCTGATAGTCCTGATAAGAGCGAGAAAAAACAACAACGACATTCCCAATTGAAAAAGAAATTGGGCGAGAAACGATTCGTGGAACTCCGGTGTAAAGAAGTCGAGAATCTATTACTTCCGAAGATAATAAGTCGTGTTTTAGCAAGTTATGGAGAGTCTATTGAATCTATTCCGGTCTTTAAGTATGAAGAATACTTCGATAAACCATTAGGTAACTTTTTAGAAAGTCTTTTTGCAACGGTAAAAAGGAATCGTAAAGGTTCATATTCAGATGGAAATACTATCTCCGATAAAGTAAAATTTTGTGAATATGCAGTAAATAACATTGAAACTTGGGATGATCTATCGGCGGAATCAAAAGAAATTACAGAAATTATTGCGGCATTTATAAAAGAAAATAATAATTGATTACATAATTTTATAAAATGAGAATTAAAAAATCAAAGAAAAGAGTCTCTCTATCCCCAACCAGTAAAAGGGGTTCTGTCATCCCGCTTCAGGATCGCAGGCATCCGGTCGTGGACCTCCCTTTACCTCTATGTACGTTAATTAAAAAATTGCAGATCATTAGACCTATATCACTGATATATTCATATACATATCACAATCAAGAGATACGTATCAGTGATAACTATATATACATATCACAAATAAGTGATAATCATGGATGTCAAGGTTCAGCACCCTGATGTTAAGGAATTCATTCGAAACCAGCTCAATCTGCCGGCATCCGCCGAAGAGATCGATTTAGCGACAGTATATGATACGTTCTCTTTGGATTTGCCCATAAGACCGGACAGTATTTTCAAAGACGGTAAAAACCTGTATTTCGTGGAAATTAAGAGTTCAGCGGTCAGTATTGATACCATCGCCAGAATGACGTTACTCAAAGAATTATGGCGGCGGAGACAGATCGATCCGCCCGATATTCAACTGGTCATCGCCGCTAAATGGTTCTATCAACGTGAAGAAAAACTTGCAGAAGAACTTGGGATCCGACTGATCAAATTACCCTGGACGCTTGAAACATCGCCCAACAAGGAATATCCGGCATCAGGTATGCGAATCACCTCAGAAAAATCCTGGAAGATCGTATCCCGCCTACTCAAAGAAAAAAATTCCTCAATCAGGCAGCTGTCTCTCAAAGAACACGTATCCTATGGCTGGGCGCACAAGGTCATTGGAATGCTCCTCGAACAGAATGTTGTCAAAAAAGATGGCGGGTATGTAACAATATCTGACGTTAAAAACCTCCTTAATGGCGTTGCGTGGGAACGTCCTATGAAGAATTTACAGGTTGAGGAATTATTCATAAATTTCTCTGGATCTCATACGGCAGCCCAGGAAATTACCCGAACCCTCAAAGAACAGGAAATAAAATTCGCATTTACGACATACACATCCGGAGGATTGTACACCTCCTATGCATTTCGGCAAGATGCAGTCTATCTCTATCTTAAAAAAGAGACCATTAGCCAGTTTAAGGAAAATTTTGGCGCGAAAAAAGAGAACAATATCCGTGCTGTGATCTATTCCCCGGACCGGGACGTATTTTCTGAAACCCGTGAGAGAGAATCCATTATCATAACATCGCCCTCCCAGACACTTCTTGATCTTGCCGGACTCGGGTATAGTGCCATGGATTTGACGAATGTAATGGTGGAGAAATATGCCGGTCTATAATCCCGGCCCGGAAATTATTGAAGCCTCTTTTGCGGAACTCCAGAAAATTGTATCATGGTTAAATAACCAAGATGCAGATCCCGTCATACAAAATGCAATACTCATCGGTGGATGGGCTGTAGATGTATACAATCCGTATTTTGGTTCTGTGGATATCGATCTCGTAACCGATAACAATACCCGGCAATTACTGATTGATCACGTAAGGACCAACGAAGGATATATACATCAGATCCATTATCCTTCAGATACTGTTAAAAAGGAGACTCCACATGGAGATATAATTCTCGATTTTATACCCCGGGGGACTCAATACCCTTTCGAAGGACATCCGAACGTGCCATTCACATTAGATATTCTTACTGGCAATACGGTTTTTCAAAAAGTTCGGGGAGGTGCGAGAATTCAGGTTCCGAACCGTTCAATTTTAGTCCTTTTAAAATTGAAGGCAGCGTGGGATAGATCATATAGAATTCTCCACCAGACCTCAAATGATGTCCGTTGGGAAGGATGGAAGAGGATCAAGGACTATGCAGATGTCCTCGCTTTGATAGACCCCGATCGAGGGGGTCGTGATATTGATCTGGAAATTTTAGGTGCCCAGATTTCACGCGTTGGATTTCTCAAAGAGAATATTTTACAAATACCAGATATTGATGCCGTGAGTGAACGTTACCAGAGAATGACTCAAAGAGATATTCGTAGAGTGTGCGAAGATTTTGTTTCGATACTCTAATCCTTAGAGATTTTCTCTTTCCCTTTCCCTCACATCATCCCGGTTTTTCCCAAACCATCCCCACCCCCAACACGCTCAAATGCCCAATCAAACAACAATCCATCCGCAATTTTCCCATTTTCAAAAAGATTCAGTCACAACTAAGCCTTCACACGTCGTATAAGTGCATGTCAAAGGGCCCCGAGACACCCAAATTCGAATGGAGACTGATGTCGCCATTCTCATCTTCCTGGTTCTGGTGAACCAGTCAGAAAAACAAAAAAGAGGGAACAACAATGGCAGATTTTGTCCAAAGCACGAATGTAAAAAGTGCGGTTCGCAAACTCGCGAGCCCGATCCCGGACGTGGCGGCGTTCAACACGATCTTCCAGTCGGTCATCATCGACAACCCGTTCGAATTCATATATCTCGCTAACGCCCCTCCTTATTTTACATTATCTCATATATGGCGCTTAAGCATACTTTCTTCCTAGGATGAATACACCAGAATTTTTTTACCTTGGAAAAATAAAAAGAGATTGTGGAAGTGTTTCTTCCCTAATTATCTTCCTTGCTTGCAAGAACTGCAAACAGAAGAACTACACCCATTAAAGCGCCGAACCAAAAGTTCAAAGCTTCATTGGTGAAGGCACTTGATGGCAGATGGATATGCACTTGGTCTGCAACTTGAAGTGCACATCCACTTTCATCGTTCACCATTCTCTAACACCTCCTTATCGTTAGTAACGGAAAGAACCGGGGGTCCTTTCCGTCCCATAATTAATTTTTGAGAGATCATCAATCCTCTCCTAAAAGCTCTTTCAAAAGAGCGCCTATGACCATTACTCCAGCCCCAATCAGTGCAACTAATGCGAGAAGAGAGAGAAGATCATTTTGATTCATCTTATTAAGGGCATTAATATATTTATTGACAGTATTCCGGTTGATTCCCATAACGTCTGCGATCTGGGCGTTGTTCATCCCGCGATTTCTATGGATCAAAATATCTCTTAACATACCTGGGTTTAGATTATATCTCCTGGCAATCTCTACAATCTTCTCGTTTATTCGATCTTCATCATAGGGACTCATTGATCAGTAGTTCAATTGCTTAATATTAATACTTTTGCTTAAATTTATGCAATTTGACTAGTTGACTCTTCCAAGAAATCACCAAAAGTCATTGCTCCCTGCTACAACAGTATCGGTCATCGCCGTCTATAGCCATAATCACTTTCGGGATTTAAAAGACGGCAAATATCCCGAATTCACTTGTACGACCAATTTAAGTTTCATTCTCTGGAGTCAGCCTTGCAAGTATTTTGAAATGGAGAATTTGATTGTTCCTTATTCAAATTCAATGAAGAGTATCATGCAAATATTTTCCTAACTTGTATCATACCATGTTCTTACGAATTTGGCGCAATTTCCTGGAATCGCCATTATCTCAGAAACTGGGGCAAAGCAATGATAAGAGAAAAATGGGTTCAAATCCAGACTCACTATTTGTTGGGGTTCCAGATCTTTAAAAAATGCTAATCCTTTGATATTAATTACAATACTTTAGTGATGATTATCAATAGAGCTGCAATTGAGAGAGAACTTGCAAAGAAAAAATCATTTAATGTAACAAATAGGCATAAAACCAGAATTAAAAAATAAATAATTCCAAACAATATGATTATTCTCTCTGCAAATTTTCTTGTTTTACCCTTTCTTTCAACACCGAGAATTTTACATTCTCTCATGAAATTATTTATTGATATTTCCTCTCCTCCGCGATTTAAAAAAATAACAGTAGGGGCTAAATATTTTGTTTCAAATTCCTTCGCTGAACACATATAATAGTAGTAATAATAAAATTGAGATCCTAGCAAAAGTAACCAATAGTATACTATGAAAATTCCAATGATAGATCCAATAAGGCAGAATATAAATTTGTTTGATAAATTCGATGACGACGCAAGAATACTGATTGAAGCTATTATGATACTGTTTGTTAAAACCATCGCGTTAAAACAAGACCAAATTAAATTTCCGGTATGATCTAACATTTCGATTGCTGATTGGTACCCAATTTGGGCTAATTTAATTTCATCTTGATTCATGAATAGTATTGATTGAGATTATATCATATGTAATTATTTGCGTAAGTTTATAACGTAAATTTTTTTATATCTCTATAAATTTCCCCCCCTCCCTTTTTTTCCCACACCATCCCCGCCACCAGCACGCCCCAATACCCAATCAAACAACAATTCAATCCCCATTTCCCCTTTTTCAAAAAGATTCAGTCAGGACTAAGCCCTCGCACGTCGTATACTGTATGTCAAAGGGCCCCGAGACACCCAAGTTCGAATGGAGACTGATGTCACCATTCTCATCTTCCTGGTTCTGGTGAACCAGTCAGAAAAACTAAAAAAAAAGGAAACAACAATGGCAGATTTTGTCCAAAGCACAAATGTAAAAAGTGCGGTTCGCAAACTCGCGAGCCCGATAGCAGACGTGGCGGCGTTCAACACGATCGTCCAGTCGGTCATCACCGACAACCCGTTTGCATGTGTAGCATATATGACCGCAGGTACCAGCCACCCGCCTGTCGAAAAGACCCGCGAATCGTACACGGCAAAGATCGTGTACGAGGACGCCAACGCAAAGTCGGTAGGCACCGCATCTGACCGGTACAACACCATTGCCGGATTCAATGCCGGCGTCGCAGCCACTCTCGCTGCGGCAGCCATAACGACCGCCCATACCGGCACCGCAGTCCGCCAGCCGGACTCGGAGACCTATGCAGCAACCCTCCGGTGCCACGATGTGAACGGTGAGATCTACATGGTCAATTTCAGCCGGGAACAAGTGACCCTCACCTCCTACTCGGATGACGCAATCCGTACACAGGTCGATACCTGGGCCGACACTGTTCCGGCACTCGCCTGATTGTGATCAGACGAGAAGACCCGGAGGGAAATGGGATTATATATCCTCCTCCCTTCCCGGTTTCTCGTCTTTTTCCGGAGTACTGGTATGGAAACCGAATTATTAGGAATACTGCTGGGAGCTGTGCTGCCAATCTACCCGATGCTTTTTGTCATCTATCAGAAGATCGGCAGGTACGATGAGATCGTTGAGGAGTTCAAAAAACTGCGGGCTGAACACGAAAGCCTCAGGGAGACCTGGCATGGTAACTGAAACCGCATCTCAACCGGTCGCACTCGTGACCGGCCTGTACCGGGGGAAATCCGGCAGGCTCGAACCGCTCACGGTGCATACTCCCCTCACCCGCGATGAAGTGCGCCGCAACCCTGTCTTCTATGAACTGGACCTGAACCCTGACAAGGGCGATGAAAACCTTATCATCGACGTAATCTATGACAACCTCTCGCCCATGAGGTTGCCGGACCTGCGGCGGGGAATGGATATCCCGAGGGGTGTGCGGTTCTGGCCGGACTGGTTCGACATCCCGCCGTATGAAGAGATGCATGACACGGACGGCCGCCGGGTCTATCCCCGTGCACCGGGGATCCATACGGTGCAGGTCCGGACGGGTCGCAGGAAGTTTGCCCAGATGGGACGGGTACGGGATTTCAGTCCGGAGAACGGCGGGTACACGAGCCCCGTGTTTGAGATCGCTATCAGTGATGAGGACTAAACGATGCTCGAAGACCCGGCAACTCCTGTTTTTCTTGGCCTCACCGATATCGAATGGCACGCGTTCGGGTACGGCCTGAAAGAGGGCTTTAAGTTCTGGAAGAGAAAGCCTCTCGCGTGGGACGAGGCAAAACGGATGGCAATGCTGCCTGATACAGAAAAGCTGCTGTCCCCGGAGATTATCGGGGCTGTCGTGAAAAAATACCATTACTATATCATCGGGTTTGACCTCCCCGAAGATTTTGCGCTGCTCGGCTGTATGATCTACCTTGGTGCGACGAATATGCCGCTGCTCATGAAGATCGGTCTTGCATTCTTTGGTTTTTCCGGATAAACGGGGTAACTTTATATTTTTGCCAGGGGGCCGGGGTTATCGCACTTCCGGTGAATCTATAATATCCGTTATATGGGTATCAGTAATTTGTGATAGGATCGGGAAGGTATCAGTGATAATCAGTTCCGGGGTCGGCCCAGACAGGCCGCGTCCCACGTCTCCTCTAACCGGAGTCGCTCGTAATGAGATGCAGACGCCCGATTACGTTCAATCTGCTGCTGATCAGATCAGACTATTGAACTTCTTCCGGAATTTTCCGATCTTTTCGTTTGTCAGTCGGTCGATGACATCAAGGAGTTCTGCATTGAAGGATTCAGCCGTCCGGATAAGTGCGACCACGTCATCGCGGACAGGTGCGGATGTAACATAATACTGCTTGTCAATCCTTTCGGTCTTTGCATATTCCAAATCAGCATTGTCAATCGCGAAGACCTTTTTGAGTAAGATTATTGCAGCCGTATGATTCTCGCACTTGATGCCCGTGGCAAAGAAGAGCGCGAGAACAGAGTAGTACATGCTGTAATAAGCCATTGATACCGACTGTTCGAAAAGATTGTTGTCGAGCAGCAGTCTCGCTGAGGTAAGGTTGCTTTCAGACTTTTTCAGGTATGCCATCTTCATTTCATCGCTGGGAGCCACCAGCTGGAGCACGGCATCCTTATGGAGTTTTTTCAAAAAACCCTGTCTTGTCAATGTACACCTCTACGCCCCTGATGATAACGTGGTCTTTCATCATTTCCCGGATGAGCAGGTCCTTTGAATCGAACACTCCGATCTTCACACTGAGCAGCGAGTGCCGCTGTTCGAGCTGTTTCTTCATCCGTGAGTCGGTCGTTTCGATAAAAATATCGATGTCGCTCCCTTTTGTTGCAAGGCCTTTTGCATAGCTCCCGTACAGGATAGCGAGCGGGATCTCCGGCATCTCCTGGATAGCCTGGAAAATTCCCCGCAGGACCGGGTACCTGCTCACGACAGACGACTGTTTGTATATTTCGGCGATCATCGCGGCATTCCTGCCCTCGATGGTCCTTTTGAGATTGAAAACTTTGTTCTTTCCCTCAATCCGGAAATCAACGATGTTATCGTCGGTAAGATCGCGGAGTTTGCGCAGGACCGTGGCATGATTGCTCTTGAGCTGATCAGCGATGGCCCGGGTATGAAGGTCCTCCCTGGTGAGAAGTGCAACAATTTCATTGATTAAATTTTGTTCCACATGGTTCATTTTTGAACCAATCCAAAATAAGGATTGTGGTTCATGTTCATTCATCCTCGCTCGCATTCGCTTGCGCCCGCCGGATCAGGCCCAGCTTGGTGGACCACATTGTGTCATTGCCACAATCATCTATGCCGTCATTACCGGTATCCTGTCGTTTATCCCGGTCATTGGCTGGGTCCTCGTCCTTATCGTAAACCCGGTCTTCATGATCTTCATCGCCCGGTACTTCTCGCTTGTTTGCGACCAGGGTGAGCCGCACCAGGTCACGGCAGCAGCGGCAGGATAATCTACTCTCTCTCTTTTAGAGAAAAACAATAAAGATTTCCTACAAAGATCACAAACCAGGAACGCAGTTCTTCGAAGTACGCGTGCATCGCAGACGCGAAGAAAACACCTTAAACCCGCACCCGTATGAAGGCAGTATCGGTCCTCGTTTCCGGGAGAAGATGATCCCGTGCGGTTGTCGTTCTGCTGGTGGTACTCCACCAGTCTCCGCACCTCGTCCTGCACCTTCTGTTTATCATGGAATCCGGTGAAGAGGATCCGGACATTATCAATGTCGTCTTTCAGGTATGCTGCTTCAGGCCAGAGAATGAGCACGATCTGCCCGTCCGGCCCGAAATGATGTTCCTCACGCTCCCCTTTCATGTAGCGTTCCCGCTGCTCCTTTGTCGGGGCTGCGTACTTGTTCTCGAACCTGAAGACGCCCATATCTTACCATAATGATCTTGTGACGGAGGAGGTTAAAGCTGTTGAGAGGGAGATTGTCGGAATAACTGCATTCTTACCACGGTAATACCGCCAGCACATCTCGAAGAAGAAACTCTAGCAAATTGCAACCCTTTTCACTTTTGATATCACTCAGAAAAATGGATTAAAATCTGTTATCTAAACGAGTTTCCTCGCTTCTTCCGCAGGGACGGCAACGAGGGTCTCCATATCCAAGAAGTCTGCCCGACGTATAGCCAATTGCATTGCTTCTTTTTCATTCGGGGCTTCAAACATTGCAACAGCATCGTATCTGCCGAGCGTCCAGTTGATGCTCAGGTATTTAATCCCTTTTTTCGATTCTGTTTCCATCATTTTTATGTTCTCGGCAACAAATTCCTTGGGGTTTTTTTTGAAGTTCACCAGTGCAATGAAACGCATAATTCACATCCTTTTCCCACACAGATGTTATGGGTTGCTTTGGTATTGCTCATACAATATTTATCATTACCCGTGAATTACAAATTTTGAGAAACGAAGCATCACTCAAAACAGATGCGGGGTATTGGTACGTGCGCTATTGCAACCGATCACTTCTGATATCACATTCACTGTACTTCTGGAACCCATCATTTTTGATATCACAATTCTGAAAAATCTTGGTCTGCACATCCCGGCTTAACGTAATATGTGCCTATCCCTTTTGCGCGTTACAAAATCTGATTCTTTTGTCAAAAAATTATGTTATCCATTGGTAAAACCAGAGAATAAAAACGAAAAATGCGGTTCTGGTGCGTCTTAGTGACTTTTAGCAGATGCACCAGCGATGGTGCGTGGCGTGACTCCAGGCCAGTTCCGGGAGGACACCCGCCTTCCTGTGAAGTACTGTCTGCAGCTATTTCCGGCTGCACCGGCTGCACTACAAAGGGGGCAATACTTGAAGTCTTTCACCCCCCCCCGAAAATCTCCGACATATCACCGTGTGATATCAAAGGTATGGCAGAAGTAATCAGATCCCGGTATTCAGATTTATTTATTCTGTATTTTTAGCCGGGTAATGATCTGCTTTGCTTGTTCAACAAGAGAAGCATCTTGCAAAGGAGCACGTTCTATAACCTGCTGAAAGCATCTCATTGCTTCCTGGGGTTTTCCGAGATTTGCCAGGGCAACTCCTTTGTTGTACCACGCGTCAACATCTTTTGGGTGCATATCAAGTGCTTTGTCATAGCATCCAATTGCTTCTGCATATTTTCCGAGTTCTTTAAGGGCAATTCCTTTATTATTCCATGCTCTCCCTAATCTTGGGTTTATCTCGAGAGCCTTGTCATAGCATCCAATTGCTTCTTTATATTTTCCGAGTTTGCCCAGGGTAACTCCTTTGTTGAACCAGGCATTGGCATTTTTTGGGTATATCCCGAGAGTCTTATCGTAACAAACAATTGCTTCCGCATATCTTCCGAGTTCTTTGAGGGCAACTCCTTTGTTGTACCATGCTCCCGCTAATCCTGGGTCCAAATTGAGTGCTTTATCATAGCATCCATTTGCTTCCGCATATTTTCCAAGTTCTTTAAGGGCAATTCCTTTGTTATTCCATGCTCTCCCTAATCTTGGATTTATCTTGATAGCCTTATCGTAACAAACAATTGCTTCCTGATATTTTCCGAGTTTATAAAAGTCATTTCCTTTGTTGTACCACGCGTCAGATGATTTTGGGTTTATCTCGATAGCCTTATCGTAACATCTCATTGCTTCCTGAGGTTGTCCAAGATTTGCCAGGGCAACTCCTTTGTTGAACCAGGCGTCGGATGATCCTGGGTTTATCTCGAGTGATCTATCATAGCAACCAATTGCTTCTTCATATTTTCCGAGTTCTTTAAGAGCAACTCCTTTGTTGAACCAGGCGTTAGCATCCCTTGGATCTATCTCAAGAGCCTTATCATAGCATCCAATCGCTTCTTTATATTTTCCAAGTTCTTTAAGGGCAACTCCTTTGTTGTACCACGTGTCCGATGATCCTGGATTTATCTCGAGTGCTTTATCATAGCACCCGATTGCTTCCTGATATTTTCCGAGTTCTTTAAGAGCAACTCCTTTGCTGAACCAGGCATTAGCATCCCTTGGATCTATCTCAAGAGCCTTATCATAGCATCCAATTGATTCCTGGTATTTTCCAAGTTCTTTGAGGGCAACTCCTTTGTTGAACCACACGTCAGATGATCTTGGGGTTATATCGAGAGCCTTTACCCATGTCTCGATAGTCCAGCGGGCAAGATCCTCATGCATGGTATAGTGATCCATCAGTCGTTTCCTCAACTTTACGGGAGTATTGACAAGGGTAAATCCGCTGGGAGATTTCAGCAAATCTTGCGGGATGTGATCGTTCAGCGCAAGAACCAGTGCATTTCGTTCCTTTTCATATTGTCCCCTGGAGTATTCGTTCAGGAAGGCTGCTACTTTTTCCGGGTCATCAAGAATGGAAACCCCGGCTACATTCATCATGCTGCACAGGCTGGCTAACGTATGCAGCCTGCTTTCTTCGGGAATGGCTCCATAAAACAGTTTCATTTCTTTCGGTTTCTTCTCCGGCGTTATGTCCTCTTTTACTTTCAGCCCGGGTCCCTTCCGGGCTGGTTTCAAGTCAGACAGCAGTTTCCGGGGTTTTGTGTACCAGAGTACTGCCCCGACGATGATAGTGATAATCAGAATAAGTGCTCCGATGGTCGTCGGGGTGATCCGGTTTTTCTTGGTCAGGGCAATGTCCCGATTTTCCCGTGCCGTGGTGTGATTCGGCTGGAGAGCAAGCACCTTGTCATATGTGGCAATTGCCTCGTCATACCGCCCGAGGTAATCCAGCGCGACACCCCGGTTGAGCAGCGCTTCGATATATGATGGTCTGATGGCAATTGCCTTGTCATACGAGGAAATTGCATCTGCATACCTGCCGAGATTCCGTAATGCGATGCCGCGGTTGTACCATGCTTCGGTATATGCTGGCTGGAGGACAATTGCCTTGTCATACGAGTCGACTGCCTCAGAATATCGGCCAAGGTTTTCCAGTACGACGCCGCGGTTGAGCCATCCATCGGCATTATTCGGGCGGATGAAAACCGACCTGTCATACGCGGCGAGTGCATCGGTAAACTGTCCGGCATTGCTGAAGTTGACCCCGTCACCGTAATACTTCTCAGCCAGATCAATTGCTGCTACCGGGAGACACATAAACAGGACAACAAGAAGAATTACCCCCGGTATGACCGATATCCTCAAAGTCTCCACATGTAAGTATTTGCTATATGGGTAATCACTATTTTGATCATTGAAATGGTAGCTTGCTGGATTCTTCTGTCCCATCAATATAGTGGTATTACAGAAGAACAGCTCGTTGATGGTACAAAAAAGATGACGAAAATCAAAAAATTTGTAAACCTGGTTCAGGAAAAGATCAGGAAAAACAGTTGCCTCTCAGCCCTGGGATCTTTAGAGCAACCCTTCATACAATTGGTCAGGCCTGTAATCTCATCAGAGATCCTGGTGAACCTCTGGAACACCCGACAGGACTGCTTGGCAACGTATGTTGCCATTTTTTCAACCTGACGTTAGTACGATGCAGAGCGGATTGCGATCTTTGGTTCCTGTGCACGGGGAAAGACGGGCACAAAAAGTGACATCGATATCTGGTCCGCTTCACCCATCCGAAAAGTCTCCTCCAGATCATGCAGACTGGAGAGGTGATTCAAGAGTCCCTGAAGATACCCATCCATCTCATCATCGAGAAAGCCGTCAGCCCCTGCCTCACCGATTCAATACGCGACGAGTGGTTAGCTACGGATGACACCGGAAGATCCGGCGTACCTTCACCATATTCCTGACGCCATCATGCCTATCGAAGACTTTTCCCGCAACATTTCATCTGCTGCGGGGATGAATAATTAACTTCTGCTGTGTACAACTTTTATTCTCTGTTTTGATTCATCTTCATATTCCGGTAAAATTCCTAAAATTTCGAAGGGGGACGATACGGCGGTATGGTGATTTTCGGGGGCGGAACATACGTAATCGTGGGTACCATAGTGAAGGTGATGGTTGGATTGGGATAGGGGGTCGGTACTGGCTTAAACGTCTGTATTGGCGGAGGGAAGGTATCATCTGTTCCGTTCTCGGGGTTCGAGGGCGATGGAATAATCCCTTTCAACAAATTCAGTATCAGATTTATAACATTGTCAA
>Ga0315281_10004796_pt1 | contig 19551 bp, 19 predicted proteins | sample YL17G07_0_MG_FD_204540 | JGI IMG/M metagenome (GOLD analysis project Ga0315281, IMG submission 204540) | Sediment microbial communities from Yellowstone Lake, YNP, Wyoming, USA - YL17G07_0 | ecosystem: Environmental > Aquatic > Freshwater > Lake > Sediment | place: USA: Wyoming | collected... | reverse complement strand
CTGACATCCTTGAGCAGGTCCAGATCCTCGGGCCGGCCCTGGCCGTGCTCGATGCGGTGCACGATGCGGTACAGCCAGCCGGTTCCCTCGCGGCACGGGGTGCACTGGCCGCAGGATTCCTCGAAATAGAAATACGACAGCCGCTCCAGCGCCTTCACCATGCACACCGTCTCGTCCATCACGATCACCGAACCGGCACCCAGCATGGAGCCGGCCTTGGCGATGGAGTCGTAGTCCATGTTGGTATCCATCATGATGTGGCCGGGCAGCACCGGCACCGAAGAGCCGCCGGGGATCACCGCCTTGAGCTTGCGCCCGCCGCGCACGCCGCCTGCCATTTCCAGCAACTCCGCGAACGGCGTGCCCAGTCCGACTTCGTAATTGCCGGGCTTGTTGACGTGGCCGGAAACGGAAAAAATCTTGGTGCCGCCGTTGTTGGGCTTGCCCAGTTCCAGGAACTTCTGTCCGCCGTGGCGGATGATGTAGGGAATGCTGGCAAAGGTTTCGGTGTTGTTGATGGTGGTCGGCTTGCCGTACAGGCCGAAACTCGCAGGGAACGGCGGCTTGAAGCGCGGCTGGCCCTTCTTGCCTTCGAGCGATTCGAGCAGCGCGGTTTCCTCGCCGCAGATGTAGGCGCCGTAGCCCTGGTGGGCATGCAGGTTGAAGCTGAAATCGGTGCCGAACAATTTGTCGCCAAGGAAACCCGCCGCGCGGGCTTCTTCCAGCGCCGCCTCGAAGCGCTCGTAGGCCTCGAAGATCTCGCCGTGGATGTAGTTGTAGCCGACCTTCACGCCCATGGTGTAGGCCGCGATCGCCATGCCCTCGATGACCGAATGCGGGTTGTAGCGGATGATGTCGCGGTCCTTGAAGGTGCCGGGCTCGCCCTCGTCGGTGTTGCACACCAGATACTTGTCGCCCTCGAAGTGGCGCGGCATGAAGCTCCACTTGAGGCCGGTCGGGAAACCCGCGCCGCCGCGACCGCGCAGGGCGGATTTCTTGACCTCGGCAATGATCTCCTCGGCGGTGATTTTTTCCGTCACGACTTTTTTCAGCGTCTCGTAGCCGCCGGCGCTGCGGTAGGTGGCCAGCGTCCACGGCTGGTCGAGGTGCAGGGTATTGAAAATGACTTCGTTGGCCATGACCGGTTATTCCAATTCCGCCAGAATCGTGTCGATTTTCTCGGACGTCAGAAAACTGAACATCTTGTGGTTGTTGAGGGTGCACAGCGGCGCATCGCCGCAGGCGCCCATGCATTCCGATTCGCGCAGCGTGAATTTGCCGTCGTCGGTGGTCTCGCCCAACTCTATGCCGAGATGGCTTTTCAGATGCTCCAGCAGGTCGACCGCCCCTACCAGCGTGCAGGACAAATTGGTGCACACGTTGATCTTGTACTTGCCCACCGGGTGCAGTTCGTACATGTTGTAGAAACTCGCGACCTCGTACACCGCGATGGGCGGCATTTCCAGGTAGTGGGCAATGAAATCCATGGTCTCGGTGGACAGCCAGCCCTTTTCCACCTGCGCAATACGCAGGCCCGCCATCACAGCGGACTCTTTGTGGGCGGCTGGATACTTGGCAATTTCCTTGTCGATTTGCGCCAGCGATTCAGCGGATAGCATCAACGGTCGACCTCCCCAAACACGATGTCCTGCGTGCCGATGATCGCCACCACGTCGGCGATCATGTGGCCGCGCGCCATTTCGTCCAAGGCGGCAATGTGAGCAAAGCCTGGCGCACGGATCTTCATGCGGTAGGGCTTGTTCGCCCCGTCGGATATCAGATAGATGCCGAACTCTCCCTTGGGATGCTCGACCGCGGCGTAGGCCTCACCCTCGGGCACGTGGAAACCCTCGGTGAATAGCTTGAAATGGTGAATCAGCTCTTCCATGTTCTGCTTCATCCCGACGCGGGAAGGCGGCGCAACCTTGTGGTTATCGGTGATCACCGGCCCGGGGTTGTTGCGCAGCCACTCGACGCATTGCCTGACGATGCCATTGGACTGGCGCAACTCCTCGATGCGCACCAGGTAACGGTCGTAGCAGTCGCCATTGACCCCGACGGGGATATCGAAATCCAGCCGGTCGTAAACTTCGTACGGCTGCTTCTTGCGCAAATCCCACTCCACCCCGGAGCCACGCAGCATCGGCCCGGTGAAGCCCATAGCCAACGCGCGCTCCGGAGACACCACACCTATCCCGACGGTGCGCTGCTTCCAGATGCGGTTGTCGGTGAGCAGGGTCTCGTACTCGTCCACGTACTTTGGAAAACGCTTGGTGAAGTCCTCGATGAAGTCCAACAGCGAACCCTGGCGGTTCGTGTTCATGTCCTTCACGGCCGCCGCTTTGTGTATCTTGGAAGCCTCATATTGCGGCATGCTGTCCGGCAGGTCGCGATACACTCCACCCGGACGGTAGTAGGCGGCATGCAGGCGCGCGCCGGACACCGCCTCATAGCAGTCCATCAGATCTTCGCGCTCGCGGAAGGCATAGAGGAACACCGTCATGGCGCCGATATCCAAGGCATGTGCCCCCAGCCACAACAGGTGGTTGAGGATGCGCGTGATCTCGTCGAACATGACGCGGATATACTGCGCGCGCAGCGGCACTTCGAGTTGCAGCAGCTTCTCGATAGCCATGACGTAGGCGTGCTCGTTGCACATCATGGACACGTAATCCAGACGGTCCATGTAAGGCAACGACTGCAGGAAGGTCTTGTTCTCGGCCAGCTTCTCGGTCGCCCGGTGCAGCAGACCGATATGCGGATCGGCGCGCTGGATCACCTCGCCGTCCAGCTCCAGCACCAGGCGCAGCACGCCGTGCGCAGCGGGATGCTGCGGGCCGAAGTTCATCGTGTAGTTGCGTATTTCAGCCACCGTAATTCTCCTCGCGCACGATGCGCGGCGTTACCTCACGCGGCTCTATGCTCACCGGCTGGTAAATCACGCGCCGCTGATCAGGGTCATAGCGCATCTCGACGTTGCCTGAAAGCGGAAAGTCCTTGCGGAAAGGATGACCGACGAAACCGTAATCGGTGAGGATGCGGCGCAGGTCGGGGTGACCTTCGAACACGATGCCATACAAGTCGAATGCCTCGCGCTCGAACCAGTTGGCGGAAGGCCAGATGTCGTTGACCGAAGCGAGCACCGGCAGGTCGTCGTTGTCCGCAAACACCCGCACGCGCAAGCGCTGGTTCCTGCTCACCGATAGCATATGGTAGACCGCGGCAAAACGGCGCCCTTGCCAGCGGCCGTCGCCGTAATCCTGGTAATCGACGCCGCACAGGTCCATCAATTCCTCGAAACGCAGATCCGGGTGGTCGCGCAACGCCGTTGCCGCCGCCAGCAAATCCGCGGCGCCAACCTCGATGGTCAATTCCCCCAAGCGCTCCGTCGCGGCGACAAGACTGTCGCCGAGAACATTTTTCAGGCAAAGGGAAAGTGTTTCCAGCGAGGAGCTCATGGTCGGACCTTGTCAGCGGGCGATGGTGTTGGTGCGCTTGATCTTGTTCTGCAGCTGGATAATGCCGTAGAGCAACGCTTCAGCGGTGGGCGGACAGCCCGGGACGTAGATATCGACTGGCACGATGCGGTCGCAGCCGCGCACGACCGAATAGGAATAATGGTAATAACCGCCGCCGTTGGCGCATGAGCCCATGGAAATAACCCAGCGCGGCTCCGCCATCTGATCGTAGACCTTGCGCAGCGCAGGCGCCATCTTGTTGCACAGCGTACCCGCGACGATCATCACGTCGGATTGCCGGGGACTCGGGCGGAACACCACGCCAAAGCGATCGAGATCGTAGCGCGAGGCACCCGCCTGCATCATCTCCACGGCACAGCAGGCCAGCCCGAACGTCATCGGCCACAACGATCCGGTGCGCGTCCAGTTGATCAGAGTGTCCGCCGAGGTGGTGACGAAGCCCTGCTCCAGGATGCCCTCTATTCCCATTCCAGCGCCCCTTTCATCCATTCATAGACGAAACCGACCACCAGTATGCCGAGGAAAATCACCATTGCCAGGTACCCAAACAGCCCGATTTCCTCAAGCACAATCGCCCAGGGAAAAAGAAACGCGATTTCCAAGTCGAACAAAATGAAGAGAATGGCAACCAGATAGTAGCGCACGTCGAACTTCATGCGCGCATCTTCGAACGCCTCAAAGCCGCATTCGTAGGGCGAAAGCTTGGCGCTGTCCGGCCGATTGGGCGCAAGCAGACGGCCCAGCACCATGGGCGCCACGCCGACCGCCAAGCCAACCAGAACAAACAGCAGTATTGGAAAATAGTTTTCCAGCATACACCCGCCCCAATCCGATGCAACCAGCCCGGAGGGGGCTAGTACATAAGTCACAAGAACACTGAGTTTAGTTGTGCTCGCGCACTGGTGTCAAGCCCGAAATTACATAAAGTTCAACTTATAATTCAATAAGTTGAATGAATATGGCTTGATCCAAAATGTATGGTGCCGATGACCAGACTCGAACTGGTACGGCTTTCGCCACCGCCCCCTCAAGACGGCGTGTCTACCAATTTCACCACATCGGCATTGCTTTGACAGAGAGGTATGGGTCAGCCCTCTCCTTTTTGACAACCTCACCGGACATCGTTTCCGCCGTGCCTGAAGCGCGGTGCGCCCCAGCAGCGGCCGAAAACTAGTTCGGTATTTCCCTGGCTTTTGACCCGGTGTTGCCAGTATCACCCACCCCGGCGGGTGCGCCCTGCTTGCCTGCGTCCACCGGTGATTTTGGTTGCGTGAGTGTCTTGTGCGATTCCATCACGCCGGCCTGTTTGGCCTTGTGAGTGGAAAAATACGTAAGGCCGAGACTGGTGGCGAAAAACACTGCCGCCAGTACAGCCGTCATCCTGCTCAAAAAGTTGGCCGAGCCGCTGGATCCAAACAGACTGCCAGACGACCCGCTACCAAAAGCCGCGCCCATATCGGCGCCTTTGCCATGTTGCATCAGCACCAGCCCGATCACGCCCAGGGCGGCCAACACATGAAAAACCCAAACTATCGTTTCCATAATTCCTCAATCGCCCGACAATCGGCCTAGGCCTGCGCCGCGCGGCAGATCGCCGCGAATTCTTCGGCAGCCAGCGAAGCGCCGCCGATCAGGCCGCCGTCGATGTCCGGCATAGCAAATAATTGTGCCGCATTCGATGCTTTTACGCTACCCCCGTACTGGATCACGAGACCGCTCGCAACCTCTGCATCGAGCGCTGCGATCCTGCTGCGGATGAACGCATGCACCGCCTGCGCCTGCTCGGACGTAGCCGTCTTTCCGGTACCGATGGCCCATACCGGCTCGTACGCCAGAACTGCGCCGACCAGCCCGGCCACGCCGACCAGTGCGAGCACCGCATCGAGCTGGCGCGCCACGACTTGTTCGGTGATGCCGGCTTCGCGCTCCTGCAAGGTCTCGCCAACACACAGGATCGGCGTCAGCCCGGCCTTCTGCGCGGCCACGAATTTCTGCGCCACGGTCTGGTCATCCTCGCCGTACAGGGCACGCCGCTCCGAATGTCCTACAATGACGTAGCGGCAGCCGAAATCGAGCAGCATGGCGGCGGAAACTTCGCCGGTGAAAGCGCCTTTTTCATGCTGGCTCAGGTTCTGTGCGCCCCAGGCAACCGCAGTGCCGTGCAGCGCAGCCTGCACCTGGAACAGGTAGGGGTAGGGCACACACACGCCGCATGCAGCACTGCGCAGCCCGTCCAATGCCGGAACCAGCGCGCCCAAAAGCGCCTTGTTCCCGGCCAGTGTGCCGTGCATTTTCCAGTTCCCAACGACCAGCTTGTGACGCATCGAAGGCCTCAACGTGCAAAGCCGTGAATGGTACCGGGCAATGGCTCTCAGGTCAATCCCGCGATGCACACGCGGGTCAGTGCAGTCATAATTCTGTAACAAACATGTAATATTATCCATCCCACTAGCCGGATCGCGACAGCGCTTGGTTTGTTGCAGTCCAGCATAGGAATCCAATCGCAACCACGGGAGTAATCTCAATGAACATGCATCTGAAATCCGGCCGCACGCTAGTTGCTTCCATAGCTCTTGCAATCGGCTTCACCGGGGCCGCAACTGCCGCTGACATTACCGGCGCAGGCGCGACTTTCCCATACCCGATTTACGCCAAGTGGGCCGACGCATACAAAACCAAGACCGGCAACGGCCTCAACTACCAATCCATCGGCTCCGGCGGCGGCATCAAGCAGATCAAGGCCAAGACCGTCGACTTCGGCGCCAGCGACAAGCCGCTCAAGCCGGAAGAACTGCAAGCGGCAGGCCTGATGCAGTTCCCCGCCGTGATGGGCGGCGTGGTGCCGGTAGCCAACCTGGAAGGGATCGCTCCCGGCCAGATGAAGCTGTCCGGAAAAGTGCTGGCGGACATCTTCCTCGGCAAGATCGCCAAGTGGAACGACCCCGCCATAGCCGCCATCAACAAGGGACTGGCCCTGCCCGACACCGCCATCAGCGTGGTGCACCGCGCAGACGGCTCCGGCACCACTTTCATTTTCACCAACTACCTTTCGAAGGTTAGCGCGGAGTGGAAGAGCAAAGTAGGCGAGGAAGCTTCGGTGGCATGGCCGACCGGCATGGGCGGCAAGGGCAACGAGGGCGTCGCATCCTACGTGCAGCGCATCAAGGGCTCCATCGGCTATGTCGAATACGCCTACGCCCTGCAAAACAGGATGACCTACACCATGATGCAAAACAAGGAAGGCCAGTTCGTCAAGCCGGACGAGGAATCCTTCAAGGCCGCTGCCGCAGGTGCCGACTGGGAGCATGCGCCCGGATTCTACGAAATCCTCACCGACGAGCCGGGCAAGCTGAGCTGGCCCATCACCGGCGCCACCTTCATCCTGATGCACAAGGTTCAGGACAAGCCGGCCAGCGCCGCCGAAGTGCTGAAGTTCTTCGACTGGGCCTATGCCAACGGCGACGCCATGGCGCTCGGACTGGACTACATCCCGATGCCGGACAAGGTCGTGAAGCTTATCCAGGATGCCTGGAAGAGCCAGCTCAAGGACGCCGCCGGCAAGCCGGTGTTCTAGGCGAAACGCTCGCGCCTGCGACAACAACTCCAAGCCGATTGCGCTACAATAGGGGGCCGATTTTTCGGCCCCCTGTTTGTGAACTCCAATCAAGATCAAGAAGATGACAAGACTCCAGACAGAGAAACGCCTTAAGAGGCAGCGCCTTCTCGATCCTCTGTTTCGCCACACCACGCGCTTTTTCGCATTCCTGGTGTTCGCCATCCTGGCGGCCATCGTGGTCTCGTTGTTCATCGGCGCCTATCCGGCCATCGAGGCGTTCGGCCCAAGCTTCCTCACCAGCGACGAATGGAACCCGGTTACCAAACAATTCGGCGCACTGGTGCCGATTGCCGGCACCTTGGCCACCTCTTTCATTGCCCTTCTTATCGGCATCCCGGTGAGCTTCGGCATAGCCCTGTTCCTGACGGAGATGTCGCCGCGCTGGCTGAAGCGGCCCCTGGGTATCGCCATCGAGTTGCTGGCCGGCATCCCCAGCATCATTTACGGCATGTGGGGGTTGTTCGTGTTCGCCCCGATCTTCGGCGACCACGTTGAACCCTGGCTTACCGAATATCTCGGGCCACTGCCCATGATAGGCCCGATGTTTCAGGGGCCTCCCATGGGCATCGGCCTGCTCACCGCGGGCATCATCCTGGCCATCATGATCATCCCTTTCGTCGCTTCGGTGATGCGCGACGTGTTCGAGGTGGTCCCCGTCATGCTCAAGGAATCGGCCTACGGACTCGGCGCCACCACCTGGGAGGTGGTGTGGAACGTGGTGCTGCCTTACACCAAGGCCGGCGTCGTCGGCGCCATCATGCTGGGGCTGGGACGCGCGCTGGGCGAAACCATGGCGATCACCTTCGTGATCGGCAACGCCCACGAACTGAGCCGCTCCCTGCTGATGCCGGGCAACAGCATCTCTTCCGCGCTCGCCAACGAGTTCACCGAGGCGGACGGGGCTCTGCACACCGCATCGCTGATCGAGTTGGGCCTGATTCTTTTCGTCATCACCTTCATCGTGCTGGCGCTGGCCAAGCTGTTGCTGATCCAGCTCGGCAAGCGCGAAGGCCAGCGGGCCTAAGGATAGCGATGCTCTCACTCTACGCACGCAGACGGCTGATCAACGCATTCAATCTAACCGTCTCAATGCTCGCCATGGCATTCGGGCTTTTCTGGCTCGGCTGGATACTTTGGACGCTGTTCGCCAAGGGCTTCAGCAGTCTGAGCCTGGTCATGTTCACCCAGATGACGCCGCCGCCCGGAAGCAGCGGCGGCCTGCTCAACGCCATCGCCGGCACCCTCATGATGACTTCGCTGGCAACCGTGATCGGCACGCCGGTCGGCATCCTCGCTGGCACCTATCTGGCAGAGTTCGGCCAGCGCGGATGGCTTGCCCCGACCACGCGGTTTATCAACGACATCCTGTTATCCGCGCCTTCCATCGTGATCGGTTTGTTCGTCTACGAGGTCTACGTGGTGCGCATAGGCCACTTCTCCGGCTGGGCCGGCGCGCTCGCCCTGGCGCTGATCGTCGTACCGGTGGTGGTGCGTACCACGGAAAACATGCTGCGGCTGGTCCCGCACACTCTGCGCGAGGCGGCGGCCGCACTGGGCGCGCCGCAATGGAAGGTGATCACGATGGTGACCCTGCGCGCCTCCCGCGCCGGCATCATCACCGGCGTCCTGCTGGCAGTCGCGCGCATCAGCGGCGAAACTGCACCGCTCCTGTTCACCGCGCTCAACAACCAATTTTGGAGCAGCAACATGAACCAGCCGATTGCCAACCTGCCGGTGGTGATCTTCCAGTTCGCCATGAGCCCGTACGAGGACTGGCAGAAATTGGCTTGGGGTGGCGCCCTCTTGATCACGGTGAGCGTCCTGGCGCTCAACATCTTCGCGCGCACCTGGTTCCGGCAAAAAACAGTCGGACATTAATATTTTTCGAACGGACAGAACAAATGGTTGAGCAAACGAAAACAGCGCCGAAAATCAGCACCCGGGGACTCAATTTTCACTACGGCAAGTTTCACGCCCTCAAATCCGTCCAGATGGACATCCCGGAAAATCGCGTAACCGCCTTCATCGGCCCGTCCGGCTGCGGAAAATCGACGCTGCTGCGCGTTTTCAACCGCATGTACGAGCTATATCCCGACCAGAAGGCCAGCGGGGAAGTGCTCATGGACGGCGAGAACATCATCGACCCCAAGGTCGACCTCAACAAGCTGCGTGCCAAGGTCGGCATGGTGTTCCAGAAACCCACGCCGTTCCCGATGTCGATTTACGACAACATCACTTTCGGCGTGCAATTGTACGAGCGGCTGGGCAGGGCGGAACTGGACGAGCGGGTCGAATGGGCGTTAACCAAGGCCGCGCTGTGGAAGGAGGTCAAGGACAAACTCAAGCAGAGCGGTACCAGCCTCTCAGGCGGCCAGCAGCAGCGCCTGTGCATCGCGCGCGCGATCGCGGTCAAGCCGGAAGTGGTGCTGCTGGACGAACCCGCATCGGCGCTGGACCCGATTTCCACCGCCCACATTGAGGAACTGATCCACGAACTCAAGCAGGACTACACCATCATCATCGTCACCCACAACATGCAGCAGGCCGCGCGCGTATCGGACTACACGGCCTACATGTACCTGGGGGAAATGATAGAGTTCGGGGAGACGGAAAGGATATTTACGACGCCGCAGCAGAAGGCAACGGAGGACTACATTACCGGAAAATTCGGCTGATTTTCCGGTAATACTGGAAACGGCCGAGGCGGCTTACCCGGCGGCCTTCTGCACCGTCTGGGCGATGCTGTCCGCCCAGCGCTCCACCTCAGCTTTATCCTTGCCTTCCACCATCACCCGCACCAACGACTCGGTGCCCGAGGCCCGCAGCACCACGCGCCCGGCCCCAGCCAACTCGCATTCCGCCTCAACCAGCGCCGCCTGCACCGGGATGCTGGCCCGAAAATCGAAGCTCCTGGGCACCGGCACATTGATCAGGATTTGCGGGTAGAGCACAAGCTCGCGCGTGTAGTCATCCAGCGTGGCCTTGTTGATGCGCAGCGCCTGCAGCACCTGCAGCGCGGAGACAATGCCGTCGCCCGTGGTGTGCTTGTCCAGGCAGAGAATGTGGCCGGAAGTCTCGCCGCCCAGCTGCCAGCCTTTTTGCTGTAGCAGTTCCAGCACATAGCGGTCGCCCACGTCGGCCCGCTCGACCGGCACTTTCAGCTTGGCCAGCGCGTGCTCCGTGCCGAGGTTGGTCATCAGCGTGCCCACCACCCCGCCCTTGAGCGCGCCCTGCTTGTGCCGGTGCTTGGCAATCACGTAGAGCAACTGGTCGCCGTCGAAGACCACGCCGTTGCCATCCGTCATGATGAGCCTGTCGCCATCGCCGTCCAGCGCAATGCCGACATCGGCGTGGTGCCGCAGCACCGCCTCCTGCAGCGCCTGTGGATGCGTGGAGCCGCATGCATGGTTGATGTTGAGGCCATCCGGCTGGTCGCCGATGGCAATGACGTCGGCGCCCAGTTCGTGCAGAACGTGCGGCGCGACATGGTAGGTCGCGCCGTTGGCGCAATCCACGACGATGCGCATGCCGCGCAGGTCGAGTTCGTTGGGGAAGGTGCTCTTGCAGAACTCGATGTAACGGCCGTCGGCATCGTTGATGCGCTTGGCCTTGCCCAACTGCGCCGAGGACATGCACTTCATCGGCTCGTCGAGCCCGGCCTCTATGGCCAGCTCGGTCCTGTCAGGCAACTTGCTGCCGGAGGCCGAAAAAAACTTGATGCCGTTATCCTCAAACGGGTTGTGCGAGGCACTGATGACGATGCCCGCCTGCAGGCGCAACGCCCGTGTCAGATAAGCGATGGCCGGCGTGGGCATCGGCCCGACCAGCATCACGTCCACGCCCGCAGCCGACAAGCCGGCCTGCAGCGCCGATTCCAGCATGTAGCCGGAAATGCGCGTGTCCTTGCCGATCAGCACGGTAGGGCGCCCCCCAGCAGCCAGCCGGCGGTCCGATGTGGCCAGCACCCTGCCCGCCGAGTAGCCGAGACGCATCACGAATTCCGGGGTGATGGGAGACTCCCCCACTTTGCCGCGAATACCATCTGTTCCGAAGTACTTCCTACTCATGTTCCCTCTCTACCGCCTCGACTACCTGCAAGGCGTCTCTGGTTGCTCTGACGTCATGGACGCGCAGGATTCTAGCACCTTTCATGGCCGCCAGCACGGCGGCGGCCACGCCGGCATGGACGCGTTCGGCGACGCCGCGGCCGGTGATCGCCCCCAGCATGGATTTGCGCGACAGTCCGGCAAGAACGGGCACACCCAACACGCTGAGCCGATCCAAGTGTTTCAACAATAGCAGGTTGTGCCGCAGGCTTTTGCCGAACCCGAATCCCGGATCGACCAGCAGCCGCTCGCTCGGGATTCCGCCAGCCAGCGCGGCGGCAATGCGCGCCGCCAGAAAATCACGCACCTCCGCCAACACGTCGTCGTATTCCGGCTGTTGCTGCATGGTTTGCGGCTCGCCCTGCTTGTGCATGAGGCAAACCGCGGCGGATGAACTGGCAACCGCTTGCAGCGCACCGTCCGCCTGCAATGCGTTGACATCGTTGATCATGCTTGCCCCGGAACGGATCGCGGCGAGCATCACTTCGGGTTTTTGCGTATCGACGGAAAGCGGCACATCCAGCCCCTGCAACGCCTCGATCACGGGGATGATGCGCTCCAGCTCCTGCGCGGCGGGCACGGGCATCGCCCCCGGGCGCGTCGACTCGCCGCCGATGTCGAGGATGTCCGCACCTTCCTCGACCAGCTGCAGGGCGTGTTCGATAGCGGCCTGCGCATTCGGCAACAGGCCGCCGTCGGAAAAGGAATCTGGAGTGACGTTGACGATCCCCATGATCAGGGGATGTTCCAGGGAAAACCGGTAGCGGCCGCAGTGGAGCATTTTAGGGGCCAGGGTCTCAGCACCAACTCCAGCCCCTGGTTCAAACCTCCCCAGCCGGCTTCGCGATGGGCGTCACCGGCGCGCTGGGCGAACTGCCGGCGGAAGGCGGCGGCGTCACGGGAGTTTGGGCAGGCTTGGGCGGGCGTGGCGGCTTGCCGGCCATGATGTCGTTGATCTGGTCTGCATCGATGGTTTCCCATTCCAGCAGCGTCTTGGCCATAATCTCCACCTTGTCGCGGTTTTCCTCGATCAAGCGGCGCGCCAGGGCGTACTGCTGGTCGATGATGCGGCGGATCTCCGCGTCCACCTTTTGCATGGTGGCTTCCGACACGTTCTTGTGCGTGGTCACGGAACGCCCGAGGAACACCTCGCCGTCGTTCTCGCCGTATACCATTGGCCCCAGCGCCTCTGACATGCCCCACTGGGTCACCATGCGCCGCGCCATCTCGGTGGCGCGCTCGAAGTCGTTGGAAGCGCCGGTGGTCATGTGCTTCATGAACACTTCCTCGGCAATGCGCCCGCCGAACAGCACCGCGATATTCTGCAGCAGATGCTCGCTGTCCATGCTGTAACGGTCTTCCTGCGGCAACTGCATGGTCAACCCAAGCGCGCGGCCGCGCGGAATGATGGTGACCTTGTGCACCGGGTCGGTCCGTGGCAGGAGCCGCGCCACCACCGCGTGGCCGGCCTCATGGTAGGCGGTATTGCGGCGCTCTTCCTCGGGCATGACGATGGAGCGGCGTTCGGCGCCCATCATGATCTTGTCCTTGGCGCGCTCGAAGTCGTCCATGTCCACCAGGCGCTTGTTGCCGCGCGCAGCAACCAGCGCCGCTTCGTTCACCAGGTTGGCGAGATCGGCACCGGAGAAACCGGGAGTACCACGTGCCAGGATGTCGGCACGCACGTCCGGCGCCACCGGCACCTTGCGCATGTGCACCATCAAAATCTGTTCGCGGCCACGGATGTCGGGCAGCGGCACCACCACTTGGCGGTCGAAACGGCCGGGGCGCAGCAGCGCAGGGTCGAGCACGTCGGGACGGTTGGTCGCGGCGATCACGATCACCCCGGCAGAACCTTCGAAGCCGTCCATCTCCACCAGCAACTGGTTGAGGGTCTGCTCGCGTTCGTCGTTGCCGCCGCCCAGGCCTGCGCCACGCTGGCGCCCAACAGCGTCAATCTCGTCGATGAAGATGATGCACGGCGCGCTCTTCTTGGCCTGCTCGAACATGTCGCGCACCCGCGCCGCACCGACGCCGACGAACATTTCCACGAAGTCGGAGCCGGAAATGCTGAAGAACGGCACTTTGGCTTCGCCGGCGATGGCTTTGGCCAGCAGGGTCTTGCCCGTACCGGGGCTGCCCACCATCAGCACGCCACGCGGGATGCGTCCGCCGAGTTTCTGAAATTTGGTTGGATCGCGCAGGAACTCGACCAGCTCGCCCACTTCTTCCTTGGCTTCGTCGCAGCCCGCCACATCGGCAAAAGTGATCGAGTTGGTGCTTTCGTCGAGCATGCGTGCCTTGCTCTTGCCGAAGGAGAACGCGCCGCCGCGCCCACCGCCCTGCATCTGGCGCATGAAGAAGACCCAGACGCCGATCAGCAGCAGCATGGGGAACCAGGAGACGAAGATATTCATGAGGAAGGAGGGTTCCTCATCCGGCTTGGCCTCGATGGCCACGCCGTTTTTCAGAAGGTCACTCACCAGCCACGGATCGGACGGGGCATAGGTGGCAAAGCGTTTGCCATCGGTCTTCACGCCGCGCAGGATATGCCCTTCGATGACCACCTTGGTGATCTGCCCCTGCTTCACCTCTTCGATGAACTGTGAGTATTCCATCTGGCTCAACGCCGTCTGCCGGGTGCTGAACTGATTGAACACGGTCATCAGCACCAGTGCGATGATCAACCAGATCGCGACGTTCTTGAACATGTTATTCAAAGCGGCTCCTTAGTCTGCCAAGACTTGCAAATCATTCAAATTCATTCTAAGCCCTCTGCCCAGCAAATACAATTCGTTGCTGCGGTCGCGCGAGGCCTTGGGCTTGCGCGTTGCGACCTTGTCGAAATGGCCGCGCACGCTGTGCAGGAATTCATCGAAGCCTTCACCCTGAAACACTTTCACCAGGAAATTCCCGCCCGGTTTCAGGTGCCCCACGGCGAACTCCAAGGCCAGCTCGGCCAGGTGCATGCTGCGCGCCTGGTCGGAAAGCCCAACGCCACTGATGTTGGGGGCCATGTCGCAGATTACAAGGTCCACCGGCCTGCCCCCAAGCACATCGGCCAACTGCGCGAGCACGGCCGCTTCCCTGAAATCGCCCTGGATGAAAGTGACCCCGGACAGCCCCACCATCTCCAGCATGTCCAGCGCGATCACCCTGCCCTGATGCCCCACTTTTGCGGCGGCCACCTGCGACCAGCCGCCTGGGGTCGCACCCAGGTCCACCACGGTCATTCCGGGACCAAGCAAATGGTCGCGCTCGTCGATTTCCAGCAGCTTGAATGCCGCACGCGAGCGGTAGCCCTGGTGCTTCGCCTGCTTCACGAAGAAGTCGTTGACGTGCTCCTGCATCCAGGCCTTGCTGGTTCTAGTGCGCTTCATCGGTTAAAATGATATTTTCGTGAAAGTTGCCCATGCCCACTCTGACCTCCACCCAGCGCAGTTTTCTGCGCGCCAAAGCTCATTCCCTGAACCCGGTAGTGATGATCGCCGATTCCGGTCTGTCGGAAAACGTAATGAAAGAACTGGAGCGCAGCATCGCCAGCCATGAATTGATCAAGGTGAAGGTCGCGGCCGGTGACCGCGCGTTGCGCGACTCCATGCTGGAGCAGATATGCGCGGAACTGAAAGCTGCACCGGTGCAGCATATCGGCAAAATCCTGGTGATCTACAGACCCGCCGCAAAACCCAATCTGACGCTGCCCAAATAAGCCCGGGCTACGCCCTGCCCTGCTTCAACACCAGCACCAGGCCCAGCAGGCTTTCGATCATATAGACGATGCTGGAAATGCCGTGCCAGGTGGAGAAGCGGTCGGCAAACATGCTTTTCATGACTTCCTGCGGCATGGCCTGCGCTTTCAGGCTTTCCATGACCGGTTGAATGCCGAAATGGCCGCCGATAGCGAGCAGCAACATCGTCAGCGCCGCCCAGAAAAAAGCCTGTTTCAGCGCCGAGGCACCAAAGCGGGAGAGGCGGTACAGCAGCAAATAAACGCCGCACCCCATGCCGACATAGGCGATCACCTGGAACATCCGGCCCGCCAGCATGCCGGCCATCTGCCTGTTGTCGTGCAGAGCGGCGAACAGCGTCGGCGCCACCATATAGCCTATGGCCCAGAGGCCGCCCACCCAGAGTGTGACGCCGATCAGGGCAAGACTTTCAGTCAGTCTCTTCATGTTTGCCCGGAATCAAACATACTTCACGTCCAGCACTTCGTACTGGCGTATTCCGCCCGGCGCCATCACGTCGGCCACATCGCCCGCATACTTTCCGATCAGGGCGCGCGCGATGGGGGAGCTGATGGAAATCTTGCCCAGTTTGATGTTGGCCTCGTCGTCGCCGACAATCTGATAGGTGACGGTTTCGCCGCTTTCCAGGTCCTCCAGTTCCACCGTGGCGCCGAACACACAGCGTCCGTCCGCATCCAGCAGCTTGGGGTCGATGATCTGGGCGTTGGAGAGCTTGCCCTCCAGGTCCGCGATTCTGCCTTCCACGAAGCCCTGGCGCTCCTTGGCGGCATCGTACTCGGCATTCTCCGAAAGATCGCCGTGGGATCGGGCCTCAGCGATGGCCGCAATGACCGACGGACGCTCCACGCTTTTCATGTGCTGCAATTCGGCGCGCAGTTGTTCGACCCCAAGGACGGTTAATGGAACTTTGCTCATCTTGTTGTTTTCCTTATAAAAACACATGGACAGGATAGCCGGGATTTTTTCATGCCCTCATCCCGGGCACGCACTATCCGGCCAATCCTGTCCTGGACTGCTCAATTCAAGCGTTGATGCAGACCCTGCAAGTCATACACCCGCAACTCCCGCATCTGCTGCATCCCGACGCAGGCGGCGCGTGCGCCGGCCAGCGTGGTGAAGTAGGTGATGCGATTCTGCAAAGCAGCATGCCGTATGGCGTAGGAATCCTGCACTGCGCGCTTGTCCTCGACGGTGTTGACGATCAGGCTGATTTCACCGTTCTTGATCATGTCGACGACGTGCGGGCGGCCCTCGGTGACCTTGTTCACCTGCGTCACCGCGAGGCCCGCTGCGGCGAGTACCGACGCCGTGCCACGCGTGGCGTAGAGACTGAATCCCAGTTGCAGCAGCGCAGCGCCGATTTCCACCGCGGGCGCCTTGTCGGCTCCGCGCACGCTGATGAATGCCCTGCCGCCGGAGGGCAGCTTGACGCTGGCCGCCAGTTGCGATTTGACGAAGGCTTCGGCGAAGGTTTCGCCCACCCCCATCACCTCGCCGGTAGACTTCATTTCCGGGCCGAGGATGGGGTCCACGCCGGGGAACTTGATGAACGGGAACACCGCTTCCTTGACGGAAAAATAAGGCGGAACGACTTCCTTCTCCGCCCCCTGGCTTGCCAGCGTCTGTCCCGCCATGCAGCGCGCCGCAACCTTGGCCAGTTGCAGGCCGGTGGCCTTGGACACGAAGGGCACGGTGCGCGAAGCCCGCGGATTCACTTCCAGCACGAAAACCGTTTCGCCCTGGATGGCGAACTGCACGTTCATCAGCCCAACGACCTTCAGCGCATGGGCCATCACCACGGTCTGCCGGCGCAATTCGTCCTGCATTTCCGGCGACAGGCTGAACGGCGGCAGCGAGCACGCCGAGTCGCCGGAATGCACACCGGCCTGCTCGATGTGTTCCATGATGCCGCCGATCAGCACATCCGTGCCGTCGCAGATGGCGTCCACATCCACCTCGATGGCGTCGTTGAGGAAGCGGTCCAGCAGCACCGGGGAGTCGTTGGACACCTTGACCGCCTCGCGCATGTAGCGCTGCAGATCGGCCTCCTCATGCACGATCTCCATGGCGCGCCCGCCCAGCACGTAGGAGGGGCGGACCACCAGCGGATAGCCGATTTCCACTGCCGCCGCCAGCGCCTGCTCGGGGTTGCGCGCGGTGCGGTTGGGCGGCTGGCGCAATCCGGTTTCCATCAACATCTTCTGGAAGCGCTCGCGGTCCTCGGCACAATCGATCGCATCGGGACTGGTGCCGATGATGGGCACGCCGTTGGCTTCCAGGTCGCGCGCAAGCTTCAAAGGCGTCTGCCCGCCATATTGCACGATCACGCCGAAGGGCTTTTCCACTGCCACGATTTCCAGCACGTCTTCCAGCGTGAGCGGCTCGAAATACAGGCGGTCGGAAGTGTCGTAGTCGGTGGAAACCGTCTCGGGGTTGCAGTTGACCATGATGGTCTCGTAGCCGTCCTCGCGCAGGGCCAGCGCCGCGTGCACGCAGCAGTAGTCGAACTCTATGCCCTGCCCGATGCGGTTGGGTCCGCCGCCCAGCACCATGATTTTCCTGTTGGCGGTGGGCGCTGCTTCGCACTCTTCCTCGTAGCTCGAATACATGTAGGCGGTATGCGTGGCGAATTCCGCCGCGCAGGTGTCGACGCGCTTGTACACCGGCCGCACGCCGAGTTCCCAGCGCCGCGCACGTACGGCGTGCTGGTCGGTGCCCATGAGCTTCGCCAGACGGCGGTCGGAAAACCCGCTGCGCTTGAGCTTGCGCAGGTCGGCGGCGGCAAGGTCTTGCAGGCGCTTTTGCGCCAGATGCTGTTCCTGCTGCACCAGGTCCGCTAGCTGCGCCAGGAACCACGGATCGATGAAGGTCAGATCATGGATTTCCTGCTGGCTCATGCCAATGCGCATGGCGTCCGCCACGTACCAGATGCGCTCCGGCCCGGGGCTTCCCAGTTCCGTTTCGATGTCGTCGCGGTCCGAGCTCTTCTCGTCCAGGCCGTCGTTGCCGGTTTCCAGGCCGCGCAGCGCTTTTTGCAGCGATTCCTGGAAAGTGCGCCCGATGGCCATCACCTCGCCCACCGACTTCATCTGCGTGGTGAGCCGGTCGTTGGCCTGCGGGAATTTTTCGAAGGCGAAGCGCGGGATCTTGGTGACCACATAGTCGATGGAGGGCTCGAACGAAGCCGGGGTGGCGCCGCCGGTGATGTCGTTCTTCAGCTCGTCCAGCGTGTAGCCCACGGCAAGCTTGGCCGCCACCTTGGCGATGGGGAAGCCGGTGGCCTTGGAGGCCAGCGCGGACGAGCGCGACACGCGCGGATTCATCTCGATCAGCACCATGCGCCCGTCTTTCGGGTTGATGCCGAACTGCACGTTGGAGCCGCCGGTTTCCACGCCGATCTCGCGCAGCACCGCGATGGATGCATTGCGCATGATCTGGTATTCGCGGTCGGTGAGGGTTTGCGCCGGCGCCACCGTGATGGAGTCGCCGGTATGCACGCCCATCGGGTCGAAATTCTCGATGGCGCAGATGATGATGCAGTTGTCCGCCTTGTCGCGCACCACTTCCATCTCGAACTCTTTCCAGCCGATCAGCGATTCCTCGATCAGCAGTTCGTGCGTGGGCGAGGCCTCCAGGCCGCGCTCGCAGATGGCGACGAATTCTTCCTTGTTGTAGGCGATGCCGCCGCCGCTGCCGCCCATGGTGAAGGACGGGCGGATGATGGTCGGATAGCCCACCATGGCCTGCACTTGCAGTGCCTCTTCCATGCTGTGGGCAATGGCGGAGCGCGGGCTGGCAAGGCCGATCCTGCTCATGGCCTGCTTGAATTTTTCGCGGTCCTCGGCCTTGTCGATGGCGTCGCGCGACGCGCCTATCATCTCCACGCCGTACTTCTCCAGCACGCCGTTCTTGGCCAGGTCGAGCGCGCAATTCAGCGCGGTCTGCCCGCCCATGGTCGGCAGCAGCGCGTCGGGGCGCTCGCGCTCGATGATCTTCGCCACCACCTTCCAGGTGATCGGCTCGATGTAGGTCACATCCGCCATTTCCGGATCGGTCATGATGGTCGCGGGATTGGAGTTCACCAGGATGACCCGGTAACCTTCCTCGCGCAGCGCCTTGCACGCTTGCGCCCCGGAATAGTCGAACTCGCACGCCTGGCCGATGACGATAGGGCCGGCGCCGATGATGAGGATGCTTTTTATGTCGGTACGTTTTGGCATAGGTCGAATAGTTAGGGTGGGTCAGGCCACAGGCCGCAACCCACCGGAAGGCATAATTTCAAATACGGCGGGGTGCGCTGCTAAGCCGCCCTACGGTTTTCCTGCATCAACGCCACGAACCGGTCGAACAAATACGCCACGTCATGCGGCCCCGGGCTCGCCTCCGGATGTCCCTGGAAGCTGAACGCCGGCACGTCGGTGCGGGCGATGCCCTGCAAGCTGCCGTCGAACAAGGACACGTGTGTCGTGCGCACATTGCCCGGCAGTGTCGCCGCATCCACCGCGAAACCGTGGTTCTGGCTGGTGATCATGACGCGCTTGCTATCCAGGTCCTGCACCGGGTGGTTGGCACCGTGGTGGCCGAACTTCATCTTCACCGTC
>Ga0315281_10004795_pt1 | contig 19553 bp, 18 predicted proteins | sample YL17G07_0_MG_FD_204540 | JGI IMG/M metagenome (GOLD analysis project Ga0315281, IMG submission 204540) | Sediment microbial communities from Yellowstone Lake, YNP, Wyoming, USA - YL17G07_0 | ecosystem: Environmental > Aquatic > Freshwater > Lake > Sediment | place: USA: Wyoming | collected... | reverse complement strand
TTCCTCCATCAGTTTTGGCACTTCCTGGTGATGGGGAAATACATGATCCGAACCCCGGATCATCACATTGACGGGCCTCCACACCCCGCAGTATTGTCCATACCCTTCTATTTTTGAAAGCAATGTGCAATGAAATCTCAAAATCATATCCAAACTCAGATCTTTGTTATGTTCAAGCAGTTTTTCATACATGTCAAGGCATTTATTCAAATTAAGGGCTTCCTGCTCCTCTCTTCCCATATTGGTGATCGCAGCCCCTCTCTTTTGCAATATCTCTATTCGTTTTTGATCGGCAAGAACACGTTCTGTAAGCCAATAGTCCAAAGTCGACCCTTCAATCGCATTAGAATCCGTAATAAATGTTATCCTCTCCCGTTCCATAAACTCGACTCTTTGCTTTGGCGTCAATGATTTTAGGAACGTAAACTTATTCCGAATCGCATTTTCTATCTTCATCGCCATATTCCTTGTTAGAAACTCAGTTAACGGGGGCACGATCCCAGTTACTCCTTTTTTTGTCAGCCGCTCCTTGAACTTCAGGTATAATTCTGACAATTTTTCATTATTTGGAAGTTCTGGCCCGATGTAAATGCTTTCTTTAAACCATCTAGTTCCAAGCTTTACTGATTCTTCGAGATAAAAATATTTTTTTCCCTTGACTTTACGGGTGGTGATATGCGCCATATAGTTATCACTGGAATAAAATATATATGTTTTTCGGTGATAACTAAGTGGTTATCACCGATTTCCACTCGGTGCAAATTAGGGTTATAACTAGTATCCAATCGAAAAACTCCGGGACACCAGACGCTAAACCCGAGACTTCTTTATTGTCAGACCGCACATCAATCTTCATCGCTTTCGCGTGCCGCTTGCGCGGCACGTCTGACCAAAACGCTCGCGCGTTTTGATCAACTCCGTGGCTGTTTAAGGCTTAGGGAGCCGGCTCAGTGATCACCGTTGTCATCATGTATTATAATTTATGGGAAATCCTATTTTTAACACCATGCTCCTGCAGCATGCCAAGACATTTAATCTTCCTCTTCCAAGCCTTCATCATGCGCAACATCCTTATCGCGTGGGTCGCGCTTATCGCAGTGGCAGCGCTCACGCTCTACGCTCCGCAGGAGAAGGTGGATTTGCGCATCGGCGTGCTAAAGACAGTTGACACGGTCCATCCATACATAGCAGACCAGCAGGGATATTACAAGGCAGAAAATCTGACCTATAGGATCTACTCCTTCGGGACCTCGCCAGCGCTCGCCGAAGCGTTCGCAGCAGGAGAAATCGACATCGCGTACATGAGCTTCGCGCCGACCGCCACCTGGATAAGCAAGGGGGCGGACATAAAGATAATCGCAGGAGCGAGCAGGGGCGGGGATATCGTTTGCGCCAGGGAAAAGAATGCATCCGGAAAAATCGCTGTCTCAAACAAAGGCACGATGACCGAGAATATATACCGGGGCTTTGTATCTGAAAAACTGGATTTCGAGCCGGTATACGGCATACAGCCTGCGGACATGCCGACCGCCCTCCTGGTCACGAAAGATGTGGACGCTGTGCTCACATGGGAGCCTTTCGCTGACCTTATCGAGCGCTCGGGAGGGACATGCATATTCGATGCTGGGGCTGAATGGGAAAAGGAATATGGCACAAAATACCAGAGGAATGTGCTTGTCGCTGGAAGAAAGGTCCTCGATGACAAACAATTGCTGGATAAAATCCTGCGGGTGAACAACAAATCTATTGATTTCCTAAATAGCCCGGGTTCGGATGAGGCGATTGCTAAGGCGATCGGCATCACCCAATTAAAAAGCAGGAGAATGGAATACAATGCTTCGCTCGACTGGCCGAGCATGGTAAAGGTGATGGAAGTCGCAAAACAAGGCGGATATTTAAAGAGTGTCCTCTCCAAAGAGGAGCTTGTCTACGAGGGTTGAAATGGTGCTTAGAAGGCATGAGAAACTGCTGCTTTGGATAATCTCCCTTCTCTCAGTAATAACCATCTGGCAACTGCTCACCAGCTTCAATATGGTGAGTCCGCTTCTTCTCCCATCCCCTGGGAAAGTCGCTGAGACGTTCGCCCGTTTGCTAGCCAGCGGCCAGATGCTAAGTGACATCTGGATAAGCATGGCGAGGATAATCGCAGGATTCACGATCGCATTCCTGATCTCAGTGCCACTCGGGCTTGCAGCTGGCAGCAACGAAATCATCCGCAATCTCCTCAAGCCCTGGGTGCAGCTGACGCAACCGATCCCGAGCATCGCCTGGGTGCCATTCGCTTTCCTCATGTTCGGGCTGAGCAATAACGCTGCAGTGTTCGTGATAGCAGTAGCAGCCTTCTTCCCGATCTTCATCAATGTCATGAATGCAGTGCAGCGGTTCGACCGCGATCTGGTCAATGTCGCCAGAACGCTAGGGGCGAGCAGGCTGCAGGTACTGACACAGGTTCTTTTACCCGGGATAATGCCGGATATTATAACAGGATCAAGAGTCGGCATGGGCTTTGCCTGGCGCGCAGTGGTCGCTGCAGAGATGATCGGCCTGACCTATGGGGTCGGTTTCCTGCTCATCGAAGCGAAGAACACTGCGCAGACTGACGTAGTCATCGTCAGCATGGCCACACTGGGAGTGATCATGCTTCTCTTCGAAAAAGTGATATTCGAAAGCCTGGAAAGAGGGATAACGCGCTGGAAGGGAGGGGGGACAGAGGGCTGAATCACATGGCAGGCAAAGCTAAGACCGCGATAATGGAAATCGAAAATGCCACGCTCCAGCGTTCGATTGCTGGCGCAGTGCTCGAGGATATCTCCTTCAAGGTCAACAAAGGCGAATTCCTTTCCATAATCGGAGCTTCAGGCACTGGAAAGACCACGCTTCTGCAAGCCATGGCTGGTCTGTTCCCCCCAGCTTCAGGAAAGATACTCTTCAAGGGTGAAGAAGTCAAAAAGCCTCTGGTCGAGCTCGGCCTCGTTTACCAGAATTACGCCCTTTTCCCCTGGCGAAGCGCGATCCAGAATGTGGAGTTCGGCCTGGAGCTTAGAAACATCCGCAGGGAGAAGCGCAGGCAGATGGCAGCAGAAGCCCTGGAGCTCATGGGCCTGTCACAAGACGACCGGGACAAATATCCGGTTGAGCTTTCAGGAGGCATGCAACAAAGGGTGGCCATCGCCCGTGAGCTTGTGAACAAGCCTGAAGTGATCATGCTTGACGAGGCGTTTTCCGCCCTCGACGTCCAGACACGCCATCAGCTGGAGAAGCAGATGCTCCATCTCCAGGAGCGTTTAGGCATCACGATAATCTTAGTGACCCATCTTGTCGAGCAGGCGCTCTCGCTATCGGATCGCGCGTTTGTGCTCAGCGACGGAAAGATAAAGAAGACGCTCACGCTTTCCGGCAGGCGCCCGAGGGATATCGATGAGCCGGAATTCCGGAAGCTGTTGCGCGAGACAGAATCGCTGATAAAGCCGACATCAAAGCTGGATGCATTTGTGAAAGACCTGGATTATCTTGGAGCATGATGAAACTAATAAAAAGAGCGCATCACATATATATCCATGTTCGAATCCATCACGCGTTCCTGGAATATCGTGAAGAAGAGCTTCGGCGTCCTGATGTCAGAGAAGAAGCTTCTGGCCTTTCCTGTGCTCAGTTTGCTCGCATTGCTCGCTCTGCTCGCCTCTTTCATAGTGCCTGTTTTCGTGTTCGATAACAGCATGCTTTTCTTCCCACTGCTTTTCCTGTTCTACTTCGCCTCCTATTTCGTCGCGATATTCTTCAACGTCGCGCTTGTGCATGCCTCTGGCGAGAAACTGGAAGGAAGGCAGGTATCAATAAACGGGAGCGCGTCATTCGCATTCTCCAAAGCCCTTAATATCGCTGGCTGGGCGCTCTTTTCCGCGACAGTCGGTCTGATACTCGGCATGATACGGAGCCAGTCAAACAGCAAGGGCATGGGTGGAATCATAGTGCGCATAGTTGCTTCCATAATCGGGGTGGCATGGTCATTCGCCACATTTCTTGTGGTGCCAGTCATGGTTTTCGAGAACGTCGGTCCCCTGGCCGCGATCAAACGCTCTGTGGAGCTTCTCAAGTCAACCTGGAGCGAACAGGTTTGGGGGACTTTCAGCATATCTGGAATCATATTTCTTTTCTACCTGCCTGCAATTGGGCTTGGCATACTGCTCCTCATGATGGGACAGGGCACGCTTCTGATGCTCCTGCTCCCGGTCCTGCTGCTTTATGTAGCGCTGGTTTTCGTTCTGCAGGGTGCACTTGAAGGGATATTCACGGCAGAGCTATACAAATATGCGGTCACTGGCAAAGCAGAGGTTTTTGAGAGCGAGCTTTCGCAGGGAAAGATCGGTGGGCAAACTCCTGGACCTTCTTCTCAACAATTTCCCAATAAAGCATCTATCTGAACCCACCACCTCCAGATGATCCGCCGGAGAATCCACCGCCTCCACCTGAGCTCCAGCCGCCAGAAGAATAAGAGGAGAAGCCCCCATGGCTTCCGCTTGATCGCACGACTCCCTGCCTGTTCCCGTAAGTTGCGAGATTACTCAGGCTCATTGCGCTTGTGTAATATACGACTGTCCTCGCTCCCACATAATCTATCCGCTCGATCCGCTTGGCAAGAACAGCGTCCAGCTCTGAAAGGTGTGTTTCCACTTTCTTTGCCAGTCCAAGGGCAGTGGCATAAGTCAGTATCTCGCCCCATATCACTGCGGATGCAGGTGGGTATTCCTTTATCTTGGATGCCTTAAGGCCGCGATAGAACGCATCCCATTTTGAATACAGTTCCTGGTTCTGTGGGCTTTTCGGGGCCTTGGGTCTGATATACACCAAAACCGGGTACGCCAGAAGGAAAGCAGTCGCTATAGCGCTAAAAACAATAAGCCCGAGCATCAAGGTTTCGCCATGCTGGAAGTACCAGTCGATCGCATCGCTTGAGATGGAGAAGCTGAAAAAACTGGCCACGAATATCAGGGCAAAGACGGAAAGGAACGCAAATCCGACAACACTGCTTTTCCTCGATTCTGCGCTGTCGCTCAGGCTTTTTATCTCAGTGTCCGTGAAAAGTGATTCTATCTGCACGGGGAACTTTTTGTTGAACTCTTCGAGGGCCACCACAACAGGTGAGCTGCCTGCCTCGGATTTGGACTTTATCCTGTTGCATTCGTCCATCTTCGCGTCCAGGTCCACTTCCCTTTCTTTTCCAAAAATAAAGCTGATGACGGTTCTTTCATAATCCTTGAGGCCCGCAGGCTCTTTTTTCAGCATGAGTATCGTCCGCTCCCTCTTGATCTCCGCCCCTTTTTCTGCATCTTTTTTCTCAAGCTCGACGATATCGATTATGCCGCGGCTTATCAGGCTAACGATTGTAGCTGAAAGCAGCTCCTTGGTGTCATATGTGTTCCGCACCAGCGCGCTCACTACGGCAGGCTCTTCCTTTCCTGGAGGAAGGATCGATTCAGGAAGCGATGGCGACCTGCTTCTTTCATTCAGGAAAAACGAAATAGCGACCACAAGCGAAATTAAAAAAACCGGAATACAGCAGTATTCCAGGTTTGGCTTCTCTGCTTCGATGATTGTTTTCGACCCGTATATCTCCCTCTCGCTCTTAAGTATCGAATAGGCAGAAGCATCCACCGTGTTCGAAGTGTTCACCGAATCCCTATCGAAGAGATAGCATGCCCCGACATAGTTGCCAGCTGGAACCGAGTCCATCTCAATCGTCACTGTCAGGTTATCGATATACGCAGTCCCCTGCTTTGTGGAATATACCTCGAAGTGCATGGTCTTGCCGGCTGATTTTGCCGGAAGCGTTGTCATTGCAGTGAACCTGCTTGCAGAGGCGGACCAATCCGCTCCATAATGTTCAAAGCAAAGCTTAGCGAAATCATTGTACAATTGCACACGGTCCTTGATCGTGTAGTTCAGTTCCACAACATTGGTTCCAGCATACGTCTTCTTCCAGACGATCTCAGCCTGGTCCCCGTTCATCTGGGTATAAGCAGTCACAGCCGCTCCATTCACTTTCGCGCTATGCAGGGTGATATCAGAAAGCGCGCTGAAGTCCTCCTTCCGGATCGAACGGTAGCCTTCGCTATACTCCTGCTCGAGATAGAACGTCATCTTCTCATAGACGTTGATGCTTCCGTCATCATTTACCTTGACGTTATTCTGGTAATCTGTTATCGAGAAAGCGAAGCATGATGGGATTATCAGCAGGAATAAGAGCAATAAGAGCACAATGGCTGCTTTCGTCATGCACCTGATTGCTGTTCAACTCTTTTTATCCTTTTCTTCTTTTTTCCAATTCTATTCCTTATCTGAACCACATTGCTACTTTTTTACATACCTAGTAACATTTAAAAAATATCCCATACAAATAAGGTATTGATGCAATCTCTAAAAAAAAGACAAATGCCTGTAATGCAACAAAAAACTAGTTGTACAGAAAGGACCCGCACGTCACGAAGCGCCAAATTCATTTTTACAATAGCAGCAGCAACTTTATTCGGGATTTACATATGCGGTCCGTCTTATAGGAATCAAGAGAATGCCCGCCAAGAACATGATGGAATAAAGTCCGTATATTCTATGAAAAAACAAAAAGAACACAAAATAAAGCGAAGGACTTTTCAAAACACGCAGGTCCTCCAGGATGTGATCGCTCGCTCAAAAAAAGACGAAAGCACCATTGCAAAGATTTTTAGGCAGCTAGACTCTGAATTTCCTCATGAAAGTCTTGACTGCAGAATGGTTCCAATGTCCACAGAGGTTAAACCGTTCTCTGGTGATGAAGACCTTGACAAATCCTATCTTCCGAATTTCTTGCACCCTCATATTACTCCGTTCATAAAACAACTCGGGTTTGATGATGTTCGCCGTTACGGCATGTATGATACATTTCCCATCTACCCAACTGATTTAACAAAAGCCATCGATAAACTTAAGGCTGAGGGAAATGCTGATGGGCTTGCAGCAATTTTAAAGCATTTTATTTCCATGAATGTTGAGTGGTTTGAGGGTGATGGAAATTCACAAGGCAACCTTTTCTTCACCTATTTTGGCATGTATGCCAAAGCAGTTGATGATAAACAACCTCTAACTCCCGAACTTATCTGCATAGCGAAAAACTCATATGCTCAAAAAATCCTTTTCTGGGCCAGGAGTGCGATGGCGAGTCTTATTATTGACGATCCACGATTAATTTCAATTGGGCTTTCTAAACAAGATCGAGTAAATATTCTACAATTTTGTACAGAATCCTTTCTTTTCAAGCCAAATCCAGACATTTCTCAATTTGAGAAATTCTTTAATTCAGTTCCACATTCATTTCAAAAAGAGTTTGTGGATATTCTTGAAAAGTATCTTTCAGATGTTGGATTGTCCCTCGATGTTGATTTCATAAAAAAACAGTTGCAGAATCCCCAACTTAAAGAGGCGATAAAAAGCTGGAAGGATTCGAACCTCTGATTTTTATTCTCTTATGTATAAATGATCCTAGCAATGATCGAATCCATCCGTCTCCTGAACTGGCGCTCCCATGCAGATACCACCCTCGAGTTTCGGGAAGGGGCAAACCTTCTTGTTGGCGCTATGGGGTCAGGGAAATCGTCAGTCATGGACGCAATCTCATTCGCGCTTTTCGGGACCTTCCCAGCACTCGAGCGCAGGAAGCTGAAGCTGCCGGACCTTTTCCGCATGAATGAAGACAAAGCATCTGTTTCGCTCGGATTCGGATGGATGGGCTCGAAATACAGGATCGAGCGCAGGCTGATTAAAGGCAAGGCAAAAGTGGATTCAGAAGCCGAAATCTTCAAAGATGGGAAGATGCAGGATTGCGGTCCGGCTGCTGTGACAGAGTATATTGAGCATCTGCTTGCAGTTGACTACGGCCTTTTCACGCGAGCCATTTATTCTGAGCAGAACAATATCGATTATTTCCTCACCCTTGACCCCAGAGGCAGGAAACAGGAGCTGGACCAGTTGCTTGGCCTTGACAAGTTCGAGGCTGCCCGCACGAATATCGTTTCTGTCATAAACAGGATCAAGTCGAACCGTAAAGTGCTTGAAGAGAAGTTCGATCCCAAAGCGCTCGCACAGATTGAGACGCAGATCGAAGGGCATGAGAAAGAGCTGCAGGTCATAACTGAGAAACAAACCAAGGGGCTTCTTCTTTTGCAGGAGCAGGCAAAATCGCTTAAAGACGCCGAATCCGGCTTTTCTGATATGAAAAAAAAGAAAGAGCAGCATGATGTTTTATTTAAGGAAAAGATTAAGCTCGAAGCTGCAGTCAACCAGCTGAAGTCTGATATCGCCGGTAAAATAGCGGACAAGGGTGCTTACGAGAAAGCCAAGGCTGGCCTTCTGGATCTTCAGAAAAAACAGCAGGATCTGGTGAGATCTGCCAGGGAAACCGATGCGCTGCTGACCTCGCTTTCAAAGGAAGCGGGCTCTCTCGAATCGAGATTGAAGCGCATAATCCAGGGTGAAAAGGAGCTGGAGCAAAATAAGATGCAGGCCCAGAATCTTCTTGCAGGAAAAACACCCGGGCAGCTTGAATCGGACAAATCCGAACTGGAGAAAGAGGCGATCTCGCTTTTCTCAGAGCAGAAATCCCTGATAGCGTCCATTAGCGAGAGCGAGGATCTTCTGAAGAACCTGAAGCCAGGCATTTCCTCCTGCCCGCTATGCGATAGCAGCCTCGGAGAGCATGGGATAGAGAGGATCGCGCAAACGAAAAGGAAGAAGGTCCTGGAGCAGAAGGAAAGGATAGAAGAATTGAAGAAAGCAGTTGATGAGAAGAGAAAACAGTTCAGCGGGCTTTCAGAGAGGCTGAAGAAAGTTGACAATCTCCTATCAGGCATTTCAGCATTGTCAAAAGAGGTCGAAGCGAAAAAAGATACTGAAGACAAGCTCTCAGAGATTCTTGAAAAATCGAAAACCGGATCGCTCATGAAGGAGGATTCAGGGAAAGCCATGGCCGAGCTCGAGCAGTCGGTCCGTTCGCTCACCCTGGAGATGCGCGACATGGAGCAATTGATCCGGAAGCAGGAGCAGCTGGGTGAAGCTGGGAAAAAACATGCAAACACGGTTCGCCTCCTCGCTGAGCTGGCATTCGATGAGCCGTTGTTCGAATTCCAGAGAAAGAATCTTGAAGAATGCAGGATCATCCTTGAGCGGATGAGTGGAGAAAAGGAATCGCTTGAGAAACAATCCTCAATGCTCAGCCAGATGCTCGGGGGGCAGAAGAAAGAGCTTGAGCGGCTGGATTCATTGAAAAAAGATATCGGGAGATATGGTAAGCTCGAGGAAGAGCTTTCGATATACAAGAACGCGTTGCTCGAGACGCAGACCTCGCTCCGTTTCGGGCTCACTGACGCGATCAATTCTGCGATGAAGGAGATATGGTCGATATTCTATCCGTACCGGAACTACCCTTCGATCCGGCTTTGCGCCACAGACAAAGATTATCTGTTCGAAGTGTTTGAGCGCGAGCATTGGAAACCGCTTGAGTCCATCGCATCTGGAGGAGAACGTGCATGCGCTGCCCTCACTTTGCGTGTCGCTCTCGCGATGGTGCTGACGCCGAACCTCTCCTGGCTGATCCTTGACGAGCCGACGCACAATCTTGATGCCGAGGCAGTCTCGCTCCTTTGCGAGACGCTCCAGACGCGCGTCCCGGAGGTCGTGAAACAGACTTTTGTCATCACTCATGAAGAGGGCCTGATGGGTGCGGATTTCTCGATGAGCTACAAGCTGGTCAGGGATAAGGCGGAATCAGGGCCGACAAAGGTGGAGACTGCATAGGCAACCGGACATTTCCTCAGTAAATATCGTCTTCCATACAAGTAGTTATCTCAAGCGTTTCCTTCGCCTTTTTGCCAATCTTCTCTTCATACCACTGCCTGCAGCCCGGCTCATTGAGCACATTATACATGGCGATCGTGTAATACTGGTCTTCAGGCTTCACCATGCCGAGCGCAAAAAGGTATTGCATCACAGCCTTGAACTCTTCCACCCCAAACGATAGCTTGCGCGCAGGGCGGAGGCCCCTCAGGTCAGTGAACCTCATATCATCATTCATAAGCAGCACAGAATTGAGCGTGAACCGTCCGAGCACCATGCCTCTTGAGTGCAGGTTAGCGATATTCTGGATGACCATATCACAGAGCGCCTTTTTCTGCGGGCCGCTAAGCGAATCAGGGCTGGAAAAATTGAGGTTTTTCGAAAGCCGTTTGTCGAATGACCAGCAGAGCCGGTCAACCCTGGATATTATGTAAACGTTCCCGAGCACGCTTATCAGCCACCCGACCACGTTCTCTATCCCTTCCCTGGCCTTCGCGCACATTGTGCAGATAGCCTTTGCGACTTCTTTCGTTGTTTTTCTGAAAATGTACACTTGATTGTTGTGCACAAGGGAAGCGGAATCCGCCCCATCCCGGGCGTTTATCATGTATATGGTGTCAAGCTGCTCGCCCTTCAGGAAGGTGATCTCCTTCACCCTGATGCTTTCGCACCTGGAGTTTTTCCAGTTGTGCTCTACGATAGTGCTATCTCCGTTATCCCTCTTTTTCGTGGAAAGAGGCACCTCTTTTGAGAACTGCGGAAGGGTGGAATCATCTTTCTTCCCAGAGTCCAGCTCGAGCTGGCGGTCCTCTGCATTCTTCACAACCACTTCCGAATACTCGGTCTTTTTCATCAGATAAACCTCAAACTGGCCTCACGAATACCCAATAATATTATTTTAGACACAAAATGCTTATAAATAGATGTCACAGCAAGGTCTTTTCGACAGCGTTCATCCGTTCAGGAACCAGAAGCTTTATCCCGAGACGATTTTTTCCTTTTTTGCCGTATAAAATTTTCTCCCGCCTTTTTTTCATCTCTTTCGTCGTATTTCCCCTTTTCTTCAACACCGAAAACAGGACACTGGAAACCGGAAACGCCTAATCCGTTTCTATCCTCGGGGCAAGGTAGTACGTCACGTTCGCTCCTTCGATATCGTAATGGAGCTTCATCGGCCGATCCGTCTCGAGGGAGATGGTAACGATTGATCCGGCTGAAGCAGCCTTTATCATGTCCTCAAGATACTGGAGCGGGAAAGTCGCGCGAACCCCTGCCTCTGTTTTTATCTCGCTCACTTCGCCTCCCCCTGCCTCGAACTCCCCTTTGACATCGCCGCTCTCTCCACGAACTTCGACCTGGAAAGAGCTGGGCTCGAGAATCAGCTTCACATGCGAGCTGACAAGCTTCGCGTCTTTGAGCGTCTCTTTGAGCGCTTCTGCGTTTATCTTCGCATAGCTCTTGTATTCAATCTTCGGCTCCCTTGATACGCCCTCCCCTATCTCGAGAAGCGGGATCTTGAATGTCCTTTTTTTCTTGTCTGCGTAGAACTTGATCGCGAGCCTGCCATCCTCCACGCTCAGCTCCACATGCTCGCCCCGTTTTCCTCTTGCGAGCACGTTGCTGAACTGGCTGATGTCTATGCCAAGCTTCCTTGGCTCAGGCACGTTATATTCCACGAAAGCGGATTTGGGCATTGTGAATGAGACCATTGAAATCTGGGATGGGTCCATGGCTTTAAGGTGCATCCCATCCTCTTTGACTTCGAAAATCCCCTCTTCCACAAGGCTTACTATGGAATCTATTGCTGCTTTAAGCGCCGGTGCTTCCTGTACGACAAGTTTCATAAATAAAACCTCCCGGATGCATTCAGATTGGTAGATAATAAAAAAGAATCGTTGGCGAGGCTGAAAGAAGGTAAACACTCTATCTCCGGGCGGAACTTCCCCATCCGGGCCCCAGTCATATTAAGACCACGTCTTACACTTGTTCGATAATCCTATTATACAATCGGGCCTTTGTATAATGGAATGATGAGATTGACAAGCTGGTTGTCTCTGGGTGACCTGAACTGTATTAAATATTCATTATTCGGTTCCTGCCTTATTTCACATAAGAGCTGTTTGATCTCATTCTTATCCACAATCCTGCTGAACATCTTGGATATCTCTTCACTCGCGTCAAGGATCTCGATACCGACGAATTTACCTTCATTTGTCATGTCCACCAAAATATGCTCTGTGAATTCTATAGTTATGTCCGATTTCAATGACCCTAATGCGACAGATAATGCATCGGCCTCTGAATCGTAATTAACTCGTTTAATACAATGATCCTGAAAATCACTCACACTGATCTTCGTTTCCATGAAATCATCCGATTGATGATAAGCGGCAACTTGGAAGCTACTCTTGTCTTCATTGGCCAAGCCTTTTGAGCCAGACCTCGGCCTGGGACGGTGTCCGCATCGTTGCCGATTAATATTATATTGTCAGAAGTTTAAAAAGACCGCTCCCGATACTCGAAACTGAAAACCCGAAACCCCAGCAGAATGGCAGTTATACCTAAGTCCTACCGGTACGTCCCCGGTTCCGGCGGCTCAGGCGCTTTTCCTTGAGCTTCCATCGGAGGGAATGGCGGCTGCATGTTGAACTGGATGCGGGCCTTTGCCCGTGACAGCACGATTGCGCCGAGCAAAAACAGCAGGAACCCGAGCGCAATGTCGCCTGCCCCGGGAATGCCTATCAGCGAGCTCAGGAATTCCCCCACCCCAAAAAGCATGAGCACTATGCCGGCAATAAGCGCGAAATCCGCTATCATGTAGAACACGAACGAAGCCAAGCCCTTCATAGCCTCATTCATCGCTTTTTTCTTTTCAGGTTTTACCTCGCCGTTCATTTCACTTTCACCTGCCTGACCATCACGCCAGCCTCGCGCAGCAACGACATCGGAGTCTGGCTCATCGGGTATTCAGCATTATATATCACTTCTGTCATGCCTGAATTTATAATCATCTTGGTGCATAGCAGGCAAGGGGAAAAAGTCGTATAGAGTGTCCCTCCCTTTATGCTTATCCCGTGATACGCTGCCTGCACGATCGCGTTCTCTTCCCCGTGCGAGCAAAGGCATTCCTCAAGGTTCTTCCCGGATTCGCTGAAATTATTGCATCTTGGGCACCCGCCCTCAGAGCAGTTGCGCGTCCCGCGCGGAGTCCCGTTATACCCGGTCGATATTATCCGCTTGTCACGGACGATCAGTGCCGCCACTTTCCTTTTCACGCAGTTGGACCGTGTCGCCACCTGTTTGGCAATCGCCATGAAATAATCATCCCAGCTCGGCCTTGCGAGCTTGAACTCTTCAGACACTTCGCCGAGCGCGGCATCGGTTTTTTCATAAACCGCGGTTAGGTCCGCATCGTTCACGATTATCCTGTCCGCCAGCTTCACTGTCTCATTCAGGTTCTGCTTCGTCTTCTCTGCATTCTTAGCCTCGAGCTTCTCGATCTTCAGAAACGCTTCGAGCGTCTTCGGGTCCTCCTCGCGCGCTCTTGCCTTCATGCGTTCAAAGCGCATTTCGGCTGGTGCAGTCACATGGAACAGTGTAAAGCCATGGAGCTTTTTCAGCTCTTTGACTTCAGCCGGATTCCTGATGGAATCCACTACATAATTCTTGTCCTTCTCTATCTTGGCTGATGTCTTTGTCGCGAGGATCGCCGGACCGAACTCCTCCCTAAGCGCATTTCCCTTATGGATGAGGTTCGTCCTGGTTATCTCCTTCCCTTCAGCAGTCAGTTCCTCGCGTATGACGTCAGAAAGCGAAAGGTAGTAGAACCCTTTTTTCTTCAGGTATTCTGCGACCGTGCCCTTTCCAGCGCAGTTCTCTCCCGTAAGGCCAATGACAATGCTCATGCTCCCCACCTGACTGGCTCTGAATTAGGAAAGAAGGGTTATTATGCTTAACCCAGTCTTTCTGGTCCTCAGAAATACCTTTTCTGCATCCTCTTGACTTCTTCAAGTATCGTCTTCTCCTCATCGTTCAGCATGCCAAGCTTAGTGTCCCAGAGCTTGATCTCATCAGGGCCCATCGCGACATAAAGGATGTCGCCTTCCTGCACATTCTTCCCATAGTCTATCCCGTCGCATGATATCGCGAGTTGCTGGCCTGAAGTCGCTTCCTCCACCTTCTCCTTTTCTTTCTGTATCTCCCGCACTTCGCCCACGACTTCACCAGCCTTGTTCATTAGCTTATATTGCTTCTTCAATCTGCCGCCAAGCACTTCCACGCCGAATATCGCAGGCTTGTTCACCCTGAAAACGTAGCCAGGCAAAAGCTTCAGCTTCCCGGGCCATGGCAGTTTCGCGAGCATCTCCTTCTTCTCGCGCTCCTTCTCTTCCTTCACCCATTCGTTATACTGGTCAAGCAGGTGGTATATGATATTGGACCAGATTATTTTTATGCCAGAGTTGTTCGATTCCTCTCGAGCCTCATCAAGTATGTCCACATTGAAGCCGAGCACCACGCCAAGGTAATGGTCCGCTGCCGCCACGTTGCTCGCCTCGACCACTGCCTTTCTCGTTATCTTGCCCACGCCCGCATCCTTTATCGGGATTTCTGCGTCTTTGAAAAGCTTCACGATCGCTTCCACAGAGCCGAGCGAATCCGCCCTCAATATCACTCCAGGGCCTTCTTTTTTTTCGAATACCACTGAATGGAATGCAGCTTCCAGCGCTTTTTTGTCATCTTCGAAATCCATGACGACATTAATGGGCGAACCGGGCATCGCATCCTCTGTCCCTGGTGCGAATATCTTCACTCCTGCTGCTGCAACCACTTCGTCCACATAATTGAACTTCTCCTTTCCGCCTATATTCGGGATGAGCAAGCCCCGCACTTTCGTGCTTTGCGCCCCGTTGGATGTCAGGAAAATAATCTCATCGCCTTTTCGGAGTATGCCATCGAACAATATCACATCAAGTGTGGTGCCAAGCCCCTTCTCCTCTTTCACTTCAAGGATGCTTCCTTTGCCTTTGCCGCTCTCTTCCACGTTGAGCGAGTCTCCGAGGAATCTCTGAGAGAGGCCTGCAATCAGCATGAGCAAGTCGCCCAAGCCTTCTTTTGTCCTAGCACTTATCGGGATGATCGCGATCTGCTTGCTGAAATCCGTTATCCGGTCATATCGTTCAGAATCGAAAGAGTATTCAGAGAGTTTTCCCATTAGCCCGTATAATTTTTCATCCAGCTTCTGCTGGACGTGCTCCGGCTGTTTGGAGAATGATGCGGTGAATGGCTCGCCTTCATACGATTTCCATCCCTGTACGAGGTCGATCTTGTTCGCAGCGACGACAAAAGGCGTCTTGTACTGCTTGAGGATCCTCAGGCTCTCGATCGTCTGCGGCTGGAACCCCTGCATCACATCGACTACGAGAATCGCGATGTCGGCTATGGACCCTCCCCGGTCGCGCAGGTTTGTGAAAGCCTCATGGCCCGGCGTATCTATGAAAAGCAGCCCAGGGATCTTCAGCTGGAACTTCATTTTGTCAGAAAGCCTTTTCGCCATCCCATTGATGGTCTCCTGCGTGATATAGCTCGCCCCGATCATCTGGGTTATCCTGCCTGCTTCTTTCGCTGCAACATTGGAGCCGCGAATGGCATCCAAAATCGAAGTCTTTCCATGATCTACATGCGCTAGGACTGAGACTATCGGAGAGCGGATTTTCATAAGGAACACCCGAGGAATTAGATAGAAGCAAGGTAATTTAATAAGTTTTAGGGTGCTGTTGCCCGGAACTCGATCTCCTTAGCTGGGATTTTGCCATAGAACGGGTCGCGTTTTTTATATTGGTTTTCCTCCTCTTCTACCCGCAGAGAAGAGGCTGCCAATGCCTTCCGAATCGTTTCTATTTTGGCTGGAGATTCGAGCTTGCAGCATCCATATTCTGGTTCTTTGATGCGCAGCATTCCATCGCGGGTCAAAGAGGATATCAACCTTGTTATTACTCCAGGTATCTGATCTTCTGGAAGATAGTGAAGGACATATCTGACATTGATCAAGCCGGCACTGCCAGGTTCCAGGTTCAGGTCTGAAACATCCGTGCAAATAACGCGTACATTTGTTTTATCCATTCGTTTTGCAAATGATGCTGTCATCCGGGCGATCAGGCTATCCTTGTCAACCAGTATCAGGGGGCGGTCGAGTGCTTCAATAAGCGCCAGGCCATCCTCTCCGCACCCAATCTCAGCATACGCCCCTTTGGGTTGCAATTTTGAGAGCGCCCGGCTATTTTCGATTGTTTCCATCCAGATGCCAAACCTCGGCCCTGCATCCTTTGGCCTCGTAGCCAGGAATGAAGCCATAAACTCTGCTGCATCAGCCGCCATTTCTTCAAGCAACCAGACCTTCCAATTAAGCGATTCTTTTACCCGTCGCACCGCATCCAAAAAAAAGTTTTCGAATTCAGAACTGAATTCGTATATATCAAAGGAATCGACAGGCTGGATTCTATCTTGTTTATCTTTCACGAAATATTCGAATGCCCGGGATGAACCAGGGACGACCTCTTCGTCATTTATAATCCTGCGGCCTCGGCAATCATCAAGATGAATGCTGGTTCTTTCCGGAGCCCACCGTGCGATAAACTCGATTACTTCAGGAGCACTAACCATAGTCCGTGCGTGTTCATTAGGCCTGTAGAGCTGAAGAAGCAGCATGGCCAGCGAAGAAGGAGGCAGCGCATCTAATCTTGATTCGTTATACTCCTTTCTTATCCTTTCTTTGACTCTTGCAGTGAGTGCATCCAGTTCCTGAAGCTTGTCTGTTTTCGGCCCGGCGATGATCCCATGGATCTCAGGTGCTAGATTCCGGACGACCTCAAGCATGGTTTTTTCCTCTTTTGGCTGTTTCCTTGGTCTTGCGGAGCCGATGCTCTGCACGTTCCCGGATTCCTTTTCCATAACATACTTATGAACACATGCATTTATAAACATTTCCAAACACAATCATATTATATCAAAACGAAATGATTCAACAACTGCAGAGTTCAACAATTACAAGGAGGAATTAACATGGACAGCGATTTCCAGCACATCATCAATATGCTATCAAGCAAGGCGTTCCACAAACGCGTCTTTGCGGTGAAAGCTTTGCATAAGCGGATGACCGAGGGCTGCTGGCTATCTCGGCTCGCCCTTGAATATGTTTTGGACCATGACCCTAATTCTGCGATAAGAAACCGCGTGTTCCTTGTTTTCAAGCGCTCTTCCCTCGAACCCCGTAACGGATTATGGGAAGAGCATCAATGCTTCTGAGCAACGCAAAAAGTTTAAAGCCCATTCATTCAACATCCATTTATGACTAATCGTAACATAATTGTTGAGAAAGGCAGATATACTCCTCCTTCAGCACGCGATGTCGAGCTTGTCGAGCGCAAGGGGATTGGCCACCCTGATTCGCTGATAGACGGGATAGTGGAAGAGATATCAAGAAGCCTCAGCAGGCAGTATGTGGAAGATTTCGGGAAAGTCCTCCACCACAATGTGGACAAGGGCCAGATATGCGGCGGCGGAGTTGAAGTAAGTTTTGGAAAAGGCAGGTTCACCAAACCGATATACGTGCTCCTGTCCGGAAGGGCGACCATGTCTGCCGAAGGTAAAAAAATCCCTGCAACTAATATCGCGATCGAAGCGACGGAAAGGTATATTGCACAGACTCTTCCAAACCTTGATGTGAAATCCAATGTCGAGGTCACATCAAGGATTGCACCGGGTTCAGCTGACCTTGTGGAAATGTTCCTGAGAGGGCCGAGGATACCGTTCTCAAACGACACATCTTTTGGAGTCGGTTTCGCACCGTTTGACGATCTGGAGAATCTTGTGCTCAAGACTGAAGACCACCTGAACTCAAGACCATACAAGTCAAAGCATCCTGAGGTCGGGGAGGACATAAAGGTCATGGGCTACCGGGAGAAGGAAAAGATTATGCTCACGATCGCGATCGCCTTCATCGCAAAACACATCAGCTCGATCGAGCAATATGTCGAATGCAAAAAGCGCGTGGTTGATGACGTAAAGAAGCTTGCCAAAGGGATAACGGATATGGAGGTGGGCGTTGCGGTAAATACTGCTGATGACATAAAAAACAAATCGGTGTACATCACGGTATGCGGAACCTCTGCTGAGATGGGCGATGATGGTTCTGTCGGAAGAGGGAACCGCCCGAGCGGGCTGATCACGCCATTCAGATATATGAGCATGGAAGCTGCAGCAGGCAAGAACCCCGTGAGCCATATCGGGAAGCTATACCAGGTGCTCGGGCAGGAGATGGCGCAAAAGATTGCTCATGACGTTTCTGGCGTGGAGGATGTGACAGTAAGCCTGCTTTCAGATATCGGTTCCCCTATCGATCGGCCGAAGATCGCATCTGTTTCCGTCATCACTCCTGACGGCGAGTTCGCGAGGATAAGCAAAGAGGCTTCTGCGATAATGGATTCCGGGCTTGAGAACATCACTGAATTGACAAACCGGATTGTAGAGGGCAAAGTTCGCATATTTTAACATTTTTAAACATTTCTATCCATAATCTTCTTTACAACATCATAGTGATCACAATGGAGAATAAAACAAGAAACAGTCAAGAAGCATCTAATGAAACAACGCGCTCTTCAGCTTTTCCAGAACAAGAACGTCGAAGAGGATTGATTCCTAAGAAAGGAAGCATTGTTTTCGTGATGGATGACGCTGAAATGGGAACCGGGCTGCCATTCACCCGCCAATTCTTATTCAGGGATCCGGGAAACAAAAAAAGCGTCAATTGCATAGGTTATTCAACATTTTTTGAAAGCCCGTTTTCTGCTCTTGCTGAAACAATAATACTTGAAAGCACAAGGCTGTTCGAGGATATAACGGAACTGAAATATTTCCCTATCCTTACCCTTGATAAAAAAGATACCACGAGCCTTAGGAAAACAGAGCCGCGTGTACTTGAAAACCGCGAAAAGCTCAAGCGTTCCCTTCGAGTGATTAGGGACGATGAGCAGTTGAGGGATGACGGTTCGAAGTCAGTGATCATATTCTGCGTTCAGAGCGGGCTAGAGGATGATTTCAGGGAATTCCGATCCCTTGGTCTCGTTGATCTGGTAAAGATTGGCTATCAACCAAAGGACCTCGAACTGGTCGCTCTGGCTGAGCGGGTCCGCGAGTCAAGAAGATAATAGTATTTTAATCTTAACCTCGCATCTATCTCTTTCACTTGGGCCCATAGTCGAAAATTGCGTTTCGAGTCCCGTGTCCTGGGTCTTGAATCCATCGGCATTGGTAAGACGCTACCTTGACAAGGCGATTGACATCTGAGCCAATCCGCTTTCAAAGTGGTAAAGATTAGGAGTTCGATTCTCCTTGGGCCCAATTCTTATTTCCTTGTTGCCAGTGTCGGGTTTCCGGTGTTCAGTTTTTACGTCTGAAAAAGAAGCTTCAGCAGCATCCATTTTTCTTCCATTTTCTTTCAATTGGGTTTTTGATATTGATTGGGCCCTAATGAATTCACAATTGACTTCTTTTTTCGATCTTTTCATAACCATAACATCATCCTCCGTTTCAACTTTTCATTATTCAATCATCGGCTAGCGCTGCCGATGCCTTTTTGAACATCTCGCGGCTCACGACGGCCGAAAGAAACACGGCAACTATCAGTTCTCAGCTTT
>Ga0315281_10004794_pt1 | contig 19559 bp, 20 predicted proteins | sample YL17G07_0_MG_FD_204540 | JGI IMG/M metagenome (GOLD analysis project Ga0315281, IMG submission 204540) | Sediment microbial communities from Yellowstone Lake, YNP, Wyoming, USA - YL17G07_0 | ecosystem: Environmental > Aquatic > Freshwater > Lake > Sediment | place: USA: Wyoming | collected... | reverse complement strand
GACTTGGGCGCGTGCCGCGAGCAGAGCCGTGACGGTTTGGAGGCTGCCTTCCTTGACTGCCAGCATCAGCAATGAGTTGCCTTCCCGGTCGGTGGTGTTGACGTCCAAACCACGCTTGAGCAGGAAATTAACTGCCTGCACATTGTCCTTTTTGACCGCCTCCAACATGTCTTCGTAAGCTCCCGCGTTGGCCCACTGGCAGGCTAGAATCAGCGCAACACCCAATACATTTCTTATGTTCAACATGAGATATGGTCTATATAATATTGAATAATTTACAGAAATTGTCAGTAGTGCTTTTGGCAACCTGTTCCAGGGTCAGTCCCTTGATCTGAGCGACTCCCTCGGCAACGTGCCTGACGTAACCCGGTTGGTTGGTCTTGCCACGGTGCGGGACCGGCGCCAGATAGGGGGCATCGGTCTCAACCAGCATGTTTTCAAGCGGAACGCGGCGCGCCACCTCGTGCAGCGTTTTGGCGTTCTTGAACGTTACTATCCCTGAAAACGAGATATAGAACCCCATCTCCATGGCGGCGGCCGCCACCTCCCAGCTTTCGGTAAAACAATGCATAACCCCGCCCGCCCTGTCCGCGCCCTCCTCGCGCATGATGCGCAACGTATCTGCCGCAGCTTCGCGCGTGTGGATTATGAGCGGCTTGCCGCACGCGCGTGCGGCGCGGATGTGAGCGCGGAATCGCTCACGCTGCCATTCGAGATCGCCTTTGAGGCGGAAATAATCAAGCCCCGTTTCGCCGACCGCGACCACCCTGGAATTGTCCGCCAAATCGACCAGTTCCGCCGTGCTCACTGCGTTTGCGCCGTCGTGGTCGGGATGAACGCCGACCGACGCAAAGATGTGTGGGTAAGTCTCCGCCAGCTTGCGCACGCGCGGAAAATCTTCGAGCGTCACCGACACGCACAACGCGCGCTCCACCAGGTTGGCTCGCATCAAATCAAGCACCGCGTCGATTTGCCCGGCAAGCTCCGGGAAATCCAGGTGGCAGTGGGAATCAACCAGCATGCCAGTCGGCCAGCCGTTCGCCATGCAGCAACGCCGCGTACGACAACAACAAATACTCGATGAACAAACGTGGATTGAGCGGATGATTTGCGCTACGCTGCTGGCGCACCAGCGCGCGGTGACAACGGGCGACGTCGACGGCGGACAAGCCGGCGGCGATTTGTGTCAGCGCTTTTTCGAAATCCGGATTGTAGCGCACATCGCCGCCCGATTTCGCGCTCAGCAGGTCGTAGGTCCAGCGTTGCAGCCAGCCCAGCAGCCGGCCCACCGGGAATTCGCGCACCTGCTCGGCGAGTGCCAGCGCATCGAATACCGGCGCGGCCAGGCTACCCAGCAACATCTTGCGCTGCCCCCAGTACTCGCCATCGCCGTCATTAAGTGCGAGCGCTGCCAACGGCGCATTGCCCGTCTGCGCCAGACTAAGCGCGGGTTCGGCGATTCCCCGGCTCCGCAACCATTGCCCGGCGGTGGCAACAGATGGCGTCGGCAGCACAACTTGCTGGCAACGGCTGATGATGGTCGCCGGCAGATAGCTGGGCCGGTGCGACACCAGCATGAAGCGAGTGCCGGCAGGCGGCTCCTCCAGACTTTTCAGAAGTGCATTGGCAGCATTCACGTTCAGCGATTCGGCGGGACAAAACACGATGGTCTTGCCACCTCCCTGGTGCGCGGTCAGGTTGATGAAATCCTCCAAATCCCTGACCTCCTCCACCCGGATTTCCTGGCTGGGTTTGCGTTTACCGGACGTTGGCTCGATCGAATCTGATCCTTCAGGCAGCGATTCCGCCGTGCGCAAGACCTCGGGCTGGATTTCGCGGTAATCCGGGTGCCCGCCGCCTGCAAACCAGCGGCAGCTCTGACATGCGCCACAAGCCGCACCATCGGCGGCAGGACTTACGCAGGCCAGCGACTGGGCGAGCTTACGCACAAAATCGAGCTTGCCTATGCCTTGTGTGCCTCGAAACAAGAGCGCGTGCGGCAGCGTGGGCTTGCGTCTGAGCATTTCGCTCCATTGCCGATGAAACCAGGGATATACTGAAACCGGCATGTTTAGCGGCCCAACGCGTCCGCGATTTCACTCAGTTGCCGCTGTATTTGCGAAATGCCCTGGCTCGCGTCGATTACGCGGATGCGCGCGGCATTCTCTCTGGCGCGACGCAAATAGGCAGCCCTTACGCGCGCGAAAAATTCTTCCTGTTCCTGCTCGAAACGATCGGCCCGGCGAGCGCTGCTGGCGCGTTCGCGGGCGACCTCAGGCGTCACATCGAACAGCAGAGTGAGGTCAGGCTGCACAGCACGGTGCACCCATGATTCAAGGTGCAATAGCCGGTCCCAGTTGACGCCACGCCCGCCGCCCTGGTAGGCAAATGTCGCATCGGTAAAGCGATCGCACACCACCCACTCGCCATTCGCCAGCGCCGGCTCTATGACTGCAGCAAGATGTTCGCGACGTGCCGCGAACATCAATATAGTTTCGGTCTCAGCGTGCATCGTGTTTTTCGGATCAAGCAATATCTGGCGCAATTTTTCGCCAAGCTCAGTCCCGCCGGGTTCGCGGGTAACGCGCACGGCGAAGTTGCGCCGCCGAAAACATTCCGCCAGCCACGCCAGATGCGTGCTCTTGCCCGCTCCGTCGATTCCTTCGAGGGTGATGAATTTGCCGCGCATAATCGTCAACGCTTGCCGCTTCTCTGGTATTTTGTCACGGCTCGCTCGTGCTCCGCGAGTGTAGCTGAAAAATACGACGTGCCGTCACCGCGCGCAACGAAATACAGCGCATTGCCCGGTGCGGGATTAAGCGCAGCTGACAATGAACCCAATCCAGGCATCGCGATCGGCGTCGGCGGCAGTCCAGCCCGCATATAGGTGTTATAAGGCCCGTCGGTCAGCAAATCGCGCTTGCGCAGATTGCCGTCGAATCCCTCGCCAAGGCCGTAAATCACCGTTGGGTCTGTTTGCAGCAGCATACCGAGCTTGAGGCGGTTTACGAACACTGCGGCTATGTGAGGCCTTTCGCCGGGCTGCCCGGTTTCTTTTTCGATGATGGACGCCAGTATCAGGGCCTGATAAGAATTTTTCAGAGGCAGGCCGTCCGCGCGTGCATTCCATACGGTATCGAGGTGAGACTGCATGCTGCGGTACGCGCGCTGCAGAATCGCCGCATCGCTGGTACCGGTGGCGAAAAAATAGGTGTCCGGAAAAAACCATCCCTCCGCCGATGAATGGGCGATGCCAAGGCGGGTCGCGATTTCGCTATCCGCCATGCCGCGCGTGTCATGTTTGAGCGCCTCATGGGCATCGAGCGCCGCACGCATCTGAGTCAACGTCCAGCCTTCGACGAATGTAATCTTGTCCTGACGTTGGTCGCCGGAGGTAATTTTTCGAAGCAGCGCGATCGGCGTGATGCTGCCCCCGAGCTCGTAATTTCCGGCCCGAATGCGGTTCGCGTCGCCATGCGCCCGCGCCAGCAGCTCGAACTGCCACGTTGAACCGAGCACGCCGGCGGCCTGCATCTGGCGCGCCGCGCTGCGCAGGGTGCTGCCCTGCCTGAGGCTGAACTGCAGCGGTTTGGCGACGGCAAGATCGGAGTACCCGTAGCTGATCAGCCACGCGGCCGATGCACCGACCGTTATTACACACAGCCACAGCACGCGCCTCAGCCAGCGACTAACGGTCTTGAGCATGATTGAGCCAGCGCCTGATTTGCGCCGTAATGTCGCCGCGACTCCAGGTCTTGCGGTCGAGCATGGCAATTTGCCAGACGCCGATGACGCTGTTCGTCAGAAACAATTCGTCCGCCCCCAGCAATTCGTCAATACTGATCGCTGCGATCCGTACAGGCATCTTGTTTTCGTGCGCCAATTCAAGAACGCGTTCACGCGTCACGCCGGCGACACCGCAGCGCGCAAGATCCGGCGTAAAGAGCACCCCGTCCTTGACCACGAAGAGATTGCTCATGGTGCCGCCAATTGCGTTGTCGTCAGTGTCGCATAACAGGCCCTCGGCGATTCCCGGATCGGTCCACTCCGCGCGCGCAAGCACATTTTCAAGCCGGTTCAGGTGCTTGATCCCGGCCAGCGCGGGCTGCGCCGCCAACCGCAATCGGCACAGATGGGCACGCACGCCGCGTTCGTAATTGTCCTGCGGATGCCCGGGCAACGCGCTGGTGCTGAGCGCGCGCGTCGGCAATGTTGGGACAGGTATCGCATAGCCGCGCGGACCACAGCCGCGGGTGACGATGATTTTGACGACGCAATCGCTCTCGCTCAGCGCAGCAACCGCCAGATCGCGCTCAAACGCACTACCGGCCGGACAAGGGATGCGCAGGGCTGCGCAATCGGCGGCGAGTTTGGCATATTGACGGCCCCACCCCAGCGGTTTTCCGCCGCGCATCAGGAACGTGCGAAACACGCCGTCGCCATAAGCGAGGCCGCGGTCCTGCGCGTCGAGCGCATCGCCTGCGACGCCATTGATGAGGTTCATTGCGGTGCCGGATTGTGGCTGGCCGTTGCGCCAGTGGAAAACCTGCGGCTGCAGCGTCAGACTGCGCGGAAAACCAGGCTGCCGTTGGTGCCGCCGAAGCCGAACGAGTTCGATATGGCGACCTCAATCTTCATTTTACGCGCGGTGTTCGGCACGTAATCGAGATCGCATTGCGGGTCCTGATTGATCAGATTGATCGTCGGCGGCGCGACTTGCTCGTGCAGCGCCATTACCGAAAACACCGCTTCGATGCCGCCGGCGGCCCCCAACAGGTGTCCGGTCATCGATTTGGTCGAACTGACTGCAAGCTTTTTGGCGTGTTCGCCATAACAGCGTTTGACAGCAATGGTTTCGGCAATATCGCCAAGCGGCGTCGAAGTGCCGTGGGCGTTGATGTAATCGACTTCATCTGGATTTACGTTGCCGTTGCGCATTGCATTCACCATGCAGCGCGCGGCGCCCTCGCCGTCCTCGCAAGGCGCGGTGATATGGTGGGCGTCGGCGCTCATGCCGTAGCCGGCAAGCTCGCAATAAATCCGCGCGCCGCGATTTTTCGCGTGTTCGTATTCTTCAAGCACCAGCACGCCCGCGCCTTCGCCCAATACGAAACCGTCGCGGTCCTTGTCCCATGGGCGGCTTGCCTGCTCAGGAGCGTCGTTGCGCGTTGACAGCGCGCGCGCGGCGCAAAAACCGCCCACACCAAGCGGCGAAACCACTGCCTCAGCGCCGCCGGCGATCATTACGTCGGCATCACCGTATTCGATCAGCCGACCGGCGTCGCCAATGCAGTGGTTGGCGGTGGTGCACGCGCTAACCACGGCTAAGTTCGGCCCTTTGAGGCCGTACATGATCGACAACTGCCCGGAAATCAGGTTGATGATGGTGCCCGGCACGAAGAACGGCGAAATTTTACGCACCCCGCCGGCGAGGTAAGCGTCATGGGTATTTTCGATCAGAGGCAGTCCGCCTATGCCGGAACCGATACAGACTCCGATCTGCTCGCGCTGCTCTCTCTCGAGGTCTAGGTCCGAGTCCTTGAGTGCGTCGATAGCGGCGGCAAGGCCGTAGTGGATAAATATATCGAAGCGGCGAGCTTCCTTGGGGGACAGCCATTTCGCAACGTCGAAATTCTTCACTTCGCCGGCGATCTGGGCAGGGAAAGCGCTCGCGTCGAATCGCGAAATGCGGCTGATGCCGGATTTTCCGGCAATGATATTGGACCAGGCCTCTGCCAGGCCGACCCCGACCGGAGATACGATGCCGAGACCGGTAACTACAACTCTACGTCTAGCCAATGGATATCCGTAGCGTAAGCTGGGGAATTATTTGACGTGTGCCTTGACGTAATCGACGGCTTGTTGCACGGTGGTTATTTTTTCCGCTTCTTCATCAGGAATTTCGCACTCGAACTCCTCCTCAAGCGCCATCACCAGCTCCACCGTGTCGAGCGAGTCCGCCCCGAGGTCGTTGACGAAAGACGACTCGTTCTTGACATCGGCTTCGTTGACGCCCAGTTGTTCGGCCACTATTTTCTTAACGCGCTGTTCCAGGTTTTCCATCAATTTCCCCTTCTCGAGAGTGCACGCAGGTTGTGCGGACTGCGTATTTTACCAAATCCGGCGCGTGTCACCTAACCAGACATATTCATAACTAATCCATGAACATTCCGCCATTGACGTGCAGCGTCGCGCCGGTAATATAGGCCGCCGCCGCCGATGCCAGGAACGCGACCGCTCCCGCTACATCTTCAACGCTGCCCAGGCGGGCCAATGGGATTTGCCCCACCAGCGCAGCCCGCTGGTTGTCATCGAGCGCCCGCGTCATATCGGTATCGATAAATCCGGGCGCCACGCAGTTTACCGTGATGTTGCGACTGCCAATTTCACGGGCGAGCGATTTGCTAAAGCCTATCATTCCCGCCTTTGCCGCCGCGTAGTTGGTCTGTCCCATATTGCCTGTTAGGCCCACCACCGAAGTAATATTGATGATGCGGCCGCCGCGTGCTTTCATCATCGGGCGGATCAGCAGTTTCGACAGGCGGTAAACCGATTTGAGATTGGTCGACATGATGTCGTCCCATTCCTCCTCTTTCATGCGCATCAGCAGGTTGTCGCGCGCAATGCCGGCGTTGTTGACGAGGATAGTGATCTCGCCAAACTGCTTCTGAACGGCGGTAACGGCGGTTTCGACCTTGGCGGGGTCATTGACATTCATCGCAAATCCAGCGCCTTTGATGCCTGCCGAAGCCAGATATTCACCTATCGCCGCGGCCCCAGCCTCGCTCGTTGCCGTGCCGGCGACCGCAGCACCCTGCCGACCCAGTTCTAGCGCAATCGCCTTGCCGATGCCGCGCGACGCGCCCGTTACCAAAGCCACTTGTTCTTTAAGCATCATGCCGCCTGTTGTAATGTCTGCAGGGTCTGGGCAAGCGACGCGGTGTCTGCAATCGCCAGTCCCTGCAATGTGCCGTCAATGCGCCTGGTCAGCCCGGCCAGAACCTTGCCGGGGCCGCATTCCGCAACATGCGTAACGCCGGTTAGCTTCATGCGTTGAACAACCTCGACCCAGCGCACGGGATTACAAGCTTGTCGTGCAAGTGCATCCTTGATCTGGCGCTGGTCATTGACTATCGTAACATCGACGTTGTTGATGACCGGAATCAGCGGCGCATTGAAGGCGACGCCGGCGAGATACTGTTCCAGGCGCTGTGCAGCCGACTGTAACAGCGACGAATGAAACGGCGCGCTCACCGGCAGCATCACCGCACGTTTTGCTCCTTTGGCCTTGGCTGACTGGGCGCCGCGCTCCACCGCCGCCTTGCTGCCGGCGATTACCACCTGGCTCGGCGCATTGAAATTTACCGCCTCGACGACGCCGTCTTGCGCCGCCTCCATGCATGCCGTCCGCACTGCGTCGTCATCCAGACCAAGTATCGCCGCCATGGCGCCGGCGCCGAATGGGACCGCTTCCTGCATCGCCTGCGCGCGAAAACGCACCAGCGGCAACGCATCGCGGAACGACACCACTCCGGCAACGACCAACGCGGTATATTCGCCCAGACTATGACCGGCGACGATGGCCGGCGGCATTCCGCCTGCCTCGCACCAGGCGCGATATACCGCGTAGCCTGCAGTCAGCATCAACGGCTGGGTGTTAACGGTCGAGCTTAGCTCGTCGGCCGGGCCTTCAGCAGCAAGCTTCCACAGATCCTGACCGAGAACGTCGGATGCTTCGGCAAACGCGTCGCGAACCGGTTTCGATTCGGCAAAGCTTTGCAGCATGCCCACCGACTGCGAACCCTGCCCCGGGAAAACCATTGCCAGCTTCATTGTCTACCCTACATTTCCACCAGTGCCGCGCCCCACGTGAAACCACCGCCGACCCCCTCCAACAGGACCTTATGGCCCGGTTGGATGCGGCCGTCGCGGATTGCCGCATCCAGCGCAAGCGGCACCGAGGCTGCCGATGTATTGGCATGGCGGTCGACTGTGACGATCACTTTCGCCGGGTCGATGCCCACTTTCTTCGCGGTTGCGTCGAGGATGCGCACGTTGGCCTGATGCGGAATCAGCCAGTCGATATCGTCAGGCCGCATGTCGCACAGCGCCAACGTCTCGCGCGCCACTTCGTCGAGCACGCGCACGGCGAACTTGAATACGGCCTGACCGTCCATTCTGAGGAATGGATCACCGGTCACCTTGCCGCCGTGGACCTGGCCGGGCGTGGACAGAATGCCGGCCTGAGAGCCGTCAGCATGCAGCACGCACGCATGCAAGCCGGGTTTGTCGCTCGCCGCCAGCACTACCGCGCCAGCACCGTCGCCGAACAGAACGCACGTTGCACGGTCATTCCAGTCGAGTATGCGCGAAAACACTTCGGCCCCCACTACCAGCGCGTAGCGGTAGCGACCACTGCGGATAAACTTATCGGCGATGTCGAGGCCGTAAACGAACCCTGAACACACCGCCTGCACATCAAAAGCGGGACAGCTCGTGGTGCCAAGTTTCGCCTGCAGCAGGCACGCAGTACTTGGAAAAATAAAATCCGGCGTCGAAGTGGCGACAATGATCAGATCAAGTTGGGGAGCGCTGATGCCTGCCGCCGAGAGCGCCTGCTGGGCGGCCCGCAAGGCGAGATCGCTCGTTCGCTCGTCAGCGGACGCGATGTGACGCTGGCGGATTCCGGTGCGCGTGTATATCCACTCGTCCGATGTATCGACGACCTTTTCGAGGTCGCGATTGGTGAGGATCTTGGCCGGCAAATAACCGCCGGTGCCGACGATGCGCGAGTAAGTCACGCCACGCCCTCGTGTACCACCGACATGCGTTCGGTGATGTGACCAAGCACGCCGCCGCGCGCCTCATCGACTGCGCGGCCAATGGCGACGCGAAATGCAAGCCGGTCCGCCGAACCGTGACTCTTGACCACGATACCGCGCAAGCCAAGCAAGGTCGCGCCGTTGTAGCGGCGCGGATCGACACGCCGCTTGAATGCGTTGATGACCGGCAACGCGACAACATAGGCAAGCTTGGTCAGAAGATTACGCTCGAACTCTTCGCGCAGGTAGGCTCTGAGCATGCGCGCCAGCCCTTCGGTATTCTTGAGCGCGACGTTGCCGACGAAACCGTCGCACACCACCACATCGGTCGTGCCTTTGTAAATATCGTCGCCTTCGACATTGCCGTAGAAATTAAGCCCGCTCGCGCGCAGCAGCTCGCCCGCTTGCTTGACGACTTCGTTGCCTTTGATGTCTTCTTCCCCGATGTTGAGCAGCCCCACGCTCGGCTGTTCCTTCTGTTCAATCGAGCTGACGAGCGTTGCGCCCATTACTGCAAACTGCAACAAATGCTCGGCGGTACAGTCGACATTGGCGCCGAGATCCAGCATAAAGGTGTGGCCTTTTAGCGTTGGCAGCACGCCGCAAATGGCCGGACGCTCGATATCGGGCAGAGTTTTCAGCACGAAACGCGAAATGGCCATCAGCGCGCCGGTGTTGCCGGCGCTCACGCAGGCTTGTGCAGCGCCGTCTTTCACCAGGTTGACTGCCACGCGCATCGAGGAATCCTTCTTGCTGCGCAGCGCGGCGGCCGGCGGCTCATGCATGCTCACCACTTCACTCGCATGCCGCACCGCCAGCCGCGGCTCGGCCGCGGTCTTGAGCTTGTGCAGCTCGGCGGTAATGGCATCCTGCAGTCCGACCAGGATAACGTTGACGTCTGCGGTTCGCCTCAGGTAGTCGATGGCGGCGGGCACCGTCACGTGCGGCCCATGATCCCCGCCCATGCAATCGATGGCGACCGTTACATCCAAGCTAATCTCCTAGCTGCCACGCCAACGCTGCGCGGCCGGCTGCCGTTGTCGACACGACCGGAATCCCGAATCAGGATTTATTCGTCCTTGGCCTTGACGACCTTTTTGCCGCGATAGTAGCCGGTGGGGCTGACGTGATGACGCAGGTGCACTTCGCCGGTCGTCGGCTCAACCGCGAGCGGCGGGCTGGTCAGAAAATCGTGCGAGCGGTGCATCCCGCGCTTGGATGGTGATTTCTTGTTCTGCTGAACTGCCATGTCGAAACTCCTTTTGGTTCAATTTTGAATCCGGTCCTGCTTCAATCCAGCCAGCACCGCAAACGGCGATGCAGCTCTATCCTGCGATGTATCCACCGCCGCAATGCACAGTCCTTCAGGGTGCCGTGGCGAGAGCGGGAGCGCCAGCAACACTTCGTCCTCGATGAGCCCCCATACATCGGTATGCGGATCCGCCGGGACGCCGTCGAGATCGTCGAGTTCTGCAGTCTCGCCACCCGCCTTGTCCGTCAACACCAGCAGGCTCGCATCGACCGCAATCGGGTAGACCAGACTGCCGAGGCAGCGTTGGCACCTGAGGTTGATCGTTCCCGCAACCGCCAGTCGCAGACTCGGCCGTTGGCTTGCATCGAAACCGCCGGCCAACTGGTATTTCAGCTCGCCAGCGCCGTCAAACAAGCTATCGGCCAGGCGCGCGAGATCTGCTACCTGCACTTCGCCGCTCAATTGCTGGCTGTTGCGGGCAAACTCCAGACTATCGATGACAGCCCGTGCAGACATAAGCCGCGCATGATAGTATTTTTGCGCATTTGTGTCAAAGCGAAATTACAGAAAATCCATTTAACGCAAACACTTAGATTCATTGCTGGTCACCGATTACACGAATGCCTGCTCAATTGCCGCCACGCCTGGTTCTGGCGTCCACCTCGCGATATCGGTACGAATTGCTGGCGCGATTGCGCATCCCCTTCGAAACGGCCGCGCCTGAGGTAGATGAAAGCCCGGCGGCCAATGAAACACCGTCCGAACTGGCGTTGCGTCTTGCATGCAGCAAGGCCCGCGCTGTTCAGGCCGCCCACCCGGACGCCCTGATAATCGGCTGCGATCAGGTCGCGGTCGTCGGCGCAACCCTGCTCAACAAGCCCGGCAGTCATGACAGGGCGGCCGAGCAGCTCACGCTGATGAGCGGCCAGCCGGTGTTGTTTTACACCGCGTTGTGCCTGCTTAACGCCCGTACTTCGCGGCAGCAGGTTATTATCGCGCCGGTCACGGTTTACATGCGGAAGCTCACGCGCGCCCAGATCGAGCGCTATCTGCAGGCGGAGCAACCCTACGACTGCGCCGGCAGCGCGCGCGTCGAGGGCCTCGGCATCACGCTGGTCGCGCGATTGGAAGGCGACGATCCCAATGCGTTGATCGGGCTGCCGCTGATAGAGCTATGCGAGATGCTGCGCAATGAAGGCATAGACCTGCCATGAACGCTGCTACCAGAGGCGTGCTTCACCTTATTCCGGTTACCCTGGCTGGTGAAGACGTGCGCTCTGTTTTGCCGCCGACGACGCTGGAAGTCGTTGCCGGACTCGATTATTTCATCGTCGAAAACGAAAAAAGCGCCCGCCGTTTCCTCAAAGGCGTGCCGCACCCTCTGCCCCTGCGGCAATTGCAATTCGAACAGTTCGACAAGAACGGCGACGCTGCACGCGCAATCGAATTGCTGCGGCCGCTTGCCAGCGGCCGCAACGCCGGCGTTCTGTCAGAGGCCGGCTGTCCGGCGGTTGCCGACCCCGGCGCGCTGCTGGTCGAAACCGCCCAGCGCCTGCGTCTGCAGGTCGTTCCCCATGTTGGCCCTTGTTCCCTGCTGCTTGCGCTGATGGCCTCCGGCTTTAATGGCCAGCGGTTCGCGTTTCACGGCTATCTGCCAGTGGCAAAGAATGAGTGCCGCGTGGAAATCGCCAGGCTTGAGCGCGACTCGCGCGCTGGCGGCATGACTCAGATTTTTATCGAGACACCTTACCGCAACGACGCGCTGCTGCAATTATTGCTGGATAGCTGCGATGGAAACACGCGCCTGTGCATCGCGAGCGACCTGACGCTGGCAACCGAATCGGTCCGCAGCGCGACTATCGCGGAATGGAGAAAGGGCAGTGAGGAAATCGGCCGGCGGCCAGCCGTGTTTCTGCTTTACGCGAAGTAACTAACGCAGTTGCGTGGAACCGGGCGCCGCGAGTTTTAGCAGCGTTTCCGCCATCACCGCGCCGAATTTGCGCGCCACGCGCTCGGCGATATTCTCGCGTGGAGTGAAATCGACTACATCTTCAGCCTTGATCACGTCGCGCGCGACCGAATCCACGCTGCCCAGAGCATCGGCCAGTCCCAGCTCTATGCTCTTCTGGCCGACCCAAATCAGTCCGCTGAACATTTCGGGTGTTTCCTTGAGGCGCTGGCCGCGCCCGTTGCGCACCACGGTGATGAACTGTTGATGGACGTCAGCTAGCATCTTCTCGGCAAATTCCCGGTGCGCAGGTGTCAGCGGCGAAAACGGATCCAGAAACCGCTTGTTCTCACCGGCCGTAATGGAGCGCCGCTCGACGCCCAGTTTTTCCATAATGCCGGTAAAACCGAAACCATCCATCACGACGCCGATCGAGCCGACAATGCTGGATTTGTCGACGTAAATCTTGTCGGCCGCTACCGCAACGTAGTACCCGCCCGACGCGCACACATCCTCGACCACCGCATACAGCGGGATATTCGGATGCAGACCGCGCAAACGCTTGATCTCGTCATTGATGTAGCCGGCCTGCACCGGGCTGCCGCCAGGGCTGTTGATGCGCAAAACCACGCCCTGAGTGTTGCTGTCCTTGAATGCCGCCTGCAGCCCGGAGGTGATATTGTCCGCCCCAGCCAGACTGTCTGCGGCAATTACGCCGCGCAGTTCAACCAGCGCAGTATGCTTGCCGGGTGATTTGTAATCGCCGCGCTTGATCCAGCCCATGCCTATGATCAGCACTGCAAAGAGATAAAGCAGGAGCAACATCTTGAAGACGATTCCCCAGCGGCGGGCGGCGCGCTGTTCGGCAATCGCCGCCAGTGCAACCTTCTCCAGAACTTTGCGTTCCCAATTATCGCCGGAGTTTTCCGGCATCATCTCAGACATTGTGCTTTTCGCTCTCCAACAAATAGACACGGCCGCGGCGCTCAACCACTTTCAGTGAAGTCAGGCGCGCGCCCTTGCAAGGCCCCAATATGCAACTACCGGTATCGGCCTCGTAGGTCGCGCCATGGGTCGAACATATTAAGTATAACCCCGTTTGATCGAAAAATTCCCCTTCGTTCCAGTCGAGCTCGACCGGGAGGTGCGCACAGCTGTTGAGATAGGCGTAAACCTTCCCGTCGTAGCGAACGGCAAACGCCGAGGCGGTTGCGCCGCTCCTTTCGAGGTCGAAACGCACCCCCTTGCCACCCTCGGCCAGCGCCTCGCTGGCGCAGATCACGCGTTGCGCTCGAGCCATTGCCAAAGCTCCCGCGGATGATCCACGCACGCGAGCGGCCGCAATGCCGCAAGCTGCTCCCGCGGATGCGCGCCATATGCAGCGGCCACGCTGGCAACACCGGCGTTGACTGCCATCTGCAGGTCGTGGGTGGTGTCGCCTATCATCAAAGTTTTCGCCGGCTCGGTCGCCAGCAGCCCAATCAAATCGTTGAGCATGCCCGGATGCGGCTTGCTGCCCGACTCCTCGCCGCAGCGCGTCGCATGAAATACCGTCTTGAGGCCGGATGCTTCGAGCGTGCGGTCGAGCCCGCGCCGGCTCTTGCCGGTCGCAATCGCCAGCAGAAAACCCGTTTCGTTGAGCGCGCGCAATGCCTCCAGTGCGCCGGGAAACAGCGGCGTGCCGGGTTCACGCAGCCTGAAGTGGTAACCATAGCGCTCAGACACGCGTGGATACAAACCGGGATCGACGTTGGGCAATACATGCGCCATTGCATCATTCAGACCCAGCCCGATTATGTGCCGCGCTCGCTCATCGGACGGCACCGGCAGCCCAAGGTCTCCGCACGCTGCTTGCAGCGACGCCGCAATCAGAGCGGTGGAATCCATCAACGTGCCATCCCAGTCAAACACCAGCAACTCGAATCGCCTGCCCATAGCGCCTAGTCCAGGGTCTGCAGAAAATGCTGCAACTCATCCGGCAACGGCGCCTCCAGTGTCAGCGTGGAACCTGTCGCCGGATGATTGAAACTGATGTTGCTCGCGTGCAAGAACATTCGCTTCAAGCCGGCGCGAGCCAGTTCCTTGTTGAGTGCAAAATCACCGTACTTGTCGTCACCTGCAATCGGGAAACCAATATGCGCGAGGTGCACGCGGATCTGATGCGTGCGGCCGGTCTTGAGTTCGGCCCGCAGCAGGCTGAATTCGCGCCACGTCTTTTGCAGTTTGAATACAGTGTGAGACTCCTGTCCGGTGGCGTCGACGGCTACCCGACGCTCGCCGGAAGCGAGCACGTATTTATGCAGATTCAGTCGCACGCTTTGACGCGGGTTATGCCATCTGCCCTTGACCAGCACGAGGTAAAATTTCTGCACGCGGCCGGCACGCAATTCCGTGTGCAGCGCGGTCAGCGCGCTGCGCTTCTTGGCCAGCAGGAGCAGGCCTGAGGTATCGCGGTCTAACCGGTGCACCAGTTCGAGGAAGCGAGCCTGCGGCCGCTGCGCGCGCAACTGTTCGATAACGCCGAAACTCACGCCGCTTCCGCCATGCACCGCGAGGCCTGATGGCTTGTTGAGGGCGAGCAGGTGCTCGTCCTCGAACAACACAGCCTGCGCGAGCCTGGCATCGCCAGGTGGCACCGCGCGTTGAGCCCGTTCGGCGACCCGCACCGGCGGCAGGCGCAACTCGTCGCCGGGCTGCAAGCGATAATCGGGCTTGGCACGGCCGCTGTTGACCCGCACCTCGCCGCTTCGCAGGATGCGGTAAACGTGGCTTTTCGGCACCCCTTTGAGTATTTTCAGCAGATAGTTGTCGATGCGCTGACCGCCGGCGTTTTCGTCAACCCGGTGCCGCGATACGGTATTTTTGCCCAAACCCTTCATTTTGCTTATACTATCCACCGGTTAGCAGACTTCAGGACTTAATTGTCCCGCGCCCAGGTGTGCATCGCGGCAAACGCCGCAGCAACGCCAGGCAGGTTGGCCCAGCGCCACAGATCGGTTACCCAGTGCGATTAATCGCATGACGGAAGATTATCTCGAAGTTGACGATAGCCAACCGCCAAGACAAATGGTTAATGTCGCTCACCACCAAAAGTAGCGATGGTAGTTGATATACGCGCTCACAGCACACGATAGCTTTGTTGCAGCAGCGATTTCCGGCCCCGGTGACTAGCACCCCTGCCGCTGCGCTGCTGTATAACGAATTTTAACGGCAAACCGCGAAAGTCATTATTAACGAGTCACTGCACTACATGATCGGTTTCGTGACTGAATGATTAAGCTGTAAACCATGCGGCGCTCGCGCCGCGTGTGTGTTTGCCCATCCCGTGACAATGAGCGCGGGAGAAGAAAAAAATGAAACGCATGTTGTTTAACGCGACGCAGTCCGAAGAGCTGCGCGTCGCGATCGTAGATGGCCAGAAACTGCTCGATCTGGACATTGAATCCGCCGGCAAAGAGCAGCGCAAAAGCAATATCTACAAGGGTGTCATCACCCGCGTCGAACCGAGCCTGGAGGCTGCCTTTGTCGATTACGGCAGCGAGCGGCACGGTTTCCTTCCGTTCAAGGAAGTCGCCCGCGCCAACTTCAGGCAGGGTGTCGATGTAAGCCGCGCGCGCATCCAGGATGCGTTAAGCGAAGGCCAGGAACTGATCGTTCAGGTCGACAAGGATGAGCGTGGCACGAAAGGCGCCGCGCTCACGACTTTCATCAGCCTTGCCGGTCGCTACCTGGTGCTAATGCCGAACAATCCGCGCGGTGGCGGCGTATCGCGCCGCGTCGAAGGCGAAGAGCGCACCGAACTGCGCGAAACCATAGACCAGCTCGAAGTGCCGCAAGGCATGAGCGTGATAGCACGCACGGCCGGTATCGGCCGCGGCGTGGAAGAACTCACCTGGGACCTCAATTACCTGCTGCAACTGTGGCGTGAAATTGAAAACGCATCCAAAGGGCAGAACGGCGCGTTCCTGATTTATCAGGAATCAAGCCTGGTAATCCGCGCGATCCGGGATCACTTTCACCAAGAAATCGGCGAAATCCTGATCGACACCGAGGACATCTACGAACAGGCGCGCGCGTTCATGGGCCACGTCATGCCGGCCAATGTCAGCTGCGTGAAGTTCTACCGCGACGACGTACCGTTGTTTTCGCGTTTTCAAATTGAGCATCAGATCGAGACTGCGTTTTCCCGCCAGGTAACGTTACCTTCGGGCGGAGCGATCGTGATCGATCACACCGAGGCGCTGGTTTCGATCGACGTCAACTCGGCGCGCTCGACACGCGGTGCCGATATCGAGGAAACGGCATTTCGCACCAATCTGGAGGCTGCCGACGAGCTTGCGCGCCAGCTGCGGCTACGCGATCTGGGTGGTCTGATCGTGATCGATTTCATAGACATGGAAAGCGCCCGCAATCAGCGTGAAGTGGAAAACCGCCTGCGCGACGCATTGCGCCACGACCGCGCACGGGTGCAGACCGGAAAAATTTCGCGTTTCGGCCTGATGGAACTGTCGCGCCAGCGGCTGCGTCCGGCGCTTGCCGAGAGCAGTCATATTCCCTGCCCGCGCTGCCACGGCACCGGTCATATCCGGGGCATCGAGTCAACGGCGCTGCACATCCTGCGCATCCTGCAGGAGGAAGCGATGAAGGAAAACACCGGGGCGGTGCACGCGCAGGTGCCGGTCGACGTCGCCACGTATTTGTTGAACGAGAAGCGCGCAGAGTTTCACTCGATCGAGTCGCGACTCAAGGTGAACGTGGTGCTGATCCCGAACATCCATCTCGAGACGCCAAACTACACGATTACACGGCTGAAGCATGAAGAATTGAACCAGGCCGATCTGGCGCCGCCGAGTTACGAAATGGTGGCAATGCCGGAAAAAGGCCTCGAAGCCCTGCCTTCGTCAAAAGGCGAACCGGCAGTACCGCGCCAGGAAGCCGCGGTCAAAGGCATTACGCCGGGACAGCCCGCGCCCATCGTCGAATCCATGCCCAAACCGGGATTGCCGTCAGCAGCACCGGCGTCTAGGCCGTCGATCATCAGGAAGATTTTTGGCCTGTTCAAGCGCGGCCAACCCAGCGTTGTCGGTGCTCCGCAACAACCGGCGACGCGTGAACGCCCCCAGCGTGGCGAGCGCCCAGAACGGGGCCAGCGGCGTGGTCGGCCCAATGCTCCACCACGCCGTGACCAGCGAGGTAACGAATCCCGTGAGCGCCCGGCACAATTGCAGCAAGCCGGCGATGCCAGCTCGGAAAATCGCGGTCAACGCAACCAACCGCGTGGACGTGGTGGCGAACCGCGCCCGCCACGCGATCAGCAGCGTGATCAACTTAGGCGTGAAGGATCGCAGCCGCGCCCGCCGCGTTTGGAGCGGCCGGACCCGCCTTCAGCTGAGGCCGGTGGAACACCGGCGCAGGCGCGTGAACATGCCCCTCGCCAGGAAGGCGAAGGACGCGGCCGTCGCCGCCGCGGGCGCGGAGGCCGTGATCGCTTCGAGGGGCGCGACAAACAGGCCGTGACTGCGGAATCAGCGCAGCCAATGCCGGCTGACGCGGTGCAGAACGAGGCTCCATACATTCAACGCAAGGTGCCTGCTTACCCCTCTGCCGACTCCGCCGCGCCGGCGGCGACAGCCGAAACTGCCGCGGTCGAAACAGAGACGTCACCGACGCCGGTTATTTCCGTAAGTACTGCTGTCATAGAGCCACCCATGGCTGTGCCGGCAATGCCTGTTCCTGTTTTTGAAACGTCGGCACAGCCGGAAACCTCGTCATTTGCGACGGAAAAAGTGGTCGAAATAACACCGCCGGCAATAATCGCAGCCAGGCCGGTCGCATTCGAGCCCATCGAATTGCCGCCAGACCTTGAACTGATCGAGACCGATCCAGCCAAGTTGCGCGCGGTGGAAAGCGAGCCAGCGCCGCCGCCTCGTCCGCCGCGTGTGCGTCCGCAGCTGCCGCCGGTAAGCAACGAGCCTCTGGTGCAGATCGAAACAGGCAAGTAAGCTCAGAAAATGCCGGGCAACTGCCCGGCATTTTTTGCAGCCGCGGCTTGATTGCCGCAAGTGGTCGAGCAAACTCCCGCAGATCTGTGCCCGGTCGCGGCAAGTGCTCGCGTCATGCCGCCAGACCGATAAACAGCCGTTGTTTGAGTTTTCTGAGGTCGTCGCGCAATTCTGCAGCCCGCTCGAACTCCAGATTCTTCGCAGCCTCAAGCATTTCCTTTTCGACATGCTTGATTTCGCGCGCAAGCTCTTTCTCGTTCATGCCTTCATACACCGCTTCCGCTTGGGCCACCTTCAGCTGGTGGTGCGCTTCCTGCGGATCGTAAACACCGTCTATCATGTCGCGCACGCTCTTGATGATCCCCTGCGGCGTGATGCCCTGCTTCTTGTTGTGCGCGAGTTGTTTATTGCGGCGCCGCTCCGTTTCGCCGATTGCGCGCCGCATCGAGTCGGTGACCTTGTCTGCATACATGATCGCTTTGCCGTTGATGTGACGCGCTGCACGGCCTATGGTCTGGATCAATGAACGCTCGGAACGCAAAAATCCTTCCTTGTCGGCATCGAGGATCGCCACCAGGGATACTTCGGGCAGATCCAGCCCTTCACGCAGCAAATTGATGCCCACCAGCACATCGAATTCGCCCAGCCGCAGATCGCGGATGATCTCGACGCGCTCCACTGTGTCGATATCGGAATGCAGATAACGCACCTTGATTCCGTGCTCGGCGAGATAATCGGTCAGGTCTTCCGCCATGCGTTTGGTGAGGGTGGTCACCAACACGCGTTCCCGGACCTTGAGCCGCTCGCTGATTTCCGACATCAGATCGTCGACTTGTGCCGCGGCCGGCCGCACTTCGATTTGCGGATCCACCAGACCCGTCGGCCGCACCACCTGCTCGACCACCTGCGCCTGGTGCTCCTGTTCGTACTGGGCCGGAGTCGCCGAGACAAAAACCGCGCGCTTCATCAGGCGCTCGAATTCGTCGAAACGCAGCGGCCGGTTATCGAGCGCACTGGGCAGCCGGAATCCGTAATTGACCAGGTTCTCCTTGCGCGCGCGGTCGCCCTTGTACATCCCGCCTAACTGCGGAATAGTGACGTGGCTTTCATCGATGAACATCAGAGCGTCGGGCGGCAGGTAATCGATCAACGTCGGTGGCGGATCCCCTTCCCTGCGGCCGGACAAGTGGCGCGAGTAATTTTCGATGCCTTTGCAAAAACCCATCTCGACCAGCATCTCCAGATCAAACCGCGTGCGCTGCTCGATGCGCTGGCATTCGACAAGCTTGTTCTCGCGCTGAAAGAACTCGATGCGCTCGCGCAGTTCGTCCTTGATCGCCTCGATCGCGCGCATTGTCGTCGACCGCGGCGTAACGTAATGGCTCGACGGATAAACGGTAAATCGTGATACGCGCTGCAGAATATGCCCGGTCAGCGGATCAAACACCGACAGCGCTTCGACCTCCTCATCGAACAGGCTGACGCGGATCGCGGACTCCGAGTTTTCCGCCGGAAAGATATCAATTACATCGCCT
>Ga0315281_10004793_pt1 | contig 19563 bp, 19 predicted proteins | sample YL17G07_0_MG_FD_204540 | JGI IMG/M metagenome (GOLD analysis project Ga0315281, IMG submission 204540) | Sediment microbial communities from Yellowstone Lake, YNP, Wyoming, USA - YL17G07_0 | ecosystem: Environmental > Aquatic > Freshwater > Lake > Sediment | place: USA: Wyoming | collected... | reverse complement strand
GATGAAGATGAAGAAGGGTCAGTGTCTGTAGGGTCGTTACCAAAAACAATCTCTCGAGAGCATTTTATTGATTTTTTGCGTGCTCATTTAAAATCTGAGAAATAACAACCAACTTGGTGGGAGCAAATAATGTTTACATTTAGCGAATTTTTATTAAATGAGGATCTTGCATCTGAAGTTACCCAACTACAAATGCAAATTTCACAAATAACTGCTAGGAAGAATCAGCAGGATACTCCTCTTGATAAGCAACTACAAACCCTTCAAGCGCTGCTTGCTGCAAAGCAGAAACAATTGAGTGCGGCAAGCAAAATGGCAACTGCCCAGCCAACTAAACCACCAGCACCAGCACCAGCACCAGCACCAGCAGCAGCACCAAAGATAGTCTAAACAGAATTCATGTTTACTCATATATCTAACCCCCAACTTGTAGATTTAAAAGTAAAAGAGCAGGGTGGACAACGGTGGTACCAAATACCATCTGGTGAATGGTTTCCTTCTATAACGACAGTTCTTAGTATTAAAGAAAAACCTTGGTTGGCTAATTGGAAAAATATGTTGGGCAATCAAGCTCAAAAAGAAACAGATCGGTGTGCTGAACGAGGAACGGCGGTGCATAAAATGGCAGAACATTATTTGAATAATAATGCAGCCCCCATGAAAGGATTTGACCTAGAACATATTAAATTATTTAACCAACTCAAATTTCATTTAAATAAATTAAATAATATACGAGCCCAGGAAGTTCCACTGTATAGCACAGATCTGCGAGTAGCAGGTAGAGCTGATTGCATTGCTGAATATAATGGCGTGTTGTCTATTGTTGATTTTAAAACATCTAACAACAACAAAACCAAGGAAACTATTGAAGATTATTTTATTCAATGTACTGGTTATGCTATAATGTATAACGAATTATACCAAGAACCTATTGAAAATATAGTAATACTAATGGCTGTCGAACGGGGAATGGTCCCGCTAGTGTTTCAAGAGCCTATCGATGCCTACGTTAGGCCTCTTATCGAACGCATAAATATCTTTTACGAGCAACACCAACAACCAACTTCAAAATAAGGTGATATTATGTATACAAACCTTAACGACTTGCAAGAACACTTCTTGAAAGGAAATGTAAATTTTTCAAAACCATTTCTTTTGAATGAAAAAGAATACATCTTCAACGAAAACAAAACACCAATACAATTTGTTGATACTTTAATAAAAACAAAACAGAAACTACTCAGCGTTTGTTCACTAAAAGAAGATGAAAACGACTTGCTTGTTTTTGCATGGGCAGTCAAGAACAATTTACAAATAGTTCCGGTTGGTGTTAAACACATTCATGTAAATATTACCAATGAAGACGAAGCCCCCCAACCCACACTTGGCGGTGCCACAAAAGTAGAATTTACATCGTTGCCACACAGCAAACCGGTAGATGCTAGGGTTGATACAGGAGCTGAAATCTGTTCACTGCACGTGGATACTCTTAAAATTATTCCCAATACGAACACAGTGCAGTTTACCGCTAGTGAATTGTCAGATAGATTAATAACCATGCATGCCCGCGCCACTGAAAACGTAAAAAGTGCTAATGGAGAATCACAACGGATTGTTGTAATGATGGATATTAGAATTGATGGAAAGAACCTTTCTGGCGTTTTGTTCAATTTAGCTGATCGCAGCAATATGGAATTCCCTGTTCTTATAGGAAGAAATGCTTTAGAGAAGGGGAAGTTTCTTATTGACCCTGCAAAAGAAAACGTTAAATTTGATATGAGTCAGCAGCTCCAAGAACTCTTTGAATCTGTATCTGTTCCTGATGTTGATTTTGCTGTGCTTGAAGCAGTCTACACCCAAATGTATAATAGTAATATTACTTTGGCTGATCTTATGAAATATATGAAAACCCAAGCTGTAAGTGCCATCAAGGATACGGAGTACTAAATGGGTATCAAATCTCCGTTCTATATTATACCCGAATTCTTATCACCATTAATGTGTGAGCATGTTGTTGATGATTTGGATTTTTATGTTGCTGATACTGATGCTAAGTTATCCCCCCAAAAAATGCAGAAGACCCATGAGCAGTCCCAATCTATGATATATGAACGATTGGTTCAAGTCATTCCTACAATGGAACAATATTATGGCTTTGAATATAAGGGAACTCACCCTATGCAATTTGAATGGTTTCCTGAGGAATCATCGGGGACATTTGTTTGTGAAAATAGCAACTATTTGCGGAGCAAATGGGTCAGGACCAATTCATTTGACATTACAGGTATTTTGTTTTTAAGTGATTTCCAATCAACAATACCTTTTGATTCTGAATATGAAGTTTATGGTGGAAAAGTTGAGTTTCCCCAACACGGGTTTGGATTCAACCCACAGCGTGGCACAATTGTTTTTTATCCTAGTGGCCCACATTTTATCAACATTACCGCTCCTATTCTCTACGGTGATCTGTATCAAGTTCGAGTTCATTTAACTGCAAAAATGCCATATTTGTACTCTCCTGCTAACTTTCCGGGCGATTATACTAAATGGTTCGACCACAATAACACCTAACTTATTGATATAAAATAGATTAATTGTAATAATTATTGTTGACATTTAGGACCAAATCCCTGAAACTATTAACTGTTTGATAGATATTTTAGATTAATTTACTTGTTTAATATCTCCAAACTTAACGACCAGAGGAGTTCATATGAATTTTCAAGATCTTTTGAAACAGATGCAAAGACAAGGAAAATTACTGGGAGTTTTTGTACTATCTTTTCTGATTGTGGCAGCTCATCTGTCTATTGGAATCGATCGCACATTTGCGAGAGCAGCAAACACTATGGAATACCCCACACCACCAACAACACCTGCAATTACAAATACAAACAAACTACAATTTAACAAAAAACAAATTGCCTTATTGAAAATAGCATACAAATATGGATCTGAAATAGGGTATCCTGAAACCATTCAAGCCATCTTGCTTCAAGAATCAAACGCAGGGACAGCCAATATCATTGGTGATCTCAACGAAGCAGTAGGTCGTAGATCGTACGGGCGCATGCAGATTAAGGTGGCGACTGTTCGTCTTATTCTTCCTTGGTATCCTGATATATCGAAGCAATATTTTAATGGACGAGGTGCGACAAGTATTCTTGATGAAGAGATAATTGCATTGTTGTTGTCAAATGATGATGCAAATATACAAATAGCTGCAAGGATTTTTGAATTTAAACTAAAAGAATCAAACAACAATTGGGCCAAAGCGGTTGCTGCATATAATCTTGGACTTGCTGGTGCACAGCGGATTCGACACTACAGCAAATTTCCTTATGTTGCTGCAGTTAGTGGGAGCATTTCCGGTGTTATTAATCCTCTCAATGAACAATTGGGGCTTGCTGCTCACACCAGCACCGCTGAAATCAAGGTAGCAACTACAAAATAATTTCATGTTCTTGTTGTAAATCTCCGATCAACGTATTATTATAATGCCTTACTGTTTATTGTTACAGTATAAAATAAAAATAACAAATAAAGGAGATTTTTTACCATGGCAGATGCAATAGTACCCTCAAGTCCCGTAGATAGACAAAAAATGAAAACAATGTTGGCAGAGATGACACACTGCATGCAGCGCATTGACGATGAAAGAGAATCAATCAAAGAAATAGCCAACAACATTGCTAGTGATTATGGTGTTGATAAGAAAATTGTAAACAAAATTGCACGGACAATGTATAAACATAATTATAATGACATTCAAGCGGAACAAGCTCATTTTGAGGAATTATATGAACTTATCGTTGAAAGTAAGAAACCTTAATTTTTTACACAATAAAAACTAATAAGGAATTAAATTGAGTTATATTTCAACTCTTCATAAGAAAGATGATGTAATTATCTGGGAAAGAACAGACAATGGTCGAGAAATGCGACGGGTGTCTGCTCCTCTCTATTTTTATATTGAAGATGAAAATGGTGAGTATGAAAGTATTTTTAAAAAGAGGCTTTCGCGTGTTCAATTTGAAAATATAAATGACTTCTACACAGCAAAGCGTGATTATCAGAGCAGGGGGGAACTCCTATATGAGTCAGACATTACTCCCGACCTCAAGGTATTATCAACTGAGTACTATGAAAAACCAGCTCCAAATCTCCACATAACTTTCCACGATATCGAAGTTGATTACAATAAAAAGATTGGATTTAGCTCAGTTGCAAACCCATACGCCCCAATTAGTGCAGTTACACTATACCACCAATGGTTAGATGAGTTTGTTGTTTATATAGTTCCACCAGATAAAGAGTGGCTCGATAAGGGCACAGACTCGTTATCGCCAGATATATTAAAGATGGCGAATGTGACGTTTTGCAAAAATGAAAAAGAGCTTCTATTGTACTATCTGGCCGAAATCGAAGACAGCGATGTGTTAAGCGGATGGAATAGTGACTTCTTTGATATGCCATATATTGGAAAAAGGATCGAAGAAGCATTGGGAAAATCATATTTTAGAAAACTATCCTTTCCAGGTGGAGATGAACCAAAATATCGGCTTGTTGATAAGTTTGGTGTTAGCACCACCACAATTGATTTATCAGGAAGAATAAGTGCTGACTATCTAGCTCTATTTCAAAAATATGAACAAGAAGGAAGGCGCTCATATAAATTAGAAGCAATAGCTGATGAAATTTTGCCTGAATTACCAAAATTATCATTTAAAGGTTCTTTGCACTCGTTATATAGAGAAGATTTTGAATTTTTTATTCGATATAACATCCGTGACGTTGAAATTCTTAAAGGGCTTGAACAAAAACTCGGCTATGTCGCTCTTGCAAATGAAATGTATCATTTGTCAGGAGGATTATTTAAACACGTTACGGGGACATTGAAACTCGCCGACTTGGCTATCATTAATTATTGTCACCATGCATTGAATGTTATTGTACCTGATGGCCCGGATCGTGGAGAGGATGAAAGTGCACAAATTGAGGGGGCACTGGTTCTTGATCCTAAAATTGGACTACATGACTTTGTTGGTTCAATTGATATCAAATCACTATATCCATCAACCATTCGCGCTATTAATATTAGTCCTGAAACACTTCGCGGGCAGTTCCTGGATAATGGTAAGGCTGTTGATGCTATACAAAAAAATGAACTTACTTATCTCAAAATGATGCACGAAAATGGGCCCATTGAAGAGTTGAGTGCTTGCGACTGGGCAGACGTGCTCAAAAAACGGAAGTGGGCAATCAGTGGTTATGGAACGGTCTTTAGTCAGGAAGTAGAAGGTGTAATTCCAGCGATTCTTCGAGTGTGGTATTCTACTAGAGAATCCTATCAAAAATTAAAAAAAGAGGCGGAACAAAACAACAACAAGGATAAGGCTGCCTATTATGACCGACTCCAATATGTTTACAAAATAAAACTCAATAGCTTATATGGTGCTCTTACAAATCTTTTCTTTAGATTTTTTGATTTGAGAATGGGTGAAAGCACAACAGGAACCGGGAGAATGGTTCTTCGCCATCAATGTTCCAAGGTTAATGAAATTCTAACAGGCAAATATGATTTCAACGGAGAGGCGGTTGTGTATGGAGATACTGATTCAACATATTTTGAAACCTGGACCGATAATGCAGCAGAAGCAATTCTGGTTGCCAATAAGATTGCAGATGAGGTTAACAAGTCATATCCAGCATTTATGCAAAGTGCATTTTTTTGTACCCCAGGTTTTGATAATAGCATCTCTACGAGCCGTGAAATTGTTTCCGACCGAGGAATTTTTGTCGATAAGAAGCGATACATTCTGCACATTATCGACAAAGACGGAAAACCGACAGACAAGATGAAGGTAATGGGGTTAGATACCAAAAAAACTACATTACCAAAAACTGTGGGTGATAAAATAAACAAATTTGTTGAGCGGTTTTTGAAAGGAGAAAGTTGGGACACAATTGCACAAGATATTGTTGATTATAAAGAATATCTGATGAATGCAGCGAATGTCTTACTCATTGGGCTTCCCAGAGGAATTAAGGGAGTAGAGGATTATACTCGCCAATATTTAAAATATGGGGCAGGAGTAAAGTTGCCAGGGCATGTTGCTGCAGCAATTCACTATAACCAATGTTTGGAAACATATAACGACAAAGAAAATGTACAAATTACAACGGGAATGAAAATCAAGGTATTTTATCTAACGCAACAATATGGTAGATTCAAAAGTATTGCATTGCCAACTGATCTTGAAGATGCACCAGAGTGGTTTACTAACAACTTCGTGGTGGATAGAGACGCACACATCGAACGGTTGGTAGATAACCCGCTCCAGAATATTCTAAAAGCAATTAATAAAGAGGTTCCATCAAAGCAGAGTTTGGTTGTAGATACGATATTAGATTTTTAGTGATTAACGGATAATTATGCATTTTTGATGGAATATAGTCATATTTGTGATGCTATTTTTTAAGTTGTTTTATGATACATAAATGTTGTATAATTATAAAGGTATAGGTACACAATTTGTCCAATATAATGAGGTGCGTGATATGAGATTATTCTACCAATTTATTATAGCAGTTGTTGCTGCTGCTATTCTTGGTCTTGTTGTATCAAATCTAGTTTCGTTTACTAAGCAAAAGATGATATTCGATGTACAGTTGCCTGTTACTCCAGCAACAATCTCACCCACGCCACCGACAACCTCATCGCCCACAACACTAGCAACTCCTCCACCACCTCTCACAACATTTAATGCTGATAATTATTCCTGGAACCTTATCTTTGGCGACAAGAATGCTAGTGTGTTTATTAACCCAAAAACATTATCTATTGATGATGGTAGCAATGGGATAGTGTTAGTCAAGATTACATTTGTTTATCCCGAAAACTACAACGTACAAAAAACTAACAAGAAACTAATGTCAATGGTTGGTATAATGGTTGCAAATTGTAAAGAAAAACAATATAGATTCATTGTTGTTCAAGCAATTTATACTGATAACACTTCAGAAACCTTCCAACTTCCGATGGAAGCAGATGTAAAAAAGATAACCATTTCAGACACTGAACTGGCACACCCGACAAAATACACAACCATGATGTTCGTTTATATTAATGCATATTATGCAGAAAAGCTCAAAGCAGAAGAGAATGTGCAAAAGCATATAAAATATCAGCGGGCCAAAAAATGGAAAAATATTTAAACAAACAATCACAATAATATCAAAAGGCATAATATGAATTTAAATAATGAAGTAATTGATTACATACAAAATGTTGTGAAATGTGCACAACTTGTTAACATTGATAGTGTTATTATTGAACATAAATTAGTTCGAGCTGTCGCGGATGATAAAACTGTTTTCATGTTTCAGGAACAAAACGTGCCATCTTTTTTTGACTCATATTCAATTGGGCTCAATCGGCTTTCTGTTTTTGCTTCCCGGTTAGATGTTGCAAAGACAAGCGATAATTTTTCCATCGAAGCTGTATTAGATGATGACAATCAAGCATTTGCCAGAGCTCTTGTTATGAAAGGAAAGGGATTAAAAATCGATTATCGGTGTGCAAATCCAAAAACTATCCTTGCACCAAAGCGATTTAATGATACTCTGAAGGTACAAATTGACATACCACCCGAATCTGTAGTCTTATTACAGCGGGCGGTGTCAGCCATGCAGGCGGATATCGTTACGCTCATTAGTAATGATAAGGGTGTGTCTTTTGAATTAACAGATGTTAATTCGGATGTTTTCTCCCACACAATTACCACAGAAGCAAAAGCGCTAACACCAGAAAGCGACACTTATTTTGTGCACAGGTATCCGGTAAAATTGTTACTTACACTATTAAAAACCAGTCCGAGAGGAGGGGTTTCTATTGGACAAAAGGGAGTTCTAAACATTGTACTCAATCAGTTAAATATTTTTGTAATGCCACAGGTGTAAATTATATGAAGAAAAAAAATAAAAAAACAACAAAAAACATATCCAAGAAAAAGGTATCAACTAAAGGTCCGCACGTGGAAATCATTGGAGCTGAAGTTGATTCCAGAAAAGGAATTAAAATTGAATTAAACTGGAACGATGAATTTGTAGAGTACCTAAAAAAGAATGGATATACAGGCACATCTGAGGAAGCTATTGTTCAAAAATGGCTCGGTCAACTTTATGGCCAACTTGCAGTGGATATAAACCCAGATAAAAAAAGCGATTTTGAAAACTAAAGTGTTAGTGGGGAGAATATTATGTGTGATTGGTTAATTTTTGATATGTCGAATATGCTCCACAGGAGTTACTTTGCAAATAAAGAACATGATGTTGAAATAGGAACGGGGTTGGCACACCATACAGCTCTACTTACTCTCCAGAAATACTTTAAACAATATAAACCCAAAAAGAAAGTTATAATGGTATTTGATCGGCCGAGCTGGAGAAAGAGTTATACAGCCGATGCCGAATTGTGTGTTTCAAAGAAACCTTATAAAGGTAACCGCCGTCAAAATATGACGCCATCCGAAAAAGATAAGTATATGAAATTCTTGCATCATGTGGCTGAATTTGAAAACTTGATGAGAACACACACAAGCGTTATTTGCTTAGGACGAGACGGGCTCGAAGCTGACGATCTCATTGCTGGGTTCGTTCAAATGCACCCAGAAGATAGTACTATAATAGTCAGTGCTGATAAGGACTTTATTCAACTTCTTCAACACGAAACCGTTCAATTGATTGACCCTCTAACTGGCAAAGATCGCCGCAAAGATGAAAAAAATTGGAACGGTGATGCCCAATATTTTCTTTTTGAAAAGTGTTTACGGGGGGATATTGGAGACAACGTTGGAAGCGCCCTTCCAAGAGTCAGAGCAACCAGAATCAAGAAGGCATATGCTGACCCTTTCGAACGTATAAACCTTATGAACGAAACGTGGACAAATTCGGATGGTACTGAATTTGTAGTTAAGCACCTTTTTGAAGAAAATAAAGTTTTGATGGATTTATCAGCTCAACCCGAATGTGTTGTTACACGGATACACGAGACAATTGATACTGCAATGGAAAATCCTGGCAAATATTCTCATTTTCACTTTCTAAAGTTTTTGGGTCAGTATGACCTTAAAAAAATTACTGAGAATATCGATACTTTTATTCCACTCCTTAGCCGCTAAGACTTAGATATAGGGGTAGTAGGTGTAGGTGTAGGTGTAGGTGTAGTGCTGTCGTTTTTGGTAGCACCAAACTTCCAGGGCAAAATAGATTTGGACCAATCCTTTCCTGTGCTTACATAAAACCCAAAAATAGCTGATGATAAACTTATAACTGCTGTCACAAAAGCGGTCTGGCTTGTTGATGGACCACCAACGATATCTACAACATGACATGCCAGCTCTTGTGCTTTATCAAGGGGAACGCCTTTACTCAGGGCTGCAGTTAATACGTCAGCAGCACACTGGATCTTTGGAAATGTTTGCAGATGAAGATACCATTCCATCAAATATGCTACCATTACACCATAAAGAATAACTATTGTCCTGGGAACAATCCGCCACGCATCAATTGATTCGGCGATTGCAAGGTGCCACATTCTAAATGAATTTATCTTATTAGCTTTATCATTTTCTTCAATGATTTGCTGAGTAATATCTTTTTGTTGTTTATCCGTGTCCATGTTTCAACCCCCCATAAATAATACACTAATAATATTTATGTATTTGGGGGTATTTTATGCTGGCAGTTGCAAGAGTTACCGACACTTTTGACTGCTCTGACGTAATTCAGACGGGCAGTGGTGATGTATTTGTTAACAATCTGCCCATGGCTCGGCTAACTGATACGACTACTGGCCATACCAGTTTTCCCTGTTTCTGGCCATCAACCGTTATTATTCAAGGATCAGGAAGCGTGTTCTCAAATAACCTTCCAGTTGCACGGATGACTGATCCTCTTCAATCACATTGCTGTACTTTACTCTGTCACTCCTCACGCATCAACAAAGGTTCGGGAGATGTTTTCAGTGGCTAACAATACAGCACCAATAAAGAAGAGATGCTACGTGATATGAGCGCCTGTCTTCCAAAATATATTGTATGTGGAACATATACACCAGATTTTACTCCTGGACCACAATCTTGTGTGTTACAAGCAACAGCAGAACGTCATGCAAGGTTGGTAGTTGGTGGGACTTTCTTTAGAAGTTTGCTTTTTGGTGCAGGTGAGAATAGCATACAAATCAATTGCCAACAGATTGGTTACAATTACACTGGTACAGGTACTTTAGCGAGCCCACATGTTGGAGATGTTGAGACAGTAACGCTTCGCATGACTATAACAAAAGGTGAAAAACTTGAATATTATGATACAACTCAACGGCGACAATATCAAAGTGTTGAGGGTCCTCCACTAGTATTTGTTAATATGTGGGTTTGGATATCAAATGCTATTTCAAATTTTCGGTCATTGATTAACGGTGTTAGTATGTTAGTCGCAATGCCGTCTACTGATGGTATACAACCATGGAATTCTGGTGTTAACGATCAAAACCATATCAATACGTTTGGCTCTACACATTTCGCTCACGGATCACCACCTGCACCGTCTGCGGCTATCAGAACTGGCCCTACCTACACAATACTGCAAATAGCGTCTACTGAAGATGGAAACGGGAACAGTGTCAATACAAATATTATAAAGTATTGGAATAGCAAGAATTGGATTGCTTTTTCGCCAAAAAAAGACTGTTATGACCCAAATAATATATCTGCAGGAACCTGCCCCTAACGATTGGTATCCCTTATTTTTTTATATGTAAATATCTACGGCTAACAATTAATTATAGTTATTCTTAAGGAGAATTAACATGGTAGACGGAGAAACCAACACAGTAAAATCAAAATATCCACACGTTGAATGGATTGACCTTAAAAATGATGGCACGCTTGTTGAATGCGCCATTATGCGAAAAGATGCAAATGGAAACATTTACTTCTTCGAAGTTGGCAATCTTGATAATGTCGATAAGCAACGCCTTTTCAACATTATTGTTGACCGCAATGCTTCGAGGTATGAACTTTGGGACCTTATGAGTCAAAAAACCCTTGGTAATGGTCTGAATGCACTTGAATATTTTCACCAACTAGTGAAGGTTATTACGCCTGCGGGACAGGTTATGACTCCACGTGCCGGTGTATTGGGTGCTCCAAATTCCGGACGGATGCGGATGATGAATGAAGAGGTCACCAATGAATCTCCAAACAAGAGGGGCAAGAAAGGAAAGAAAGCAGATGTTGCACCTGAAGAGGATGACATGGACGCAGAATAATTCCTTCACACAACAAGCAATAAGCAAAAAAGCCTCTTTACGGGGCTTTTTTGTTTTTAACCATTCCGAACCATTAGTTTCACTTTGCTGCCCTTAGATAATAAGGTTTTTGATAACGTTCCGGGGCTAATTTCAGCAGGGAGTATTCCCACAACGCGGGCGGCAAATTCGGAACATATTTCTCCAGGAAAATTTGATTTAGGAAGCCTAATATTAAAATACTTCAAGGCGAACTCTCGTATACCCACGTATATTGCTGTTATCCAACCATATTTTTCTATTCCAATCTTTTCCAACGCTGTATCCTGCATTTGATCCCATGAAGTTATAGTTGAGAATACATCTAAGTCACGGTTATCATAGAAAGATAGATTGACAATGCGACGGTTAGTTCTGCCTTGTGCTTCGACTATCATTAACCGTTTGGGGGAGGTATCATCTGTTTGAATCCAGAAAACTATACCTACATGAACATAGCGCGAGCTCGTTAAAAACATTATTAAACGATGGAGAATGCTTTTTGTCCCACGAACAAATACAATATCACCACTTTTGAACTGATTGCGGGATGCTTCATAAGATAATACAAGGTCAACAGAAGTATTCGACATATACTTACCCTCCCAAGAGCAAATATATATTTATGACCCTAATGATAATTTACTACTCACATTTACCTCAGGTGAGGATGATTACTAGGCGGACCTTGCCACAGAAATCGTGAGAGTGTATGTGATAGTTAGAGTCCGGTTTGATGCCTTGAGCACAGGCGAAAATATAAGGTGGGTTAGTAGGCGCTGGCGCTCAAGAGTTGGATTAACTGGATCATTTTGAACACCAGCATTGACACCTTGGACTGCTGCCTGTATATTGCCGCCTGTTGGTGAGTTAAGAGCGGCGATCATGCTAACATCTGTTATCGTTATCGAAGATGTAATACCTGTCGCATTGCTTGCAACTTTTAAATAACCATAAGTTTGGGCTCCAGCGATAGAGGGGAAGCTGTTACTCACATCTGTGATTGAAATTGTCGCACCAACAATTGTTGGACTGCCCCATGCTGGATCTTGAGTGTTGATGGCCTCACACAAATCACCATACAATATTTCACCTGCTGTACCAGACCCAGTTGCGGGGGTTGTAAAGGAAACTAGTTGTGGAGAACCACCATTAATAGCAACATTGAATGAATATCCAGTGCTGGGCAACAATGTTGTGTCGTCTGTTGAGACTCTATTTCCAACATCAATATATTGATATCCGTTTGTATCCACTGAAGGAGCACCATATGTATAAAGACCAAGCTCATCAAACATGAAAGAGCTTTCTGTTGATGTTGGTGTTACTGTATCAGTATTGAACTGACCTGCTGGCTCACCTGGATTCAGTACGGCAACTATTACAACCTCGGAAGATAAACCCAACTCATTACTACGAACGCCAGGACCTGATACGTTAGGAACAGATGCAGGATCACCAGTGGGGTTTGCACCTCCACCATCAGGATTTGTGCCCAACAGGGGATTCAGTGTTGGATTGCCTTCATCTATAACTTCTGCATATGTTTCATTATACAAGCCCGAGTCCCATGTCTTTACATCAGGACTTTGTCCGTCATGGGGAGGGTTATATGTAATAGTATAAGCCGCATTAACAGCCGTTCCGCCATTACCTAGAGCTATTTTGTAGATACTATGATTGCTTTCATTTGCCAAGGCGCGGGCGATGATGCGCGCAATATTTTGAGGGTGAATAGCATTGTCCTTATCCAGCAACACGTTTCCAAGGTCATCATGAATTTTTACATGCCCTTTAACTTCAAAACTACATTTAGCATTATATCCCTTTGCTGGTTTTGAAGATGATGTTGGTTGTTTCATTATAAACTCCTGGATTTTTACATTTTATGCTTTTATTTATGGATGTTTCCTAATTGTGTTACAAACAATTAAGGCATCCGCCTTACTGCTGTTGTTAGGGTTTTAATCATTTGATTGAATGCAATTGGTTCTATTAACATTTTCCCGAGGTCATAATTAAGAATAAATTCGTCTGGAATGTTGGAAAACACAAAAACACCCTTGCTACCCTCCTTTACAATGGATGTCATTTCAAATCCATGAACACGGAGACAGGCTGCAAGTATGATATCAGAAGTATGATAAATAGAGATTGTTGTCATATCATTATTTATGGGTCATATGTGTTAAATTGTATTGTTATACACAATTGATAGCGTGTTTATATCTTCATCAAAACCACCGACATCCCACATAGGATAATCAAATGCTCCGATTGCTGTAGCGCTGTTGAATGCGACTGTGTCGTATAAACTACCAAACGGTAAGCTACCATATGCACCTGGATCTTGATTTTCAACTACACGGTCAACAAAAATCGTATCATGGAAAGATAACATGAAATTGGAAGGATCTTCACCAAAACCAAACATCAACCGCTCACTAATCACAACATTTGCAAACATTCCCGAATCAGTTTCAAGAGCACAATATGTTGGATCACCATATCCAATTTGGTGCGCTCGAAGTATACCAAGAGCACCAGTGCCAATTATGTCTTCAATTGTGTATATTTGAGTAGATCCGCTGGCAAATGTTGAGTATAGAGTATGAAGAATGCCGTCATCGACTCCCGTTCCAGAAACTAAAAATGGATAACCATAAACAAACTCTGCAGTATGATTACCAGCAATAGTAAAGTAGTTATTTGTGCCGTTCATACCTGTAATTGAATACGGAGTGCTTGGAACCAATGGATCATATGCTACACCAAACCCACATGTATACACAGGAGTAATATCAAGAGTGTGTAATCCAATTGCTAATTGGAAATTTTCCAAAACAGATACGTTTATTGGATCAGTGTGAATATACTCAATCAAAACTTCAACAATTTTTGTATGATAAGGTTTAATATCCAAGACATAATCCACCAGCCCCTGAACTGGATCCTGAGTTGTAATATTTGTTACACTTGTAGTTTTAAGAAATGTTGTCATTATTAAAGTATTTTACCTTTTCATTAATTTTGTATCGTTTGAATATTTTAACCATCATCATACAGGCCAGATACTTCCAATATCTTAATACCATGAAGTGCAACCATTGAAGTTTTTATTATTCCATCATATTGAGCCTTAGTTGAAAAGGCATCACTCAACACCTCAAAGAACATTCTATTGGTATGTGCTCCGGGGAAAGTTGAATAAATTGCATTCATAGCTGATACAATATTTATTGGAGTATCAAACGAATATGTATCAAAGAATGCCCCAATATCCGTCGGATAAAAGTTATTTTTTGGATTTTGCAAATAAAATAATATAGTTGCAAGTGCCAGATCACCATCAACAAATGCTTGATCTTCCCCCAACCCATACTGTGTCTGTGTTCCATTTGTATCATCATATAGCTGACGCTCGAATGATGGAACTCGTATTGAGGAATCGGCTAATTTATATCCAACTATAGATTCTGTAATTTTGTCCCACAGTTCCCGAGGAATGTTTGATGGTTGTTCCCGTCTTATCATACTCCACTCTTCATGTGTATCTTTTAGACTCATTTCTGAAGCGTGGTCGTTAATAGCAGTACGCAGAGCAAAGTCTTTTACAAACCGCAACAAATAGCGATTATCAGCATTAACAATACCACCAATATTACGAACAATTGTTTGTGTATATCGATTTGGCAACGTTATGTGTGGGCCACTTCCTGGCCAAACAGGTACATCTTCTTGGTCCCTGATTTTTTGAAAAACCAAATATGGGGTGGGTATCGTTTCAAGCTGTTGTTGAACTTCTAATAACGACAGGCTATTTTTTTGTCTATCCGTTTTTTGGCTGACCCAGAAATAATATTTTGTGGTCACTTGATCATTTTCATATAATTTGACGGATGTATACTCATACCCATCTTTAAATTCTACCAACTGAGTTGCCTCATCTGCTGTATCTGGAAAAAATTGAGAATCTGTGTCTGTTAATACATGAACCGGTTTAACAATTTCTATAATATCAGTTGTAACTATAGGAACAGTAGTATTGATACTACCTGCAACAACCAACAACGACTCAGCATATGAGCCATTTATATAAACATCAACCTCTGTTCCATCAGCAAACAATGAAACAGGAATTGTGGGAAGGGTTGTAATTAGCAGCGATGGGTGAATGCTTTCATGAATTAATGAATCTCTTATCCAATCAGTGCTCTTAAATGCTGGAACAATGCTATGTATACCTATTCCAACATTAGTTTTTAATACTATAGGGCTTCCGGCAGGAGTATCTGATACATTAAAATTTGTAGATGCAACTGGAGTATTAACAATATAATAATGTGTATTAATTGTTAATTCGGGAGGCAATGTTCCTGTTGTTGAAAAGGCAACAACGTCACCATTTACATAAGTAGCTGATGATGATGTAAGGTTACTTATAAGTCCAACAACAGGGGCGGTCACACTTATATACCCTGATAGAGAGCTAAATAACGTTGTGACAGCAATTAAAATAGATGATGTTGGACCAAGTTCTGTAGACGTTATCTTTATGTTACCACCTGATAATATTGCAGTCGCGGCGCCGTTCAATGTTGTATTAATTGCAGCCAGCAAGGATGTAAATGTTTGAGCAGATGCTCCGTCAATTGACAAGGAAATTGGTGCACCACCATTTATATTAACTGTAGCTGTGTATGTTATTGATGTTCCAGGAACGGCTGCATTTATTGCTACGTATGAAGTCAATGAGCCAAATAGTCCCGTATCCACAATCATAACAGTGGATACTGAGCCAAGAGATGTGGATGTTATTTTTATATTGCCACTTGATAATGTTGCTATTGCTGTTCCACCAAGCGCTGTATTAATTAAAGCCAGCAGCGTTGTGTATGTTTGTGCGGTACTACCAGTAATGCTAACAGGATACGCTGTGCCATCAACGGTAATATATGCTGTGTAAATAGTAGCACCATTACTTAGTCCCGTTGAAGATGACAGAGTTTTTGCACCACCAACATTAACAATTTGATATCCTGCCGATGCTGTTAATCCTGTTAAATCAGATTCAATATGAGCACCACCAACATTAACAATTTGATATCCTGCCGATGCTAGGGTTGGTATTACAGTATCGGATATACGAGAGCGCTTAAACATAGTCTTTCTTGGGACTCCTGAATTGCCACTCGATACGTACTGGTCAGGAGGTACAGTTGATTCAGTCCACTGAAATACATTTATCGATCCCCAATCTGATAAACTTCCCCAGTTGTTTAATCGATCTTGGACATTTGGAAAAATGACACTGTCATAATATGGCACATATCCAAGAGTGCTTGTATCCAACCAAGTGGTACCCACCTCTTCAGCGTTCCAAGGATTTGAAGAAAGTTCGTTGGGGTTGAATGTTGATGTATATTCAGCACCATCAGTAGAACTTTGAAGGTCAATGTAATGAACAGCATTATGATAATGATGTCCACGAGCAGGGTCCCAAATAGGAATAGTTGTTATTACTGCTCCTGCAACATGATCAATGATTTTTGCAGGATTTAATTTGGTCTTTGCAGGATTTAATGTATAAACTTTTATATTTGTGTATTCCCACGACTCTGGATCAACCAGGAACCGTATAACACGAGAATTGATGCGTTCATAATCAACACCACTAGTTAATAATCGCGTGCCACCAACAGTTGAATATATTGGATGGACATATAATGGATCATATGCGACAATAGCAACACTATCACAAGGAACATCTGTAATATAATAATATAACCACCCTTCCCCACCATCCACAAGCTGAAAATTTGGTGTACTGTCAATCGATGTGACTTCAGCATCGAAGTAAAGATTTAATTCTTTACTCAATGATGCAAGCTCGGTTGGATATTCAAACCAACGAGTATCTTCTGTCAATTTAATTCCTTCAAAACCTAAATCAGGCACTTCCCCAGTCCGCAAGAACTCGAACTTTACTTCTTGATTTAATGAATCCACAGCAAATAGATTCAAATTAGGATATTTTTTCTCACGAGAATCACCATAATTACTTATTTTATATGCCCAAAATTCATCAACTTTAGCGTCAATAAAGTGTCTTGATTGAATAAAGGCCGTAATAGAGTTTACCGATCCTTTGTTCTGAATTAGCCCTCTCCAGAATAAAAATTGGGATTTGGGGTTAATATTAATCTGTTTTAAATAGTCTTTTTGTCCTTCATATCCCAACAAAGCACGAGAACTTCGTGTAACAGGGATTTCTTCATCAACTTGAAAGGTATCATAAAACTTTTGAATATCAACAACACTTGCTTCAAAGTTGCGGGACATTTGATTATTTAAAAGAACATACCCGCCCACATTTGGCCGTTGTGTAGTAATTTGTTGTCTGTTGAAATCTAAATTGAACTTCGACGTATTGAGCCCTACAAACGGATCATATACAAGAGCATTATTTGTTGTGTAATTATTAAAAACGATTACATGCTCATACCCATTTAAAATAAGGTGGGCGCCACCAGCGTGTAAATAATTATATGGATCTTCTACATAATGTAGCTGAGGCATCTTGTCGTTGGGAATTTTATCATTAATAACGACATGTCCAATTTTATCTTCACGATAAACAGATAGGTCTTTGTTAGACAGTTGGCGACCATACTGATCAAATATCGTTTGTTGTATACGCACTTCTGTATAAGGACCTGTAATAATATTTGAAATTATTCCTACAGGGGTTTGCAACCAGATATGGTTCCTGATAGGATTTATTTCGTATGAGGGGAGAAGAGTAGTATCAACAACATACTCATGTACCCGCAACGAACCACTTCCTGATGTAGTAATATCAATTGCAATATTATTTTTTGCATCATTGAGCGTTGCCGCTAACCTAAACTCACCATTTGTATCATCGATTAAGAAATATGGTGTGTTTGGAAGTATTGGGTCAGGCAGAGAACCGGATGTTGAAATTACAACCGGAGTACCTACTAACCATCCCGGCCAACTTGAGGCAAATGTCCATTTATCAGTTACGGTGTTGACGGTAACGTCAAACTTATCTACGCTCTTATATCGAAGAGAACGCAATTGATAGATATGATCGACAAAACGTTCAATTTCTGTCTGCCAATCTACAGGACGGGCAGTGTCGGGGTCTTGTTGTGTAAATTCATAATTAAACACAAACCCCTGCTCATTTAATTTTTTAATATAACCATCTATGACATCAATTAGATTTTGAACACCTGTTATATTAGATGGTGATACAAAAGTTTTTGTTGATCGTGTATCAATAGTATAGTGTCTCCAAAATGTTGATGTTGATGCACCACCCAGAGCTTGAAAGGTTGCGTCAACATGACCAACAAAAAGCTGGCCCTGTCCCGCTGATGTAAATACTATTGATGTGGGGATTGGAGCTGTTGCTTCTGCATATGTTTCCGCTACCTTAAACGTTGTGGAGGAGGTCATAATTACATAATATGGTTCATCTCTAACAAGATTTGATGGAATGTTTTGTGTACTAGAAAAATAAATCTCTGTACCAGAATTCCATGGAAGAGTTCTATAATTTGCTGTAATATATCCATCCACATCTATATTTGTAATACTAGCTGTTACACTGATAATAGTTTTATTATTACTTGAATTATATGATGAGGATAGTACGGTCCAACTACCGTTATTTCCCGTTGATCCTGTAACAGAAAATACGCGGCCTGATGTAAATACATCTGTTTCATTACCAGCAACTGCAAAAGTATTATTAAAGGTATCAACACCAACAATACTATATTTGTATAATGCACACTCCCCTGTTACAATATCAAGAAAGAATGGATATCGATGAATATCATAATATTCAATGGTTCGGGATATTGGAGACAGTGTCCGCAACTCAAATGTCCAATCTGCTTCTGTTTCATAGCGCCCCAATGATGGTGGCATATGTAATACGGTTGCTTTTAGTGCTTCAACCCATCTATCCTCAATACCCAACGATTGTTTAAGTGTAACATTATAATCACTTGAAGTTATATCAAAATTTTTATTTGCGGCAATTAACGAAGATGTATCAATAATCGAATCAAACTGATAGGATAATAGTGGATGCCAATCGACCCATTGTTGTCTAAAATTAGAGAAATTTGTATCATAATTATAATAACGGTTGAAGTTGACATACCATTGATTTA
>Ga0315281_10004792_pt1 | contig 19564 bp, 21 predicted proteins | sample YL17G07_0_MG_FD_204540 | JGI IMG/M metagenome (GOLD analysis project Ga0315281, IMG submission 204540) | Sediment microbial communities from Yellowstone Lake, YNP, Wyoming, USA - YL17G07_0 | ecosystem: Environmental > Aquatic > Freshwater > Lake > Sediment | place: USA: Wyoming | collected... | reverse complement strand
ACTTGGTGCCTGTAGCAATTTCTAACAGCTTCTCAGCGATCTCCTGAGTAACCGCATTCAGTACAATAAATGTGTTGGTCGCAACTTTGTGGGTGGAAATCGCCGAGTCTTCGGCCTCAACCGTCCAGGTGCCCCTATCAGGGTCAGCTGGAAGGTTATAGCTGTATTGAAAGCTCCCATCGTCTGCTGCTGTGACCGTAATCGTGCTTATTATTTCGCTTCCTACCTTGAAGCGCAAAGTAACCTGCCCTGCGACCGTGGCGGCCCCAGTAACCTCCACAACATCACCCGGGTGGTAATACGGCTGGTCGGTTACCACTGTTGGGGTCGTTGGAGGAGCGACAGCCGCGACGTAGGGTATCACGGGGAGTAGAAATAGAGCCACTACGATTCCAATCAACACCTTTCTTATCTTCATACTATCACAGGAGAAAACAGTGGATATGTCTAATATTAGGGACGCGCTGGAACGGTTTGGAACACCTGTTCCAAGTATCTTTTCACACGCTAGCTTATTTAGAATTTTTTTAGCCCTTCAAGCTTCTCTTCGTTGAAGGGGAGTTGAACGTAAAGCATGTGCTTGACTCAGTCAACGAGGACCAGATACAAAGAGATCTGGCCACTCGCTACTATCAGCGAGGATATGACAGAAAGTAGTGCAGACCACTCTCAACGCTCAAGGCACAGCTACAAACACACCTCCTCCACATACCCAGCGACAGAAGACTCACGCTGCAGCTAAAACTTGACTGGAAGGGAGGCAGAGCATGTAGGTTCCGAAGACAGCCTCCCACCTACGAACTTTTCACCAGTGCGCGATATTAACGTGGGAATAAAACAAAATTAATGTTTATGTTAAAAAAAGGAGTATACATTTTTTTTAATTTAATATACGTAACGGTTACTCTCGTTTTGAGACAGAAACATGTTAATTACAGTAGTAAAAATAGTAAAAACTGCGTGAAAGGTTACATCAGTGATTCAACACTTTGATACATCTTAGACGGCTCTTATTTTTAGGGGCAATATAAAGTGAGCTTTGAAAAAAGATGGGAAAAGAAAAACGATTCTTCCACCTTCAGTAAAGCGAAAGAGACCTTTAACCCTTCGGATCCCCTCAAATCAAGGCTCAACGCATTAATTAGGCGGATCGAATTAGAGAACCAGCGCCTTGAACAAGCATCTATCCGCTTCCAAGACCGAGACAAGATGATCTTTAAAAAAGTCGTCGACGCTTATTCGAAGCACGACACTATCAGCGCGAACGTCTATGCAAATGAAGTCGCTGCGATCCGTAAAATGGAGAAGATGATCTTCGATGCCAAGCTAGCTCTCGAGCAGATAATATTGCGTATGAAGACTACAACGGGACTTGGTGATGTCGCTGTCACACTGCTACCTGTTGCGGGTGTCATGAACGACATCAAGTCAGGTATAGCCTCGATCAACCCGCAGGCCGAGAAGGAACTCGGGGAGATTAGCAGTCTCTTGAATAGTATCGTGATCGACGCAGGCGTTGTCACGGAGATGAACATAAACTTCGAGTCAGTTAACGAGGATTCCTCTAAGATAATCAAGGAGGCTCAAATCATCGTAGAGTCTAGGACGAGCGAAGCCTTCCCGAAGCTACCTGAAACCGAAGGTGGTCAGCCGGTCAGCGGACATAACGCACGTGCTCAGCTTTTAAAGGAGCGTTTTTAATTGGATAATTTGAAAACCCGACAGACAATCCTCGTCTCCCAGGAGTCGCTCAATGAGTTAAAGCAGCTGAGCCTTCAATTTGAACAGTCAAATACGAAGCTTCAGGAACGAGATAAAGTATTATACGGTTTGATCGGGAAAGCACTTCGAAAGAAAGATACATTAAGGGCAAATATGTTTGCTAACGAGCTGGCTAGAGTCCGTCACTTGAAGCGCGTCTTCTCTCAAAGTCAACTTGTGATAGAATGTATTTCGATACGGATGGAGAATTTACTCGACTTATATAATACCATCCAGATGGAGCCCATCTCTCAGGTCATAAAGGAAGTTATTGGGGACGTTCAGGGCGTCTCACCCGAGTTCATGTCCGGGCTCGAGCAGCTCACCAAGTTGGCGAGCGATACTTTGAAGCAGACGACAATCGGCTTCCAGCAGCCAGCTCTTGACGAGATATTTGTTGCAAAGAGTCCAGAGAGCATCGAAATATTGAAGGAGGTATCTAATGAGATCGAGAGCAGTCTCCAAGAGAGTTTCCCAGAACCGCCTATCACCGAAACATCAGAGATAGTTGAGAAGCAGGCTGAGGCAGTTGCATACAGCTATGAAGCCACATTTGCGCCGAGGAAAACCACGGTCGCCAACGCCTCGAATGACTTGAATATGCTATCCGATGACGTTGTTAAGATGCTCGACAGTTTCAACGCGAAGGGTCGTCCGAAGACGGAGGAAACCGCGATATAATCGTAACGTAAGTAAGCATTTAGAAAATCAATAGGTCGCAGAGCTCCTTTTCCTTAAAAGGAGATTGGATGTAAAGCACGTGTCTGACTCCCTCGATATGAATAAGATCCAAGGAGACCTGACCACACACCACTGCAGTGAGGAACTCGGTAGAAGGCAGTACAAACCAGTCGCCATGATCAGAGTCCAGCTCACCAAACAGTTACTTCACATAGTAAGCGATGCGCGCAGTGATACATAAAGAACGATTTCTGTTCTAAGTGCTCAGGTCATGCCATGAGCACCTGTGTATGTGGATTGGATGTCAACAATGAGACAAAAATATTTCACGATACTTGACCAGAACCGCCGGATACTCGTACATAGCGCGCGTATGCAAGTGATTTCACAGAGGGCTTAGAGACAAGTGCGAAATACGACTTCAGATAGAAGTGCACATATGATCGTGATATACCGTCTGTTTTAATAATATTCACGTGCATGCATACTTGTATTTAGACCCAGTCGCAGTCGCCGAAATGAACCTGCATTCTTCCCGGGTTTACCCGGTACATCTCCTCCCACTCTGAAGTGAGACTGATGTTTTGGTAAATGAAGTACGGGTTGTACCTACTGTTCAAATATCCTTCCCTCTGCAGGATTTCAAAGTAGGAATTGTTTTCTATATCCCAGGAGTAGATGACGTTCAATTGTTCTTTATCTATTCGTCGATTGACTTCACTAATTAGCTCTGAAGCGACTTCAGATCGCCCTGGGAGTGTGAGTATGTCCGCAATATAAGTTTCAGGGTAATCTTTGTTATATCGGTTTATCCTATAGATAATATATCCTAGCCAAACACCGTCTGCTATGGCGGCGATGACCTTGAAGTCGCCAGCCCGTCTGTCTAAGTACCTCCAGTTCATGTATTCTGGGCTTCGCTCATAGATCAGGTCGTAGGAGGGTTGAACACTCTTCCAAAAAATGGAATAGCCGTCGTCGAAGGCGTTTATTTCATTGAGCTTATAATCAACTTCATCCTTTGATAATGGGCGGGAGAGGTGTAGACTTAAATCCCCCAAGCCTTTAAGCACCTTCGCCCCCATCTGTCTCAATACATTATCTCCCTTTTCCTTCATTTTGAAGTGGAGGTCGATGTCATTCACTCTAATGAGTGTATTAACTCTGTGGGGGGAACTCCTCCTCCCCCACTCTATGTTTGAATCGAAAACGATTGGGTTACCGGTCACAGCCCATGCGAACGAGAATCCATTGTCCTTGTAGTGTTGAGTCTTGTAACCTGATGTCTTTGCATATATCCCCATCCGCCGGTAGTCAGGGTGAACAGTGAGGTCGGTGCCTTGGCTGCATAGTAACATTTTATCGAAAAGCTTTACTCTCCGCGTCACTCCGTGGTTTGAGCCTACTACTTTATCGCCTATAATGACTATAGGGATAGTTCTCTTCTCATATGGGTTGTCGAGATATTTCCACTTCCAATGCTCTAACGATGTGCAGGGTATGTCAAAGTGAGGTCAACCATTGAACACTAACTTCAGCAGTTCGACAAGCCCATGCTCGCCACCAGGTTCATAGTCTCGGATCGTGAACGGTTGTGACATAAAGAGTATTATGAGGTTTTTTATTTTAATGTGTTGTGTTAAACTTGGAGTAAGACCCTTGTTTTGATTCCTCGTTCTAAGGAAAGCAAAATAGTGGATCTTGTGGTTATGTGAGTTTGAGGGATCAATAAGTAATTTGACATCTTGTATGGATTGGACTGCGCACAACTCTTACTTTCATACTATATAGTCTTCAAATCAACATATCACAGCTATTCTTACCAGAACCGAGTTGTATTAGGAATCTGTATTTGCGCGAGCCCTCTTTGCTCCTTGGAGCTGTGAAGCCGAATGGGCTCCAAATACTCAATTTTACTAGTTAGTAGTCTTCAGAAAGACCAAAAAACAAGCTGGGTTTATAGAACAACCATGACCCCCAAATTTATGACCGATATCTCACTAAAGGGACTGAAGAACCATCTTCAGGATTAGTAGAAAGAGACCCGGAAGGTGTTCTGGAGAAGCCCCTAGATAGGGGTTACAATTAAAGAAGTGTCGGACCAGGTTAACCAGAGGCTTGGATCTGGAAGCATCTAAAGGGCTTCGATCATAACTTCCTCGAGGGTACGGCTTCGATTAGTGTTCTGAACAAGATGGAGATCACTGGGAAGGGGGGTTACTGGGGAGTATTCATGTCTATAATTGATGAATCAAGGTCCAAGAAATTCCTTGCGGAGACGGTTAGAAAAGCCCTGATGAGAAACTTCCTAGAAGAAACGAAACAGATTCTAGGAAAGCTCGGTTAGCTACGTACGTTAGAAGTTCTCGACTGTCCTCTCAATCTCCATTAGCCCCTTCGCTCTGTCAAAGTAATTCAACACGTTCTCTCCCTTCTCGGTCAGGGCGTAGACTTTCCTTGTCCTCTTGTCGATGCCGCCTATCGACTGCTCCTCGATGAGCATTTGTGCTTGAAGCGTCTCGAGTATCTGCTTAAGCGGCTTCCAAGACAAGTTGACCCTGTACATGATGCGTGTGGGAATGACTGTGCCGCCCTTAATCGCCGCTAAGATACCCATGTAGATCTCGAATTTTGACCTTCTAATCGATATCACGGCTCTCAACCAGTTTTAGCTGTACATGTTATCCTCGCAATATGTTTATAGATTATGGAGTAGTGGTCCATCAACCTGCTAGTGGCGGGCATGCGGATGAAATTCTTGATCTGGGCTGTAATATTTCAATTAATGGACTATAGTGAAGGTACATTAGGAAGGGTTTTTTCACTCGCAATGTATTCGATTACGTAATCTTCCACAATCTTGTTAGATTTTTTTATAATACTGACCATCTCAGATATGTCATCTGAATTGAAACAGACTTTTTTATCAAGAACTGCGATGTATTTTTTATTGTAAAGCTTGATCAATGCCTGATAATTATCGTGGACCCAAAGATTGTCACGAGTATACCCGCGCATTCTCTCTGCTATCTTCTTATCCTTATTTTGTATGACGACTAACAGCGACGCATAGGTACATCCCCGAAAACACATTGATATCCCTAATATGCAAAATGCCACTAAAAATAACGATTGTCGAGCTGGAATATATGCTGATAATATGGATCTAATTGATTAAAATGAACTAATTTAAAGTTCCTGAAGGAGGGAGTGGTTTTCACCAACGTTCAGGGCGTGACCAGTCATTATCTCGATTTACATCTCATGTTATTTCGCCTTTTGTTACAGCTCTGGGAATAAAGCGTTTCATCTCCTCTTCTTTTGCCCGGATGTGCATTTTCCTGTTGTAGTTCGGGCAGAGGGCGACGGTGTTAATGATAGAGTCTTCACCTGCCTCCTTAGCGTACTGCCGACGCTCAGCCACGTGTAATGTCATGTTCAGTTCTCGCTGTTTTTCCTCGGTTCGAATAAAGTTCTTTATGAATTTACCATGGAATAATTGAAAACGTTTCAAACAGACATGTATGCCCTCGCTGTGCTCGACTTCGTTTTAAGAACCATCTCAACCGCGTCATCTAGTTTAAAATCTAGTTAATTTAACTAGTTAATCAACCGATTCTTACAGTTCTCGGATCAACCGAAGACTTGACAGAACCCGGAGGCGCGTGCGCCGTCGTGGAAGATAAGCTTGTACGGCGTGCGCAGGCACTCACATCCTCTATAATCTTATCCTCAGTTCCACCTGAGACCAAGTGTGCTGTGACCATCTCACTTAATAAAAGGCGCACTCGCAACCAGATGTGATTATTATGTGGAAGAAGACAATAATCACTGTAGAATTTCTATTAATCGGCATTATTCTCGTTGGCGCATGGTTCTCCATCACGCCTATAGAGAGGTTCGGAATCTATCTCCAGAGCAACAATGAACCTGTGATTACCGATGAGGACATCGTATGGTATGAGGCCTATTTCTCTAGGATCAAGCTCACAGAGAGAGGAATCGAAAAGATCAAAGCGCTGCGGGTAGGGGTCTACGGAGAACCCTTCACTATTATGATAGGCGAAACAGAGATCTTTAGGGGGGCATTTTGGACCCCTATATCCTCTGTTGGCTATAGTGGAATAATAATCGAGCAGCCGATGGGGCAAACCGATGTAATCCAATTACAGAGAGGATACCCACCAGGTACCGGAGACATCGACCCGAGGAGTGATTCAAGGATAACGGCATATTTCCAGTCGATTGGAAAATTAATAAAATTGAAGCAATAAGTAAATACGCAGAAGATTTTTGGTTTGGTGTAGTAATTTTTTCCCCAACCCCATACGGCACCGAGTCAGATATCATAGCTAGCTTAACTACTTCACATCCGGGGTATAATCCCTGAGAAAACAATTTTAAAAGCAACTTTTTTTAAACGAAATTTCTATCGGAGCCGGTTTATATATCAAAGAAAAATGGGTCTAATCGTTTTTTTTATAAAAAAGATGATTAAACAGACCTTTATTGTTTCGCGCGCACAATTACATGCGTCTCTGGGTCGAATGTTTAGAATTGAAAAACTCTTGAAGTATTTAAATCGAATACATTCTCGGATCTAAGCAAATATATTCTCGGGGCTGATGATCAGGCGTGGTTCAAGCATGAAGTTAGCTTCTATCCCACGCGTCAGGCTCGCCAATCTCCCGACGCCGATACAGGAGCTGCCCAACCTCTCGAAGGCTCTCGGGGGGCCGAGGATATGGGTCAAGAGGGACGACCTCACGGGCCTCGCCTTCGGAGGCAACAAGGCGAGGAAGCTAGAGTACCTGATAGGCGACGCCCTGGCGAAGGGCTCCGACTACATAGTGACCCACGCGGGTTTCCAATCGAACTGGTGCACCCAAGCCGCCGCAGCAGCCAGGAAGCTTGGCCTCGGAATAGTCCTTATCAAGAACGGCCCAAAGGACGGCTACGACCCCTCCGACTGGGACGGCAACCACCTCCTCCACAGGCTCATGGGAGCCGAGATCGACGTAGTCCGCCCAGAGAACATGAAGACCACCATCGACGCGCACATGGAGCGGCTGAAGAGGGAGGGACACAGGCCCTACTACATGCCTGTGGGAGGCTCCGTCGCCATGGGAGCCGCCGGCTACATCAACGCGATGCTCGAGATCATGCAACAGTCCGCGGAGATGGGGGTCCACTTCGACTACCTGATCCACTGCACGGGCTCCGGAGGCACCCACGCCGGCCTCGTCATGGGGGCGAAGGCCCTGAACAGCGGGGTCAAGATCATCGGCGTCGCTGACGACTCCAGCCCCAAGGAGGAGCACATGGGTAAGGCTAGGCGGATCATAGAGGAGGCGCGGATCGTGCTCGGCTTCGACGTACAAGTCCCAGACGAGGACCTGATAGTCTACAACGACTTCGGCGGAGGCGGCTACGGCTTCATCTCCAGGGAGAAGGCGGAGGCCGTGAAGCTCTTCGCCGAGACGGAGGGCCTCATGATCGACCCCGTCTACACGGCGCCCGCCGTCGCCACCCTGACCGACCTCTGCAGGAAGAGGTTCTTCAAGAGGGGCGAGAACGTCCTCTTCCTCCACACCGGCGGGGCCGTCGCCCTCTTCCCGTACAAGGCGCCTCTGAGGGCGTGCATCGAGGGAAAGCCGCTTCCCTGGACGATCCCAGATTGGAGCCCCCGGGCGCCCTGATCTCCCCTAAGGCTTGAATAAGGGGCCCGGAGCCTTCTCTGGTGATGTCCGCCGTCGGGGACCTCGACCTTGAACTGCCCTACATTACCCCCAAGCTTCTGGGGATAGGCGGCAGGGTGAGGGCGAGGCCGGACCTCTTCGTCGTAGAGGAGATACCCGCCTATGAGCCCCTCGGCTACGGCGGCCATCTCTACGTAAACCTGACGAAGGAGCTCACGACGACGAGGGAGACGCAGCTCAGGATAGCCGGCCTCCTCGGCCTGAGGCCTGAGGACGTGGGGCACGCAGGGCTCAAGGACAAGTACGCCCGGACGACCCAGACCTTCAGCATCCTCCTCGAAGACCAGAAGCCGGACATCAAGGCGATCACCGACCTCATAGAGTCTAGCCTGGGCGTCGAGGTGAAATGGGCCTGTCTCCACCCTAGGAAGCTCAGGTCCGGTCACCTGAGGGGGAACAGGTTCATGGTGACGGTCACAGACCTCGACATTACGACAGAGGAGGCCGCGAAGAGGGCCGGGCTCATCGCGGAGGCTATACATGGAACAGGTGCGCCGAACTACTACGGCCCCCAGAGGATCGGCGCCGGGGGCAACAACGTCTACATGGGCCTCGAAATACTATCAGGGGAGCGACGGGAACCGAACAGGTGGCTGAGGCGTTATTTGATCTCCAGCTACCTGAGCTACCTCTGCAACAGGTACATCGTCGAGAGGGTGAGGAGGGGCCTCTTCACGAAGATTCTCGCAGGCGACGTGGCTAAGAAGCACGGCACCGGCGGCGTCTTCTGGGTCGAGGACCCAGCCACAGAGCAGCCCCGCTGCGATGGGAAGGAAATAAGCTGGACGGCGCCCATCTTCGGTTCCAAGATGAGGACCGCGAAGGCGGAGGCGGCCCTCCTCGAGGAGGAGATATTCGTGGAGTCGGGGCTGACGATGGATCAGCTGAGGCGGCACGCCGTCGAGGGGACGAGGAGGATCGGGAGGCTCATCCCCGAGATAGACATCAGCCCACACCATGAGGGAGTCACACTATCCTTCGACCTACCTGCGGGCGGGTACGCGACGACCATCCTGAGGGAGTTCATGAAGGACGACGTTGAAGACGCGGAGCGCAACGAGGAAGACACATAAGAGTGGAGCTCGGCTGGGCTCAGGCTTCTACTCTTCGTCAAGGAACTGGTTCTCGAAGCAGTTGAGAAGCTCGTCCACGCATTCATCGTCGTTCTCCGCGCTGAGACGCCTCCTGAACTCGCGGAGCCTCTCAAGGGTCTCATCGGAGACGCCGGCGGGCTCCAACATGAGGCTCATGAGCCACTTCTTGTACCCCTTCTCCTCCTCCACGATCTCCTTCGCGGTGAGCTCCATGAGCCGGAGGTAGGTGCCTATCTCCTCGAAGCTCTTGTCGGCGGCATCCGTGTTCTCCATGCGCTCCTCGAGGAGCTTGAGCACCTTGTTGAACTTCCTCTGCCTCCTCGTGAGGTAGGCGTCGAGCTCCTTTAGCTCCTCAAGAACCTTTTCGTTTATGGGTAGAGGAGAGCGTCCTGAGTACACCTTATTCCCACCGGCATCGAGGTTCCTAACGGATTTGGGAGTCTACGGGGTTTAACACTTTGTCAGTAACCCCGATTACACATAATGATTATCAAGAAAATTGGGTTGCCTTCACGAAAAACTGGGTGCTAAGGGTAGGCGGGGGGCGGCACCGGCATCTCCTTCATGGCGACGGTGTTGGCGTAGAATTTTTTGTTGCAGCTCTTGCACTGGATGGCGGTCGCCCAGACGTACGTCGACTCTTCGTCCTGTACCAACCATGTAGGCTCCTCGACCTTCACGAGGCTCCGCTTCTTCCCGCATGACGGGCACGGCTTATCCGTGAAAACCTTGTCAGATTCTCCGCTAGGCATACTTAAGTATATGAAAATTCCGTTTAAAATATCTTATTGTCTACATTATTATAAAAGGAATCATCCCCGCGTCTCGTGCTAGGACTAATAAGCTCGTGGATGGTTCTTACGACTCGAGGTTGAGTCTCAGTTGGAGCTGGAGGTTCTCCTGAACGTCGGCACCGCCATCGGCTTCTTCAGCTTCATGCCCCAGATGTACAGGACCATAAAGAACAGGGACACGTTGAAGGATATCTCCCTCCTCGCCCAGCTGCTTACAATCACGGCGATCTCCTGCTTCACATTTTTCGCCTTCGCCAACGGTGTCTGGCTGACCTTCGTGATGGACTTCGTACAAGTGCTTTACTGCCTGATCACCATCTCCCTCATCCTTAGAGCGAGAGGCTTGCGGCGGAGGGCGGCGGGCAGGGTCACCTAGGCTCTTCTACGCCTTCCACCACTTGAACTCGAGGTACTCTACCTCGCCGTCCTCGACTACGGCCACGATGAACGTCTTCCTAACCGTCGAGGCAAGGCGCCCGGCCTTCACTATCTCAGCCGCCGACAGCTCATCCCTCCTCCGCCTGACCTGAATTATATATGGGGCGTGGTCGATCCCCGGCCCGTGCTCGTATACGGCGAAGTCGCAGCCATATTTTATACCAGGCGCGACAACGAGCCCCTTTCCTCGGAGGTCCCTGTAGACCACGTACTTATCGTCGAACCTCTCAAGGGTCCTCCTCGAGGTCTCGATGAGCTCATCGAGGTTCACCCGCCTCCTCTCCGCGCCTGAATAGACGGTGATGAGCCCCTTCTCGAGGAGGTAGACGCCCTCGACGGGGTCGAGGATGAGGGGCTCCTCGAAGTCCTCCTTTGGCCTGGGGTTACCCAGTGGTTTCCCGTAGAAGCTGCTCCCGTACAGCCTCCGGGCCTCCTCAACTGACCAGACTATGAGCCGGCTGTCCCTCAATGCCTCGACCTCGACGGGGTGCCCTTCCAAAGGTCTTCACACCTATAGGGTTATGATCCTCACAAGGTCGGAGGCACCCTGGGCCTTGTCGACGAGGGTCTCGAGCTTGCTCGCTATATCTCTGAGGATGAGTATCGTCGGGAGGTCCGATTGGCTCGATATTATGTCTAGGTCGACCTTGGCGTAGAGGGCGTCGAGGCTCTTCTCTATGCCGTCGACATCCCCAGCGTAGCTGATGGCCCTCTCAGAGTTGAAGCCGAGGCTCATGACGCCATCTTTCAGCTTGAGGAGGGAGTCGAAGGCGAGGTCGGCCATCTTGGCGACGCCCTCCGCGTCTTTCTTCTGCACCTTGATATTCCTGGACTTCATCTCGACGAGGAGGAAGCAGAGGGACTCTATTCCATCCATCATGTCGCCGAAGAGGCCCATCAGCCTGAAGAAGTCGTCCCTCGTGACCAGGATGCCACCAACGTCGTTCAGCTCCCCTATCAGGGTGCCCCTTACCTTGGCCGCCTCCTCCATTATCATGTGGATGTCATCAAGGATGCTTGGGAGGGCGCCCCCCTCCTTTGAGAGGGAGTCGAAGAGGACGAGCGCCTTTCTGAACGACTCGACGACAAGCCTCACGTTGTCCTGGCAGAGCATCAGGAGGTTCCGCATCGTCCTGTCTTCACTCTCGATAGGGAAAACCATGCAAAGCACCTGATCGCCGAGGCCGCTACTAAGTATTATCGAAACGCTCTTTTAAAAGTATGATATTTCTCGGGGAGAGTAACATAAGCATAGTATATACTTCTCTAGGTGGCGGTTAACTTCTGGATTTGGCTAAGCTTTATGGCTGGAACTGAGTTCGAGGGCTAAAAAATAGTAGGGGCCTCAGCTCAGCCTCGTTTCTTCTGCTTATCGGAGAGCCACCACTCGAGGTAGTCCTGGTGCCTCTGCTGCTTCTTCTCCTCGTCGGTCTCCCTCGTCACGTACCGCTCCTCGAGGGCCTTGGATAGTTCAGCCTCGTTGTAGGTGACGCCGCAGCTCTGGCAGCTGTAATGCTTCAGCTTCGGGTCGAACTTGAGCTTGCCGCCGCACTCCGGACAGTATGGGGGCATCAACGGTCACCTATCTATCCCACTCACGCCTATTGAATATGTTTCTCTGGGCTTCATGGTCCGCCTCGTAGACGGCGAGCTCTGTCTTAAACCTTTACTGCCAGAAGCTATAGTGGAGCACCAGACGGGCGGGTTCTGCCCTCCCCCATTTTTTGAAAACTTCATCGTCGTCGTTCAGCGGTCACCAGGCCGTCGCAGGGTTTAGTTGGGTCAGCCTTTTTAGGCTCGGAGCCGTCTCTCCAACCCATGCTGGTCAGGGTGAGGCTCCTGGGTCTGCTCAGGGATGCAGCTGGCGCCAGTGAAGCCTCCGTGAGCCTGGGAGATGGCTCGAGCCTAGGCGGCGTCCTAGACGGTCTCGTGGAGATGTTTCCGGGGCTCAGGGACAAACTGGGTGACCTCGCAGCGATGAATCCCCCGCAGGGCATCTTAATCCTCCTGGACGGCGTCGAGGCCAGCAACCTCGGTGGGCTCGGCACACCGGCCCGTGACGGCTCCGAGGTCGTCCTCGTCCCCGTGACCCACGGCGGCTGAGACCACATTTATAGGCTGGCTGGCGGATTCACGGTTGACCCATTGGAGCCGCCGATCTGCACCAAGTGCCGAGCCAAGCCTTCAGTCTATCACAGGGCATACTCAGGGGAGCGGCTCTGCCAAGACTGCTTCAGGGAGTCGCTCAAGGAGCGCGTGAAGAGGACCATAAACAGGTTCCACATGTTCGAGCACGGGAGCAGGATAGCCGTCGGAGTCAGCGGCGGCAAGGACAGCCTCGGCCTGCTTAGGCTGCTCGCCGAGATAGAGGGAGAGACACATGGCTCAGAGGTCGTGGCGGTCACCGTCGACGAGGGGATAAGGGGGTACCGAGATGAGGCGCTGCGGCTCGTCGAGGAGGCCTGCTCCGGGCTCGGCGTCGAGTCCGTCGTCCTTGGCTTCCGGGACCTCTTCGGCACTACGATGGATGAGATCGCCTCACGGGAACGCGAACTCTCGACGTGCAGCTACTGCGGGGTCCTGCGGCGGAGGGCGCTGAACGAGGCGGCTAAAAGCGTCGGCGCTGACAGGCTCGCCACAGCCCACACACTCGACGACATGGCACAGTCCGTGCTCCTCAACATCCTTCGCGGCGACGTCGGCGGAATGGCGACCATAGACCCGGGCGGCGGCAGCCTAGAGGGATTCGTCAGGAGGGTGAAGCCGTACTGCGAGGTGCCTGAGAGGGAGTCGGCCCTCTACGCGTACCTCTCCGGATTCGAGTTCCAGAGCCTCCCATGCCCCTACGCGGAGGAGGCGATGAGGAACGACATACGTGGTTTCCTCAACAGGATGGAGGCGAAACGCCCAGGAACAATGTTCGTCACGTTCAACACGGGCCTCAAGATGATACCTACCCTCAGTAAAGGCGAGGCCATGGGTCACTGCAGGCTCTGCGGAGAACCGACGCCGGGCGACACCTGCAGAGTCTGCCAGCTCCTGGGAAGATAGACACAGGATATTTTTTTTCTCGTTATCCTGTGTAGCATAGGATAAGCCATAGATTCTAAAGCCGAGACCAGAGAATAATGAAACAAACAGGTGATCCGGACTGACAGATATCCTGATCAAAAACGGATTCATCTCTACCATGGATAAGAAGAGGCGCGTCTACCCGAATGGCAGCGTCTACATCGACGACGGTCGCATCGTCGAGGTCGGGAAGAGGGTGAGGGCACCGAGGAGCCCCGAATACGTCATCGATGCCAGCCACAAGGTCGTGATGCCTGGCTTCGTCAACGCCCACACCCACCTCCAGCAGTACTTCCGAGGCGTCTACGAGCTGATGGGCGACTTCTTCGAGACGAACCTGCCGCTGGAGGGGTACCGTCGCCCCGAGCAGATGGAGACACTTGGCCTGGCCTCCTGCGCCGAGCTCATCTACGGCGGCTGCACCACGAGCATGTTGATCTACACTTACCCAGATGGCTGGGCGAAGGCGGTGAACAAGGCAGGGAACCGATGTATAATCGCCGGGGACATAGAGCACGTCGATCTGGAGAAGCTCCGTACAGGCGTCTTCGAGTACCTCCCCGAGAAACGGGACGCCGCCATGAAGAGGGCTAAGGACCTCTACTTCGACTGGCATGGCAAGGCGGACGGCAGGATAACGACCATCATGTGCCCGAAGGCCCCAGACATGGCTGAGCCGGACGTCTACCTGATGTGCAAGGAGTTCGCCGACAAGCACGGCCTAAGGATGACGACTCACCTGAGCCAGAGCATGAGGGAGTTCAGGCAGGTGATGAAGCTGCACGGGAAGACGCCGCCCCAGCACCTCCACGACCTCGGCGTCATGGACGATAAGCTCTCAGGGGCTCACCTGACCTACGCGACTGAGAAGGATATCCAGCTCGTCGCCGAGACCGGCATGGCCATACTACATTGCCACGCAGTCGAGAACCCCCTAATGATGTGGGTCGACCGCGGCATCCCCGTCGGCTTCGGCACAGACGACTACTTCCACAACATGAACGACCTACTCCGCGAGATAAGGGAGGGCCAGATGACGAGGGCACGCCTCGTCGGGGGCGCAGACGGGATGCTCGCAGACAACCGTAGAACCGCACGCCCAACCTTCTACGACCTCCTCGAGCGGGCGACCCGTGGAGGAGCCGAGGCCTTAGGCATAGACAAGGATGTAGGAAGCCTCGAGCCTGGCAAGAAGGCCGACATGATCACCGTTGATATGCTCAACCCCTACCTCACACCCACAAGGGAGCCGCTCACAAGCATCTTCCTCTACGCCACACCGGCAGACATAGACAACGTCATCTGCGACGGCAGGCTCCTGAAAAGGGACGGAAAGCTCACGACCATCGACATGGGGAAGGCGCTGACCTTGGCTCAGGTGACTTGCGACGAGATAATCGACCGCTTCTTCCGAGAACACCCTGACCAGAGACTGCGCTGGAAAAAAGCAGTGCCTTACTAACCCTTCTCTGCAGACCTAGGCCTCGGGTCTCTCAGGGTTCTTTATGAAGAGGATGCAGATGATCAGGCCGACCGTGAGGAGCACGCTCTGGATATACCATGGGTAGACTGGGTTATAGTTGTAGATGTACCCGCTGATCACGGAGCCTATGGTCATGGGGATGAAGAGGAGGAAGCCGCTCGCGTAGCCGACGCCTGTTATCCCAAAGCTGACGCCCTGGCCCACGCCGGACATCACCCTCCCCCTCATGCTCCGCGGGATAGTGTCCGCGAGGAAAACTGAGGAGGATATCCACAGGAAAGAGCTCGCCACCATCAGGATGACCCAGATCGCCACGACCTGATAGAAGTCCTGCGCCAGCGTGAACAGGAACATCGGTGGGATGGAGAGGACGAATGCCGTGATCATGCACTTCCTGACCCCTATCCTGTCTACGAGGCCGCCCACGACGAGGCTGGACAAGGTGTTCACCAGACCTCCGATTAGGAGGACTACGCCCCATGAGTAGGCGGATATGCCTATGATGTTCTGCGCGTAGATGATCCAGAATGGCATCACGAGGCTGCCGATGCAGGAGAGCAGTACCGCCATCCCGGCGTACCCAGGCATGTTCGAGACAACCCACCTAAGCGAGGTGAAGACGTTCTTGTAGCCCTCGAATAGTATCTTGGGCACGTTCTTGCCTATCTTCTCCCCGTTGGTGATGGTCTCCCTCAGGTACCTTAACCTGATGAAGGCGACCACAGCGCCTATACAGAATGAAAGGGTGTAGCTCATACGCATGGCCGGCTGAAGAGTGTAGACCGCGATCAGGTAGCCACCGACGTAGGGCGTTATGATGCGGACGGCGTTTGGTATCGAGACGGTGACGGCGTAGATCCTGCCCCTTGCGCCGACGGGGATCGAGTCTGCCATTATTGCGTTCATGGCGGGCATGTAGAAGAGCACCACCTGCTGGTAGGCGTAGGCGAAGGCGAGCCATTCCCAGCTGTTGGCAAGGGCGAAGATGACAAAGCTGCTAATGTAAAGGACGGTGGCCATACCGACGAGCCTCGCCCTTCCGGCCTTGTCGGCGATGTATCCACCGATCGGGTAGAGCACGCAGGCCGCCATCGTCCCGATGGCGTTAACGAAGCCCACCGTCGTCGCGGTCCCGCCCAATGAGAGGATATACAGCGAGAGGTACGGCCAGGCGAGGGAGTCAGACATGCTCCAGAGGACCCTGCTCACGGTGAGGACGAGGATGTTTCCCTTCATGATCGACCTTAAGCTCAGCTGCGCCCTCAAAACCTCACGGTCCCCGGAATTTCATTAAAACCCGGGCGCGGACCATTTAAACGTTCTCATAAGAAAGCTCCAGCTGAATATAATGAAGGCGCCGGACACGCGTCCCTCTTCAGCCCTTTCTTTGAAATACAATTCTGCCGTCGACAATGGTCGTGAGCACATTGATGTCCTTTATCTCCTCAAGAGGGATGCTGAGGACGTCTCGGTCGATGACGATCATGTCCGCGAGCTTCCCCGGCTCTATGCTCCCCTTCAGTTGCTCCTCCTTCGCCAAGTAGGCGCCATTCCAAGTGTAGATCCTTAAGGCGTCCATCACACTTATCGCCTCCTCGGGCCCGATGACCTGGCCACTGCTCGACCTCCGGGTGACTGCGGTGTAGATCTGGACGAAGGGGCTATAGAAGGTGACTGGGCAGTCGTTGTTGCCTCCGGCGATGATGCCCATCTTCTTCATCGTCTTATGAGGATGGAGCCACCTAGCTCGCTCAGGGCCGAAGTTCTCGGCGTACTGGTCGCCTATCCCGTACATGTAGCCGATGCTCGAAGATGGCGTGACGCCGAGCTTCTTTATCCTCCTCAGCTGCTTCGGCGTGCAGCAGCTGTTATGCTCCAGCCTGTGGCGCATGTCTTGGACTGGCTTAGCCTTCTGAGCCTTCTCGATGCAGTCGAGGGCGATGTCTATTCCGCGGTCGCCTATGCTGTGGACGCTGCACCTGATGCCCGCCTCATGGGCTTTCATGACGATCTTCTCCATCTCCTCCTTGGGCGTCGTCATGAGGCCGAGGCCCTGTGGGCCCCTGTGCTGGGGCGCGTAGACGGCGGCTGTGCCCCCAGCGCCAGAACCGTCACCCATGATCTTCAGCGACATGACCCTGAGCCACTCGTCGCCGAAGCCGCTCTCAACGCCGAGGGCGGCCATGGATTCGAGTGCGTCGTCTGCGCCCGGGCGATCCGTGTGGAGGCTCACCATGAGGCTCACCCTCACCTTCCTGTACCCTTCCTCGTGGAGCCGCTGGTAGGCCCTTATTCCCAGCGTCTGGCCGCTGGCGTCGTGCGTCGATGTTATGCCCCACTCGCAGTACTGGTCGAAGAGCCTTCTGAGGCCCTCCTTAGTCTCCTCCAAGCTGTACGGCGGTACCTTGTCTGTGACGAGGTGGCTCGCCGTCTCGTAAAGGAGGCCGGTAGTCTCCCCATCCACACGCCTATCGATCTTGCCGCCAGCCGGGTCCGCGGTCTCACGGGTGACCCCAGCCAGTTCGAGGGCCCGGCTGTTCACGACGCACTGGTGGCCTGTGTCTGAGACCAAGATGACGGGGTTCTCCGGCGCCGCCTCGTCCAGCTCCCAGCGTGTTATCTGACGATGTTCCGCCAGCTTGGAGTCGTTGTAATTGGCGCCCCTAACCCACTTGCCAGGTCCGATTCTCTTGGCCCTCTCCGAGACCGCTGCTTGTAAGTCCCTGATCCCCTTTATGTGTGGGGCTCTGCAGTCGATCTCGAGGAGCCTCGTAGCTCCGTGGCCCGGGTGCGTGTGGGAGTCTATTATGCCGGGGAGGACCATCTTCCCGGCGATGTCGAGCACCTCCGTGCCTTCTCCTATCAGCCCCTCGACCTCGGCTGTGGAACCCACAGCAACGATCCTGCCGCCCTTGACGGCGACCGCCTCCATGATGGAGCTCTCGGCGTCGACAGTCACCACCTTGCCGTTGATCAGGACAAAGTCGGCCTTGAGCAGGTCATCATCACCCATCGAAATCACAAAAATTAGAAACGTCCCATGACATAAAAGAGGCACGCCCAGAGGGAGAGGATGAAGCAGGATAAGCCCTGCGAGAAACCTAAGCATCATTCAAATACATTTCGATACAAAAGGGTCTAAAAAAATACATATCGCTACGGGAAAATACGCCTGTTAAGCCGTTTCACGGCTCCCCCCGCGAAAAGGAACAAAAATAACTCCTCAAAAAGTAGGGAGGGGGGTCCTAGAAAGCTTTGATAAGCTCGGCTCCAAACAATTACTCGATCATAAATGGCCAGAGACCCTGTATGCGGCATGACTGTCGACGAGAAGACGGCTAAGTGGACAAGCGACTACAACGACAAGAGGTACTACTTCTGCAACGAGAGGTGCAAGAAGACCTTCGATAAGGATCCGAAGAGGTTCGCGAAGTAGCCATTCCTTTTTATATTAAATCTAAAAGGTCCGTTCTTGGATCGCTGGGGGTCAGATCACCCCTTCGCGATGTCCTCGACGGCGCCCAGCAGCTTCTCGATCTCCTCAGGCGTGTTGTAGAGGTATGTAGACGCCCTCATCGAGTATGGGGAATTCCCACCTTATCGATTCAACGTCGAGCAAACCAGACCCCACCACCTGAAAGAGACGAGTTTGTTAAAAACGTTTAGACCAATGTTTCTTTGATATAACAAAGCGATGTGCTTTTATTTTTACGATTTTCTAAAAAGATAAATATCATTATAGGAAATACGCTATCTTTTTCACTCAGCGTTGGAAATGTAAGTTGAATGTTGGAGTTGTGTACAAGTTGTCAGAGGTAAGATTCAGAGCTCCCAGTATACCCCGCATTATACCCCTCATTGTAATGTTTCTGATCCTGATAAGTTTTGTAGGCCTCGTGTCTGTAGCCAGTGTAGGCGTTGGCGAGGCCGGCCTCATAGTCGATCCGTTAGGCGGCACCGTTAGCAATCCGGTAGTGGGCCCGAGATGGTTCCTCAAGTTTCCTTGGCAGAGTGTGGTAAGAATGTCGATCGCTACCCAGTATCTGATCCTAAGCGATACCGATCCTAACGCAGATTTCTCCTCCCTAATGTGTTTCAGCAAGGAGGGCATCGAAGTAGCGACGGACGTAGTGGTGAGGTTCTCCATCGACGTGAACAAGTCACCGGCACTTTATGTTTCATACCCTGCGATGAATTGGGAGTTGACCACCATCAACTCTATTACGTCCGAGACAACGAAGGGGATAACTAAAGACTACAGCTGGATTGAGATCAAGGATAAACGTGTAGAACTCGCCACATCCATCCAGGAGGCAATAAGGAAAGCCCTCACCGATGAGCCTTCGCTGAAAGGCGCGATAATCAGCGTCGAGGTCGACCTGAAGAACGTCGCGTTCCCTAAGAGATTGGTCGACGAGCTCCAGGCCACAGTCGCCGCGCAACAGGCGGTTATCACAGCTGAGAACCAACGTAAAAGCATGC
>Ga0315281_10004791_pt1 | contig 19565 bp, 27 predicted proteins | sample YL17G07_0_MG_FD_204540 | JGI IMG/M metagenome (GOLD analysis project Ga0315281, IMG submission 204540) | Sediment microbial communities from Yellowstone Lake, YNP, Wyoming, USA - YL17G07_0 | ecosystem: Environmental > Aquatic > Freshwater > Lake > Sediment | place: USA: Wyoming | collected... | reverse complement strand
GCCGGATTGCGCGGCGAGGTACTCGCCGGTCAATCCCTTGCCACGGCAATGGGACGCTACCCGCGCGTGTTCTCCGAGCTGTATCGCACCCTGGTCAACGCGGGCGAATCATCCGGCAAGCTGGCCGATGTGCTGCTCAAGCTCGCCGACCATGTCGAGGAACAGCAGGCGCTCAAGCAGAAGCTGCTGCTGGCGCTGATCTATCCGGCCATCGTGCTCGCGGTGTCGCTGGTGGTCGTGGCCGCGCTGCTTGCCTACGTCGTGCCGCAGGTCGTCGGCGTGTTCCAGAACACCAGCCAGACGCTGCCGCTGCTTACGCGCATGCTGCTCGCACTCTCGAACTTCATCCAGCTCACGGGAATTTATTTGCTGATCGCCGGCATTGCCGCGCTGTGGCTGGCGCGGCGCGCGCTGAAGAAACCCGCCGTACGCAGGCGCTGGGATGCTTTCCTGCTACGGCTTCCCGTCGCGGGAAGAATGGTGCGCTCGCGCAACGCGGCACGTTTGGCGAGTACGCTTTCCATCCTCGGCGGCAGTGGTGTGCCGGTACTCGCCGCACTTTCCGCCGCGGCGGGTGTGGTGGTCAATATGCCGATGCGCGAAGCGCTCGAACGCGCCGCGCGCGCCGTGCAGGAAGGCGCGAGCCTGTCGCGTGCGCTCGGCGCGAGCCGTCTGTTCCCTCCGGTAATGGTGCATCTCATCGCCAGCGGCGAAGCGAGCGGACGTCTTCCCGACACCCTCGCCACCGCCGCGCGCCAGCAACAGAATGAAGTGACGCTGCGCGTGACCGCCTTCGCCGCGCTCGCCGAACCGGCGCTCATCCTGGTCATGGGAATGGTCGTGCTGGTGATCGTGCTGGCGGTGTTGCTGCCGATATTCGAACTCAACCAGCTGGTGCACTAATGCACCTGCTTTTTGAACCACGGATGAACACGGATAAACACTGATAACATTTCAAAAGCGATTAACCACGGAGAACACGGAGAGAATCATTCGATAGCTTGATACGTCGTTTCTATTTGGAAGGCTGGTTTCGATCTTGCTTTTATTGCCTTCTCCGTGTTCTCCGTGTTCTCCGTGGTTCAACAAGCCGTTACTCAGCAATCACTCCCGCAATCATCGACCAGAGACACCATGCCAATTCAACCTTGCCCGCGTCGAAATTCAAAAGCCTTCACTCTCATCGAGGTCATGGTGGTGGTAGTCATCCTCGGCATCCTCGCCGCGCTGGTGATTCCCAAGATCATGAACCGCCCCGACGAGGCGCGCGTCGTCGCCGCCAAGCAGGACATCGCCGCGATCATGCAGGCGCTCAAGCTCTACCGCCTCGACAATCAGACTTATCCCTCGACCGATCAGGGGTTGCAGGCGCTGGTCGTCAGGCCGGCCACCGCGCCCATTCCGCCTAACTGGAAAAGCGGCGGCTATCTCGAACGACTGCCCAGGGATCCGTGGGGCGGCGAGTATCAATACCTCCATCCCGGCGTGCACGGCGAGATCGATGTGTTCTGCCTGGGGGCGGACCGGACGCCAGGGGGCGAGGGGAATAATGCCGATATCGGGTCGTGGCAGTAACACTACGGTGCAGATACGTTTAGGCAAGGCTGCGCACTTCACAGAAACTGGGTCCCTGCTGGAGCCTGCCCTCGAATACCTGAATCGGGGGCAGGGGCGACCATGCAGGGCTGCGCCCTGCATGGTCGGTTTCACGCTCATCGAAGTTCTTGTTGTCACGGTCATCATCGGCATCATTCTCGCTCTCGCCTCGGCCAACTATTTCCCTGACGACAATCAGACGGCAAGGCGCGAGGCGGCACGCCTCGTCCTCGCCTTCGAGCAGGCGCGCGACAAAGCCGTGCTGGGCGGGAGTGCGCGCGCGGTAAGCATCGCCGGCAACCGTGTGATGTTCTGGCAACCCGATGACAAGAACGGCTGGTCCCCCGATTCCGCTGCCGACATGCAGCCCGTAACGCTTGCTCCGGAATTCGCGGTGACCGGCCTGCTCCTCGGCGCGGCGCGTGCCGATGCCGATGCGCCGATTGTGTTTCTGCCGGAGGGCGTCGGTATTCCCTTCACCCTGCAGTTCGTCTATCGCGGCGTGACCGGCAGCATCGGCGGGGATGCTCTTGGCAATGTCGGCCCACGCTTCGACGCACCATGAAGAGCAGAACAAGCCCCGTTCGCATGTCCGCTTTCACCCTGGTGGAAGTGCTGGTGGCACTGGCAATTCTCGCCATCGCGCTCGCCGCCGCGATGCGCACCCTGCACCTTGCCACCGACAGCGCGCGCGATTCGAAACTGCGTCTGCTCGCAACCTGGGTGGCGCAGAATCAGCTTGCCGAAATGACCGCGCAGCGCAGCTCCCCCCCTGCGGGCGATTCCAGCGGAAGCGTCGGCTATGCGGGTGAAAAATTTGCCTGGCAGCATACGCTGAGCGTCACGCCCAACCCGGCCTTCCGCAAAATCGATATTCGCATCACGCTAGATACGGATACGTCGCACGCGCTCGCGCAGTTGCACGGCTATCTGGTGCGGGCCACGCCATGAAGCGCGCACGCGCATTCACGCTCATCGAAGTGCTGGTCGCGCTCGCCATATTCGCGATCATGGCGGTGCTTTCCTACCGCGCGCTCGCAAGCGTAATCGATAGCCGCGAGCAGCTCGATAAGGAAACGCGCAAGTGGCGCGACGCCGCCCTGTTCTTCGCGCGCATCGAGCAGGACTTGCAGGGGTTGCTCAATCGCCCGGTGCGCAGCGCGGACGATACGCAATCAGCGCCTATCGCGGTCAACCCCGATGTCACCGCCGATGGCCTGCTCACATTCACGCGCAGCGGCTATGCGCAGGCGGCCGGGCTGCTGGCCGCGCCGCAGCGCATCGGCTACCGTATGAAAGACGGTCGCATCGAATTGCTGCTGTGGCCGCACCCCGATGCCGCACCGCGCACTGTTCCGCAAGTGTTTGGCGTGCTCTCCGGCGTGAGCGCTTTCACGGTGCGCGCGCTCGACGCGCGCGGCAACTGGCAGGAGCGCTGGCCCGCGCCCGGCACGGGCGGTTCAACCTCCGCTGGTGCAGGCGCGGCATCAGGCGAATTCTCGCCGCTTCTGGTCGAACTTGACGTGACACTCAAATCGGGGGAAACCCTGACACGGCTGTTCGCCATGCGGGGCGCGCTGTGAGCAGGCGCCGGAAACCAAGCGCCAGCGTACCTGTGCGACAGCGCGGCGCCGCCATCATCACCGCGCTGCTGGTGGTGGCGCTGGTCGCCATCACCGCGAGTTTTCTCCTGGCACAGCAGTCGCAGGCGCTCACGCGCACCGCCGCCACGGTCGCGCGCGCGCAGGCGCGCGCCTATGCCGACACCGCCGTGCAGTGGGCGCGCGGCATACTCTACGACGACGCGCGGCAAAGCAACAGCGATCATCTTGGCGAGCCCTGGGCGGCGGGCCTTGCCGCGCTGCAGGTCGACAACGCCACGCTGTCCGGAACGCTGACGGATGAGCAAGGGCGCTTCAACCTCAACAACCTGGTGCGCAATGGCGCCGTCCATCAGGGAAGCGTGCAGGCGTTCAAGCGCCTGCTCGAATCGCTTGCGCTTGCGCCCGATCTCGCCGGCGCCGTGGTCGACTGGATCGACCCGGACAGCAACCTGACTTCACCCGGCGGCGCCGAGGACGCGGCATACCTCGCGCTTGCCTCGCCCTATCGCACCGCCAACAAGCCTCTGGTCACGGTCGATGAGCTGTTGCGCGTCAAAGGTTTCGATGCCAAAGCCGTCAACGCCTTGCGCCCCTTTGTTACGGCGCTGCCTGCGGTCACGCGTCTCAACCTGAACACCGCCTCTCTCGACGTTCTCGCCGCCTCCATGCCCGAACTCGAAGAAAGCCAGCGCCTGAAGCTGGCAAAGGAGCGACTCGAAAAGCCATTCAAGGATCTTGCCGACATCAAGTCGCGCTACCCTACGATCGCCCCGCTGTTCCTCAACGAAGAGGCCGATGCCAAAAGCGACTACTTCACCGCCAGTGTGGCCGTGGCGAGCGGCAGCGTGCAAATCCGCACGCGCGCGCTGCTCAAACGCGAGACGGGCAAGTGGCCAGCTATAATCTGGCAGGAAGCGTTCTGATGCGCGTCGAATTGAGAGTCGTGAACCCCTCACCCCCCGATCAAGCCGGGGGCAGGCTCTGGCCCTCTCCTCACAAGCAGGGCGAAGGGATAGACCACCCCCTCTCCCGGCCTGTCGGCCACCCTCTCCCGCTCGCGGGAGAGGGGCTGGGGGAGAGGGCTGGAGTGAGGGGAGGATTTCAGCAAACTGTATAACCACAAAACCACCCTGTGATCGTAGCCATCTTCCCCCCTGCGCACGCCGACCCGATCGGCGCAGACACACCATTCGACTGGGTTCTCGCCGGCACAGCCGGAGAAGTGCTGCGCACCGGGACGGATACGCTCAGTCATATTCCGCGCGCAAAACGCACCTGTCTCGCCCTTCCCGCGTGCCGCGTCCTGTTTACCGAGCTCGCCTTGCCGCCGGTGTCGTCCGCCAAACTCGCCGCCTTGCTGCCTTTCGCGGTGGAAGACAAACTGATGAGCGATCCGGCCACCATTCATGCCGTAGCGGCGCCTACCCGGAGCGCCGCCGAAAGCATCGTCGCCGTGGTGGACAAGCGCTGGTTGCAGGGCATGCTCGATGCATTGGCGATGCACGACATCTTTCCCGACCAAGCGCTGCCCGAAAGCGAGTTGCTGCAACGCGACGCGCAATGCTGGATGGTCGTGCTGCGCGATCGCGAGGGATTTTTTGTGCGTGACGACGGTTTCGCCGTGGCCTTCGATTGCGGCGATGCACACGAGCCGCCACTCGCCCTGACGCTCGCCCTCAAGGAAGCCGCGCAGAGCAAACGCGCCCTGCCGCAGCGCGTGCGCGTGACGTCACCCGATACATCGACCGGCCTTGCCGCCTGGCCGGAAAAGCTCGGCATGACCGTGGAAGTTGTCGCGCGACCCGCACCGCGCGAGCGCATTGCCGGACTGGGCGCAGTGCGCCCTCTCGATTTTTTGATCGGCCCATTCGCGAAGAAAAGCGGCTGGACGGTGCACGTGCCGCTGCTGCGCCCTGCCCTCGTACTTGCCGCGCTTGTTCTCGGCGTGCATGTCGCGTTCTCCGCCATCGACTGGTGGAAGCTCGAACGCGAGCGGCGCTCAATTGAAAGCGTCATGACCGCCGCCTTCAAAAGCGCTTTTCCCGATGCACGCGCCATAGTCGACCCCGCCTTGCAGATGCGCCGCAACCTCGATACCCTGCGCCGCGAGCGCGGCCTCGGCTCGGACAGCGAATTCCAGATCGCACTGGCGCGTGCGGCGGCGGCCCTTTCCGGCAGCGCCGTACGCATCGGCGAGGTGCGCTGGAATGGCGAACAGCTCGCGCTCGATCTGGAGGCGGAGCGCGACGATGCCTTCGTACCGCTTGCATCGCGCCTGGTTGCATCGGGCGTGAAAACGGGCGTGGTTGAAAAACGCGCCGGAAAAGCGCATTTGCAAGTACGCATCGATAAATGAAACGCTTGACTCTTCCGGCTTTCAATTTACGTCTTCCTGCCGCGTGGCGGCAACGCTGGGATGCGCTTGGCGCGCGCGAGCGCCTCACCATCCTCGTTGGCGGCAGCGTGCTGTGCGTGGGGCTCTTGCTCGCCTATGCGTGGCTGCCGCTGCAACGTGCACGCACCGATCTGGCCATGCGGCTGCCGGAGCTGCGCGCGCGCCTGGCGACGCTGCAACAGCAAGGCGATGAAGTCATGCGCATCAGGTCGCTCCCGCCCCTGACCACTGGCGCCGCCCGCGCACTCGATACCCAGGTGCTGCGCGCCGCGTTTGCCGGCGCCCAGGTCAGCGCGCTCGATGGGCAGCATTTCCGCGTCATCCAGGATGATGCCGGCTACGCCGCGTGGATCGACGCGCTCAATCGTCTGCAGGCGCAAAGCGCGGCGCGCGTCGAGACCGCCACGCTCACCGCGCTGCCCGCTCCTGGGCACGTGAAGATCGATGTGCGCTTCGCCGCGCCGGGAGCAACACCATGAGGCGCCGCACCTTGTTCGCGACACTGTGCGCAGGCTACGTGGTTTTCCTGCTGGCCACGGCGCCTGCCTGGATCGCTGCTGAAGCGATCGCCACGAGCAGCGCCGCGCAGTTCAACACCGTCGAGGGCAGCGTGTGGAACGGCGCCGCGGCATTGCGCATCCACGATGTCGCGCTCGAACGCATTGCCTGGCGCTTCCAGCCGCAGCGGCTGTTTCTGGGCGAGTGGGCTTATGCATTGCGCATTGACGATGCCATCGGAAACGGCGAAGCCATTGTCGCCAGAGGTTTTTCCGGGTGGCGCATCCACGACCTGAATGCGCTTTTGCATGCCCCGGCAGCGGCGCGCGCTGCCGCACGTTTTATCCCTCTGGCCGCCGCGGCCGCGCCCGAAGGAAAGATACGCATCACCGCCGGCGACATCGCGCTCGACGCACGCCACGCCGCGGGACAGATCGGCGCACAATGGCAGGATGCAGCGCTTGCCTTCTCCGACATCCGCCCGCTCGGCGACTACCAGGCCGATATCGTGTTGCAGGGCGATGGCGCCACTTTCAGCATCAAGACCCTCAAAGGCGTGCTGCGCGTCGCCGGGCGCGGCAGTTTTCAGCCGCCACAGCAATGGATATTCAACGGCGAAGCAACTGCCGCCCCCGACATGCTGCCGCATCTGCAAGCCCTGCTCACCATGCTTGGCACACCCGGCGACAGGGGCGTGACCGTGATGCGCTACTCAAATGTTCCCCGCTGAGCCACATGCACACGGCGCACCCTACCGCGCGTATCGCGCCCCGTTGTGGCTGCCGGGAGGCCATCTGCAGACCGTGTATGGCGCGCTGTTCTCGCCTTGCCCCCACGTCAGCTATCGACGCGAACGCTGGGACTCTGCCCCGCATGGCGTTCCCGACGGCGATTTCATCGATGTCGATTTCATCGAGACGATGCCCGGCGCGCCGATGCTTATCGTGTTTCACGGCCTTGAAGGTTCATCGCAAAGCCCCTACGCCCTGGCGCTGATGGCGGTATGCCGCGTGCTCGGCTGGAACGGCATGGTGGCGCATTTCCGCGGCTGCAGCGGCGAAATCAACCGTTTGCCGCGCGCCTATCACTCGGGCGACGCGACGGATATCGACTGGATATTGCGCAAAGCCAGTGAACGCGCCAGTGGCGCGCTTTACGCAGCCGGCATATCGCTTGGGGGCAATGCGCTGCTCAAGTGGCTGGGCGAGTCCGGCAACACCGCGGGACAATTCGTGCGCGCCGCCGTGGCCATCTCTGCGCCGGTCGATCTCATGGCCGGAGGCGAAGCGCTGGGACACGGCATGAATCTCCTCTATACAACCTATTTCCTGCACTCCTTGAAGCGCAAATCGCTGCTCAAGCTGCGGCTGCATCCGGGCATATACGATGCGACTGCCGTCACGCGCTCGCGCACGCTGCGCGAGTTCGACTCTGTCGTCACCGCGCCCCTGCACGGCTTCCGCAGTACCGACGATTACTGGACGCGCGCATCGAGTAAACCCGGCCTCGTCGATGTGCGCGTGCCGACGCTCCTGGTCAATGCGCTCAATGATCCGTTTCTCCCCGCGCAGGCGCTGCCGGGTCCTACGCACGTATCGTCGTGGGTGAGCCTCGACTTCCCGGAACAGGGCGGCCACGTGGGTTTCAGCTCGCCGCACTTTCCCGGCAGGTCGGAATGGCTGCCGGAACGCATCTTCGATTTTTTCCGGAATGTCGCGTAGCGACAAAAAAACTGGAATGCTGGAGGCGCGGGGCAATTCAATTTATCTATTAAACGAACCCTACTTCCGTCACGTTTGAGTCCGCTCCGAACGCGACACAGGGCCGCAGGCCGAAACCCGACGCGCGCGTTGATGATTGTCGGGTTACGTTGCACTAACCCGACCACTATGCTGCCCGCAGCGCCCTGATGTTCTCGTAACCTCCCTGCTGCGCCAGCTCCCACAGATCAAGAGTCTGCTGCATACGCAACCAAATCTCGGGCCCATTGCCGAGTAGCTTTCCCAAACGCAACGCCATGTCGGGAGTCAGGGTGCGCTTTTCGTGCAGCAATTCCGAAACCGTCAGTCTGGACACGCCAAGCCTGTCGGCAAATTCTTTTTGCGTCATGCGTAAGGCCGGCAACACGTCCTCGCGCAAAATTACGCCGGGGTGAGTTGGACGCCGCGACGGATGACGCATTGTTTTACTAACCATCAGTGATAATCCTCCAAGTTTACGTCGACGACATCTTCACTATTGAATTTGAACGTGATGCGCCAATTTCCTGACACCGACATCGCCCACTCGCCCTTTCTGCTGCCTTTCAGAGGATGGAGGCAATAGCCGGGTATGTTCAGTTGCTCAACAACACTTGCGTCGTCCAGCAGATCAAGGATACGAGTAATGCGGCCAACATGCTGCGCCTGCACGCCACGAGCATCTCCCTTTCGGAACAATCTCTCCATACCCTTGTGCCGGAAGCTCTTGATCACGGCTAAAATGTAACATAGTGTATTACACGATGCAATGTATTGCATTACCATCTTGGCGCAATTTCCCCGACTTTCGGCATTGCCAAAACAGCAGCATGACTACCGTTACTTCCTAGCGCCGCTCGCGCGCGATCCACTCGTCGATGCGCACCTCAAGCAAATCGAGCGGCAGCGCGCCGTCGTCGAGAATGGCGTTGTGGAAGCGGCGCACGTCGAATTTCGGCCCGAGCGCCTGGCGCGCTTTGGCGCGCAGTTCCTTGATCTTGAGCTCGCCGATTTTATAACCGAGCGCCTGGCCGGGCCAGACGATGTAGCGGTCGATTTCGGCCTCGGCGAATTTTTCGTCGATGCCGGAATTGTCGGCTAGATAGCGCACCGCCTGGCCGCGCGTCCAGTCGAAGGCGTGCAGTCCGGTATCGACCACCAGGCGGCTGGCGCGAAATATTTCCGCAGAGAGCTTACCGAACCTGGAATAGGGATCGCGGTACAGGCCCATTTCGTCGCCGAGACTTTCGGCATACAGCGCCCAGCCCTCGCCATAGGCTACGTACCAACTCGCGCGCCGGAAAGCCGGAACTCCCTTTAGCTCGTGCGCGCGCGCAGTCTGCAGGTGATGGCCGGGTACCGCCTCGTGCAGCAGCAGCGCTTCCATGTCGTACGTGGGACGGCGCGCAAAATTGTTGGTGTTGGCCTCGAAGAATCCCGCACGGCTGCCGTCGAGCGCGCCCCCCGAATAATGCTCGGCGTTGTCGCCCTCGTACGCTTCCATGGCGCGGATGCCATAGGGCAGGCGCGGCAGTTCGGCGAACAGCTTGGGCAGTTCGGCATCGGCGCGCTTGGCGATATCGCGATAGCGCATCAGCATGTCGTCGGCGCTGGTGACGTAGAAGCGCGCATCGGTTTTGAGAAACTTCAGGAAATCGGCGAACGATCCCTTGAAACCGGTCGATGCGATGACCTTGTCCATTTCGGCGCGGATGCGCGACACCTCGCGCTTGCCCATGTCGTGAATTTCTTCAGGGGTAAGGCTCGTCGTGGTGCTTTCTCTGACCTTGAGCGCGTAATACGCCTTGCCTCCCGGCAGTGCCGCTGCCGGTAACTGGTCGCTGCACGCCGGCAGAAAGATGCTTTCCAGAAACTGCCTGAATTGCGCGAACGCCGGATGTACGCCACCGGCGAGTATTTTGCGCGCAGCTTCGGTGAGGCGCGCGCGGTCTTCTTCGACAATCGCCGCAGGGTACTGCCTGAACGGCGCGAACATTGGTGTCGCTGTGACGTCTTTGGTGGAAAATGCAGCATATTGCGCGGGCACTTTTTCCATGGCGGCGCGCGGCGGCACCCAGCCTGAACGTATCCCCGCCTCCATGCGCGCCTTGAGCTGATCGAGCATGTGCGGCACGGCATCGAGACGTTTCAGATAGTTATCGTAATCGCGCACTTCGCGAAATGGCGCGGCCTTGGCAAGCTCCGCAAGCGCCATGTGCGGGCCGAACATGGGCGATACCGGCATCCACGAATCGAAACGATCCGCGCCGAAAGGCAGGTCGCCATAGAGGCGATTGAAAGCCTCGCGCCTCTTGAGGTTGTAGAGAAATATTTCGCGCGAAAGACGATCCTGGGTCGAAAGGCGCCCGGCATCGAACCTGCCGAGTTCGGCGATCACAGCCTTCACGTGCGCCTTGCGCCGCGCCACTGCGGGCGGAGAAAAATCGCTCAGCCGGTCGTTGTATTTATTGACCCCGAGAAACGTCGCGGACTCGGGATGCTCGGCGAGATCGCGCTGGAATTCGCGCTCGAAAAGCGCGTTGAGTGTCTTGTTGGGTGCGGGCTCGGCGGCACAAGCGGCAAACGCGGCCAGAGCAGAACAGACGGCAAAGCAGAAGCGAGCAAGCATGACACCCTCCCGGAGAAATATGCTGCCACCAAGTTGCCCGGTAAAGGCGGCATGGTAGCGCAAAGCGGGATCCCGCGCACGCAAGCGCCGATTCACTGCTATCATAATGTATCTACATGTCTATACACCGAGGCCGCCATGAAACTGCAAGTCGCTAAATGGGGGAACAGCCTGGCCGTGCGGCTGCCCGTCGAATATGTACGCGCGGCGGGATTGCAGGATGGCGACAGCATCGAGGCCGATGTCACGCCCACGGGCGGAATATCTTTGATCGCCGCCAGGCCATTCGACAAGGCGGCATTCCTCGCGCGCATCAAACGGTTGCACACGAAAATGCCGGCGACGGAAGCAGTAGTCGAGTGGATGCGGCGCGAGGCGCGCTACTGATGGTGTATGTCGACACCAGCGTCATCGTCGCCCTGTTGACGCTCGAACCGGCGACTCCGGCCGTGATGAAATGGTATGCAGGCCTCAAGGAACTACCTGTGAGTTCCGACTGGCTGTTAACGGAGTTTTCGAGCGCGCTATCCATCAAGCTGCGCTCCGGGCAACTTTCCGAAGCGGCTGCCCGTGCCGTGCGCAGGGAATTCCTGTTGCTGTCGTCGGGCGGACTGCGCCTTGTCCAGGTCAGCCGTACGGCTTTCAAGGCTGCGGCTGAAATGTCGCAGTCACACAAGCCGGGACTTCGATCAGGGGATTCCCTGCACCTGGCGATTGCGCAGGAAATAGGCGCCAAGACCATCGCCACCTTGGACGGGATCATGGTGAAAAACGCCAAACGGCTGAAATTCAAGTCCGTGAAATTCTGAGAATCGGGACGGGATGGCGAATGCGGTTATTCAAGAGGATATTGAGCCGCTTTCCAACGCCACATCACCGAGCGCAGCAGAATTACGACAAACTGTTGAGCAGTACGCCGTCCTCCAGCCACATACGCAGCCATGCGGCGATTTGCGGCGCGACATCGAGATCGGGATGCCTCTGCTCCAGCATGGCGCACAGCGCACCGAACGTCCGCCCCTCCCCGATCGCGTGCAGCACGGCATGTTCTTCATCGGACAGAGAACGAAAGTGCGGTTGCAGTACCTTGCGCCAGAACAGCCATGACTGCGGGTGCGGCAGCAGCTCGGCCGCTGGCGGTGCGTTGCCGTCATTCAGGCTTTGCCAGATCGCCGGGGTGTTCCACCTGAAGCCTTGAAAACTCGCCGTGGCATGCAAGGCAAACACCACCGCGTCCCATTCCTGCGGCAGGATGGTGGCAATATCGGCCACACTCAATGCCGTGCCATCGACGCCATCGAAAGCGCTGCGCAGGCGGAGGTCCATCGCGGCCAGTTCGGCGACTTCGGGATCATCGGGAAAGATATCTGCCAGATACGCCGGGAACGCGGCGCCGTAGTCGCGCAGGTTGCGCGAACTCGACGGATGTCCTTCGATGAAACGCCGCGCGGCCGCCTCAAAGCTTTCTTCGCCGATATACAGCACGACCCGTTCGTAAGTATCGGCAAGCAGTTCGGCCAGGCGTGCGCGATAGGCGTTGTGGTAGATGTCGAGGCGCCGTTCGGCCGAAAGCGCGGCGCTCGATTCGACTCGCGCGAGCGCGCGGTCGCTGCGCCCGAGGATGTAGTCCTGAAATCCGCCTTGCAGACTGCCGAGGAGATCGTCCATCATGCCGCCTCGCGTACGCAGGCGGTGGCCGCGATGCAGCGCGCCTGATCGAGTTCCGCCAGCAATTCCGGCAGCGGGGGAATATTGTCGTCGCGCTCGATCATGGTCGCCACCGGGCCCAGGTATGCGCATGCCGCGCGATACAGATCCCATACCGGATCGACGACCGGGTGATCGTGGGTGTCGATGATGTGGTCGCCGTTATTGCTGTGGCCGGCCAGATGTATCTGCTGCACCCGGCCGGGAGGAATTGCATGCAGATAGTCGAGCGGGTCGAAGCCATGGTTGAAGCTGTTGACATAAATATTGTTCACGTCGAGCAACAGCAGGCAGTCGGCCTCTTCGCACACCGCCCGCAGAAACTCCCACTCGCTGAGCGTCGAATCGGTGAAGCTGACGTAACTCGACACATTCTCGATCAGCAGGGGACGTTCCAGATAGTCCTGCACCTGGCGGATTTGGCGCACCACATGCGCCAGCGCGCTCTCGTGGTAGGGCAGCGGCAGCAGGTCGTGCGTGTTCGTGCCTTGCACGCCGGTCCAGCACAGGTGGTCGGACACCCACAGGGGATTCACGCGCCGCGCCAGTTTTTTGAGCGCGGTGAGGTAGGTCATATCGAGTCCGTCAGCAGCGCCGATGGAGAGCGACACGCCGTGCATGGCAAGCGGATAGCGCTCGCGGATTCGATCGAGCACGACCAGCGGCTTGCCGCCGGGGACCAGATAATTTTCCGAAATGATTTCGAGCCACTCCACCGGCTGCGGAGCGCCCAGGTAATCGGCGTAGTGCTCGGTGCGCAAACCCAACCCGAAACCGGGTGAGGGCTTTTTTGTCGCAGGCATATAAGTTCGCGGAAAGTGCCGCTCAAGGCAGAAAAGAAATCCTCGAGCGGCGCTAAACTGCTTAGGCCTTCAGGTCGGCAATGGTGCCGTTCTTTTCCAGGCACTCTTTAGCGGCAACAGCCTTGAAGCCGTGGCCCTTGCAGGCATTTTGTCCCTTGCAGGCATTGTCAGCGGTTTTGCAATCGCTGTTGCCCTTGCAGGAATGAACGCCATAGCAATGAACCTTGTCGCCGGCGTTGATGGCCTTGCCGGAGCTTCCGGCAGGATTGTCGGCAGCAAATGCGAACGAAGAAATGGCCAGGGCGGCGGCGGCAGCGGCTACGGAAACACTCAACTTCTTTTGCACAATGATCCCCCAATAAGTTAAATATCGCAAAAGCGCGATGCCCCTAGGTCGTTAGCGGGCACGTGGCCTTACAGGAGAGATCCAAAATATTTCCCAACCAATCTGCTCGCGACGAGCGGCGCGCGCAATGGCTTTCAACATGCAGCAGGGCAGGAATGCACCTCTACACCATGCTCCCCGGGATATACGCCAGCGCCCAGTAAGCCACGCCGACAATCGCGGCGACACCGGCGACGGCGAACATCCAGCGGCGGCGCGTCAGCACCGTGATCGACGCAAGCGAAATGGCAATCTGAATGAAGGTCATCGCCATGGCGAGCTTTTCGTGCGGGTGCAGCGCGTGTTCCGATTTCTTGTCGGCATCGTTGGACTGCTTTTCCAGGGCTTCGGCGGCAAGCTTGATGTCCTCTTTCTCTTTCTTGTAGCGCTTGATTTCCTCGGCATAGAATGCTTTCTTTTCGGCGTCGCCCGAAAGCCGCTCGGCAAGTTCGGCGAGATTCTGCTTGGTGCTCTTGGCCTGGTAGTACGCCCACTGATTGGAGGCATCGGCTTTCTTGAGCACTGCCTCGTTCTTGTAGTAAAGCGCTTCGTTCTGCGTGTGCCCGCCCTGATAACTCACGATGGCGCCGACGGTCGCGAGAATGGCGGTGGAAATCGCCACCTGCTGCGCCAGCCCCGGGCCGTGCTGCGCCTGATGTTCGACTTCATGGTCGTGGGGACCGTGTACGTGCATTCCTCCGCCTGACATGCAATTCTCCTTTGAACAAATTACCGGGCTGAACTATCGTGTTTCCCGGCCATGCAAAATTGCCGTAATGATAGCGTATCCATGTGCATTGTTACTGCTTTATCGGCGCCGCTCGCCACAGGGAAACAATCCTCTCGGCCGTTATGGGCATGGTAAAAACGGAAAACCGTTTTAACCACGGGGGACACGGGGAGCACGGGGAAAGGCAAAAAGATTCCAGGATTTCTTTCTCGCACTATTTCCATGTTTTCCCCGTGTTCCCCGTGCTCCCCGTGGTAAAAAAGCTCTTGTTCCTGCAACAGGATACCGTGCAACCTCTTGAACGCTTTCCGCCAGATCGGTAGCGCCGAATATCCGTCATAATACGGATACTCTTTCACTCTCCTCCGAAACATGCACATTCTCGTTACCGGCGCAGCCGGATTCATCGGCCACGCGCTGTGCGCCAGCCTGCTTGCGCGCGGCGACAGCGTAACCGGTCTCGACAATTTCGACGCTTACTACGACGTCAATCTCAAGAAAGCGCGACTCGCGCGCCTCACTGTGCACCCCTCGTTCCGGTTTCTGCCACTCGACATCACCGACCGTGAACGCATGGCGCAACTGTTCCGCGAGCAACATTTCGACGCCATCGTGCATCTCGCCGCGCAGGCGGGCGTGCGCTACTCGACGGTCAACCCGCACGCCTATGTCGATACCAACCTCGCAGGATTCGTCAACGTGCTCGAGGGCGCACGCCACGGCAAGGCGGGACATCTGGTGTTCGCGTCATCGAGTTCAGTGTACGGCGCCAACGCGCACCTGCCGTTCAGCGAAAGCGACAATGTCGATCACCCGGTGTCGCTCTACGCCGCGACCAAGAAAGCCAACGAACTCATGGCGCACAGCTACGCGCATCTCTACGCCGTGCCCGTCACGGGGCTGCGCTTCTTTACCGTGTACGGCCCGTGGGGGCGCCCCGACATGGCGCTGTTCAAATTCACGCGCGCCATGCTCGCAGACGAAGCCATCGATGTGTACAACCACGGCAACATGGTGCGCGACTTCACTTACATAGACGATGTCGTCGCGGGCGTGGTCAAGGTCATCGATCACCCGCCAACGCCCAATCCGCAGTGGGATGGCGACAACCCCGATCCCGCCACCAGCTACGCGCCCTATCGAATCCTCAACATCGGCAACAGCCAGCCGATCGAGCTTGCGCGCTACATCCGCGCGCTCGAATCCGCGCTGGAAATAAAAGCCAAAAGGAACATGCTCCCCATGCAGCCGGGCGACGTTCCCGCGACCGCGGCCGACGTGTCGAGACTGGCTGCGGCGGTGGGGTTTCATCCTGCGACGCAAGTCGAGGAGGGGGTCAGGAATTTTGTGGCGTGGTATCGGGAGTACTACAAGGTTGCGGGGTAATCCGCGAATCTGGTAGTCATTGCTGCAGACCTGAAGCATTTTCCCCTGGCACCTTGCGCCGAATGCGCCAAGACTATGACTGTTGCTCTATTTCGCTCGCGTACCACGCCAGTCATCGCGCGCAAGCAACTCAAGACCGGCAGTCAGTGTCTTGGCGTCAGATATTGCCAGTCCCTCGATGCATTTCAAACGGTATCGCTTGTCCTCGCGCAATTTTTGGGTCACCGACACGAGCTTGCGATCGATGTCCGCGCCGTATGCTTCGCGCGCGATCCCGAGGCCCGCGACAGCGTCAGCTTGCGGCCAGCCCGCCATCATGAAGGCAAGGTCGATCGCATCGCGAGAAAGCGTTGACGCATCGAGACCGCGATCCGCGTTCGCTAGAAATTTCTCGGCGAAAGAGGTGGGTCTATCCAAGCAACTCACAGGAATGCCGGCCAGGCGCCGGGACGACAAGTCGATGCGCGCCTCGCGCACGATTTCGAACTTGAGCTTTGCATCGGGCGCGCCAAGCCAGGTGCGAATCCCGTATTGGTCGATGCGCACCTCCCGGGCAAGCAAAATATCCTGCTTCGCCACAGCCCCCAACGAGGTCTCCGTCACCGTTTCCCGCAACAGCCGGTAGCCTTCACGGTCCGCACACAGAAAGTCAATGTCCTGCGATTCGCGATATTCCCCGAGTTGCAATACGACGCTGGTGCCGCCGCCAAAGTAACAGCGGCATCGGTCGAGAAAGGACGCATCCAGCCGCGCCAGCATCGCCAGAACAGCGCGATGTGCCGGGCGCTTGATATTCGGCTTAGACATTCAGCACCCCCCCGCCGTAGCGGTTCTTCAGTTGATCGATCAATGCGGCTTCGGTTTTGCTCAGGCGTTCCGGTTCCACGAAGCGCCAGTTGCGCTCATAAAGCGCGAGAGCTTCCTCGGCGAGAATCCAGCGGTTTTTACGGCTCCACGCAAGCTCCCTGAGCACGGGCCAGGCATCGAGATCCAGAACCGTCTCATCGAGCAGTTTCCCGAGGGCGTCCCGGAATTCCGTAGTGTCCACAGCCGTGCGAAGGCGACGCGCGTCATTCTCCGGGAGGCGCATTTCCACAACGACAACCCCCGAGTCGCGCTCGCGCCTGCGCTGCGCGCGCTTGGCGTCGCGGAGTTGCTCGGTCCGAGTGAGTGCCGACATTCTGGGCCGGCCAAGTTTGGGATGCTTTGCCATATCCCGAACATGCGCTTTTTTATGTTGACTGTCAACATTATTATCCGGTCGGCGCGAGTATTGAAACTGAATCTCGTCAGAGGAATGGTTCTGCCGTTTGGCAGCGTGGGCACTTGGTAAAACGGCAGGGATCAAAATCGGGTAAGCGGATGTTCGCAAACTGAGCGCACGAATATACGGGGCGCAGGATAAAGCGCCGCCGATTGCGAGTCGAAAAAATCGTGCCCACCAAATAGCCGGGGTGGACTGCGCCAGAACCAGCGGTTGACGACATTGCAGCGTTCAGCGCTACGGAGTAAATTGAAAACCGACATGCAAAGCACAAGGTTATGCCATGAATGAAACTGAATTGCTCGCGCGCATTGTTGTCGATCCGAGGATTTTCGCTGGCGAGCCGATCATCCGGGGACGGCGACTTGCCGTGGAACACGTCTTAGGCATGCTAGCGGCAGGTGACACGCAACAAACCATCCTCGACGGCTATCCCTGGCTTGAGGCCGAAGATATTCAGGCGTGTCTTCTCTATGCCCGCAAGATCGTGGGACACGAGCGCATTGAGCCCACGTTCGCGGTCAACCACGCCTGAGGTTGTTGCTGGACACTTGCGTGTGGGGCAAGGCGCGCCAGGAATTGGAAACAGCCGGTCACGACGTAATATGAGCCGGGGACTGGCCGCACGATCCGGGTGACGATGAAATCTTCGCTCGCGCTCACAATGAGAATCGTATCCAGGTCACTCTTGACAAAGACTTCGGCGAATTGGCCATCATTCGCGGACGTCTTCACTGCGGAATCCTGCGATTGGTCAACACCTCGGCTCGACAGCAAGCCACCGTCTGTGCGCGCGTTCTTGCTGAGCACGGCGACGAGCTGGGACGTGGGGCGATTATCACCGCGGAACCGGGCAGATTGCGAATAAGACCACCGGATCCTGCTACAAGCTGAATGATTTTGCCGGCCTACCTTCTTTCTTGGAGGTACCCTCGGGGAATTGATGGATCACTTCTTCCCGTAGGTGCTGTCGTGGTCGGGTGAGATGGTCAATAGGCGCAAGAAATCCTGCTGGCGATAGGCCGTCGCTCTTCTTGACCGGGTAATTCTCAAGGAGTAAATGGCATCTATTCCCTGCGGAGGTTCGATGCTCACGATTTTCTCCCATTTCAGCCCAACGTCCCGATACACCTGATGCCATGTCAACTTGCGTATCTTGTCGAGCGTGTCCAGCACGGCATGCTGCTCCTGCTTTTGCAGCGCAAGCAAATGATCCTGAAAGACGGGATTGTTCAGATCCAGCCTGACCAATGTTTCCGCACCTGCCTTAGCCACGAGCCAGTTTCTTGATAACCGCGTTTATGGAAGTATCCCTGGGTGGGTTGTTATTCGCCCATGACAACGCTTTCTGCAAAGCTGCCGCGGACTTGGGTTGATGCAGCCAGCTTTCGTTGTCGGGTAGCACGGTCGCGGTACGCACCAGCCAGACGCCCGGCTCCCGCTCTTCAATCAACACCTGCCGGCCGGCAAATTGCTTACCGAGGGAAATCTGCCCATTCGTGCCGACAACCTTAACGCTGGACGCATTGGAAACTACTGCCATTGCAAAACTCCTAAGTTAGGAATATAGGATTGCACTATAGCACGAAATACGTGCGGCGCAGGGTCCCCAGGCACGCGAATGGCGTGACCTGCCCTCTATTAGCGAAACCCCGGCATGGCCGGCTGCGCGCAGCCGGCGGCGGCACGATGATTCATTTTCCGAAGGAGGAAGGTTTCCTCGAGGAGGTGCAGGCCAAGGCGCTCAAGCGGGCGCTCGCGGAGCAACTTGAAGATAGTATGCTGGCGGCAAAACTGACCAAGATGAAAATGGCAAAAATAATGGAAACCAGCCGATCGCAACTGGATCGTGTACTCGATCCCGACAATGTCTCGATCCAGCTTGACACACTGATGAAAGCTGCGAGGGCGCTTGGCAAGACGGTAGAGATCAAAATCAGGAAAACAGCTATCCGCAAGCAGGACGCACTAAGCGAGACGTCAAATCAGGCACCGGCGATCACAAGTCGAAAAAAATCGTGGTCTGATAAGTCCAAATAGTCCTTCAATAAGAACTTTCGCGACGGCGGGAATTTATCATTGATACTTGTGGCTGAGGCGGGCAACAACGCTTGATGCGGAATGTTGACGAGATATGTTCACGGCAACAGCGAACTGCCGCAAGCAGTCGAGTTACATTTCTTTACGAGATTGCTTCCGTGAAGCGCGGCATCCGGCATTGCGACAATGACGCGAACAAACAGCGCTCTCGATCAATAGATGTTGCAAATTGGAAAAGCAGAAATACCAAACCCGCCGAAGCGGGTTTGGTTAAAACTTGTGGGGGATGCCGCACTGCTTGAGTATCTTGTTCGCCAAGTGCCGCGATTTGCAATCCTTGGGAATGGTTTGCGGGTTTTTACCGTCTTTTGTCCAGATTTCGTGCGACCCCTGCCGCTGCGGCAAAAGCTCCAGCCGTGATCCCCCAGCAATCGTTTTAGCTCAACCTCGTAACCATTCATGCAGCCGCGAAGTTACCGTGCAGGCGAATATCCGCCTTTGGTTTATCGATGGGCGTGTGGGCGATTTCGAGCAAAACGGGTATCGCGGCGTGAATTTCTTTCATCAGCCCGTCCAAGCTCTCCGACTCGACAGCCAGGCCAATATCGTCGCTGGTGGCGTAATACACCCCCGCCTCTTCGTCGCGGCAAACATCGACCTTGATTTTTAGGGTCTTCACGGAATCGAGTGGGTGATTTTAGGTCATTTTAGAGCTCGGGGAGCATGCAAGTGAGAACTTTTAGCCGCAGGTATTCTTCATCACGCAGTCCATATGCACGCCGCTGGATA
>Ga0315281_10004790_pt1 | contig 19566 bp, 18 predicted proteins | sample YL17G07_0_MG_FD_204540 | JGI IMG/M metagenome (GOLD analysis project Ga0315281, IMG submission 204540) | Sediment microbial communities from Yellowstone Lake, YNP, Wyoming, USA - YL17G07_0 | ecosystem: Environmental > Aquatic > Freshwater > Lake > Sediment | place: USA: Wyoming | collected... | reverse complement strand
CCATGAAGCCCTGCACGCCGAGGAACGGAACGGCCTGCTTGGCGATCGTGGGGACCTGCACGATCTTGAACGGGATCCCGCTCGCCTTGAGCCCGTCGGACTCCCACGGCCCGGTGATCCAGAAGGCAGCCTGGCCCTTCAGGAACGCGTTCTTGGCGGTGCCGTAGTCGACCTTCGAGTTGAGCAGGCCTTCCTTGTTCCACTTGTCGATCAGCGGCGCGTTCTTGAGGAACACCTTGTTCGCGACGCCGATGTCGGACGGATCGGCGTTGCCGGCCTTGTTGACGCCGAAGACGTAGCCGCCGAGGCCGGAGAAGAACGGGTACATGTGGTAGGCGTCGCCGTTCGCGCCCTGCGGCACGGCGATGGCGAGGTTGCCCGACGCCTTCTTCTTGAACTTGAGCGCCTGCGCCTCGAGGTCGGCGAAGCTCGTCGGGACCTTTGCGAGCTTCGTGTTGACGACGAGACCGACGTTCTCGAGCGCCACGGGCGTGCCGTAGAGCTTGCGCACGGCGGTGCCGTACGAGAACGCGTCGAGCGCGTACTTCGGGAACTGCGCAAGGGTCGCCTTGCTCGGGTACAGCGGCAGGACGAGGCCGCTCGCTGCGAGCTGGCCGGTCCAGTCATGGGCGCCGACGATCACGTCGGGCGCGGTCGCGGTGCTGACCGTGGCCAGCGAGTCGCGGATCTGCCCGAAGTCCTTCTCGACGACCTGGACCGTGACGCCCTTCGACGCGGCCCACTCGTTGGCGACCTTCGTCACCGCGGCGAGCCGGTCGTGGTCTGACCAGATCACGAGCGACGTTGCCTTCGCGGCGTGGCGCGCGCTCGACGCGGGCGACACGATCACAACGGCGACGAGCGCCGCGGTGAGCGCAAGCAGCGCGAGGCGCAACGTGCGTTTACTCAACATGGGAAATACCCTCCTTGACAATTCGGCGCACCGCGCCGCATTCGAACATTACTGGACAGCCTTGCGTATTTCAGTGGCGGGGCGAGTGCGCACTGTGCCCTCCGCCGGTTTCTATGACGCCGCAGCGGCCGAAAAGTCAGTTCCGCCCCCTCGGGCACGCCCCCAATGGTCGCGGCAGGCCGCGGGCAGGCCATCGGGGCGGACGCGGATCCGCCTGCGACGAAGCCGCAGCGCTACTTGACGACGATGGTGAGGGTGAGCGTGCTGTCGGGGCCGAGCGTCTGCAGCCCCATCTCCTCGGAGCTCTGGACGTTCTTCGCCGTGAGCCGGTAGACGCCCGCCTTCGTGAACACGATCGTCCGCACGGTGCCCGTGTGGGTGCGCGGGTCGCCGAGGGGGAGCTTCGGCCCGGCCGTCTGCGCGAAGTCGAAGTCCATCGGGCAGGAGACCCTGATCTGGAGCCGCGTCCCGCGCTTCAGGGTCAGCCTGGTGGACGGGCCGACCTGGCCCGTCGCGGTGCTCCAGACGTGGCAGTTCCGGACGACGTGGACGATCTCCATCCGGAAGGTCGGCGAGGCCGCCGCGGCGCCGCCGACGGGGAGCAGCGCGAGCACGGCGCCCGCGCAGAGCAGGAGCGCGAGCCGCCGGGGTCGGGGTCGTCGAATCCGCACGAACAGAGCTTAGCCCAGCGGATGCCCTACCCGGGCAGCTGTCCCATCACCGCGCTCCGGTTACGCCGTAGGAGGCGAAGCGTCTAGGCGCCCGGATCCTGAGTCGCATCCGGCGCCGAGGGCGGCGCCTCGTCCGGCTGGGACGACGCTCCCGCGGCCGGGGGCGTCGGCGAGCTGCCGCCGGAGTCCTGACCCGCGTCGGCCTTGCTCCCCTTCGCGCTCATGTCGGGCAGCTCGACTCCCTCCGCCTTCGCGCGCGAAATCGCAGCGCCCGCGATCACGGCCGAGAGCAGGAGGCCCAGCCACGCCGGCCAGTGCCGCGCCGTGCTGTGCGTCAGGAAGGTGATCACCGTGAAGACGAGCAGCAGCAACGCGAGGCCCACCGAGACGAGCCCCGGCGTGAGCGGCCCGAGCTCGATGCCGGGCTGGAACAGCCTCGCCACCTCCCAGCCGATGAGCGCGATCACCAACAGACCGGCCAGGACGCCGATGCCGTGCCACTCGGTCACGCCGGCAGTGATCCCGGCGAACGACACCTGCTGCCAGTCGAAGAACGAGAAGATGAGGTAGAGCACAGCGGCGGCCAGCACGACCTGCGCCGCACGTGACAGCTTCTTCAGCATCTCCATCATGGAAAGCCCCTTCCACCTGTCGCACGCCCGTTGGTTCCAGCGCGCACACTCGCAGGCGGCCCAGACGGATGCAACGTGGGAAGCCCGCAGCCGTCCCGCCCTGAGCCCGCCGTCCCGTCATCCTGCGCCTCGTCGCGCATCCCGACCCTGGTCGCCGCGCCCGACCTGCGCGGGCGCGGCTCACAGACGCTGGGCTTCGAGAACGAACGTCCGGAAGTCGTCATGCTCGCGCGAAGCGGGAGCGGACTTCCGGACGCAGTGGGCGGTACTGGGCTCGAACGAGTGACCCCCAGCTTGTCGATCGTGCCGTGATCCCGGTGCGGAAGAGTCAACGACGTGGATCCCGGGCCTATCCCTCTGTGGGCTTCGAGAAGACGACCTCGTCGAGGCTCGGGAAGCCGAGCCTGTGAAAGGCCAAGGGACCCCCGGTGTCAGACACAGATCGCCGTCAACAGCGGTGCGCGGGGACCCCCGGTGTCAGACACAGATCGCCGGTCCCGCTCGCAGAGAACTTGCGCGAAGCGTCCCTCGAGCGCGGCCGCGTCGACGCCGCGCACAGCAGCCCACTGGTCGAAGAGGCCCAAGGCCGGATTATTGCCCACAGGGTCAGGTCTTGCATCCCGACCCTGGTCGCCGCGCCCGACCTGCGCGGGCGCGGCTCACAGACGCTGGGCTTTGAGAACGAACGTCCGGAAGTCGTCATGCTCGCGCGAAGCGGGAGCGGACTTCCGGACGCAGTGGGCGGTACTGGGCTCGAACCAGTGACCCCCAGCTTGTCGAGCTGGTGCTCTCCCAACTGAGCTAACCGCCCCAATACCACTGTCTTGCCGGTCCTCTTCGATTATCCACAATGCGGTGGATACACCAACCGACGCCTACGGCTGATCATTCTAGCGTTCAGCGCCGACCGCCTCATGCTTGAAGGTGATACGGCGAAGCAGCTACCGCAGGAAGCGGTTCTTCGGTCTCGCCACCCGTTCGAGTGACCAGGAACCGTTTTACGCAGCCGATGGTGCAGCGAGGATGGACTGCGGCCGGCTACGTGACGAGCGAGGGTTTGCCTTGGTGATGGCGCTTGGCACCATGGTGGTGATGCTGGCCGTCCTGACCGCCATCATCGACTACTCGACGTCGAACGTCCATCACACCACCTATAGCCGGGCGAGCGCCACGGCGTACTCGCTCGCGGAAGCCGCAGTCAACGACGCGCTCGGGGTGTTGATCAAGGCGGCTGACCCTTCCAACTCGTCCGCGGTCCCAACGACGTCGGAGACCCTCGCAGTGGGCACGGCCAAGTATTCGGGAGTCCTCTCGGGGACGACGTGGACACTCACCGGAACGGGCTCGGTACGCAGCCCAACCGGCGCCTCGAACGTCACACGACTTGTGACCCGCAAGGTCTACATCACCGGCCTCGCCTCGGGAGGGCTGCTCGATCCCGCCTGGGACAGGATCTACAACGACGACACCTCGGCGTGCATGAATGTGCTCTCCGGCGTGACGATCCCCTCGCCGCTTTCCGTGCGCGGAAACCTCTGCCTCCTCGGGACGACCACGGCGAGCAAGATCACTGCTTCGGTGATCGTCGGCGGAAACGTCACGCTCGGCTCGGCGAACTCGAGCATCGGCGTCTCGGGCACTAATGTCCCTGAGGCAGACATCGCCGGAACGTGCAAGTTCGGCTCGAATGCAGCGCACACCCCGTGCAGCTCGGCCGACAAGGTCTTCGCGACCACGATCAAGACCACAACGAGCGGGCTGACGAAGCCGACCACCGCCACCAGCTACTGGTACCAGAATGGCGCCCCCGGCCCCAAGCACCCCTGCGGCGAGAACGGGGGCGCGAGCTCCGGCACGAAGCCGGTCTTCGACGGTGACGCCCTGTACAACAACAGCGTCGTGGATACAAACACGCTCACCCCGACCACCGGCAGCTACGTCTGCCAGGTCAAGGACACGAACGGGAACGTGATCGGCGAGCTCAGCTGGACAAAGAACGCGGGGAACAACAACGGTGTCCTCAAGATCGCCGGAACGATCTTCATCGACGGCGCCGTCAGCTTCACCTCGCCCGTCGGGCAGACGATCGACTACCAGGGCCGAGGCACCCTCTACACGTCCGACACGTTCAAGATCGACGGCGTCAACATCTGCGCCGGTGGCACCGGCACGACCCTGTGCCACACCTCGGCCGCGACGATGCAGACCTGGGATCCAACCACGAACATGCTGATCGTGATCGCCGGCAACTCCACCTCCACGGTTCCCTCGAGCGGCAATGACCTCGACTGGCACGGCAACAGCTCGGGCGCCGCCGGCGCCTTCCAGGGGGTCGGCTACGCCGTCCACGACTGCAAGCAGGAAGCGGGAATGTGGACCAGCTCCCCCCTCCTCTGCAACGGCGTCGATGGGATCCTCGGCCCCGGACCCAACCCCGGGTACTACACCTGGCCGGCCCTGCCGGTAGCACAAACGGGGCAGCTCTACCTCCAGGGCGCAGCGAACGACATGCAGCTCACGCTCGGGCCGGCAACGGGTTAGCCCGGGCCGCGCCGCACAAGGAGGATGCCTCGCTCGTCACGGGACTTCGCGACGGCGGGAAACGTCTGTCACAGCCGCTCGAGCGGGGCGTACTCCAGCATCAGGCGCCGCTCGGTGCCGTCGTCGGCGAAGCGCACGGTGACGACGCCGCCGGGCTCGATCCGCGTCACGACGCCCTCGCCGAGCGTCCCATGGCGCACCGAGTCGCCGGTGGAGACCTGCGGGACGTCGCTGCGCGGCGCGATCGTCGCGGCGGCCGGCGCGTTGTAGGCCGTCCAGGAGGTGGGCCGCAGGCGCTCGCGCTCGATCCGCGCCTCGGGCAGCTCGTCGAGGAAGCGGGACGGCAGGTTGTGCGTCTGCCGGCCCCAGAGCAGGCGCGAGGCGGCGTGCGTGAGCGTGAGCCGCTCCTGGGCGCGCGTCATGCCGACGTAGAACAGGCGCCGCTCCTCCTCGATCCCCTGCTCCTCGACCGAGCGGGCCGACGGGAAGATCTCCTCCTCGCAGCCGACGAGGAAGACGGCGCGGAACTCGAGCCCCTTCGCGTTGTGCAGCGTCATCAGGGTCACGGCGCCGGTCTCCTCGGCGATCGCGTCCTGGTCGGAGAAGAGCGAGATCTCCTGCAGGAAGCCGGACAGCGAGGCGTCGGCGGCCGTCACCTGGTACTCGCGCGCCCCGTCCACGAACGCCTCGAGGTTCTCGACCCGCCCACGCGCCTCGACCGTGCGCTCCGCCTCGTAGGCCTCGATCATGCCGCTGCGCTCGAGCACGGAGCCCACCAGCTCGGGCAGCTCGAGCTCCTGCGCGGAGGCCTGGAAGGACAAGAGCAAAGTGTGGACGTGCTGCAGCGCGCGCAGCGGCGCGCCCGAGACCCCCGCGTCCTCGGGGCGCGCGAGCGCCGCGAAGAGCGACATCCCGATCGCGTCTGCGTGGGCCTGGAGGCGGGCGAGCGAGGTGTCCCCGATCCCGCGCCGCGGCCGGTTGGCGATCCGCAAGAGCGAGATCGCATCGCTCGGATTGTCGATCACCTGCAGGTAGGCGATCGCGTCCTTGATCTCGGCCCGCTCGTAGAAGCGCGGCCCCCCGATCACCTGGTAGGGGATCTGCGAGAGCCTGAGCGTCTGCTCGAGCACCCGCGACTGCGCGTTCATCCGGTAGAAGACCGCGAGCTCGCGCCCGGAGAAGCCCTCCTCGACGAGCCGTGCGACCTCGGTGGCGACGAAGCGCGACTCGGCCTGCTCGTCCTCGACCTCGATCACGCGCACCGGGTCGCCCTCGCCGAGCTCCGACCAGAGCTCCTTCGGCTTGCGCTCGCGGTTGTTGGCGATCACCGTGTTCGCGGCCCCGAGGATCGCGTTCGTCGAGCGGTAGTTCTGCTCGAGCGCGACCGTGCGGGTCTCGCCGAAGTCGCGCTCGAACTCGAGGATGTTGCGGATGTCGGCGCCGCGGAACGCGTAGATCGACTGGTCGGGATCTCCGACAGCACAGACGTTGCGATGCTCGGCCGCGAGCAATTGCAGCAGCCGGTACTGCGCCCGGTTCGTGTCCTGGTACTCGTCCACGAGGAGGTAGCGGAACGCGGTCTGCCACTTCTTCAGCGCGTCGGGGAAGCGCTCGAGCACCTGCACCGCGAGCATCAGCAGGTCGTCGAAGTCCATCGCGTTCGAGGCGTGCAGCCGCCGCTGGTACAGGTCGTAGGTCTCGGCGACGGTCTGGTCGTAGAACGACGCGACGCGCGCATGCGCCTCGGCCGGGGTGACGAGCTGGTTCTTGAGGGTCGAGATCTGCGAGTGGATCCCGCGCGGGACGAACCGCTTCGGGTCCTTCTCCAGCTCCTCGAGGCAGAGCTTGGCGAGGCGCACCTGGTCGGCCGAGTCGTAGATCGTGAAGTTGGAGCGGTAGCCGAGCCGCTCGGCCTCGCGGCGCAGGATGCGGCCGCAGGCGGCGTGGAAGGTGAGCGCCCAGACCGCGCGCGCCTGGTTGCCGATCAGCCGCGCGAGCCGCTCGCGCAGCTCGTTGGCGGCCTTGTTCGTGAACGTGATCGCGAGGATCTCGTTCGGCTTGACGCCGCATGCGGCGATCAGGTGCGCGATCCGGTGGGTGAGCACGCGGGTCTTGCCCGAGCCCGCGCCGGCGATCACGAGCAGCGGCCCCTCGGTGGTGAGAACCGCCTCCCGCTGGGCGGGATTCAGGTCGGACAGGTAGGTCTCGGGCGAGGCGACGGGCACTCCGTCGATGCTAGCCGCAACGACGGTCGCTCAGCCGAGCCTGTCCGTGAGGAAGGCGGCCGCCTGCGCGAGCGCGTCCGCGTCGGCGGACTTGAGCACGATCTCGACCTGCGGCCCCGTGGGGTGGAAGCTCGGGTAGGAGCCGACGAGCACGCCCGGGTAGCGTTCCCCCACCTCGACGAGCAGGTGGACGATCTGGCTCTCCCCCGTCTCGATCTTGCGGCGCCACGAGCCGATCGCCGGGCCCGGCTCGAGACCGTCCTCGAGCGCGAGCCACATCGCCTCCATCTCGGCCGGCAGGCCGGGCAGGACGTACACGTTGACGAGCAGGAAGCCGGGCGCGCCGCCGAGCGGGTTGACGAGGGGCGTGCTGCCGGCGGGGAGCTCCGCCCAGCGGGCGGCGTACTCGGGGTTGCGCGTGAAGCGGGCGCGCAGCTCTGCGGCGAGCTCCGGTACCTCCTCCTGGCCGACGCCGAACGCCGCCGCGAGCGCCTCGCGCGTGAGGTCGTCGGGTGTGCCGCCGAGGCCGCCGGTGACGACCATCAGATCGACGGCGTGCGCGTGGCGGCGGACGACCTCCGCGATCAGCTCGATCTCGTCCGGCACCGCGAGCATCACCCGTACCGCGATTCCGAGCCGCTCGAGCCGCCCCGCGAGCCACGAGGCGTTCGTGTTCGGGACGTCGCCCGAGACGATCTCGTTCCCGATCGTCAGGATCACCGCGGAGCCCACGCCGTGAGTATCGCTCAGCCGGTGCGAAGCGGCAGCGGCCGCCCGGCGAGCGCCGGCAGCACCTGGGCCGTGACCCAGACCGGCGTCGTCGCGTAGCGCGCCGAGTAGCGGTAGCTGCCGTCGGGACGCTTCAGCCGCGCGAGGTATGCGAGCGCGCCCGCCGGCGAGCGCGCTCCGGCGGCGAGGAACGCCTGGATCGCCCACGCCGTGGACTGCGCGTCCGAGCCGCGTCCCGGCGAGAGCGCGAAGCCGCCGTCGCGGCCCTGGAGCCGCAGCAGATAGGCGAGCGCGCGCGCCGCGACGGGTCCGGGACCGAGCGCCTCGACGGCTGCGGCGGTCGTGTTCGAGTCGGGCGCGCCGCCCTCGAGCCACGCGAAGCCGCCCGAGCGGTCCTGGTGGGCGGCGAGGTAGCGGCTGCTCTCCGGCGGAGGCTCACGGCCCGCCTGGCGGAGCGCGAGGATCCCCCAGATCGTCGAGTTGAGCGCCGGCCCGATGCGGCCCGAGGGCTGGACGAGCCCGCGCAGCCGCCCGAGCAGCGCGGGAGAGACGCCGCCCGTGACCGCCTCGCCGACCGCCGACAGCTCGACGTCGGTGGCGCTGGCGAGCTGCGACTCGTGGGCGAGCAGGAACTCGTGCGCCCTGCCGGCCGAGGCGCCCGTGGCGACGAGGCCGATCGCCGCCCAGGCCGTGAGGCCGGGGGTGGCCGTCCCTCCCGGCTCCGCGAAGCCGCCGTCGGCCCCCTGCCGGCCCTGGAGGAAGGACGCCGGCGAGGCGAGCGCGAGCGCCGCGACGGCGAGCGCGAGCAGCTTCACGTCCAGACCACCTCCGTGCGCAGGTGACGCCCGGTTCGCTCGAGCAGGCGCCGCAGCTCGGGCCCGGCGGCGAGGGCGAGCACGAAGTTCCCGGCCGCGTGCGCGAGGTCGAACGCGGCGCCGCGGCCGAGCTGGACGGTGAGCGCGGCCCAGGTGTGCGGGTAGAACGAGTACCACTCCCAGACGTCCATCAGCAGGCTGAAGGCGAAGCCGAGGCCGAAGCAGAGGACCGCGAACGGGACGCGGCGCCGGACGAGCGGCGCGGCGAGCGCGCCGACGACGCCGCAGCCGCCCCACGCGAGCATCTGCCAGGGCGTCCAGGGGCCCTGGCCGAGGAAGAAGTTCGACGCGAGCGCGGCGACCGCGCCCACCGCGAAGCCGGCGCGCGCACCGAGCGCGACCCCGGCCGCGACGACGATCACGGTCACGGGCTGCACGCCCGGCACCGCTGCGAACAGGACCCGTCCGGCGGCCGCGGCGCCCGCGAGCGTGCCGATGATCGCAAGCTCCTTCGCCGCGCCCGGACCGGTCTCGAACCAGGCCGCGCCCGCGACGACGAGCGCGCCCGCCGCGAGCAGGAGCGTGAGCCCGGCGTCGCGCGGCTCGAGCGCGGTCAGCGCGGCGGCGGCGAAGGCGGCCGCCGCAGCAGCGAGGATGACGAATCTACGCAAGCGCGGCCTCTCGCGCCGGGGCGGCCGCGAGCGAGACCTCCCGGTCGGCGACCGCGGCGGCAAAGGTGCGGTCGTGGGTGACGACGAGGGTGGCCCGGCCGCACGCCCGGGCCCGCAGCAGCGCGGCGAGCTCGGCCTTCCGCTCGGGGTCGATCCCCCGGGTCGGCTCGTCGAGCACCAGCAGGTCGGGCTCGGTGACGAGCACCGTCGCGAGCGCGAGGCGCTCCCGCTCGCCGCTCGACAGGTCGCGCGGGTGGCGCGCGTCGAGGCCCGCGAGCCCGACCTCGGCGAGCGCCGCACGGGCGCGCTCGAGGTCGCCGCCGGCGCCGAGCGCCACCTCCTCGTCGGCCCGCTCGCGCACGAGGTAGCGGCCCGGGTCCTGCAGCAGGAAGGCGGCGCTGCCCTCGCGCTCGACCCGCCCGGACGCGGGCTCGAGCAGCCCGGCCGCGAGCTTGGCCAGCGTCGTCTTGCCGGAGCCGTTCGGGCCGGTCAGGGCGACGATCTCGCCACGGCGCAGCGTGAGCGATGCCGCCGTGAGCGCCGGGCGCTCCCCGTAGGCGAACGAGGCCTCCTCGACGCGGCAGACGAGCTCGGCGCCGGCGCGGGGCTCCTCCACTTCCGGCGGCCCGTCGGCGCAGAAGGAGCCGAGGGTGACGACCCGATCGGCGCGCTCGAGCGCCGCCGCCGGCCGCTGCTCGGAGAGGAGCACCGCGGTCCCGCGCTCCCGCGCCAGCCGCGCGACCAGGTCGAGGAACGCCTCGGCGGCCTCCGGGTCGAGCTGCGATGTGGGCTCGTCGAGCAGGAGCAGGTCGGGCTCGAGCGCGAGCGCCGAGGCCAGGCAGACCCGCTGCAGCTCGCCGCCGGAGAGCTCGGCCACGCGCCGCTCGACGAGGTGCCCGGCCCCCACCGCGGCGAGCGCGGCGTGCGCGCGCGGGAGGATCCGCTCGGGCGGCGTGCCGAGGTTCTCGAGCCCGAATGCGACCTCGGCGGCGACGCGGGTCATCACGACCTGGTCCTCGGGGTCCTGGAAGACCGTCGCCACCGTCCCCGCCAGGTCGGCCGGGTGCGTGCGCCGCGTGTCGCGGCCCGAGACGACGACGCGGCCCGCGAAGCGGCCGCCGTGGAAGTGCGGCACGAGACCCGCGAAGGCGCGGACGAGGGTCGACTTCCCCGCCCCCGAGCGCCCGAGGAGGAGGACGAGCTCGCCCGGCTCCAGCTCCAGATCGACGGCGTCGAGCGCCGGCCGGGCGGCGCCCGGGTACGAGAAGGTCAGAGCCTCGGCGGACGCTAGAGCCACAGCACTCCCGCCGCGACGAGTGCGACCGAGCCCAGGATCGCGAGCCGGTCGAGCACACCCCACGGCGGCCGTGGCACGCTGGTGCGGCCGGCGCGGCCGAACCCGCGCGCCTCCATCGCCTCGGCAAGGCCGAGGCCGCGCTCGAGCGAGCCCGCGAGGAGCGGCGAGAGGAGCCGCGCGTGCCCGCGGACGCCGGCCGGCGCCAGGCCCCGGCCGCGCAGCGCCTCGACGAGCCCGCGGGCGTCGCGCTCGAGCGTCGGGATCAGCCGCGTGGCGAGCGCGACCGCGAGCACCGACCGGCGCGCGAACCCGGCGCTCTGCACGAGCCGATCGTGGTCGAGCAGCAGCGCGTACGCGGCGAACGCGAGCATCACCGAGCCGAGCCGCAACGCCTGCACCGCCGCCCCGCGCAGCTCCTCGACCGTGACGTCGAGCGTGCCGAGGACGGGGATCCTGGGGCCGCTCCAGAGCACGTGATAGCCGATCGACTCGACGAGCGGCGTCACGACGAGCAGCGAGAGACACGAGACGAGCACCCCGGCGAGGTAGAGGCCCCGCCGCTCCCTGGGCCCGCGCAGCGTGACGGCGAGCAGCACCGCCGCGATCACTGCGACCGCGATCGGGCTGTGCGCGAGCAGGGCCGCGGCGGCGAGCGCGGCGAGGAGCAGCGCGGCCGGCCCGGGGCTCACGGGAGGCCCTCGTAGCGGAAGCGGGCGAGCGCGGTGTCCGCGGCGAGCCGCGCCGCGTCCACGGCGCCGAGCGTGAAGACCACGCGGCCGCCGTCCTTGCGAGCGGTGAAGCCCGAGCCGGGGACGATCCGCAGGACGTTCGCGTCCTTCGCCGCGCTCGCGGCGACGCGACCGTGGACGACCAGCGCGAGCCGCCGTGCGACCGGGCCGGAGCCGATCACCACCGCCGGGCGCCCGCCGTGCAGGAACGGCTCGGGGAACGCGCCGACGACTACCGGCACCTCGTCGGCGCTCCCCCACGCACGGTAGTCCCACCACTCGACGTCGCCCGGGCGGAGCCGCACCTCGGCCGCGCCGCGGTCGGGTGCGATCCCGTTGACGAAGTAGAACCAGTCGCGGCGGGCGGAGAGCGAGCCCCCGGTCCCGTCGATCGCCTGCACGTAGCGGCCGCCGTAACGGGTCTTCAGCTTCACCGCGCGCGAGAGCGCCTGCATCGCCGTCTCGCCCGCCGGCACGGAGGTGACGAGCAGGACGTGCGTGCCGCGATCGCGGGTCACCCAGAGGGTCGCGGTGCCGTGCGTCGAGCGCCCGCCGCAGCCGGCGAGGGCGGCGGCGAGCAGGACGAGCAGGGCGGCCGCGGCTCTCACCGCAGCGCGTTCGACCGGATCATGCCGGGAGCCGTCGCGCGGACGAGGCCGCGGTGCGGGCCGATGCACGAGCCCGTGTACGAGGCCGGAAGCGTGCGCCCGTCCACGTGGAGCACAGCCCCCGGTGCAGGCGCAGCCTTGCCGGCGTCGTCGAAGGCGGCGACGCGGTAACAGCCGCCCTTCGACCCGAGCCAGAGCGTCTTCGGGCCCGAGCCGGACGAGAAGTCGGCGTAGTACCAGAGCACCTGGTCGCCGTCCGCGAGCACGACCTTGTCGGCGCCGACCGGCGGCGAGGCACGGTTCACCTTGAAGACCCAGCCCGTGCCGGCGACGCCGGGATAGCGCCCGACCTGGTCGACGTAGGGGCCGAACGACGTCTCGGTGACGTGCGTGTAGAACTCGCCGGCGCGGCTCGCCGCCTCGAGCGCGTCGAGGCCGTTCGTCGCCTCCGCACGCGGCTCGGTCGCGCCGAAGATCGTCTGGGTCTTGCCCTCCACGCGCACGTGCACGAGCGCACCGAGCGCCGCCGGCACGAGCACGAGCACCAGCACGCCGGCGAGGGCGAGGACGAGGGGTCGTCGAAGCACGAAGCCTCCTTCTCCACGAGGGGGTCCGATCCGGGAGGCGAGAGGCAGGTCTTCTGACTCGGGGCTCCCTCCCACACCGCCTTCCCGGCCCATCGGGCCAGTGGCACTTCGGCGCGGGAGCATCTCCCCTCACAGCGGCGGGACCGTCCCGGACTTGCACCGGGTTCCCTTTCCGCTCGCCCTTTGAGGCCGCAGCCTATCATCGTCCCGTGACAACCCGGCGCCTGCTCACGGCGTGGCTCCCCGTCGTCGCGTGGGCGGCGGTGATCTTCGCGCTCTCCTCGATCCCGAGCCTGTCCAGCGGCCTCGGGACGTGGGATCTGCTCCTGCGCAAGGGCGCGCACCTGACCGAGTACGCGATCCTCGCGGTGCTGCTGCGACGCGCGATCGGGCGCGCCGCGCCGGCGTTCGGACTCGGGGTGCTCTACGCGGCCTCCGACGAGCTCCACCAGCGCTTCGTCCACGGCCGCCATGCCTCGCCGGTCGACGTCGGGATCGACGCGCTCGGGCTCGGGCTCGGCCTGCTCGCCTATCGCTTGAAGGAGGCGCGCTGAGCCCGCGCGCCCTGGCGCTCGACCTCGACCCCGTGCTCGGCGACACGCGCCCGCTGTGGCACGAGTGGCTCGAGGATGCGGCGCGGCGACTCCGCCTCGACGAGCTCGAGCTCCCCGAGGACCGGGGCGCGGCCGCGGCGGTGCTCGATACCCGGGCCGGCAACTGGCGGGTCCTGCTCGAGCGCTTCGCCGAGGACCGCGCGCCCGTCCACTTCCGGCCGAACGCCGATGCGAGCGCCGCGCTGCGGCGGCTGCAGGCGGCGGGCGTGCGGCTCGGCGTCTTCACCGACGCGCCCGAGCCGCTCGCGCGGATCGCGCTCGAGCACCTCGGCGCGGCGCGCCGGCTCGACGGCTGGGAGGCGGGGCCCGGCGCGCTCGAGCGCCTCCGGGCCCAGCTCGGCCCGGACACTCGGGTCGTGCACACGCGGGCGGAGCTCCTGAGTAGCAGCTGAGCCGTGGAACGCAACGAGGTCCCCGAGCGTCAGGCGGAGGCGAGCTTGAAGATCTCTCCGGCGAGCGAGACCGCGTAGAGCTCGCCCGCGGCGTCCTCGCCGAAGGACGAGAGCTGCGGCACGACGGAGGGCAGCGGCGTCGCCGTCCCGCCCGAGAGGCTCCAGATCTTCCCCGAGCAGAAGTCGCCGAAGACGTAGCGGCCGCGCAGCTCGGGCACCGCGCTCCCGCGGTAGACGTAGCCGCCGGTGACCGAGCAGCCGTCGTCGCCGTGGTGGTAGACCCAGACCGGCCCGACGAGCTTGCCGGTCTGGTTCGGCGTCTGATCGGGCTGGTAGCGGACGAGGCCCTCGTAGACGCGCCAGCCGAAGTTCGTCAGCCCGAACCCCCGCGGGACGGTGTCGATCTCCTCCCACGTGTCCTGCCCGACGTCGCCGATCCAGAGCGCTCCGGTGACCCGGTCGAACGAGAAGCGCCACGGGTTGCGCAGCCCGTAGGCGGCGATCTGCCAGCGGCCGCCCCTGTAGCGCAGCAGCTTGCCGAGCCGGCTCTGCAGGTCCTGCGCCCTGTTCCCCGGGTCGCCGCCCGAGCCGCCGTCGCCCATGCCGACGTAGAGGGCGCCGTCGGGGCCGAACTGAAGCTGGCCGCCGTTGTGGTTCGAGAACGGCTGCTTCACCAAGAGCAGCTGCACGGCGGTCTTGGGAAGGGCACGCCGGCCGTCCGAGCGGAAGCGGACGACCCGCGTGTCGCCCTGCCGGTCGGTGTAGTCGACGTAGAGGAGGCGGTTCTTCGCGTAGCCCGGGTCGAAGGCGACCGAGAGCAGGCCGCGCTCGCCGCCGGACGCGATCGAGCCGCGCAGGTCGAGGAACGGCGTCGCGTCGCGCTTCCCGTTCCGGAGCCGCCAGATCGCGCCGCCCTGCTCGACGACGTACAGCACTCCCGGCTCGGCGCGCGGCGCGGTCACGTAGACGGGCGCCGCGAAGCCCGACGCATACGGCTGGAACGCGAGCGAGGAGAGGAGTGCCGCGACGGCCGAGAAGACGGTCATGCAACGGTGAGGTCGGTCGTCTTCGCCCACGGCTGGGGCAGCACGACGAAGCCCTCGACGTGCCCGTAGGCGACCGCGAGCAGCGGCAGGTCGGAGTACCGCTCGAAACAGAAGTAGCGGGGCCGCCACTCCGGGAAGAACTTGCGGTTGAAGCTGTACAGCCGCTCGACCTGGAAGAAGCGGTCGAGCTTGATCAGGGCGACGCGGAGCGCGCGCCGGTGCCGCGGGCTCTCGTCGTCGGCGCGCAGGATGCGCCCGAAGATCGCGAAATTGAGCGAGACCTCGGGCACGTCTCGCTGCTTCGCCCATTCGAGCGCCCGCACGATCAGGAACTCCATCAGCCCGTTCGGCACCTCGTCTCGGCGGCGCATCGTCGAGAGCGAGTAGCCGCCGCTCGCCGGCGCGGGCACGAGGTGGATGAAGCCTCCGATCCGCCCGGCCGCGTCCTCGGCGAGCGCGATCACGCTCCCGGGGCACGCGAAGAGCGTGTCCATCGCCATCGAGAAGCCGCGCTCGGGCGCCTTGCCGCGCCACTCCAGAGAGACCTCCTCGATCTCGACGCGCTGCGCCGCCGTGATCTCGCCGAGCTCGAGCACCTGCGCCCGGTAGCCGGACTTCTCGAGCCGGGTCACCGACTGGCGCACCTTGCGGATCGCACGGCCCTCGAGCGAGAACGCCTGCGGCCGGACGATCGCCTCGTCACCGATGTACCACGCCTTGAGCCCTGCCTCGCGGCAGACCGGCAGCAGCTCCTCGCTCGCGTTGATCACGCCGACGCGCCACGCGCGCGAGAGCGCGACACGCTTGAACTCGCGCAACAGCTCGGCGAACTCCGCGCGCTCTCCGATCGGGTCGCCGCTCACGATCGCGCTGCCGCTGACGACCGCGTAGGCGAGGAAGGAGCGCCCGCTGGGCGAGAAGAAGTAGCTCTTGTCGCGCCGGAGCGCGAAGTAGGAGAGGGAGTCGTGCCCCTCCAGGCGCACGAGCTCCTCGGCGGCGGCGCGCTCCCCGGGCGACTGGCGCACGCGCTGCGCGAAGGGGCGGAGCCAGAAGTAGAGCGCCCGCGTGGCGAGGAGCGCGGCGACGATGAGCAGCGCGTCCTCGATCCGCTCCGAGTAGCCGACGTGGTCGCTCCAGCGCAACCAGACGAGAACGCCGATCGCGGCGAGGCCGATCACCGCCTGCAAGAACGGCCAGCGCGTCTTCGGGTCGCCCCTGGCGACGAACTCCTCGCGCCAGTGCCAGAGCGCGCCGAGCAGGACCAGCGACCAGAGCGTCTCCTCCCAGTCGAGGCCCTTCAGCATGTGGAGCACGGCCGAGGCGACGACGAGCACGACCGCGAGCTTCCAGGCGCGCTGCTTGCGCCGCGCCAGCGACAGCGAGAGCCAGATCAGCAGGATGCCGAACGCGAGGGCGAGCACGCGGGCGGCATCGGGCACGCCGGGCGGGAGCACGCCGCGCACGAACCTGGAGCGGTCCGCCATCTCCGGCGTGAGCGCCGACACCACGCCGATCACGCCCGCGACGAAAGCGGCGAACGCCAGCACGGCTGGGGCTGTCACGCGCTGCCTGATCACCTGCATAGAGGGTACATCGGCGCGCCGGATACCGAGTTGAGGGCTAGCTTCGGAGCAGCACCCGGCGGAGCTCGTCCTCCTTGCCGGGCTGGAGGATCGCGAGCACCTGGTCTCCGGGCTTCAGCTCGGTCGAGCCGTCCGCGATCTCGGCCGCCCCCCCGCGCATCACCGAGATGAGGCGGGCGCCCTCGGGGAGCGCCAGCGACCCGATCCGCTTGCCCGCGCTCGGCGAGCCCTCGTCGATCTGCACCTCGACGATCTCGAGGTTCTCCTTACGCAGCTCGAGCAGGTGGATCAGCTCGTGCTCGGGCACCTCGTGCTCGACGAGCGCGACGACGCTCGAGCTGGCGCAGACCGTCAGCGTGATCCCGAGCAGGTCGAAGTGCGGCTGGTTGCGCGGGTCGTTCACGCGCGCGATCACCTTCTCGACGCCGTACCTCTCGCGCGCGAGCTGGCAGATCACCATGTTGTCCTCGTCATCGCCGGTGAGCGCGAGCACGAGATCCGGTGGACGGCCGATCCCGGCGCGCTCGAGCACGTAGAGCTCGGTCGCGTCGCCGAGCTGCACCTGGTGCTCGAACTCGGTCCCGATGCGCTCGAAGCGGTCGCGGCGCTGCTCGATCAGCGTCACCTCGTGGCCGAAGCGCAGCAGCGTGCGGGCGACGTTCGCGCCGATCTTGCCGCCGCCGGCGACGATCGCGTACATCAGGTCGTCGCCCCCGTTATCGCGCACGAGCGAACCGCCTCGGAGAGCACGTCGATCGCGGTCGAGGTCGGGCAGACCGTCCGCAGGCCGTGCTGGGCGTAGAACTCGGCTCGGGCGGGGTCGAGCACCCGGACGACGACGCAGCGGATGTCGAAGCGCTTCTGCGCCACCTGGCCGATCACGATGTTCGTGTTGTCGCCGTCGGTGCACACGACGACGGCGTCCGCGGTCTCGATCCCGGCCCCGCGGAGCACCTCGGTGTCCATCCCGTGGCCGACGACGAAGCCCCCACGCCAGCTCTCGCCGAGGCGGCCGAGCACCTCTTCCTTCTCGTCCACGACGGTCACGTCCCAGCCTTCGCCGGCGAGCCGCAGGGCGATCGTCGAGCCGACGCGGCCGCAGCCGATCACGATCGCGTTCATACGCGCAGCGTAGATGATTGGTGCCATGCCCGGGTGCGTCTGGGGATGGCTCAGGCCAAGCAGGACGGCCGGGTCGCCCGCAGGCCAGGCCGGTGGGCCTGGACAAGGGCGAACCGGACGATCCTGCGCCGCGTCTGAGCCACCAGCCAGACGCGGGCAGGTGTGGCATCAATCATCTGGCTGCTTACGCATCCTCCAGGACACCCTGGGGGAACGCGACGATCAGCACCTCGCACGGCGCCTTGCGCAGGACGTACTCGACCGTCGGCGAGAAGAAGCGCGACTGCCGCCGCCAGCGCGGTGCGGAGCCGAGCACGATCAGGTCGGTGCCGAGCTCCGCCGCGGCCTGAACGATGGCCTCGCCGATCGCGCGGGCGCGCACCGTGTGCCCGACGACCTCGACGGCGTGATCGGCGCCGAGCGCCTTCGCCTCCTCGAGCGACTCGCGCCCGCGCTCCTCGTCCCCGGCGAGCTCGGCGTCGAGCGGCAGCTCCATCGGCACGCGGATCACGTGGAGCGCGTCCACGGCCGCGCCCCGCTCCTGCGCGAGCTTGACCGCCGTCGCGACCATCTCCTCGCCGATCTCGCCGAGCTTCATCGGCACGAGGATGCGCGAGAACTGGGTCTCGGGCAGCACCTGCTCGTCGGCCGACGCGACGTGCTCCATCAGCCCCTCGCCGCGGCTGCGGCGCACGAGCAGGTAGACGACGACCCCGAACGCGAGCCAGAGGGGTCCCGCGTAGCGCGCCGCGGGGTGCGTGGCGATCGAGATGATCCAGACCGTGAACGTGAGCACGGCGCCGACCACGGCCGGCAGCGGCACCTCTGCGCCTCGCACCCGCACCGCGAACGGCACGCGGAACGGGCGTGCCAGCTCGGGCCGGCTGACGCGCAGCTTGATCACGGCCAGCTGGGCGGCCGTGAAGGCGAGCAGGACGCCGAAGCTGTAGAGGCTGGCCAGGAACGTGGCCGGGTGGTCGAGCCCCGAGGTGGCGACGATCAGCCCGATCGAGATGAGCGAGGCCCAGACCAGCGCATCCGGTGAGGTGAGCGTGCGCCGGTTGAGGAGCCCGAAGCGCCGCGGCAGCTGGCCGTGCTCACCGAGCGAGTAGGCGAGCCTGCCGATCCCGGAGACGGAGGTCGACGCCGCCATCAGCAGGATCAGGGCGCCCGTGACGCCGACGTAGACGTTGAGCATGTCGCCGAGCCAGACCGGCAACTCTGCGCGCAGCGCCGAGACGATCCCCATCAGCGGCGCCCCTCCCCACGTCGTGCCGAGCGCCGTCGAGCCGTTCTGGACCGGGAAGGCAGAGAGCCCGACGATCGCGATCAGGACGTAGATCACGACGACCCCGCCGAGCGCGCTGAAGAGGCTCCGCGGCAGGTCGCGGCCCGGCTCGCGGGTCTCCTCGGCGAGGTTGGCGACGGTCTCGAGGCCGGTGAACGCGAGCATCGCAAGCGGCACGGCGAACGCGAGCTGGTGCCAGGAGGGCGAGGCGCCGACCGAGACCCCGTGCGTGAGGAGATCCGGGGAGAAGAGGAGCGCGAAGCCGAGGATCACGAGCAGGAGCTGGGTGACGAGGTCGAGCAGCGCGACGGCGAGCCCGATCCGGTGGAGGCGTGAGCGGCGGACGAGGCGGAGGAGCGTGATCCCTGCGACCACGCCGACGGCGACGACGACGTCCCACGGCTCCCGCTCGAGCGCGTGGACGTGGAGCGCGAAGCCGAGGTAGTGCGGCAGATACAGCGCCGAGAGCGCGATCACGATCAGGTAGTCGAGGAACAGCACCCACCCGGTCGCAAAGCCGGCGAAGTCGTTGAACGCGATCCGGGTGAAGGTGGCCGCGCCCCCGGTCTCGGGGATCGCCGTCGTCCCCTCCGCGTACGAGAGCGCGACGAGCAGGAAGAGCAGGCCCGTCACGAGCAGGACGGCAGGGGTCAGCCCGAGCGCCTGCTCGGCGATGATCCCGAGCGCGAAGTAGATCGAGGAGGCGACCTCGCTGTAGGCGATCGAGGCGATCGCGGGCGCGTCGAGCACCCGCTGCAGGCGCGGCAGCTTGCGGGCCATCAGTGCCCCGTCCAGTGATGTTGCCCGGCTTTCGGGGCGCGAAAAGCAAGCCAGGCAAGGACGCAGGGAGCACCCATAGCCGAAGCTATGGGTGCGACCGAGGACGCGGCATGGCGCCGCTTAGCGCGTGCCGGAAGTTGGGAGGACATTGCTGGGCGGGGCACTTAACTGCGCCTCCGGAGGAGCCAGAGCCGGCCGGTGCCGAGCGCGATGAAGAGGGCGCCGAAGAGGTAGCCGACACCGCCGCCGGCGCGTGCCGTCTGGACCAGGAGCGCGAAGCCGAGCACGACGAAGACGGCCGAAAGGACCGCGATCCCGGTGCGG
>Ga0315281_10004789_pt1 | contig 19567 bp, 14 predicted proteins | sample YL17G07_0_MG_FD_204540 | JGI IMG/M metagenome (GOLD analysis project Ga0315281, IMG submission 204540) | Sediment microbial communities from Yellowstone Lake, YNP, Wyoming, USA - YL17G07_0 | ecosystem: Environmental > Aquatic > Freshwater > Lake > Sediment | place: USA: Wyoming | collected... | reverse complement strand
CGAACTGCCGGTCTTCATCTCTGAAATGGTGCTGCAAATGATATTTTCTCAAATATTTTCCGGCCTTTGTGCGGGGATAAAACCGGTGAGACATGAAGTGGACCCATTCGTAGACGAGATAACCGGCGAAGACGCCCGTTTCCAAGACCGCGGCCACCGTGACGCTCTGGGTCACAAGGGCGAACAGAAGATAGATGAGGATCGCGAAACCGAGACTCGCCACGGGCGGCGCGATGATCAGGTCGGCCGCCTTCGCGCTCGCGTGATGGGCCCGATGCAGACCCGAGGCGAGGGATTTCCAGGGTTCCTTCACGTCGGTCCAATGAAAGACCAGGCGATGTAGAAAATATTCGATCAGGGTCCACGAAAGGAGACCGCCGGCGAACAGGACCATGAATTTCAGCGGCGTGACCTCCGGATCTTGCAGCGCAAGTCCCGAAAGCAGGATCGCCAGGGGAATGAAGACGGCCATGGCCATCCAGGGATGGCTGAATCGACGGGTCACTATTTTCGTCAGTTCGTTCCATGCATTCATGAGACCCTCCTTCATAAGTAACCAACTGGTTACAAATATACGGAGACGGTCGTCATTTGTCAACACAAGAGTAACCATACGGTTACTTATAGACTAACCCATCAAAATCGTTTAAGAATATAGGGAATGAAAAGGAAGCCGCCAGACCCTTCCAAACGGGATCCCGAAAAAACGAAGTCGTCGATTTTGGAGCAAGCGACTCTTTGTTTCGCCCAGGACGGCTTCCACGGCACCGGATTAAACGACATCTGCAGAAAGGCCAAAGCGAACAAACGAATGATCTATCATTACTTCGGCAACAAGGACGCCCTCTACCGCGCCGTTCATCGAAGGGGTTGGGAACTGCTCGGGTCTTGGTTTATGCAGGAACTCGTCAGGAACGGAACTCCATCGCCCCCTCTCTCTCAGGAGAAACTCTTGCTCGAAGCCATCAAGATTTTTCATGACTTCATTTCGACGAACCAAATCTTCGTCCGCCTGCTAATGTGGGACGGCCTCGAAGGCGGCAAGGCCTCGCGGAGTCTCTGGACGGACATCCGCGGCCCCATTTACCGGCAGATCGAATCGATTGTTAAAGCAAGCCAGAGCGCCGGCGTCCTGCCCGCCGATCTTCATCCGAGCCACTTGATCATCAGTTTCATGGGAGCGGTCGCGTTTTATTATTCGCACGCGCACACGATGGTCGATATTTTTCAAAAAGACCCGCTGAGCGCCGAAGCGATCCAAGAGAGAAAAGAACAGGTTCTGGCGTTGTTTCGGAAGTTGATTCAGGCTGCGCCCGTGTAGGGGCGCGGTCCCCGCGCCCTATCAATCGGGAATCACACCGTATGCGGGGCGGGGAGACCCCGCCCCTACGGTCTACTGATGACAAACGGGCTTACAATAAAACCGCCCTCCCCGCCCGTCCGCCTCGCGCTTGGCTATGAACGTCCCGCAATTCGCGCACGGAACCATTTCTTCGGCGTCGGGATGGCGTGGGGTTTTCGGTTTGGCCCTGCCGCCGGAGAAAAAATGGACGTTCGGAGGCGAAAAAATGAGCCTGTATAAAGCGTAGACCGCTCCCACCAATATCAGAAAACGAATCATGATTAGTTCAATCCTTCCGTACGGGCCTTGACCGGCGACTTCGCAAGAACCCATGAGATGAATCCGGGCACGTGATTCTGAAGCCAGACCCCCAGCCAGCCGTGAAAAGTCAGAATCCGCTCCCGCCGGCGGCCTGCCACGGCCCGGATGATTTTACGGGCCGCTTTGTCCGCCGGCATTTGGAGCCACGCCGGAACCGGATCCTTCGCCTGCGGATGAACCTTGCCCCTATTATCCACGCGGCGAATGTCCGTCTTTATGAAACCGGGGCTGATGTGCGTAACGGAAATCCCTTCGCGTTTGATCTCCGCACGCAACGAATCCGCCAGTGCGCGCACCGCAAATTTGCTCATGGCATACGCCGACGTCGTCGGCGTCGCCACGTGTCCACTGACGCTGCCCACGATCACAAACCGCCCTTTTGACTTCTTCAAGTCACCGACCGTCGCCTTGAGGGTTCGCAAAACTCCATAAACGTTCGTCTCAAACTGCCGCCGGTAATCCTCGAGGCTCAAATCCTCGACCAAACCGTTCACGCCGAAACCTGCGTTGGCGATAACGATATCGATCCTCTCGAATTCCTTGCGTGCCTTTTCTGCCGCGCGCTCCAAATCGCCATCGACTGTAACGTCACAAGACAACGCGATGGCCCGCGATTCCTCCGTCGATATTTCCCGAACCAAGCGGTCAATCACATCCGCGCGTCGCGCGAGCAAGACCAAATGGGCTCCGCGTTTCGCATATTCACGAGCGAGCGCCTCACCAATGCCCGACGACGCGCCCGTGAGAAAGACCACCCTGCCTTGAAGATTCTTCATGGAAATAACCTCTCATTTTCCCTATAACAATCCCATGTCTGAATCCACCTCGGAACGAGGCCCCTGTGGGGTCGCCATCGTCTTCGCGCTCCGCGAAGAACTCAAGCCCTTCCTCAAGGAATGCCGGATCGAATCGCAGACGATCAAGAAGCCGGCGACGCTCACGCGGGCGCATTTCCGGGGCGTCCCGCTCTGGCTCTGCCAAACCGGCGTCGGCATGGCGAACGCCCATGAAGGGGTGGAGTTTCTCCTCCATCACGCCAAGCCGGCGTTGATCGTTTCCGCCGGATGCGCGGGAGCCACTCATCCGGAATTGTCTCCGGGAGATTTGCTCCTCGCCTCCGAGATTCTCAGTGAAACGCCGACGGATTCTTTCAAGCCGGATCCGAAATCGCGCGCGTCCTTGGAGACCTTGATCCGCGAAGAACAGCTTCCCCATCGGATCGGCCCCCTACTGACCGTCTGGAAGGTCGCCGGAAAGGCCATGAAGGAAGAGATCGGCCGTAAAGGGGCCTTGGCCCTGGACATGGAAACGGCCGCCGTCGCCGCGATCGCGGGAAAGTCACAGATTCCTTTTGTGTCGCTCCGCGCGATCTTCGATCCGATGGACGAAGAAATCCCCTGCTCCGAACCTTTCGACGAAGAACACCCGGTTGGATTTCTGATCAAGAACCCCAAGATGATTTTGAAGATTCCTCAATACGCGCGATGGAACCGTCTCTGTCAAAAGAGGCTGTTTCAAATTCTCTCCCGTCTTGTGGATTCTCAGACGTCTTCGTAAGAACCCCTAGTCGGGCGCACTATGGACTCAGTACCGATCGAGATCGCCGACATTGAAATAGCCGCAATCCGGATGATGAAAAACAATCGCGGACACGCTGGCCTCCGGCTCCATCATCATGCCTTCGGTCAGTTGCACGCCGATGTCTTCCGGATGAATCAATTTCCAGATGCCGGCCTGGTCGTCGAGGTTGGGACACGCGGGATAACCGAAGCTGTAACGATTGCCGCGGTATTTCGCCGTAAAACGGTCCTGCATCGTCATGTCGACGGGGTCGGAAAATCCCCAGTCCTCGCGAATCCGGCGGTGCAGCCATTCGGCGCAGCCTTCGGCCGTCTCAATCGCGAGCGACTGCAAGGCATGAGACTTGAGATACTCGCCTTTGTTCTTATACGCCTCGGATCGTTCGCGCACGCTCTGTCCCGCGCCCACCACGAAAAGCACGACATGATCGCGACGCCCGTCTCTTACAGGCAAAACAAAATCCGAGAGACAGAGTCCGTTTTCCTTGCGCTGTCGCGGGAAACGGAACGTATGTAGCGGTTGTTTGCCGCCGGGTGCGAAGAGATGGATCTTGTTGCCTTCCGATTCCGCTTCGAAGAACTGCCAGACGGCCTTCACCTTCATGAATGTTTCCGCCTCGGACTTGACGCCTTCCACGGCGGCGTTCAATTCGATCGCTTTCGCGTCGCGCTCGGCGAGTTTGTTCTCGAAGTGACCCTTGAAGCCCAAGTGTCTCACATAAAGCATTTGAGGATTGATGTAGCCCCAGACTTCCTTGAGCTGCGGCACGTCTCGGATCTTTCGCTCCAGATAAGGTGCCGGAGGTATGGGAACATCCTGCCGAACTTTGGAACTGCGAATCTCCGCTTCCGGCGGCAATTCCTTTGCGGCCGCCTGAACGGCCTCCGTCCCGATAGACGATTTCGCGCCTTCCAAAAGAATTTTGCGCGATTCCTCGTTCATGAGCTGATTGGCGAGCGCGAGACCCGTCATCGCATCGCGAGCGTACAGCACGAGATGATCGTAGCTGGGAGCTATTTTCCCCCGGGTAAACTTGTCCGACAGCGCCGCCCCGCCGACCAAAAGAGGCACGTGGATGCCCGCCTGTTTCAGATCGCCGGCGGTGATCACCATCTGCTGCGCCGACTTCACCAAGAGACCCGAGAGACCGATCATGTCGGGTTTGTGTTCTTGATAAGCCCGTATCAGCGCCTCCGGAGGGACCTTGATGCCGAGATTGATCACGTCGTAGCCGTTGTTCTTCAGAATGATCTCGACCAGGTTCTTTCCGATGTCGTGGACGTCGCCTTTCACCGTCGCGAGCAGGATCTTGCCCTTGGCCACGACATCCTCTTTTTCCATGAATTGTTCGAGATGCGACACGGCCGCCTTCATCGCCTCGGCGGATTGAAGGACCTCCGCAACGATGAGTTCGTTGTTATTGAAGAGACGTCCGACCTCCGCCATACCCGCCATCAGAGGACCGTTGATGACGTCCAGCGGCTTCGCGCCTTCCTTGAGCTTCAGATCGAGGTCGGGAATGAGTCCGTCTTTGGTGCCCTGGATGATGTATTGGGCGAGACGTTCGTCCAACGGCAGATCGTGAGCGGCTTTTTTCTCTTTTTTGATGTGCCTGCGATAAAATTCCGTGATCGCCGCGATATTGGCCTGGTTGATGGCCACTCTCTCATCAGGGGATTGGCTTCGCCAATCGACCCCCTCACCCACCGTGGACTCCACGGTTGCCGGGTCCCTCTCCCGGACGCGGGAGAGGGGACTTGTACTCACGGAGGCAGCGGCGGGTGAGGGTAAGTTGAATAAGAGATTCTCCGCCAGCCTTCTCTCCTCGTCCGGAATGCTCGCAAACCTTTCCAGCTTCTCCGCGTTCACGATCGCCAAATCCAGTCCCGCCTTCGTGCAGTGATAGAGAAAGACGGAGTTAACCACCTCGCGCGCCGAGGGAGGAAGGCCGAAGGAGATATTCGAAATCCCCAAAATCGTTTTAACGAATGGGATTTTTTCTTTGATGAGCCGGATGCCTTCGATCGTCTCGACCGCGCCGCCGATGTAATTCACGTCACCGGTGGCCGTCGGGAATACGAGGGGATCAAAAACGATGTCTTCCGCCTTCATCCCAAATTTTTCCGTCAGGATCTTGAGCGAACGCTGGGCAACGGCCAGTTTTCGCTCGCGCGTGAAGGCCTGCGCTTGAACGGGGTCTTCATCGATGCAACCGACGACGGCGGCCGCCCCGTATTTTTGAATCAACGGACATATTTTTTCGAACTTCTCCTCGCCATCCTCGAGATTGATCGAGTTGATAATCGCCTTACCCTGGCTATACGTCAGCGATTTCTCTACGGACCTTGGGTCCGTCGTGTCGACCATAATCGGGGCTTTGATCTTGCGGATGAGTTTGTCGTAAAAGGGATCGATGTCGGGCAACTCGTCGCGATCGGTCGATTGCAGGCACACGTCGACGATATGGGCTCCGTTGCGGACTTGGCGCCGTGCAATATCGGTCGCTTCCTCCCACTTTTCCTGGTTCACCAAGTCCTTGAAGAGCCGCGACCCGATGACGTTCGTCCGCTCGCCGACGATCAACGGCCGATTGTCGTCGGACGCCTCAACGACTTCGATCCCACTGTAAAAGGACCTCACCCTAACCCTCTCCTTCGTAAGGAGAGGGGACAAACGAGGCCTCTTACCCACGACCATCTGCGCGATCGCGGCGATGTGCTTTTCCGTCGTCCCGCAACACCCGCCGACTATATTCAACCAGCCGTTGTCCGCGAACCGCGCGAGCTGGCGCGCAAGCGATTCCGGCGTTTCCAGATAGCGACCCTCTTCGTTCGGCAGGCCCGCATTGGGATAGCAAGACACGGCGCAGTCGGCCATTTCGTGAATCGTGCGGATGTGATCCGTCATGAATTCGGGCCCCGTGGCGCAGTTGAGGCCGATCGCCAGAAGGGGAAGATGGGCAAGCGACACCACCAAAGCATCGGCGGCCTGGCCGGCGAGCATCGTGCCCATGGGCTCGATCGTTCCCGAAATAATCATCGGTCGCGTGACACCGAGTTCGTCAAACGCCTTCCGCGCCCCGATGACCGCCGCCTTGATGTTCCGCGTGTCTTGAGACGTTTCGATCAAGAGGATGTCGGCGCCGCCTTCGATCAAACCGGAGGCCTGGACGCGAAAGTGCTCGATCAACTGATCGAACGTCACGCCGCCGGTGACCGTGATCGACTTGGTGGTCGGGCCCATCGAGCCCGCGACAAATCGCGGTTTTTTGGGTGTGGAGAACTCCTTGGCCGCTTGGACGGCCAGTTCCGCCGCCTTTTTGTTGATTTCATGAGCCTTGTCTTGGAGCGCGTATTCCGCAAGAACCAGCGGCGTCGCGCCGAAAGTATTCGTCTCGACGATGTCCGATCCCGCCTCGAAATATTTGCGGTGAATGTCGAGGATGAGGTCGGGCCGCGTCAGGACGAGGTTTTCATTGCATCCCTCCAGTTCAGGCCCTCCAAAGTCGGCCGGCGTCAGGTCCCGCTGCTGCAGCATCGTCCCCATCGCGCCGTCGAGCACGAGGATGCGCTCCGCCATGAGAGACTGGATCTCCTTGGTTTTGTCTGCGGGCAACGTCATGGGATCTTTGTAGATGTGATGAAATCGGGTGTCCAGTGGGTTTCGCGTTGTTCCCAAGCGGTGTCGCGATCCGTCACCCGAAACTATCGCTTGATTTCGGCGTGCGCAGAACCCATTTTACCGGCAAATGAAAAGGGCACACGGCGCGGGGAAAATGCGCGTCCATCTCGTCAACGATCGGCCGGCATATTCCCTCTTGGGTGACGCCCTCTCGTTCTCCCAAGCCGAGGAAGCGGATTCCATTCGCCGTAGCGCCGCATGGTTCATCCGCATGCGCTGGCTTGCGATCGTCTTGATCTCCGCGGCTGTCCTGACCGGTTGCTGGCTCAGCGATATCCTGCCCCCGCAGAGTTTTCATCGCTTGGCCCCTTGTTTGGCCGGACTCGCCATCGTCAACATTATTTTTCTCCTGCGGGTCAGCCGAACGTCGCGCCCCTATCGGTTGATCGTCGTGCAGGCGGTTGTTGATTTGACGATGATTACCCTTCTGCTCCACTTTTCAGGCGGCATCGAGAATCCGTTCTTCCTCTTTTATCTCTTGCACATCATTATCGCCGGGATCGTTCTTTCCCGAAAAGACGCCATGGCGATCACCTTCCTGGCCGGCGCCCTCTTTCTCGGCTTGGTTTCGCTGGAAGCGTTCCGGGTTCTGACGCACTTTGGAATCGGTTTGTTCTCTCATGGAGGGCGCGCCGCCGGTGTCGCCTATGATCCGTTTTTCGTCACGGCGTGGGCCATTTCCTTTTTGCTGGTTCTCGGGATGACTTGTTATTTTACCATCCTTCTCCGCGATCAAATCCGCCAGCATGCGGCCAATGCCCTGCAGGGCGGAAAGCTGGCCGCCGTGGGCGAGCTGGCGGGACGGATCGCCCATGAGATCAATAATCCGATCGGCATCATCCGAACGACGGCGCAGCTTCTCCTCGAAGACAAGAGTCTTTCGCCGCGGGTCGCGTCCGTCTTCGAAAAAATCGACAGGCACAGCCGGCGCGTCGCCGAACTCACGCAAGGCCTCCTCACGTACAGCCGCCCTTCTCTCGGCGAAAAACATCCCTTGGACCTGAATGCAACGATCGAAGAGACCCTGTACCTTGCGGAGAGCCGATTCTCGGGGTCGGAGATACGGTTGGAGAAAGACTTAGCTCCCTCCCTTCCGCAGATTCCGGCGAGCCGGAACGAAATCCAGCAAATCCTCCTCAATCTCATCAATAACGCGGTTGATGCCATGCCCCAAGGCGGGGTATTGAAAATCGAGACGGGGAGCGAGGAGGGCGGCGATCACGTGGTTCTTTCCATCACCGATACGGGCCTAGGGATTTCCCGCCACGTGCTGAACCGGATCTTTGATCCCTTCTTTACGACGAAGGAAGAGGGAAAGGGAACCGGCCTCGGCCTTTCGATCACTCACGGCTTGGTCCGAAGCCACGGCGGGACCATTGAGGTTTGCAGCGAGGAAGCGAAGGGAACGACTTTTCTTATTCGGTTCCCGGTTCCTCCGGTTGAAGAGAGGCAAGATGGGCGCATCTAGAATTCTGGTCGTCGACGACGAGGCGGACATGCTCGAGATCTGCCGGGAAGTCCTGCAATCGCCGGATCTCGAAATCCTCACCGAAACCGACAGCAAACGAGCCGCCGAAAAACTTTCCTGCGAGAGTTACGACCTCTTGTTGGCGGATCTGAAGATGCCGGGGATGGATGGACTCGGCCTGCTCGAGTACGCCCGAAAGGTCAGCCCGGAAACCGTGATCCTGATGGTGACCGCATTCCCCACGGTTGAAACGGCGGTGGAGGCAGTCAAAAAGGGGGCGTTCGATTACATCATCAAGCCGTTTACGCCCGACCAGTTGCGCATCGCCGTCCGTCGCGCCATCGCGCAAAAGGGCCTCAAGGAGGGAAATCGCCTTGCGAACCCCGCGATCGATCCGACGGCCCGTTTCGACAATATCCTCGGGCGTGATCCCAAAATGCAGGGGATTTACCGGTTGATTCAGCAGATCGCGGCCACGAATTCGGACGTCTTGATCGTGGGCGAAAGTGGAACCGGCAAGGAACTCATCGCCCGAAGCCTTCATATCCGAGGGAGCAGGCGCGACGCCCGTTTTGTTCCCATTGATTGCGGGGCGATTCCGGAGAATCTTTTGGAAAACGAGCTCTTCGGCCACGAACGCGGATCGTTCACCGGCGCGCAGGCCTCCAGCATGGGATTGCTCGAATTCGCCCAGCAGGGCGTCCTTTTCTTGGACGAAATATGCGAGCTCCATCCCACCCTTCAGTCTAAGCTCCTCCGCGTTCTTCAAGAAAGGCAGTGCCGAAGAATCGGAGGCCGGGAAACGATCGATCTCGACGTTCAGGTGATCGCCGCGACAAATCGGGATATCGACCTGGAGGTCAAGGAAAAGAGGTTTAGGGAAGATCTCTTTTACCGGATCAACGTGGTGAGGATTGTCGTTCCTCCGCTTCGGGAGCGGTCGGGAGACATCCCTCTTATCGCCGATCATTTCCTTGAACGGTACGCCAAGCAATGGAGGAAGGAAATTCGCGGGATCGAAAAGGAGGCGATGGGAGTGCTTTGCCAGTACCCTTGGCCAGGCAATGTAAGGGAACTTCAGAATGTCATCAAAAGGTCGGCTGTCGTCTGCCGCGGCCATCAGATCACCACGGATGATCTTCCTTCGGAGCTTTTTGAATCGGGGCCGGTCGAAACGACAAACGGCTCCCGCAAGGGATTCTTTGCGACGCGAACGGAAAAGGTGAATCAGGTAGAGATGGAATATCTCCGGGAGCTTATTGCCCGCTTTCATGGCGACACCGCGAAGGCGGCGGAGGAGGCCCAGCTGCCTCGCGGGACTTTGTACCGGTTGATGAAGAAACATCACATCAAGCCGGACGTCTTCAAAGTCTGAACAACGGCGTCTTCATAATAGCGGCCGCTCCGTTCTCTTTTTTGTGAATACCGACAAGGATCAATTAAAATCATGAAATCGAAGGAATTTTTCAGGAGTGCGCCCCTCTCACCAACAAATATTTATTCTCATCGATGCGAATCTTCCCGCATAAGAGGGGTTGCTTCAAGAAGAAGACGACCACCCAAGAGGTCAATTTCTCAGACTTTTTTGGCATTCTACCTTTTTACTCCGACTTGGCATGCCGCCTGCTTAAGACTTGCCTAGAAGTGGAAGTGAAGTTACACAAACTCTCTCTATGAATCGACCCCTAGTCGAAACCTTCCAAAGAAAAAAAGGAGACACCTTATGAAAAAGATCGCCGTCATTGTGCTCGGTGGGATCTTGGGTTTGACGTTTCAAATCGGAACGGCCCACGCCGTCCCGATTTTTGCAAGAAAGTACGGCACGAGCTGCCAGACCTGCCACGTCGCCTATCCGAAGCTGACGCCGTTCGGACAGGCCTTCAAGAACAACGGTCTGCGGTGGCCCGGCGAGGACCGAAATCCCGATTATGAAAAGAAGGACGTGCCGGTCGAGTTAGGGGCGAAGGCCTACGAAAAGGTTTGGCCTAAGGCCGTCTGGCCCGGTGAAATCCCGGGGTTTCCGCCGATCTCGTTTTTCTTGGCGAATCAGTTTGAGAGCGATCTGCGGGACGCAACGGCGAACAGCAAGAACCAATTTCAGGGGTTTGGATCCGACCTTGAATTCATTACCGCGGGGACCCTCGGCCGGCACTTCGCATTCTGGGGGGACGGCGCGTTTGAACTCGCCGTCGATAAAGACACCGGCGATGTTTCGACTGACGTGGGCCTCGGACGGGCGTACCTGATTGTTTCCCCTTTTAAAAAACCGGTCTTTCTCGCGAAGATCGGGAGGTTTGAGCCGCATGTGGCCGCCGTCTCGGTCCACCGAGGCCTCTTGGGAGATTATTATCTCCTGACGGACCAGACGATCCAGGACAACGGGTCTACCCTCGAAGAGACACAGCAAGGTATAGAGCTTAGCGGTTATCCAGGTGGTCGACTGGGTTACACCGTGGGCGTCGTCGAGGGGTCGGGAAATCCGCTCAATAACGCGAAAGATTTTTATGCGCGCTTGGAATACAAGATCGGGGGGCTCCGATCGGACGGGGAGAGCGACAAGGATTTCTCCTCGACGTCTCCCTGGAGGGATGACTCGATCACCATCGGAACCTTTGGATATCTCGGATTTGCCAAGCTCTCAAACGCGGCGGCGGTGCATTCTGCCACGGACGACTCTATTGACTCTATTGCCAACGGTGGCCCAGCCCTTCCCATACCGGCACTGGTGTCTCAAAACGATCACTTCTGGATCGCGGGGGCCGATCTAGACATTAATTACGCAAACTTTCTGGCCAATATTGTCTACGCCCGCCAGCAAAACAATCAACCTCTGGTCGGTAGCTCGGCCTCCGCGTCGACAAATCACCTTCTTGGCGAGGTAAACTGGGTCGCCTATCCCTGGCTGATTCCGGGCGTGAAATACGAGCTCTTCGATTCCACGGGCACGAGGAGTCAGCGGATCACATTGGGCTCCAACTTCTTGATCCGGGCCAACATCAAGGCTTTTCTGCTGGGAATTTTGGAGAAGGTCGACGCAGCGGGATTTGGCGACCATCCCGCCATACAGGTTGGGCTCGTAGCCGGCTTCTAGCCGTGTCACGGACACGCGTTGCCGGAGATAAAATGTTAATTACTGTGATACAATACCGCTACACGAAGAGAAAATGGAGCGTCTCATGAAGAATAAAATAACTGAGGGAGTTTTGCTCTGCATCTTGGCTCTTTTTGTCGGGAGGACCGCTTCCGCGGGGACCGTCACCGGAACGATCTCGGGGTTAACTGCGAAGGACAAGGGAAAGGTCCTGGTCTACGTCGACAAGGCCTCCGGCACTTTCAATCCGCCGGCGAAGCGCCCCGTGATGGATCAAAAGGGGATGACGTTCATCCCGTTCCTACTCCCCGTCGTGCAGGGGGCGACGGTTGATTTTCTCAACAGCGATGACACCAGGCATAACGTCTTTTCGCCGGACGGGGAGAAGTACAACCTAGGAACCTGGCCCAAGGGCGAGAGCAAACCCTATACCTTCAAAAACCTCGGGGTGTATTCGCAGCTCTGCAACGTTCATCCCGAGATGCAGGCTTATATCATCGTCCTTCAGAACCCGTATTTTGCGACGGCGGAGGCCGACGGAAAGTTTACGATCAACGGCGTTCCCGACGGGAGCTATACCCTCAAGACCTGGCACCCAGCGAAGAAGTTCGCGGACGTTCCCGTCACCGTGAAGGGTGGAACGTCGGGCCCCGTAACGATCCAGTGACGAGGGAGGGAATCGCGTGAAAAAGGACGCCCCGCTGAAGATCGAGATCCCCGATGCCGACTATTATCGGAAGCTCATCCCCTGCATGACCGGGTGCCCGGTGGGAACGAATGCCGGCGGCTATGTCCAAGCCATCCATCAAGGCGATTTTCGGCGCGCGTATGAGATCGCCAGGGCCCCGAATCCGATCGCTTCTATCTGCGGGCGCATCTGCGCCCATCCCTGCGAGGCCAAGTGCCGCCGGGGCTCGATCGACGAGCCGATCTCCATCCGGGCCTTGAAGCGTGTCGTTACGGAGCGCTATGGGCCGGAGTCTCCGAACTTGAAGCTCAAGCAAGAAGTGCGGAAGATCTCTTTTTCAGAGGGAGTCGTTCCGCTGCCGACGGCGCCCAAAAACCGCAGAAAGGTGGCGATCGTCGGGGCCGGCCCCGCGGGACTGGCCTGCGCGCATGACCTCGCCGTCATGGGATACGAGGTCACCCTCTTCGACGCCGCGCCGGTGGCCGGGGGCATGCTCGTCCTGGGCGTGCCCGAGTACCGCCTTCCGCGCGATCTCATACGTGCCGAGATCCAGGCGATTCTCGACCTCGGGGTGGAGCTCAAATTGGGACAAAAGCTGGGCAAGGACTTCACCCTGCCGGATCTGCAGAAAGAAGGGTTTGAAGCTTTTTTCCTCGCGATCGGAACGGGGCGCAGCCGCAGTCTCCCGATTCCCGGCGTGGAACTCGACGGCGTCATCAACGGAATTGATTTTCTCCTCAACGTGAACCTGGGCTACCGCGTCGAACTGGGTCACCGGGTCGTCGTGGTGGGAGGGGGAAACGTCGCATTCGACGTGGCACGAACGGCCCTCCGGCAAGAAGAGAGGCTCGATGCGGGTCCCGTTCTGATCGATGCCGCCCGCGTGGCCATCCGAATGGGGGCTCGGGAGGTCCATGTCGTGACGCTGGAGTCCCGCAAAGAACTTCCGGCGGATCTGGAAGAACTCTTTGAGGCCGAGACCGAGGGGATCCAAATTCATTGCCACAAAGGGCCCAATCGCCTCCTCGGCAAGGACGGGCACGTGACGGCCCTCGAGACCCTGAACGTCCTCTCCGTCTTCGACGAAAAGGGCCGTTTCAATCCCAAGGTGGCGCCTCAGACGGAGTCGTATTTTCCCGCCGATACGGTCATTCTGGCGATCGGGCAGAGAACCGATGCGGAGACCCTCCAGGGGATCTCCGGCCTCGAGTTGAATCCCAACGGGACCGTCAAGGTGAACCCGGATTCGCTGGCCACGTCCGTGCCGGGGATCTTTGCGGGCGGGGACGTCGTCTTCGGACCCCGCATCGCGATCGAGGCCGTGGCGAACGGGAAGAAGGCGGCGATTTCCATTCATGAGTCCTTGGGAGGCTCGCGATTCCAACGCGGGAAGGCCTCGTTCCGCGCGCTCGATTTTCACCGGCGTCATGACCCGTTCGAAAAAAAAGGACGGGTCCCCGTCCCGATGGAGCCGACCGAACGCAGGACCGGTTTCAAGGAGATTGAGGTCGGTTACAACGTGGAACAGGCGCGCGAGGAGGCGGATCGTTGCCTCTATTGCCACGTCAACACCGTCTTCGACAGCGAGAAGTGCATCCTCTGCGCCGCGTGCGTCGATGTCTGCCCCGAGTTTTGCCTCAGCATCGTGGATCTCGCTCGGATCGACCGGGACCCGAAGGTCCAGGCGATGATCGAGGGCCGCTACGGGATAGTGAGCGAGTATCAGATGGATCCGATTTATTCGGGCCAGCTGAACGGAGCGAACGGTGCTGCAAATGGCCTGCCAGATGGGGGGTTCAGGGGGAGAGCGGTATCTCCCCCTGAGTCGTCAAGACAGGCGATCATTAAAGATGAGGATCAATGCACCCGCTGCAGCCTCTGCGCGGACCGTTGTCCGACGGGGGCGATCACCATGGAACTCTTTTCTTGGGAAGGGATGCCGGAAACCCAGGTTTCTCCGTGCAATAAAATTGAATTCACGGGGGGCGCGGTGAATCCCTTCGGAAAGGTTTGATGAAGCCGGAACACGATGCAGGAGTCTCTCGACGGAATTTTCTAAAATGGATCGGGGCCGGAGGTCTCATCTCCACCTTGGGAGGGCTGTTTGTCGGCAGTCTTCGCTTTCTTGTCCCCAATGTCCTCTACGAGCCGCCGACCCTTTTTAAAGTGGGAAAACCCACCGATTTTCCTCTGGGTCAAACGACCTTCTTGGAAAAAAAGAGGCTCTTCATCATCAATGCGGAGGATGGATTCTACGCCATCTCCTCCATCTGCACCCATCTCGGGTGCAACATCCGGAAGGCCGCAGACCGTTTCGAATGCCCCTGCCACGGTTCAAAATTCAGCGCCGTGGGGGATGTGGTCTCGGGACCGGCGCCCCGTCCGCTCCAGTGGTACCGGATGAAGCTGTCCCGCACCGGCGATCTCATGGTCGATAAGGGAGACCTGGTGGATCACCGTTTCCGTCTCAAGGTGGTCGCATGAAAAAGGCGTCCGACTTTTTGAAGGGATGTTGGTACAGCGTGTTCCGCACCGGCTGGCCGCAGAGCGCCAAAGAGCAATCTCTCGTCATGACGAGTTCGCTCTTCCTCCACCTTCATCCGGTCAAGGTCAAGAAACGGACCCTCGCCTTCCGGCTGACCTTAGGGTTGGGGATGATCTCCTTCTTCTTGTTCGTTTGCCTCGTCGTCACCGGAATCCTCCTGATGCTCTACTACACCCCCTATCCGGCGGCCGCCTACCGCAGCATGAAGGATCTGGAATTCGCCGTTTCGTTCGGATGGATCCTTCGCAACATGCATCGTTGGGCCGCCCACGGCATGGTGCTTATAGTCATCCTGCACCTGTGCCGTGTTTTTTATACCGGCTCCTATAAGAAGCCGCGGGAGTTTAACTGGGCGGTGGGGGTCTTCCTCCTGATCTTGACCTTGGGGCTTTCCTTTACCGGCTACCTCCTCCCTTGGGACCAGCTCGCCTACTGGGCCATTACGGTCGGATCGACCATTGCGAGCTACGTTCCCGTCGTGGGGGACAAGATCCGCTATCTCCTCGTGGGAGGGAACGTGATCGGCGAGGGCACTCTTCTCCGATTCTATGTGCTCCATTGCTTCATCCTTCCCTTTCTCATGGTTCTTCTGATTTCCGTCCACTTCTGGAGGATTCGGAAGGACGGGGGGTTGGCGTCTCCCGAGGAATCGCCCCTTCCGGAGAACGTCCTCGAAGGGGATAGCGGGCAGTTCCCGCCGAGCCCCAAGACTTACGGGCTCATGGCCCTCTCCGAGGGAGGGCGGCATCGGAAGGCACAGTGGGGTGATCCTGAGAACGAGGTCTTTTCGTGGCCTCATTTGCTTTACCGGGAACTCCTCCTTTTCATGATCGTTTCGGCCGGGTTGATGTTGATCTCGATTCTTTTCCAGGCCCCCCTGGAAGAGATGGCGAATCCGACGCGGACCCCTAATCCGGCAAAGGCCCCCTGGTATTTCTTGGGTTTGCAGGAACTGGTGCACTATTCCGCTCTCCTCGGCGGCGTGCTGATCCCCGCGGCCCTCGTTCTCTTTCTGGTGGCGCTTCCCTATCTGGACCGCAACCCTCAGGGGGCCGGAGTTTGGTTTCATCCCGCCCGCCGGCAAGGCCTCGTCCTCTTCACCGTCTGTCTCGCCCTCCTCACCGTGTTGACTTTGATCGGAACATTTTTCCGCGGTCCCAATTGGGCGCTGGTGTGGCCTTGGTAGAGAAAATGAATCTTAACATTCACCGCTGGTTTGCCGTTCTCGGCGTCATCCTCTTCGGACTCTTTCTGGCAATTCTTGTCAAAGAAATGCGCAGGGATTGGGTGGGGCCGCAGAAGAGATACGTCGAAATTTTGAGGCGTCAGTCTCTCGCGCAGGGGAATCATGAACGGATTGCCATGCCGGGCATTCAGCAACTGACTTTGGAAGACCTAAACCGGATCGACCGTTGCACGACCTGTCACTTGGGGGTTGATGATTCTACATTCCGGGACGCATCGCAGCCCCTCACGACACATCCACGATCCTATCTGAAATGGCATCCCGTGGAGGAATTCGGCTGCACCGCCTGCCACGGCGGACAGGGGATGGCGACCTCGTTTCGAGAGGCCGCGCACAAGGAAATCTCACACTGGGACGATCCGATTCTCCCCCTAGCCTATACGGAGGCCAATTGCGGGACCTGCCATACCTCCCGCGATGTCCCGGCCGCTCCCCTCCTCTCCGAGGGACGACGCCTCATCGCCCGCGGCAACTGCACCGGCTGTCACGAGATTCCGGGGTATCACGAAGGCGAAGTTTGGGGGACCCCTTACGGATCGGAGTTGAACGATACGGGATTCAAGGTCAACCGCAACTGGCTCCTCTTGTGGCTCAAGGATCCTCATGCGTATCTCAACCAGCCGCGCATGCCGCAGTTCAATCTGAGCGACGAGGAAACGCGGGCCGTGGCGACCTTTCTCTTGAGTCAGAAAAAAAGGAACATCGAAACCTTGCCGGCCGACTTCGAGAAGCGCGGTGACGCCGACCGGGGGCACACCCTTGTGGGCCAGTCGCGCTGTATCAGCTGTCACTCATTCAGCGGAAAGGGAGGAAATCTCGCGCCCGATCTCGGGAAGGTCCTGAGCAAGGTGAATCCCGACTGGCTCTACAGCTTCCTTAAGAATCCCCATTACTATTCCTCGCACACCCAGATGCTCCAATATAATTTCACCGAGCAGGACGTCTTGGACATCGTGGCCTATATGAAATCGGAATTGTCCGATCCCGATTTCCCCAAGGCGCCGGACGCGTTGCTCCAGGAACCGACTCCCGAGGAAGAGGCCAAACTGCTGCCGGAGGGAAAGAAAATCTTTTTGGAAAGAGGCTGTCTCGGCTGTCACGCGATCGAGGGACTGTCCGATCCGGGCCGGATCGGGCCTTCACTCGCCTTTGTGGGCAGCCGAACGACGGATACTCTCGAGTTCGGCAAGGTGCAGGGGGTGCAACGCGACCTTTCCAACTGGCTCTTCGGCAAGCTCAAGAACCCACGCATGTATGAGGCCAAGGCCAAGATGCCGGATTATCACTTCACCGATGAGGAGGCGGCGCGGGTGACGGTGGCCCTGATGAGCCTCAAGGAGGTTCATTACGCCCCAGAGCAGATGGTCCCCGTGGAAGGTTCCCCTCGGGGGGTATTCAACCCGGTCGGCGGTCCCTTCAACCCGCAGGGGGATTTCGGACAACTCTTCACCAAGTTCCGGTGTTTTTCCTGTCATCAAGTTTATGGGCGCGGAGGAACGCTATCCACCGTCTCGCTCGATCGTGAAGGCGTTCAGGTCAAGCGGGAATGGCTGATCAGCTACCTCCAGAATCCCTATGCCATACGCCCTCAAGTGATCGAGAGAATGCCCCTGTTCAAGATGACCGCGGAAGAAGCGACACTCCTGGCGAACTACATCGAGAGCGTCTTCGTCGACGATAAGGTTCCGATGGTGGATGAGCAAACCTTTACGGACGGGGAACGCGCGCAAGGGCAGTATCTTTTTGATAAGTACGGGTGTCAGGGCTGTCATATCCATGGACAAAAAGAGGGAGGCTACGTCGGCCCTGATCTGACGATGGCGGGAGATCGCCTGCGGGCCGGTTGGTTGATGGAGTGGCTGAGGCATCCCCTCCGCTACCGTCCTGAGACCATCCATCCCGATTACAGACTTGACGAACAAGAGACACGGGCCTTGACCGCCTATGTTCTCTCCTTGAAGGAAGGAAAGAAGCCATGAGAGCGGGAACGCGCCTCCAAATAGTTACGCTTCTGGCGGTGTGGGTGCTCCCGTTGTCGCTTGGGGGCTGTCATGGGACCTCTGTGGAGCAAGACGTCGCCTCGAAGGCCTTACGGGAAAGTCTCTACGGGCTGTCACCGGTTGAGTACCAAGGAAAAAAACTCTACGAGCACTACTGCGTCATTTGCCACGGTGCCCAAGGACGCGGGGACGGATTCAACGCCTACACCCTCAAACCGCCCCCGGCGGATCTTGCGGCGATCGTGGCCCAAGGGGATGACGCCGGCATGCTGAAGGTGATCGACGGCGGCTCCGTCGCGATCGGAAAGTCGCCGCTCTGCCCCCCGAGAAAGGGGGCCGTGACACCCGAAGATCAGAAGTCCCTTGTCTCCTATATCCACCGCCTGGCCGTAAAACCCTAATTTTTTGAAGGCAACCGCTTTTATTTCGAGGCGGCGTCCTCTTGGGCGGACTCGTATTCCGCCGAATCGACGACTCCGTCGCCGTCGATATCCATCTTGCGCCATTGCTTCAACGATTCTTCGTAGATGAGCCTTTGCTTGAGATACATCGCCTCTTCCGGATCGATGACGCCGTTGTGATTGGCGTCGTATTGCTTCTCCATCGCCGAAATGGCGCGCACACGATAACCGTGTTTCATCATCTTGAGCTTCAGCTTGGCGACCTTGAGCGCGACCGGACCGGCGGCGTGACAGCCCGCAAGGAGTCCCAATACGATGAGAGCCCAACCTTTACGTGACAAGAGAAACCCCCGAGATCGATGATCAGACAATGACCACGACCAGGTTGATCACATTTGCCGTCGATCTTCTATAGGGAAGATGCCTCCATCGAGGGTTCGAGTTCGAAAGACGGTACGAACCTTCGATGGCGCGCCTCGGCCCACCATAACGACAAGGCGAATACGAGCGACAGAACGGCGGCGCCGAACCAGAAGGCCTTGACCTGCGAGAAGTCGTAGGAAACCGCCGTGCCGGTTGCAAGCCGGCCGGCCTCCAGCATGCGTCCGCTCAAAAAATCCTGGACGGCCGCTCCCAAATAGCTGAACCCCCCGATGACTCCCAACGCAGCGCCGCTCGCGCGCCGAGAGCAAAGATCCATCGCGGCAAGCCCACCGAGAAACACGAGCTGGCCACCCACCGCGAAACCGGCGCAGGCCATGGCCGCGTAGACGACCCAGGGATGTCCGGCCGGCGAATAGAAAAGGAGAGCCAAGGAGAAGATCAACAAAAACCCGTAACCGCAGGCGGCCGGTGCGCGGCGCGCCTGAAAAAATCGGTCGGAAATCGGCCCGGCGAGGATCGTTCCGAGAACACCGACAATGGGAAAAAAAGAGAGGGCGAAGCCGGCCTCCGGCAAAGAGTAGCCCCGGTCGAGCTGCAGATAAAGAATGCCCCAATTATTGATGGCGTAACGGGCCACGTACAGGAGGGCGCTCGCGATCCCGATCAGCCAGACATAGGGATTCTTCAACACCTCGATCTGATGATGGGCGATCGGGCGATGATCATCCGCGCGAACTCCCGAAAAATCCTGCTTGTGCTCGTCCACCGGCGGCAATCCGCGGGAGGCCGGCCGGTCGGCAAGAGTTTTATAAAGGAGGG
>Ga0315281_10004788_pt1 | contig 19568 bp, 18 predicted proteins | sample YL17G07_0_MG_FD_204540 | JGI IMG/M metagenome (GOLD analysis project Ga0315281, IMG submission 204540) | Sediment microbial communities from Yellowstone Lake, YNP, Wyoming, USA - YL17G07_0 | ecosystem: Environmental > Aquatic > Freshwater > Lake > Sediment | place: USA: Wyoming | collected... | reverse complement strand
CAACAGCGCACGCACGCCATTATCGCAAACTGCGCAGATAGGCCACCAGGGCCTCGCGCTGCGGCTCCGTCAGGGTGAGATTCGCGTGCCGCGCCTGAAAACTATTGGACAACGTGGCCGCTTCCTGGGACGGCGCGATCCAGCGGCGAATCTCCGCGGCGCTGAGGCGTGCGCCCACGCCGTCCAGCGGGCTGCGCGGATTGCCGCGGCCGGCGATCGCGTGACAGCGCGCGCAGTTCTGCTCGGTGTAGACACGCCGGCCGGACTCGACCAGCGCCGCATCCGCAGGTGCGATGGGTGCGGCCGCGGGTGTGACGGGCGGCGCGCGCGCCGGGAGTGCCCGGTCCGGCGGATTCTGGCTGAGCGCAAAGACGACGGCGAGCGCCAGCACCAACCCGCCGGTCAGCAGCGCGATGCGCCGTGCCCATGTTTCGCGCATGCCGCCTCCTTATACCAAGTCGAACAATTCGGTGTGCACGCGGCCCAAGGGGACGCGCAACGCGAGCAACGCCTGCTCGACGCACAGCGTCATCGGCTTGGGCCCGCACAGAAAATATTCCAGCTGGCGGCGGTTCTCCGGCAATGATTTTTCCAGCAACGGCTGCGTGACCACGCCGCACTCGCCGTGCCAGTCCGCACTCGGCTGCTCCAGCACGTGCACCACGCGCAGCGAGAGGCGCTTTTGCAATGCTTCCAGTGCCTCACGAAAAATTATACCTTCCTGACGATTGTTCGCGTGAATGAGCAGCAACGGACGCGTGTCGCGCCGGTCGGCCAGGGTGCGCAACATGCTCATGATCGGCGCAATGCCGACGCCGCCGGCGATGAACACAAAGCCCGGGGCGGCGTAGCGGTCGACGCTGAAGGCCCCATACGGCCCGTCGAGATACGCCACCTCGCCCGCCGCGATCGCCGGCACGGTGGACGTAAAGTCACCGCGCGCCTTGATGGTGAATTCCAGACGCTCGGGCCGCTCGGCGCTGGAGGAGAAGGAAAACGGATGTTCTTTGAGCGCAAACGGCGAGGCCCGCAGCGTGAGCCAGACAAATTGCCCCGGCAGGAACCGCAGCCCGGGGTGACCGTCGGCCTGCACCGCCAGTGTCCAGGTGTTGCCGGTTTCCGGCTTGACGTCCACCACGCGATACGGCGTGCGGCGCATGTGCCACGGCTTGAACACGCGCACGTACCCGATCAGCAACACCCAGGACAACGTGAACGCGATCCACAACGGCCGCTTCCCCGGCGTATTGATGTAATAGTCCACGCCCTCGATGTGTCCGACCGCCAGGTGCAGGCCCGCCAGGGTCAGCAGCACATGCATCAGGCGCCAGGCGTCGTACGGGATGCCGAGCGGCTTGCGCCAGACCGCGGTGACGATGACGGCGGCGAAGCACAGCAGCGCGGCGCGCCCGAACGTCATGTGCCACGGCGCCGTGAACGGGTTGGCGCTCGCGAGCACATCCGGATTGACGAGACGGATCAAAAGATAGTGCGAGCAAATCAGCACGAAGGCGAAGATCGCCATGGTGCGGTGAAAGTAATAGAGGATATCGAGACCGAACGGCGCGCTGGCGCGTTGAAAGCGCGCGGTCAGCACGAACTGCACGCCGAGCATGGCGATGCCGGCGAAACCGATGGCCATGGACAGGTCCCACCAGAACCCGGCGCCGGGCGGCACCGGTCCGACGAGCAGGACCAGCAGCGGCGCGAGCACCAGCACGAGGTAAATGCCGATCCAGACAATGCCGGAAAAAACATGTTTCATCGTGCCGCTCCTTGAAGCCTTCGGTGCCGCGAGGGTACCGAAGAGCGGAAGATTCAGCCCCGCATCGGGTTCGACCCACCGTACCGTTGCAGCCGATTCACCGTCAAGTCTGCGCCGTTAATGATACGCGCGCCGGTAAATAGCACGCACCCCGGCAAGCCTTGGGTCCATGCTCCCGGCGGGATGGCTGCATGGATGCGCCACGCCGGGAGCCATGGCCGAGGATGGGGCCGCTTTTTGCGCTGCTTGGCCCTCACCCCAGCCATCTCGCCCTCGCCCTCATTCCCTCTCCCACAGGGAGAGAGGCAAGCCGATGCGCGCTGGGCGCGCACCTGTTTACTTTGTGCGAAAAACGACATGCACTATTTGTGCGGCCGGAGTTTTTGCCCGCGTTTGATCTGTGTCAATGAGACACTGGCTGTGGTTGTCTATGGTATTGGGGTAAGCGGTACAATCCGTACGCCGTCTTAATCCGGTCCAAGGAGGACATAATGGCAAACGGAAAAACCAGCGTCAGCATCGTCCTCGCGGCTGGCGCCGCGGGCGGGATGGCCGAGGTGCTCTGGATCGCGGCCGCGGCCACGGTGCTGGGCGCGGATGGCTGGGCGATCGCGCGCGCGGTATCCACGGCCGTTGTTCCGGACCTGGCCGCCTCCGGCTTTGCGCCCTGGATCGGACTCCTTATTCACTTTCTGCTTTCAATCGCCCTGGCAGCGGTACTTGTGCGGGCGCTCCACCACCTGCACGCGACGGCGTTATTTCTTGCCACGCTCACTGCGCTGGCAACGGTCTGGGCCTTCAACTTCCTGCTGTTACTGCCGCTGATCGATCCCGCCTTCGTGGCGCTGTTGCCGCATCCGGTGACGCTGATTTCGAAACTGCTGTTCGGCGTCGCCATGGCAACTGTACTGGCGCGGCAGGCCGCCAGCGAGTTGCCTGTCCCTACTTCTGCGGAGAAACACCATGCCTAGCAAGATTGCACTGTTGTTTGGCTCGCTCCTGTTGGTCTCAACTGGCGCGGCCCTGGCCGGGGTCGATGCCGATGCCGCGCAGGCGCTGATGAAGAAAAGCAATTGCGGCAAGTGCCACGCACTCGACAAGAAAAAAGACGGCCCCGCCTACAAGGAAACCGCCAAGAAGTACCAGGGCAAGGTCGATGCCGAACAAAAGCTCTATACCCACCTCACCACCAACCCCAAGGTCAAGGTCGATGGCAAGGAAGAGGAGCACGCCTCGCTCAAGACCAAGAAGGAAGCCGACGTCCGCAATGTGGTGCGCTGGATCCTGTCGCGCTGAGCAGCCGCCATGATCGGCCTTGAGGAGCAGCGTAAATGATCAGACAGATGTGGGCGTCACTGCGAAACCGTTGCGCCAGCTGCGCGTTCACGACGCTGGTCCTTGGTGGTGCCGTTGCCGGCTTGATCGCCACCGGGCTGTTGCTGGCAGGCGGCGCCTATGGCCTGGCCTGGACCAATACCGAGGGCTTCTGCATTTCCTGCCATGAGATGCGCAATAACCCGTACGCCGAGTATCAGGACACGATCCACGACAAGAACCGCAGCGGCGTGCGCGCCATTTGTTCAGACTGCCACGTGCCGCGCCAACCGGGTCCGATGCTGGTGCGCAAGGTGGAGGCGACCTTCGAATTGTGGGGTCACTTTGTCACCGGCGCGATCGACACCAGGGAGAAATTCGAGAAGCACCGCTATGAAATGGCGAAAAAGGTGTGGACACGCATGAAGAAAACCGACTCGCTGGAGTGTCGCAACTGCCATAACGACAAGAAGATGAGTGAGGATTTGCAGTCCGAGAAAGCCAGAACCCGCCACACCAAGGGCCGCGCGCAGGGTCAGACGTGCATCGATTGTCATTTCGGCATCGCGCACTCGGAGCCGGAAGGTCCGGGCCCGCAGGAGTTGGTGATGAAGTAGGTCGGCCTTCAGGCCGAGTTGTCGCCCTAAAGGACGACCTACGGCTGTCTGGAATGGTGTGATGTCATCAGGAGAATGCACAATGAAAAATATGAGTCGAATTCTGCTGATCTTGCTCCAATCCCTGGTGTTGACGATCGCCGCAGCCGGGACGGTTCATGCTGCAGAGGAACCGGCCGCCAGCCCGCCGCCCGCCGCAGAAAGTGCAGAACCATCCCCGGCAGCGGCGACCGATACCGCCAAGGCGCCACCCAAGGACCTGGTACTGCGTGGCGACGCGAAATGCACGCGCTGTCACGACGAGAGTGACAACGCCCCGGTGTTCGCCATCGGCAAGACCCGCCATGGCGTGCTGGCCGACCAGCGCACCCCGACCTGCACCAGCTGCCACGGCGACAGCGATGCGCATATCAATGTGCCACAGGGCGTCAAGGAGCGACCGAAGGTAGACCGCGAGTTTACCAAGGATTCCAGCACGCCGATCGAGACGCGCAACGGGGCTTGCCTGAGCTGTCACCAAGGCGGCAAGCGCATTCACTGGTCGATGAGCGCGCATGCCGCCAATGACGTGGCCTGCGCATCCTGCCACAAGGTGCACGTCGGCCGGGACGCGGTGCGCAGCAAGACCACGCAGAGCGAGGTGTGCTTCACCTGTCACAAGGAGCAACGCGCCCAAATTCACAAAGTGTCCCGCCACCCGATTCCGGAAGGCAAGGTGTCCTGTTCGGATTGTCACAACCCGCACGGCAGCGCCGGTGAGAAATCGCTGGTGCGCGACAACGTCAACGACACCTGCTACCAGTGCCACATGGAGAAGCGCGGGCCGTTCGTGCGCACTCACCAGCCGGTGCAGGAGAACTGTGCAATCTGCCACAACCCGCACGGCTCGACGCAACCCAACCTGCTCAAGGTACGTCCGCCGTTTCTGTGTCAGGGCTGCCACGAGCCGACCAGCCATCGCGGCAACATGGGGAATCCGGCTGGCACCAGTACCAGCGCGAATCTGATGGCGCGCGGTTGCCTGAATTGCCATACAAGTATTCATGGCACCAACAACCCGTTCGATATCGGCAACGAGCGCACCTTCCGGCGTTAAGTCATACAGAGGGGAAACGATCATGCACACACAGCCTCGAAATGCGATTCGACAGAGTGCGCTGACCTTGGCGTTGCTGGCCCTGCCGATAGCAGCACTGGCGGCGGAACCCGACGAAGTCACCGAACTCAGCAGACCCGAGAGCATGGTCCGTGCCGGGGTCGGGTACGTCTCAGACGACAGTCCGCGTTTCGGTCAGTACACGGGCATGACTGAACAGGGCGCCTACGGGCTGGCGGATATAGGTATCGCTAACCGCAACGACGAGACTGGCACCTGGGTACTGTTCGAAGGACGCCACCTCGGACTCGACAACCGCGACCTGCGCTTCGAACTGCGACGTCAGGGCGATTGGGGATATTTCCTGGAGTACAGCCAGATTCCCCGCTTCGAGCCGTTCACGCCGACCACCGCCGTGACCGGAATCGGAACTCCGAACCTCAGCGTTCCCTCTGCCTCGACTCCGGGTGTTCCCGTCGAGCTGAGAACACAACGCGATGTCTTCGGCTTTGGTTTCGACAAGGCGTTTGCCGACAAGTTTGACGTTCAGGTGCGCTACCAACAGCAGGAGAAAAACGGCGAGCGCCTCTTCGCCCGCGGTACCACCGGAGGAACGGGCCGTTTTCAGTTCACACCCGAGCCCATCAACTCCACTACCCGCCTGCTCGAAACCACGGCCGGTTACACCGGCAAGAAGTTGCAACTGTCCGGCGGTTACTACGGCACGCTGTACGACAATCACAACACCGCCCTGAATATCGCTGAAGTCGGCGTGCCCACCGGCTTGGCGGGCTTCACCCCGATGGCATTGCCGCCCGACAATCAGGCACACCAGTTGTACCTGGCGGGCGGCTACAGTTTCACCGACAGCGCGCGCAGCACCTTCAAGGCCGCCTATACCCACGCCACGCAAAACGACACGTTCATACTCCCCTCGCCCGCCACCGGTCGCAGCGACCTCGGCGGCGTAGTCGATACGACGCTGCTGCAGGCAGGCTTCACGGCGCGCCCGCTGCCGAAGCTTTCGCTGCTCGCCAACCTGCGCCATGAAAACCGCGACGACAAGACGCCGGTCGCGGACTACTTTACCGTGACCACGGGCACGACCTACACCGGCGAGAACGAACCGCGCTCGATCAAGACCAACGCCGCCAAAGTGGAAGCAACCTATGCGCTTCCTCTGGCCTGGCGCGTGACCGGCGGCGTCGATTACGACATGAAAGAGCGTGACTATTCGGCAGTACGCGTGGTCAGCGCCCGGATTGAGACCGAGGAACTGTCCTATCGCCTGTCCCTGCGTCGCCCGATCTCGGAGACGCTTACCGGCAGCCTTGGTGTGATTCGCAGCCTGCGCGACGGGTCGGAATTCCTGACCACCGTGCTCACGACCAGCGCCACCGGCAGCAACCTGATTGCCCCGATTCACTACGCCGACCGCGAACGCGACAAGGCACAACTGACGTTGAACTGGATGCCGACCGAAGCGTTGAGCGTGCAGCTGGTAACGGATAGCGCGCGCGACGACTATAGCGCGCGCACCACGGACAATCTGGGGCCGCGCAAGGGCACGGCCGAGAACTATGCGCTGGACGCGACCTATGTGTTCTCGGAAAGCTGGCAGTTGACGGCCTGGGCCTCACGTAATAAAAATCAGCTGGACCAAGCGACCTGCGAGGCCGCGAGCAGCGCGGGCGTCTGTCCCGATACGATTGCCGATCCGTTCTGGCAGGTGAGTCTGCGTAATTTGGGTAACTCCGGTGGCGTGGGGCTGCGTGCCAAACCGACCGCGAAACTGGAGATCGACGCCGACCTGCAACATTCGGTCTACGATGACGAATACTCACAGCGGGCAACCACGGCGGGCGCCGTGGCGCCGGTCATTCCGGACATCGAAACCCGCATCACCACCATTAAGCTGACCGCCAAATATGCGCTCATGAAGAGCACCGGTCTTCGCTTCGATTACGCGTTCCAACGCTGGATCAGCGACGACTGGACCTGGTCCAGCTGGACTTACTTGGACGGTACGCGGCTGCTGCAGGAACCGGTGCAGAAGGTGCACTTCTTCGGCGTCTCCGGATATTACCGCTGGTGGTAATCGTGGCAGGCGGAGCATAATCGCGGCTAGTTCAAAACAGCCGCGGGCGGCGTGTGGCATTAACCTTTCATCTCGACATCGTCAGCGCCGAGGCGCTGATTTTCTCCGGCCCAGCCACCCAGGTGATCGTGCCCGGCAAGGCCGGCGAGCTTTGCGTTCTCGCGCGCCACGCGCCGTTGCTGGGCAAGTTGCGACCGGGACTGGTGCGTCTCGCCAATCAATTCGATCAACCCCAGGAACTCTTTGTCTCGTCCGGCTATCTCGAAGTACTACCGCACACCGTGACCATACTGGCAGACACGGTACTGCGCACACCAGAGATGGATGAAGCCGCGGCGCGCGCGGCCGTGGAGCGCACCCGCAACGCCATCGCGGCGCAGCCGTCGCCCGCAGACTACAACCGGCTCAAGGCCGAACTCACCATGGAGCTGGCGCTGTTGCGCGTCATCGACCAGATTCGCCGGCAGTCGCGGCGCTGACACACCCCGGGCTACGCCACGTAGTAGAGAATAGCGAAGTAATGGCTGGCGCTGCCGGCCAGCACGAATAAATGCCAGACGCCGTGTGCGTGGCGCAGTTTCGCGTCCAGGCCATAGAAAACAGCGCCAACGGTGTAGAGCAATCCGCCCGCGACCAGCCAGACCAATCCCATGAACGGCAAGGTGCGCCACAACGGGCGCAGCGCGATGAGCACGAGCCAGCCCATAAGAAAATAAATTACCATCGACAGAACCCGCGCGCGTCGGCGCGGCAAGAACTCCAGCGCCATGCCGACAATCGCGAGCCCCCAGACCACGCCAAACAGCGACCAGCCCCAGCCGCCGCGCAACGTGACCAGCATAAACGGCGTGTAGGTGCCGGCAATCAGGAGATAGATCGCGAGATGATCGAGTCGACGGAAGACCGTTTTCGCGCGCCCGCGCAGGCTATGATAGAGCGTGGAAGAACCATACAGCGTGAACAAGGTCGCGCCATACAGGCTGAAGCTCACGATCTTCCACGGATCGCCCTGGCGAGTGGCCACCACCACCAGCACCACCAGCCCGGCGAGCGCGAGCGCCGCGCCCACGAGATGCGTGATGCTGTTAAACCGTTCTCCGGGGTACATGGGTGCGGTCCGCTCCTGGGAGAGATCTTTGGGAAAAAAGAAAATTGAAAGTTGAAAGTTGAAAATCGTTTGAGCTGAACACGGTAGCAATACGCTGCTAAGGATGGTCTGACCGCTATCGGCGAGAAGCCGTCATTCGTAACAACGCCAAACAAGACCGGCAGCAAAAAGCATAGCGATTGACAGGGAGCGGATGCTTTCAGGTGTACAAGTTCATGTTCTTGTCAGCACGCAATCGAAAGGGTAATGCCGTCCATATTTATTTCTCGAAGAAAACAGCACGTCCCCTCCCTGCTTCTTTGGCGCGATACATGGCGATATCGGCCTCGTGAATAGCGGTCTCCGTATCCAGTTCCCCGAATCCCAAAAGACGTATACCCACACTGGCGCCAACGTGTAATGTCTTGCCGCTGAAATCAAACGGCATATTTGTCAAATCGATCAGTTTTTCCGCTAATCGTAATGCCCTATCGTGTGCTATTCGTTCATCACCGCCAAGGCGCTGCAGCAATACAATAAACTCATCGCCTCCCAGACGGCCGACAACATCTTCCGAACGGACGATGGATTGCAGGCGTTTGGCGATTTCAACGAGTAGCGCATCCCCCGCTTCATGCCCGTAGCTGTCGTTTACAAATTTGAATCCATCCAGATCAATCAGCAGCACCGCTCCATGGTCCTTATGCCTGACGCTGCCGGCTATAATGTTTCCCAGATGTTTTGATATGAATCGTCTGTTCCCCAGTTGCGTAATCGGATCGGTAAGTGCCAAATGGCTGATTTGAGCCAGCACCTCATCCCGGGCGTCAACAAAAGGTTTAATGACCCAGATGTAGATGGCGGGGGTGGATAACACCACCAACAAGGCCGCATCAAGAATTGCTTCTGAATATGTCCCCGCTTCATGCGGTATGGCCCGTAGCAACAGCATAATCAGCAATTCCGCCGACGAAATGACGGTGGCAATCCGGACGACCACCTGTTTTGTGGTGATAAGTTTCATGGTTCCTTTTTTCGGCGCGATCGGTTGAACTCACAGGCACGGCTCCTTGCACGTCCTGTGGAACGATGGGTTACATAATACCGGGCCGAAGAGCATTGGTTGCCAATCATTCAGTATAGGCCACTCACGCACATCCATCCGAATTGATATACGTCAACAATGCATAGACAGACAGGTTTAGACTGTCCAACAGCGTACCAACCACAGGGCTTCCAATGAAACGCCGGCTTCTGGGCACCAACACCGCTGCGGCGGTCAGCCTCAGGTTGTTGTTTCTGATGGGCGTGGCGTGGCCGGCCAGCGCCGCCGACGAAGGCGCCGCGCTTTACCGTCGGCACTGCGCGGCCTGCCATGGCAATGACGGCCTCGGCGGCGTCGGCATGCCGCTCGCGCTCCCGGATTTTCTCGGCGTGGCCGATGATTTTTATTTGCGCACAACGATCCGCCGCGGCCGACCCGGCCGCGTCATGCCGGCGTTCACGCAGTTGCGGGACGAGGAGGTGAATGCCCTGGTGCGCCACATCCGCAGTTGGCAAACGCCCGAGGCCAGATCGCAACCGCCCATCAAGGCGCAGCCCGGCAGCACCGTACATGGTAAACAACTGTACGCACAAAACTGCGCCGCCTGTCACGGCGATAAGGGTCAAGGCGGGCACGGCACCGGTGTCACCTTTTCGCGCCCGCGCGACTATCCCATTTTGGCGCCGGCGCTCGACAACCCCGGCTTCCTCGCGGCGGCGAGCGACGACATGATCAAAACCACACTCGCACGCGGGCGCGCCGGCACACCGATGGTATCGTTTCGCGCGAAGGGCCTGAGCGATAAAAACCTCGATGACATCGTGGCCTATGTGCGCGACTTTCAGAAAACACCGTCACCGACGGCGGTGCCGGGAGATGAACCCGCAGTGATCAGTCGCCTGTCCGCCTACTCGGTAGAGGAAACCGTGACAAAGCTGCAGACCGCATTCAACGCGGCGAATATGCGCGTCGTGCGCACGCAACCCTACGACAAGGGCTACGCGCCCGAAGGCCGGGAGAATAGCCGGCGCATGGTGGTGGACGCCTGCGATTTCGGATTAATCAACGAGGCGCTCAAGCTCGACCCGCGCGTGGGGTTGTTCCTGCCCTGCCGGGTGATCGTCTCGGAGCAGGACGGCGAGGTGCGCGTGATGTCGGTCAACCCCAAGCGTCTGTCCGTCTTCTTCAATAACGCGGAGCTCAATGAAATGTGCACGCGCATGAGCAAGGCCTATGTAGACGTTATCGAGGAGGCACTCTTTTGAGCGCACGTCGATTCATTCTCTGCCGCACCGCGATCTTGTCCCTGGTGTTCGGTGCTGCCGCCGTGCACGCGGACGAGCTGCTCATGGCGCGTTCGCCACTGGCCTTCCCCGAGGCCATGGCCGCATTGCAAACGGCGATCAAGGCGCGTGGTTACACCGTGGGCCATGTGCAACGCGTGGATGTTGGACTCTCGGTCGGCGGTTTCAAGAGCGCCGAGTACCGCGTGGTGTTTTTTGCCAAACCGGAGGAACTCGCGGCGCTGCCCGTACGCCTGCCGGAGCTTGCCGCCTATCTGCCGTTCAAGATCGCCATCTTCGCCGAAGGCGACACCACCCTGCTCACCACCAACAGCCCGCGGACATTGCGCCAGTTTTTCCCGCGCGCGGGACTCGATGCCGTGTTCGAGCGCTGGCACGCGGACGTCAGCACCATTCTCGACACCGCGAGCCGCGTCGAGTAGCACACGCGGCCCGGACAATCGGCGAGAAAGGACTTGGCAACGGCGCGTGCAATCTCGGACTTGTCCAGCCACCCTTGCCCCAACGCACTCGCCCGCTTCAGCAGCAGGCTGCGGTATACTTGTGCTGGTAGTGCAACCATTGAAGCGTCTCATGACCGATCAGCCGCTTTCCGCCGCCGCGCTCGAGACCAAACTGGACACCTCGCTCGATCCGGCCCTGTCTGCGCGCCGCACCACGCATTTGGCGGAAGCGCTGGCACCCTTCGCGCGCAGCGAACAGGAGTTCGTGCTGCGCTGGACGGACGTCATTGCGCGCACCAACACCGAGATGGCCTACCTGTTCGCCACTCAGGCGCCGGATGGTCTGCGGCGCATGGCGCTTGGCGATATCGAGGCGTGGATTGTGCAGGCGATGGACGTGTACGACCGCATGGGGCTGTTCCCGGCGTGCAAAGTATTCCGCGAAGTCACCGCCTTTGCCGTCGAGGCGCGCGACAATGCCTGCGGCCTTACCTTTGACGATATCTCCGGTGTGCTGGAATTATTTGTGCGCGGACTGTCCGGCCGCCCGCTCAAACTGGAAAGCGGCGAGGAGATTTACACCGACACCGGCACCCTGTACCTGCCGGCGCGCGTGGCACGGCTGGCCGATCGCGAGCAGAATTTTCGCTTGTTCAAGGCGATGGCCGTGCACCAATGGGCGCAGGCGTATTACGGCAGTTTTCGTGAGGGGCTGCAAGCGGCCATGCAACAGTACCCCGATCCGGAGCGCGCGCTGCAATTGTTCCATGCGCTTGAGACCATACGTCTGGATGCGCGGCTGGCACGTGACCTGACCGGGCTGCATCGCGAAATGGGCGAACTGCGCGCGGCGCTCGGAGAGACGCTGTGGCCGGCGCCGTGGGGGGAAAAGATCGCACGCCTGCGCACACTTGAATCCAGCGCCCAAGACAGTCTGGCGTTACTTGCCGAACTCTATGATGGCGGTGCGCCAGCGCCGGTCTGTTATCAGGGCATCATGTTTCCGGAACGGGTGGACGCCGCCGCGGCAGCGCGCATCGCGCGCGAGAAAGAAGAATTTCGCACCGCGCTCATGCAAATGCTGGGCGACAAAGACGGTGAGTACCAGGAAATCACCGGGCAGGACAAGCTCGAGGGACGTTTCAGCATCGCCCAGGAGGAACGCGATGGTGAGTTCAGCTTCACGCTCAATCTCGACGGCAAACCGATCACTCCGCCCGGCGATGTGCGTGCGCTCATGGATTCCATTATCCAGGACCTGGACCAGATCCCGGACGACTATCTCACCGCCGCCGGCAGCGGCGGCTACCGGCGCGAAAACGAGGAAAAGAAAGCCGAGGACGTGTGGAAAGGCACCTACCACGAGGAAGGCGCGTACCTGTACCCCGAGTGGGATTTTCGCCGCCAGCACTACCGCAAGCAGTGGTGCGTGCTGCGCGAAATCGACGTGCACCCGGTGGACGAACCGTTCGTGGCACACACCCGCCGCAAATATGCCGGTCTCATCCACGGTCTGCGCAAGACCTTCGAGGCGCTGCGCGGCGAAGAGAAGCTGCTCAAGAAGCAGGCGAATGGCGACAACGTCGACTTCGACGCGCTGGTCGAGGCCTGGGCGGACATGCACACCGGGCGCGAGATGAGCGAGCGCCTGTTCACCAAGCTGCACAAGCTGGAACGCAACATCGCGGTCATGTTCATGGTGGACATGAGCGGCTCGACCAAGGGCTGGATCAACGACGCCGAGCGCGAATCGCTGGTGATGCTGTGCGAGGCGCTCGAAGTGCTGGGCGACCGCTATGCGATTTACGGTTTCTCCGGCATGACGCGCAAACGCTGCGAGCTGTACCGCATCAAGCGCTTCGACGAACCGTTGAGCGCGCTGGTCGAAAAACGCATCGCCGGTATTCAACCGAAAGATTACACGCGCATGGGCGTGACCATTCGCCACCTGTCAAAACTTTTAAGCGAGATCGAGGCACGCACCAAGCTGCTGATCACCCTCTCGGACGGCAAGCCGGACGACTACGACGGCTATCGCGGCGACTATGGCATCGAGGACACACGCCAGGCGCTGATCGAAGCCAAGCGCGATGGCATTCACCCGTTCTGCATCACCATCGACACCGAGGCGCGCGATTACCTGCCGCACCTGTACGGCGCGGTGAACTGGGCGCTGGTGGATGACGTCAAGAAGTTGCCGCTGAAGGTGTCGGATATTTACCGGCGGCTGACGACCTAGAAATAGTAGGCAAGCTCCAGTTGCACATAGTCGTCGCGTCGTTGGCTGTAGAGCAGATCGGTTGCCGGAATACCGTTGAACCAGCGCGCCTCCAATGAAAGCTTGGTACTCTTTCCGAAACGGCGACTCGCCTCCAGGCTGACGATGTAGGTGTCACTGTCGCGATCGGCAATGACACCGAGCAGGGCCTCGCTGCTGGACACGTCGTTAAAGGCCAGACGCATGCCGGCAAATACATCGTCTTGAAAGGGTGTCGTGGCCCTGACGCCGCGGTCGTCGTACAGATACTCCGCGAGCAGGCCAAGATCAATGCCAGAATCGAATATTCCGGGCAGCGTGTATTCAAACCCGGCCGTCAACGCCGCATAGCTCGGCCCCTGACCGGCGCGACGGATGGTTTCGAGCTTCCACAACCACGCCCCCTTGGTGACTTGCACATCAAGACTGGTCTGGTCGATCACATCGTAATAAGGAATCAACGCTGGCATGCCGTCACTACCGACTCCGGGCAACAGACGCGGATCGCGTGAGGTGCCGGAAAAATGCGCGAGTCCGACCTCCCAGTCGCCCAGCGATTTATGCCAGCGCAAGGCGTAATCGATTCGCCGCCGGCCGCGATCCGATTCGAACACGGCTTGTTGGGTGTCCACCGGTAACACCGTGCGCAGCCGCCCTTCCCGTCCCGGAAAAGTGCGCTCACGAAATCCGGTGAGCACAATTAAGTCCAGCGTGCCCCAGTCGCGCACCAGTGTCAGGTTGATCATTGGCTGGCCGAGCTTGTCTTCACCATCCGGATTTTCCACCAGATCGGTCTGGTTGATGATGTCGACCAGATGCTGCGACTCGGTCACACCCCAAAAGACTTTCTGGATTCCCACCCGCCACTCGTAACCGTCTCCGCTTTTCTGCCAATTGAGTTCGCGGATGTCCGCGTGGGTACGCGCCTCGTCGTGTTGGGAGACACGCCCAAAGGCGACGAAGACAATGCGCTGTTGGTCATTGTCCCAGGTATGTCGATATTCGGGTTGTACAAAGGTCGAGAGGTAGCCGTCGTGCTGCCCGGGAAGGAGCGGCGTCTCGAAAAACCCGCGATACTCGCCGCCGACCTGACCAGACCACTCTCCGGCCTGCACGCTCGCTGCGCCCATGCAGAGTACTGCTGCCATCAGACGGCGGAACCCGTGAGACTCACTGCCCACGCTTCAGTCTCTCCTGGTTGAAGTCGGCATCTTTCAGGCCGTTTCCGAATTTGTAGTTCGTCCAGCGAAGCAGGGTGCTCTTGCCGTTCTGATGGTTGAGCATGAGCATTTCATCGGCGCGCCAAACCTTGTTCAGATAGCGTTTGTAGTCTTTCCAGGTAAGCGTTTTGAGCAGGCTGCCTTTGCGGTCGTAGTAGTCAATCTTGTGCGGCCGGTATTCGGTCTTGTCCGTCCAGACGACCTGGCGCGTGTAGCCGGAATACTTGCTGACCGGGTTGCGTTGCATGACGAAGCAGGGCTGTCCTTCGAGGGTTTCCTCGCGCAGGAACCGGTAGGTATATTTTTCCACCTCCTGGGAACCGATGTCCTCGAAGGCGAACTCGCTGCCCATGAAGGAACCGGACTTGTTGGACGAGGTAATACGCTTGACGCGCTTGAGCGCCGGCAGATACAACCATTGGTCATCGTCATCCACTTTGTGGCTGAAGGTGAGCAGCCCCGTGCCTTTGACATCGGCCGGTTCGTTGAAGATCGTATGGCTCTTGACACCGTCAGATGTCCCTTCGAGCGTCGTGACCCGGATTTTTCGCTGGCTTTCATCGCCGTGACGATTCTTGAGAATCATTTCGAGATCGACGCCGAAATCGCCATAGCCCTGGTCGCGCCGGTACGACTCGATGGCGATCGCCCTGCCCTTTTCTTCCGGTGTTTCGGCATGCGTGTCAAACGCGATCAGGCCCAACAACAACAGTGGCAGTCTTTTCAGCATATTTTCTCCGGTCGAAGGTCATTAACAGAGGCGGTAACAACAGGAAGTCGGCGGCCAGTGCCAGCACGATGGTAAGCGCCGTCATGATGCCCATGCTTGAGTTCAATTCGAATGCCGAAAACGCCAGCACCAGAAATCCGCAGGCCAGAATTACCGTCATGGCCCAGGCCGCCGTTCCGACCGTGGAGAAGATGTAACGCACCGCCTGTTCCGGGCTCATGCCCTGATCGCGGCGCGCCTGCACGTATTTCGTCATGCTGTGAATAGTGTCGTCCACCACGATGCCGTAGGTCATGACCGCAACCACCGACAGCGCCAACCCCACCTGCCCGACGAAAATTCCCCAGACCCCGAAGGCCATGGCGGCCGGCACCAGGTTCGGTACCAGGCTCAGGAAACCGACCTTGATGTCGCGCAGCGCGAAGATCATCACCAGGGAGATCAACAGCAGTGCCACCAGGTTGCCGTTCAGCATGCTGAGAATATTGCGCTCACTGATATAGGCAAACATCACGCTGGGTCCGGTGCCCGGTGCCCGCATCGCGGGCGGTGCGTTGGCGATCAGCCATGCCTGCGCGCGCTCCTCGAGCGCCAGAATTTCCTTACTCGTGGCGCTTTTCATGAACACCGACAGGAGACTGGCGGATTTATCCACGTTAACCTGGTTGTTAAGATCAAGCCCGAACGGCAAGGACATCTCGTACAGCAGCAGATACTGCGCCGCCAGCGCACGCGATTCCGGAACGCGATACCAGCTTGGATCGTCAGCGTGCATATTCTGGTTCAGGCGCTTCATCACATCGGCAATGCTCGCCACGTGTACCACCCCAGGCTGCTCACGGTACCAGTCGGCGAATTCCTCCACCTTGGCGAGATAAGCGGGATCGCTCACCGCGCCGCTGCCGCCGGCGCCGAGTGAGTACAGAACGGCGTCCAGACCGGTGAGTTTCGCATTCACAAAATCGCTGTCGCGCCGAAACTCGACACTCTGGTCGAAGTACTTCACGAAGTTGTCGTTTAATTCATTGCGCGGAATCATCGCCACCAATCCGACCGCCAGCAGGCTCATGCCAACGAGCAACGGCATGCGGCGTCGCACGACAAAATCACCCAGCCGCTCCATGGCGATGCTGGTGCGGGTCCTGGACGGATGCACACGCATGGGCAGCAGGCTCATCAGCGCCGGAAGAAACACAATGGCCAGCAAGTAGGATGCAACCACGCCAAAGGTCACGATATTCCCCAAGTCACGAAACGGAGGCACTTCGCTGAAGTTCATGCTGGTGAACCCGATCACGTCGGTCAGCGCCGCCAGCGAGATCGGATAAAGATTGAGCTTGATACTCTTGGCAATGGCGATGTGCTTGACCAGACCCGCGCGCATGCCGTGCAAGATCGTAATCAGGATATGAATGCTGTGCGCCACGGCCAGCGTCAGAATCACGGTCGGCGCACCGGCGGACGGCGGCGTGAGCTGAATACCGAACCATCCGGTTACACCCATGGCCAACAGCGTGGAAAGCGTCACAATAATCATGACGGCGAACGTGCCAGACAACGAACGCAGAATCAGGAACGTCACCAGAAGAATCACGCCGTACATGATCGGCGTCAGTGTCGTCATGTCACGGCGCGCCTGTTCGCCGAAGGCATTATCGATCGGTACGGCACCGGTCATGTAAATATCGACATCGGGATTTTGCGCACGCAACGTGTCGACCAGCTTGCGCGCCGCCGCCATCACCTCCGGGACTTCATTCAGACTTTTCCCGGGTAACCCAATGGTCACGTTGACCCCGGTGACGTCGGCCGCAGGCGAAATCAACTGCCTGGCCAGCAACGGCTCCGAGACGGCTACCTGCCGGGCGCGTTCCAAATCGTACGGCGACAACGCAATGGCGTTACTGACCAGGTCACTCACCACCAGCTCATCGCCGCGTGCCCGGGTATGCTGGAAATTTGTCACGGAATCCACGCGGCTCGCATACGGCAATTTCCAGGCCTGCGCCGTCAGCCATTCCACGCTCGCCAGAGTCTTGCCACTGAACACCTGGCCATCCCTGGGAGCGACAGCGAACAGCACGTTGTCGGTTTTCGAATAAACGTTTTGCAGGGCCTCGAAGGCCTTCAGCTGCGGATTGTCTTCGCTGAAGTACACGCGGTAATCGTTGCTGAATTCGATGTAACGTGCCCCGCTCGCCACCGCGATAACCAGCGCCGCGCTTACCAGAAGAATTGCCGCGCGCCAACGGATAACCCAGTGTGAGAAGGTCTCGCCCATTTTGTTTTCCTTAAGTGTTTGGTGTTGTTCCAATGTCCGCAGAATGCCGCGCACGAATCGTGTCAGCCCTTCGTATACCCTTGAATCAGAATATCGATCATGCTGCTGACACGTTTTTTCACCGGCCGCCAATCCACCCAGTCATCGTGCGATTTGGCGATTTCGAGCGAGATCACACCGTGAATGCCGGCCCATATCGTTTGAGCCGCCAATCCCGCGTCGCGGATTCCCGTCCGGTAACGCCTGGCCTTGATGCCCGCAGCTACCGTGCTCTTCAACATCGCGTAGGCATCCTCATCGGGGTTGCCCTTCTCGATATCCTTTTCATCCGGATCGAAGGCGGGATGTGGCGTCATGAACATGACGCGGTAATGGTTGGTGTGCTTCAGACCAAACTCGGCGTAGGCATGGCCGATCTTGCGCAGGCGTTCAACCGGGTCGGCCACACGACCGATGTGCTGGAACCCGCTGGCCAGCACCATAAAATCGACCGTGCACAGTTCGTTAATCAAAGCTTCCTTGTCTTTGAAATGGGAATAGATTGCGGTCGGCGAATACTCGATCTTGCGGGCGATCTCGCGCATGGTGACCGCCTCGTAACCCTGCGCGGCGAACAGATCGCGCGCCGCGTTCAGGATTTTCTGGCGCAGGCGCGCGCTGTCGCGCCGTCGTCGTTCAGAGATGCCCACGCCTGTGCCCCCTTGATCGTTACAACGTTAATATAGTTAACGTTGTTAAGATAATACCCCCCGCTGGCCTGGTCAAGCAGGAGTCTGGACAGGAATGCGGCGCCACTGGACGGGCGCAGGGCCTACCGGAAGGAGGTGAGCAACAGCTCACGGGACGAACCATGATCAAAGCCGAGGCGCGCAGCTGCTGGCTACTGGCAACGATCAGCGGACAACACGGCCCAGGGGTAACAAAAATGCGTTAGCGAAGCTCTGAACAAGTTGTCATGTCGGGCGCAGCGAGAAATCTGCCGGCGTGAAAGTCTGGCGTCATCCTCGCGTTATCGGATTTCTCCCTTCGGTCGACATGACAATTACGAGTTTGTTCAGAGCTTCCTTGGCGACAGACTACCGGCCGCCGAAACGCGCTGGGGGCGCGCCCCATCGGCGACCAACTGCCTTGGGGCAGCGCCGGGCGTACTGCGGGAATACACCCGGCGGCGGGGGTGGGTTTGCGAAGAATTCCTTAATGTGAAGGAATACGCGACCCTGGCAAGGAGAAGCGTTGCCAATGTCCCGGACGGCCAGGGCTAGCGACGTTTAGCCTTGGACTTCCCGGGACGATAAACCAGCGCGACAGTGACGCCGGCGATGGCATACACCGCGATGCCATCCAGCAGCCAGTAAAACGCCAACACCGCCGGGATCGGCAAGATCACATACCAGACCAGATTGTTCATGGCGGACAACCCAACGCCGAAAATCAGACCAAAGCGCAAGCCCTGACCGAACGCCGCCTTCTTTGGCTCCATCCCTTTCGCGTAGAGAAATACGAAGAACGGCGCGAACAGGGCGTAGCCCAGCCACATCAAGGGCATGAGTTTTTCCATTTCGCCAAACGGGCGCCAGACCGGGGCGGTCTGCTTGTAAAGATCGGAAAGCATGTGTCCGTGTACAACGAATTCGACGATCCATACCACCACGACCACGGCCAGACTGGCCTGTATCCAACGTTTGGTGTTCATGTTGCTCTCCCTTAGTAGGTTGGTAAAAATGCCGGTGTATCCTGCGCCCTTGGCGTGGCCCGGGCAAGTCGCTCAAAAAAAGCCCAGCCTTAAGGCTGGGCTTCTCTCAAGAAAGAAACCTGCTTACTTCAGGGCATCGCTCCAGATGTTCTTCGCCCAGGCCTGTGCGTACCCGCCTTCGATCTCGCTCCACGTACCGGATACGCCCACGGTGCCGTCCACCGCCGCCATGGTTTTCTTCTCCGCGTCGTACTGATAGACACCGGCCACGTTCACGGCTTCCTTGTCGTTCACAAAACTGTAGCAGGTATTGGATAACTTCGGCTTTGCGACCACCGGATCGTCGTTCACCAGCGCCACAATGGCGCCGGCACACACCTTGGCGGTCTGGTTGGCCATGTGCCCGGACTTGGGCAAGGTCGCGGCAATCGCGTCGCCGATCACATGGATGTTCTTCTGCGCCTTGGACTCGTAGGTGGTGAAATCCACGCTGCACCAGCGGTTGTCCACGTTCACCACCCCTGCCAGGCTGGCGACCCCGCCGGCCTTCTGCGGCGGCACGACATTGAGCACATCTGCCTTGGTCTTCTCGAACTCAGTCGTGATGATGCGCTTGGC
>Ga0315281_10004787_pt1 | contig 19570 bp, 16 predicted proteins | sample YL17G07_0_MG_FD_204540 | JGI IMG/M metagenome (GOLD analysis project Ga0315281, IMG submission 204540) | Sediment microbial communities from Yellowstone Lake, YNP, Wyoming, USA - YL17G07_0 | ecosystem: Environmental > Aquatic > Freshwater > Lake > Sediment | place: USA: Wyoming | collected... | reverse complement strand
GCTCTTCGAATTGGAAAATGTTAAACTTCGATTCACTGAAGGGGCTTTGATGTCCATTGCCAAGGAAGCCATCAAGAGAAAATCTGGTGCTCGGGGTCTTCGTGCGATTATGGAGAACACTATGTTGGATGTGATGTATGAGATTCCTTCACAATCCAACATCCGTGAATGTATTATCAGTGAAGAAGTCGTTCTCCACCATGAAAGCCCGATCCTCCTTTACGAGAAAGAGGTCGAGGTCGCCTGAACTTGACATTAAAAGGGCAATTCCATAAAATTAGCTCTGCAAAAGGGGCGGATAGCTCAGTTGGGAGAGCGCCGGCCTTACAAGCCGGAGGTCGCAGGTTCAATCCCTGTTCCGCCTACCATTCGAATTGGGATTGCGGAATTCGGATTGACGAATTTAGATCTAAAATCTGCAATTTGAAATCTAAAATAATCTTAAAGGGGGCGTAGTTCAATTGGTTAGAGCGCCGGCCTGTCACGCCGGAGGTTGCGGGTTCAAGCCCCGTCGCTCCCGCCAGAATATAAAGGGATTAGCAGGTTATGCTAACCCCTTTTTTGTTAATAATTTTGTAGTACGGACACCTCTCACCCCATCAAGCCATATGGTCATTCTTCCAAGAGGGGTTGATTTGGCCTGGAAAATCATATAAATTACGATGCATGGAGAAGGTTGCCTTTCTTTTTTGTGTTCATAATCATCAGCCTGTAGGGAATTTCCTCCATGTCTTAGAAGATGCTTATGAGAAAGCCTACCTTCCTTTCATCGAAGTCCTCAAAAAATATCCTTTCATGAAAATCTCCATCCACTATACTGGAGTCCTATGGGATTTTTTTAAGGAACATCATCCCGAGTTTTTAGGAACTTTGAAAAAATTGGTGAAAATAGGCCAACTGGAGATGATAACCGGGGGATATTATGAACCCATTCTGGCGGTCATCCCGGATGCAGACAAGATTGGACAGATCAAAAGACTGACCCAAACTATAAAAGAAGAAATGGGAGTGACCCCTCAGGGGATGTGGCTGGCAGAAAGGATCTGGGAACCTCATCTCCCGAGGTATTTGAAGGAAGCCGGTGTGGAATATATTACGATCGACGATTATCACTTCAAGAAGTCCGGGCTGAAAGAAGAGGATTTATATGGTTATTATTTAACAGAGGAGGACGGGAAGGTTTTAAAGGTTTTCCCAGGAAGCGAAACGTTGCGATACATCATCCCCTTCCACCCTCCTGAAGAAACCATAGAGTACCTCTCTCGGCTTCGAGGTTCCTCCTGCGCAGCTATTTTTGCCGATGATGGTGAGAAATTTGGGGTCTGGCCCTATACCTATCATTCGGTTTATGAAGAGGGCTGGTTGGAACGTTTCTTCCAATTGATCGGAAAAAATTTAGATTGGATTGAACCCATACCTCTTGGAACCTATGCAATTCGAGAGAAGCCACTCGGGAGGATCTATCTTTCCTGTTCCTCTTATATGGAAATGGATGAATGGAGCCTTCCTACAGAGGCAATGGTGGAATATGGAAAGGTCGTTGAAAAACTGAAGGAGTCACCTGAAGGGGAACCAATCAGAAGGTTTATCAAAGGCGGATTTTGGAGAAACTTCTTTGCCAAATATCCTGAATCGAATGATCTCCATAAAAGGGTTCTTCATCTCCGAGAGAAAATTGGAGATGAAAAAAGAAGGTCTTACCCAAAAACCCGGAATCCCCTTCACTATCTCCATCGAGCCCAGTGCAATGATGCTTATTGGCATGGAGTTTTTGGAGGACTTTATCTCCCGCACCTTCGCCATGCCATTTATGAAAACTTGATCAAGGCAGAAACTCTCTATGATCAGAAGGTGCATCGAGAGAAAGAATGGATTGAGTTGGAGAGATTTGATTTCAATGGGGATGGAGACGAGGAAGTTTTTTTAAAAAACCCTGATACGGTTCTCCTTTTCAGCAGTCGTGGGGGAAACCTTTTAGAAATGGATGATCGGTCAAAGGCCTTCAATATCCTCGGAACCCTAACCAGAAGAAAAGAAGGCTATCATCAAAAATTATTGGAGGCCCGGGAACAAGCATCAAGGGATGAGGTGTCGACAACAAAAACGAGGACCATTCATGAGATTTTTGATTTGAAGGAGAAGAATTTAGATCAGTATCTCCATTTTGATGGGTATCGAAGAACTTCTTTCTTGGATCATTTCATCGCTGAGCCGATGGATTTCGAGTCATTTCGGAGATGCCAATATCAAGAGGAAGGGGATTTTATTAAGGAGCTCTATGAGATTGAAGTAAGGAAAAAAAGAAAGTATCAAGAAATCCTTTTTTCTCGATCGGGAGGCCTTCGCAAGGATGGGAGAAAAGATCCGATTAAAATTGAAAAAAGCTTTTCCATTCCAACCCATCAAAAGATCGTCAAAGCGACTTATGAAATCACCTATCAAGGAGAGAAGAGGAAAACGAACTTCGGCATTGAATTGAATATTAATCTCTTAGCCGGAGATGCACCAGATCGTTATTATAAAATACCAGGACAACCCCTTGAAGATAGAAGGCTTGCAAGTATAGGTGAAATAAATGGTATTACAGAAGTTCAATTGATTGACGAATGGAACAGAATGAAAGTGGTTTTAAAAACGGACAAAAGTTGCAATCTCTGGCGTTTTCCCATTGAGACCATTTCGCTCTCAGAGAGTGGATTCGAGAGGATTTTTCAAGGGTCATGCTTGCTTTTTTACTGGCCATTGGACTTAGAGCCTGGAAAACGATTCCGAGTCAGCATAGAATTAGCTATTGATTCATTATAACTTACATGAGGAGGAGATGAGATGGAGAAGAAAGAGAAACCCTTAGAGAAGATGACCGCCAAAGAACTGAGGGAGATGGCCCTCGGGTTGCCTGGAATCCATGGCGTCCACGCAATGAAAAAAGAGGAGTTGATCACAGCCATTCGTGCAGCTAAAGGCATACCCGAGCCGGAACCCAAGAAAGAGAAGAAGATTGTTGCTAAGAAAGAGAAAGTTGTTTTAACCGTGGCCGAGTTGAAACAGAAGGTGAAGGAATTGAGAGCCAAAAGAGAGGAACTCCTCCAGCAGAGGAATTTGAGGATGGGTGAGATTTTGAGAAAACGGATCAGCCGATTGAAGAAAAAGACGCGGCGAACCGCCTAACCTTGATAGAGGTTAAAGGACCGCCCCCAGGGGCTTGAGGAGCGGCCTTCGGCCTTGAGGTTAGAGGCGATGGAAGAGAAACGAAAAAACTTAGGGGAGTGTCGCCTCCGGCGATTTGGGGGAGTAGGGAAAATCTTTTTTTAGCCTCAACCCTCAAGTGAAACGATCCTCAAGCGGGGCGATCGTCCAACGATTTAAGCACAGTGCTCCTTAAACGAAGCGATCCTCAAACGAAGTGTTCAATCTATGCCTAAGGTCTCCGTTATTATTCCCACCTATAATCGTCTCCCCATGCTGAAGGAGGCGGTGAATTCAGTCCTTGCTCAACATTTTGAAGATATGGAACTGATCGTTGTGGATGATGGTTCCACGGATGGAACTACAGAAGAAATGAAACGATATGGAGGAAGGGTCAAACTCATTCAACATTCTGAAAACAGAGGGGTGAGTGCTGCCAGAAACAGAGGGATTCTTCAAGCAAGAGGCAAATATATCACTTTTTTGGATTCGGATGATCTTTGGGTGAAGGGGAAACTGAAGATTCAAGTGACTTTTCTGGATGACAACCCCCATTATCCCCTTTGTTACACGGATGAGATATGGATTCGCAAGGGGAAAAGAGTCAACCCTATGCTCAAACATGCCAAATATTCTGGTTGGATATTTGAAAAGTGTCTTCCTCTCTGTATCATCAGCCCCTCCTCAGCGATGATGAGGAAAACTCTTTTCCCAAAAGTCGGCCTCTTCGATGAGGCCCTACCGGTGTGTGAGGATTACGACTTCTGGCTTAGGGTTTCTGCCCGTTTTCCTATCTTTTTTATCAACCGAAAACTGATTATCAAACGGGGAGGGCATCCGGACCAACTCTCTCAACGATCATGGGGAAATGACCGCTACCGTGTGATCGCTCTGGAAAAACTTCTCTCCGAACCTTATATCGGATCCGAAGAAAAGGAGATGATCCTTAAGGAGATGAAGAAGAAGTGTCACATCCTTTATAAAGGTTTTTTGAGAAGAGGAAAGGAGATGGAGGCGAGGCATTATCAGGAGATCATGAGGCGATATGGAATTGAGATATAACTCGCTGGAGGTTGGAGGAGCGTCCCGCAAAACGGGACTTAAGGTTAGAGGTTAAATGTTTTACCTCCAACCTTAGGCCTCAAACCTTTAACGTTTGCCAAGGATGGACAAGATGAGACCAATTGAAAAAATTCCTCTTAATCAAATTGATGATTCTGATGATACCTTCTCTGTCAATTTTATGCCCGATCTCCATAGACTTCGGTCTTCGATTTTGGAGATAGGATTAATTCAACCAGTGCTTTTGAGGAAGAAGTCGGGCGGATACCAGATTATTTGTGGGTTCAGAAGAATTTCTGTAGTCAAGGAATTGGGAAAATCGGAGATTGAGGCAAGGGTGTTTGAGGAGAAAGAGGTGGATGAATTCCAACTATTTTCCCTTTCCCTTCGAGAGAATCTGACGACCCGGGGATTCAATACTGTAGAGAAAGCTATTGCCTTGGAGAAATTGATCCATCGTTTTCGAATCGATTCTGACACAGTCATCAAAACTTTTTTTCCTCTATTTTCATTGGAGCCTAATGAAAAAATTTTGAATACCTTTCTCTCCTTGGCAGGGATGGAAGATGGAATTAAAGATTATGTTTTGAAAGAAGAGGTGTCCCGTTCCAATATCCGGAAACTTGCGAATTTGACTCCTGAGGATCGAGTGGCCATTCTTTTATTGATCTCCCCTCTTAGATTGGGTGAGAATCGTTTGAGAGAAATACTCACCTTTTTGGAGGAGATTTCCCGGAAGAATCAATGTCAAGCCAAGGAGATTGTTCAACGGGCTGACATCCAGGTCATCCTTTCTCAAAAAGAGTTTACTCCATCTCAGAAAACAGAGCGGATAAAGAAAGTCCTCATGGATCTTCGTTATCCAAAGATGCACCAATTGGAAGAGGAGTTTCAAAAAAAGAGAAAAGACCTCAACTTATCTTCAAGTATATCACTTCATCATTCTCCCTTTTTTGAAGGAAGGGAGTTGAAGGTTGAATTCCAATTTGAAACGATGGAGGAATACCAAAGTATCCTTTCTGCGTTATCGCTTCTTCCAAGGAAGGAGACGTTCAAGGAGATGATTCAAAAGCACTAAAAATGTCAAATTTCAAAGTTCCAATGCCAAATGCAATCCAAATGTGAAATTCAAGTTCAAAAATTGAAATCTTGATATTTATAGTAGGGATCTTTGACTTTTGGCATTTAGCCATTTGACATTGATTTGAACTTTGAGCTTTGACATTTGAAATTGATGGTCGTCAGCATGTTGCCCTTCCAAATTGAAAAAATTTATCTCGATGAAAAGGCTGAAAAGGATTCGGTCACACAGACCGTTCTCAAAGCCTTCCCTGATATTCCCATCGAAAGGGTTGAGGACAAGAGAGCTCTTATCAAGCAGTTTCTTCCTACACCCGATCCTATTAGGATCGGGAAAAAGCATCTTCTCATTACCCATTTTTATGGAAGGCGTTTGAAGCCCTGTCCAGGAACCTCCCATCATATCTGTTGCGGCTACTACGTGATCAATGCCATCACCAATTGCCCAATGGATTGTTCCTACTGCGTTCTTCAAGGGTACCTCAATAATCCATTTCTCACCCTTTACACCAACTGGGATGACCTTCTCCAGGAGATAGAGACTTTCTTAACAAGGGATCACCCATCCCTCCTTCGATTGGGAACCGGTGAACTCTCTGATAGCTTGGCTTTGGAATCCATCTTTCCGATCTCGCAGTTTCTCATTCCATTTTTTGCGGAGAGACATAATGGAATTCTGGAACTGAAAACCAAGTCAGCGAATGTCAAACATCTACTTCATTTAAACCATCGAGGGAAAACAGTCGTCTCCTGGTCGCTTAATCCTCCCAAAATGATCGAAGAGGAGGAGATGGGGACTGCCCTATTGGAAGAACGGATTGATGCAGCAAGAAAATGCCAGGAGAAAGGGTATCCATTAGGATTTCATTTCGACCCTATCATTTACCGTGAGGACTGGGAGAAAGAATATCAGGAGACCATTTTTCAGCTTTTCAAACAAATAGATCCTGAAAGAGTCGTCTGGATGAGTCTGGGAGGGTTTCGCTATCCGCCCAAACTCAAAGCTATTGCAGAGGAACGTTTTCCAAATACCAGGATATTTCTTGGAGAATTGTTTCCAGGAAGAGATGCCAAGTTTCGCTATCTGAAGGAGATTCGAGTAGAGATGTATCGAAAAATAGCAGGATGGTTGAGGGAGGTGGACCCGGATCTTTTTATCTACCTGTGTATGGAAAGCAAAGAGGTGTGGGAAAAGGTTTTTGGCTGGGCACCTGAGAATAACAGGCATTTGAATCAGATGTTCAATGAAAGGCTAAGAAAATTTATCTAAATTCTTTGTGTCTATCCCCCCTTTTATAAAGGGGGGATTATCTAATCTATGCTCTTCTACGCTTATGAATGGAGCAGATACAACATCCTGGTCAACGCCATTGCTCCAGGATTTGTTGCAGGGGGGATGAATGCACCGGTTCTCAATAAAGAGGTTCTGGTTTCTGGTTTAACACAGCAGGTTCCTTTAAAAAGACTTGGAAAGCCTGAGGAGATTGTGAAGATCGCATTATTTTTGGCCTCCGAGGAATCCAGTTATATCAATGGGACGACCATTGTTGCAGATGGGGGGATGACGGGTTATCATCCAGTCGGATTCCTTGATTTGATTGCTGAGATGATGAAGAAAAAATCTTCTAACCCTTGAATACATACAATCGGGGCTTGACAAGTAGGGGTGAGTTTGAGAATATAGGGGCTGTTTTACTGGTAGAGGGATAAGTTTTTTAACTATAGAAAGGAGGATATACTAAGATGAAGAAGAAGATGAATCGTCGGACTTTTCTTAAGTATTCGGCGGCGGTGGGAGCTACCGCAGCAATCTCTGGGGTTCCAACCTTATTGCGTGCTCAGGCTCCGGAGATTAAAATCGCCTCGATACAGCCTGTGACAGGAGTCATCTCGGATATCGGGATCTCGATGAGAAGAGGAAATCAGATGGCCGTCGATGATATCAATGCTCGAGGCGGGATCAAATCGATGGGTGGGGCAAAACTGAAGCTCTTATTGGCGGATACCGAGGCAAAAGAAGAGGTGGCCCGTTCAGAGGCAGAGCGGGTAATCAAAGAGGGAGCGGTCTGTCTGGTCGGTCCATTTTTAAGCGGGAATGCAATGACCATTGCCACTTTGTGTGAACAAAGAGGAGTGCCCTTTTTGATGGATGTGGCAGCGGCTGATGACATTACCAGAAAGGGATTTAAATTCACCTTCAGGGTATTTCCCACTACCTCTAAGTTTGCTGATTCGATGCTCTTTTATATGGGAAAGATTATGAAGGAGAAGAATATCAGCAAGATCAGGGGGGTTGTGACCAACACAGGGGATCTCTTCGGCCGCGTCCAAGGAGCAACCTTCATTAAAACTTTAAAGGAGAAAAAATTCCCCATCGAGGTGCTGGGTCATATTGAATACCCTCTCGGCATTCAGGATCTGTCTGCAGAGGTCTCGAAGATCAAAGCTTTAAAGCCTGATGTCCTTTTCCCTGTTGCAAGGCCTGGGGATGCTAAGTTGATGATCCGGGAGCTTTACAAACAGAGAGTTCCACTCCAGGCAATCATCAGTCCAGGAAGTCCTGGATGGTACGAACCGGAATTCATTCGGGATATGAAAGCTGTTGCCGATTATATCATGGATAATGTGCCTTGGTATAATCCAATAGGAAAGATGTATAAAGAAGTGAATGCTGCATTCTCGAAGAAGTATCCAGGAAAATATATCGATACCAATTCAGGATATGCGTATTTGGGTGTGTTGGTCATTGCCGATGCATTGGGGAGGGTCAAGTCAACAAAGGCTGAAGATATCGTCGCTGCCTTGAAAAAGACCTATTTTAAACAGGATTTGATGGTTGGGTTGGCCGTTGCCTTCGACGAAAGGGGGGATAATATCAATGCCGACACAGCCATGATCCAGATCTTAGGGGGCTCGATTAAAGTGGTGCTTCCTGGAAAGTCAGCTGAGGATAATTATGTCTATCCGATGCCATGGCAACTCTGGGAACGTGGAAGGTAGAAAGAGGATATGAACCTCAACCTTCTTCTTCAATTGGCGATTAGTGGGTTTCTTCTGGGAGGGGTCTATAGCCTGATTGCTTTAGGCCTCTCCCTTATTTTTGGTGTGATGAGGGTCATCAATTTTGCCCATGGCGAGATGATGGTCTGGGGCATGTATGTCGCCTATACCATACTCCTCTGGACGGGAATCGATCCCTTCTTCTCTTTTTTGGTGAGCGCGGCCGTTCTTTTTATCCTCGGCTATCTCCTTCAGAGGACAGTTGTCAACCGAATTCTCGACTTCCCTGAGGCGATGCAGGTGCTCCCACTGGTAGGGATGGCCATGGTCTTTGAGAATAGTGCCAGGATCATCTGGGGGCCGGATTATATCAGCCCTCAGAGCAAGTTTGCCCTCAGTTCTTTATCCCTTGGAAGTGTGATGATAGATACCCCTCGGTTCTTCGCCTTTTCATTAGCCATCATCATTACGTTTATCGTGTTGCTCTTCTTAAAGAAGACCGATATGGGAAAATCGATTCGTGCCGCAGCGGATAATCGAACGGGTGCACTTCTCGTGGGAACGGATGTCAATAAAGTCTATGCTGTCTGTTTTGGAATTGGAACAGCTTGTGTGGGGGCAGCTGGAGGCCTTCTCGTTCCTATTATGCCACTCTCCCCTCATATTGGAGCCCCTTTTACTTTGATCTCATTTATCATCGTCATTTTAGGTGGGATGGGAAGCCTGACCGGGGCCTTAGTGGGAGGATTTATCATTGGAGTGGCAGAGTCCATCGGACCAGAGCTAATAACAAATATCTTTCATGGAATTGGTTTAGACCTTGATTTTCCCCATACCATGAAGCAGGTTGTCAGTTTCTTCATTCTCATCGTCATCATGATATTGAGACCCCAGGGACTATTTGGAGGAAAGAAGGGATGAAAAGGCTCTATCTCCTCCTCCTCATCGGATTGCTCATTCTTCTTGTGCTCCCAAAGTTTTTAGGCTCCTATGAATTGGGTATTTTTATTATGATCTTTTTTTATGCCTATCTGGGGCAATCCTGGAATATCTTGACAGGATATACAGGAGTGATTTCCTTAGGGCATTCCCTCTTTGTAGGCATTGGGGCTTATATGACGTTTCTTTTGACTTTAACTCTGGGTTTAAGCCCCTGGATAGGAATGTGGATTGGAGGCATTGCAGCGGGCTTGATTGGGTTAGTCATTGGATATTTCGGTTTCCGTTTTGGGATGAAGGGAGTCTATTTTGTCCTGCTCACTATCTCCTTTGCTGAAATCGGAAGATTGATCGTCCTCCATTTAAAGGTTTTCGGTTCATTCCAAGGTCTATTCATCACTCCTCAGTTTTCCTTTGCTAACTTTCAGTTTAAGGAAAATACTCCTTATTACTATATTGCTCTCGGTTATGTCATCTTCTCTCTGATTGTAGTTCGACTGTTGGAACGATCGAAGATTGGCAGATACTTGGTGGCCTTGCGTGAGGATGAAGATGCTGCCGAAAGTTTGGGAGTGGATGTCTTTAAATACAAGATGATTGCCATCTTCATCAGCGCTTTCATGACTTCTTTGGCAGGCGCCTTTTATACGAATTATCTCTACTATCTTCATCCTGGGACGATGATGTCCATGGGCTTTTCCATTGAAATCATCCTCAGGCCCATCATCGGTGGAATGGGAACGGTGCTTGGCCCGGTGATCGGTTCATTCTTAATCACTCCTTTAGCAGAACTTTCACGATCCTATTTTGCCAAGGCAGGATATGAGGGTTTACATCTCGTCATTTATGGATTTTTATTGGTAGCGGTTGTTCTCTTCTTTCCAAGAGGAGTGATCTCCTATATTAAGAAGGCGTTATCGCCGATTCTAATAGGAAGAGTCATTAAGTAACTGAGTCATTGGTCATTAAATGACTTAATGACCCAGTGACTAATGACTCAGAGGACTTTAGCAGAGGGAGGATATAGGTTGTCTCTTTTGGAATTAAAAGGAGTCTGTAAGAACTTTGGTGGTCTAAAGGCCGTCAATCAAGTTTCTTTAGATTTAGAAGAAAGAGAAATTTTAGGAATCATTGGGCCCAATGGTGCTGGGAAGACAACTCTGTTCAATACCATTACTGGTTTTTATAAACCCAATGAAGGAGAAATTCGATTTGAAGGAGCGAGCCTCATCGATCTCAAACCCCATCAGATATGCCATAAGGGAATGGTCAGGACATTTCAGATCGTCAAACCTTTTCTTCAACTCACCGTATTGGAAAATGTGGTGATAGCCGCCCTGAATAGAACGAAGAGTGTCCAAGAGGCAACCGCAAAAGCTTTCAAAACGATTGAATTTGTAGGGTTGAAGGACAAAGTAGATATATTGGCCACCGGCCTGACTCTTCCCCATCGAAAGCGTTTGGAGTTAGCCCGGGCATTGGCCACCGAGCCCAAACTCATTTTACTTGATGAGGTGATGGCAGGACTTACTCCAACCGAAGTGGACGAGCTCATCCGACTTCTGAAGGAAATAAACGAGAAAGGGATTACCATCCTTTTAATTGAGCACGTCATGAGAGGGGTGATGGCTCTTTCAAAGAGAGTGATCGTTCTCAATTACGGAGAGAAGATTGCCGAGGGAGTTCCTGAAGAGATAGTGAAGAACCGTCAGGTCATCGAAGCTTACTTGGGAGAGGAATTTGGGAAAGCTGAGAGTTAAAGGGATCGAAGTCTTCTACGGTGATCTCCAGGCACTGAGAGGTGTTTCCCTTGAAGTGAATCAGGGAGAAATTGTTTCTATCATTGGCTCTAATGGAGCTGGAAAGTCCACTACCCTGATGACGATCTCAGGGGTCTTAAAGCCCAAGCGAGGAGAAATTCAGCTCGATCAGGATTTCATCCATCAATGCTCCTCTTCAAAAATTGTATCCCTTGGAGTTGTCCAGATTCCGGAAGGACGCCAGCTCTTCCCCACCCTCACCGTCATTGAAAATTTGGAGATGGGATCTCAATTTCCAAAGGCCAAAAAGGTGAGGAAAGAGACGATGGAGTGGGTCTTCAAACTCTTTCCCAGATTGGAGGAGAGGAAAAACCAGTTAGCAGGGACCCTCAGTGGCGGGGAGCAACAGATGCTCGCCATTGGAAGGGGATTAATGTCCAGACCCACTCTCTTAATGCTCGATGAACCTTCGTTAGGCCTTTCGCCTATTTTGGTCAAGGCGATCTTTGATATCATCAAAGAGATCAATCAGCAGGGAACTACCGTTCTTTTAGTGGAACAAAATATATTTCACTCCCTCACCCTCTCTCACCGGGGATATGTCCTGGAAAATGGTTCCATCGTCTTAAGTGGGACCGGCCAAGACCTCCTTAAAAATCAACACATCCGCCAAAGCTACCTCGGCCTATGAATAATAAAAAGAAAGTTATGAGTTCGGAGTTCAGAGTTTAGAGTACCCCTCACCCTTCCCCTTTCCCCTCGGGGAGAGGACGGGGTGAGGGGGCGATAGGAGAAGTTCTGTGAAAGTGAAAGTTCCTCAACTCCTCTGGTATGACAATACCGAAATGGAGCTCGATTTTCCTCCCTCTTGGTCCGTCTTCTTTCGCCCGATGAAAGGAGGAGAAAGAAAGAAACTTACGTATAAGGAGATGGAAAAAGCCTTTCACAAACCCATTGGCTCAAAGCCCATTCAGGAGCTGGCCAAAGGGAAAAAGGAGGTCGTCATTCTTTTTGATGATCTTGCGAGGCCTACTCCTGTGTTTGAAATGGTTCCCTTTATTCTCGGGGAATTAGAGAAAGCTGGGATTTCAGATCAACAGATTCGGTTTATTGCCGCTCTCGGAGCACATGGAGCGAATACAGCGAATGACTTTCGAAAGAAATTGGGGCAGGAGGTGTTGGACCGGTTCCCGGTGTATAACCATCATCCATTCAATTATTGTACCTATCTGGGTAAAACCAGCCAAGGCACTCCTGTCTCCATCAACAGAGAGGTGATGGCCTGTGATCTAAAGGTCGGGATTGGTTGTATTGTTCCTCACTCCTTCTCAGGCTTCGGAGGAGGAGGAAAGATCATTCTTCCCGGAGTGTCTCACATTGACTCCATCGCCTATAACCATGGCACACTCGTCAAGGAGCATCCAGACTGTGTCGGCGTTGGAAAGATTGAGGGGAATATTCCTCGCCTCGATATTGAGGAGGCGACGAGAATGGCTGGGCTCGATGTGAAGATCGATGCCATTGTCAATCTTCGAGGAGAGATTACCAGTCTCTTTGTAGGAGATCCGATCTTGGAACACCAGGAGGGGATGAAATTAGCAAAGGAAGTCTATGCGACCACTCCAGCTAAAAATATGGATATTGTCATAGTTAATTCCTATTCAAAACCGAATGAGTGTGCTATTGCTCCATTCATTGGGATTCCATCCTTAAAGGAAGGAGGAGGGGACCTGGTAATCATTGCCAATGAACCTGCGGGGCAAGTTGTCCATTATCTTTTTGGAGAGTTCGGAAAATGTGGAGAAGGAGGGCTTCAGCTTCCCCAACCTCTGCCGACCAAGGTGAAGCGGTTAATCGTTCTCTCGCCTTTCAAAGATCATGTGGGAGCATGCTTATTTGGTAAGATTCCTTCGATCCTTTGGGTGAAAACATGGGAGGAGGTTTTGGATTTGCTGAAAGCAGAATGGGGTGACAAAGCTAATGTGGCTATTTATCCGGATGGGACGATACAGTATTTTCCTTTAAAATGACTCCATCATTCCTTTGACTTTGCTCATCTTTAAATATTGACAGCTTTCAAAAATAGTTATATTCAATCATCGGTTAGGGAAATACTTCTTAGAAGGGGGAGGGGATGGAAAAGAATCATGTCGTAATAGTCAGTGCTGTTCGGACGCCTTTTGGAAAATTCGGAGGAACTTTAAAAGACATTCCTTCTATCGATCTGGGTGCCATGGTGATCCGTGAAGTTTTGAAAAGGGTGAGTGTGAAGGGGGAAGAGGTTGAAGAGACCTATTATGGATCCGCTGTCCCCGGAGAGGTGGGTTTGGAAACCGACGTCCCAGCGAGACAGGCTACTCTCAAGGCAGGGATGCCTTCAGAGGCTGTTTCTATTACGGTTGACCGTGCCTGTTGTTCGTCGCTGGCAGCTGTGAGATTAGGATATAGAGCGGTCAAAACTGGAGAGGTTGAGATTGCTTTGGGCGTGGGTGCCGAGAATATGAGCCGTACTCCTCTTATTGTCCCTCCTAATGTTAGATGGGGAACGAGGTTGGGTAATATTGAATTGTGGGATGGTCTGTTTGGACTGGGCTATAAAGGGTTCAACCCCGTATCGGTTGACGCAGGGGAGGTGGCTCTTGAATATGGAATCACACGGGAGGATCAAGACCGATGGGCTTATCAAAGCCAGATGAGATATGCAAAGGCTTTTGCCGAAGGGAAATTTAAGATAGGTGAGGAGCTGATGAGGGTTGAAATACCATTAAAAAAAGGGCCCCCCATTATTCTTGAAAAGGATGAATTGCCAAAACCAGATACCACACTTGAAAAGCTCTCCAAACTGCCTCTTGTGTACGGCAGCCCTACGGTTACAGCAGGAAATGCCCCAGGGTTGGATACAGGTGCTTCAGCCATCCTGATTATGAGTGAAAAGAAGGCAAAGGAGAAGGGGCTTAAGCCTTTAGCTAAAATCCTCTCTATGGTTGCCACTGCCACAACTCCCCGTCTGATTGCTGCCATTCCAGGCTTCACCATTCAAAGGGCGTTGGAGAAAGCCCAAATCACTCTCGACCAGATTGACCTCATCGAAATCAATGAGGCATTCGCTGCCATGCCTCTGGTCAGTGCAAAGATTTTGGCTAATGGAAATCCCGAAAAGATGAAGACCCTTTTAGAAAAAACGAATGTCAATGGGGGGGCCATCGCCATCGGTCATCCAGTAGGCGCAAGTGGAGCAAGAATTCTAATGACCCTCATTTATGAATTGAGAAGAAGAGGAGGAGGAATTGGGGTTGCTTCCATCTGTGGAGGCTTGGCCCAGGGGGACGGGGCTGTGGTCCAGGTAGAGGGTGCATAGATCGGGTTGATTGTGACATAGAAACTATTAAACTAATTTTGTTCCTCAGTTTTATTATTATAAGCGTTTCTTAAGTTTAAAAAATTACTCCCCCTTATTGTTTTTAACGATAATAAATAAAGATAGTTAGAGACGCTTGTAATAAATAAAATATTATTGATTTCAAATAGTTATATTCAATCCTTATCTCCAGATGTTTTATTCTTGTTTCTAAAAAATTTCTTGACAAAAATTTACCCATATGATAGAAAACAGGAAACTAAATTAGTTTTCTGGCTTTTATGGAATCAGAAAAAAGAGCTCAAATTCTAACCCTTGCCAAAAAGAAGTTTGAAAGGTTTGGTTTTAATAAGACTACTGTTGATGAAATTGCCAAGGACGCCAGTATTTCAAAGCGAACCCTGTATCAGGAGTTTGGAAATAAGGAGAAGATCTTCGAAGAACTTTTTATGTTTGAGGCCTTATCCGTTAGAAAGGCCATCCTGAACCAGATCAATAAGATCATTGAGCCAACAGAAAAACTTCAAACGTTCATCCGATTAGCCCTGAAATACCTCGATCAAAATCCATTTATCGTCAGTGTCCTCCATGATGAAGCAGGATTCTTTGCACCATTCCTGAAGGATAAACCCCACATCATTGAAACAGGGATTGAGGAAATTTTCGTCAATATTGTTAAAGAGGGTGTTGAAAAGGGTGTCTTTCGTAAGATGGACGAAAAAATCGTTGGGCATTGCATTTTTTTATTATTTAAAAGCCTGACCTATGGGAAAAATAGTCCTGACTACTCATTTGGATTGAACCAGACGAATGAGTTTGTCAATTTTATCATTAATGGAGTGATCATCAAACAGGGTAGGGCATGAATCGATTGTCTATCCATTTTAAACCCAATGGTTTTGTCAATTCTATTCGAATGACCAGTCAGTTTTTAGGTCTTCCTCTTTATAAGGTGAATGCCTTTTTTGTTGATGGACTCTTGATCGATACGGGCTTCGCCTTTGGTCGAGATAGGTTTCTGAAACTCTTAGACACACTTCATCCTGATGTCGTTGTCAATACTCATCACCATGAAGATCACACCGGCAACAACTTCTGGATTAGAGAAAAGTACGGCCTTCTACCCCTGGCTCATCCCAAAACATTTTTTTATTTACAAGATCCCTCTCAGTGGGTACCATGGTATCGGCGTTTGGTTTGGGGGTGCCCTCGTCCCTCAGAGACGGGTGAATTGGATTCAAAGATTCAAACCAAAAAATTCCTTTTTTTGGTCATTCCTACACCTGGACATTCAGATGACCATATCTGTCTTTATGAGCCGAATGAAGGATGGCTTTTTTCTGGGGACCTGTTCATCAGCGAACAAGTGAAATATTTAAGAGAGGATGAAGATATCTATTCTATTATCGATTCCCTGAAGAAGGTGGCTGCCCTCCATCCAAAGAAGATGTTCTGTTCCTTCAGTGGTCTCGTCGATCGACCAGAAGAGGCCCTTCATCGTAAGATTGAGCGTTTAGAAAATATAAAAAACGAGGTGGCAAAGGATGTTCAGGAAGGGATATCCCCTCGAGAGATTCAGCGGAGACTCTTAGGTAGGGGGGATCAATTCTCTTTTATCTCCTCAGGTTATATCTCCAAACAAAATCTGATCAATGCTTTTCTTAAATCAAAAGGAGTGGAACGATGAATCAGAAGATCAAAAAGGCGGCAGTATTAGGGGCAGGCGTCATGGGGAGTGCGATTGCTGCCCATTTGGCGAATGTGGGAATCCCTTCCTTTCTCCTCGATATTGTGCCGCCAGAGATGACCGAGGCAGAAAAGAAGAAAAGGTTGACGTTTGAAAGTCCAGAGGTGAGAAATCGGTTCGCTGTTCAGGGGAAGAACAGAATTCAAGAATCGAGGCCAGCATCCCTCTATTTGAAGGACGATGCGGAGCTCATCTCTGTAGGAAACTTTGAAGATCATCTCTCCTGGGTTGCGCAGGCGGATTGGATCATCGAGGTCGTTATTGAGGATCTTAAGACAAAAAGGGAACTTTTCAGGAAATTGATACCCTTTTTAAAAGAGGGAACCGTGATCAGCTCAAATACCTCTGGCATCGCCATCCAGAAGATGTGCGAAGGGTTCTCTACGGACTTCTCAGAGAGGTTTTTAGGAACCCATTTCTTTAATCCGCCAAGATATATGAAACTTTTAGAGATCATCCCGATCCCGTCAACCTCCAAAAACGTCGTGGAGAGAATGGCCTATGTGGGCGAGAAGATTTTGGGAAAGGGAGTGGTCTATGCGAAAGATACACCCAACTTCATTGCCAATCGCATTGGAGCCTTTGCAACCGCTATTACCATTAGGACAATGATGGAGGACGGCTATCGGATTGAAGAGGTTGATCAGATCACGGGTCCTGCCATGGGAAGGACGAAGTTGGCCACGTTCAAGCTCGGTGATCTCGTTGGACTGGATGTCATGGCCCATGTTTCCAAAAATCTCTATGAGAGCCTGCCAGTGGGAAAGGAAAGAGAATATTTCGTATTCTCTTCTTTTATTGAACAGATGATCAAGAACCAGTGGTTGGGTCAGAAGACCAAGCAAGGCTTTTATAAGAGGGTGAAAAAGGAAGGGAAAGAAGAGACTCTGGTTCTGGATTACGAAAAACTCGATTACCGCCCCCAACAGAAGGCGAATCTTCCTTCCGTGGAGACGGGTAAAAATATTGAGAATATCGGGGAACGGATCAAAACCCTCGTCCTGAGTCCTGATCGAGGAGGCCAATTTGCCTGGAAGATCTTGAAAAAGACTCTCCTCTATTCAGCGGAGAAAATCCCTGAAATCTCTGATGACGTAGTCAATATCGATCGGGGAATGAAGTGGGGGTATAACTGGGAACTGGGGCCCTTCGAGCAATGGGATGCCATCGGTTTGAAATCCTCTGTAAAGAAAATGGAGAAAGAAGGAGAGTCGGTTCCACCGCTGGTGGAAAAACTCCTCAGCAAAGGGTATTCCTCTTTTTACGAGAAAAAGGATGGCCGTGTCTTTTACTTTGACTTAGGAGCAGGCCAATACCAGGAGATCGAAGAGAAACCAGAGATTATTCTTTTGCCGAGCCTGAAGGACAGAAAGAAGACCGTTCTTTCAAATGCTGGAGCGAGTCTCATTGATCTCGGGGATGGAGTAGCCTGTCTTGAATTTCATTCCAAGATGAATACCATTGGAGCAGATACCATCCAGATGATGAGAGACTCCCTGAAGGAGGTCGGAGAGAAATTTGAAGGTCTGGTGATTGGAAACCAGAGTGAAAACTTCTCCGCAGGAGCCAATCTGATGCTCATGCTTTTTGAAATTCAGGATGAGAATTGGGATGATATTGAAGCCTCTGTCAAGGCTTTTCAAGATGCCTTAATGGCCATCAAATATTTTGAGAAGCCGGTCGTGGCTGCGCCTTTTGGCCTTACTTTAGCAGGTGGATGTGAGGTCTGTCTCGCCTCTGCGAAGGTGCAAGCCGCCGCGGAAACTTACATGGGTCTTGTTGAAGTGGGTGTGGGTTTGATCCCGGCAGGAGGTGGAACAAAGGAGATGTTACTTCGGTGCACAGAAGGTATTCCACCAGGTGTCGTTGACGCAGACTTGCTTCCGTTCGTCCGACAGGCCTTTGAGACCGTGGCCATGGCAAAGGTGGGGACCAGCGCGAAAGAAACACAGAAGTTGGGTTATATGAGATCGACTGACAAGATCACGATCAACCGAGATCATCTCATTTATGATGCTAAAAAAACCGTGCTCGATCTTGCCGGGGAAGGCTATCGTCCACCCCGGCCCAAAAAGAATATTAAGGTTATGGGAGAGAGGGGATTTGCCCTTCTTCAGATGGGTCTCTTCTATATGAGGGAGGGTGGTTATATCAGCCAGTATGATGAACATGTAGGCAAAAAAGTGGCTCGCATTATGACAGGAGGAAACTTACCGGACGGGACCGAAGTGACCGAACAGTATCTCTTAGATTTGGAAAGAGAGGCTTTTGTCAGTCTTTGCGGAGAGGCCAAGACGCAAGCAAGAATTGAATATATGCTGAAGACGGGAAAACCCCTTAGGAACTGATCAATGCAAAATGGTCAATTAGCAATGCAAAATTGACAATGGGAAGAAGGATACTGATAACTGCTAACTTTGCATTTTGAAATTTTCAATGATTTTTGAGTAAGGGAGGTCTTATGAGAGAAGCAGTGGTGGTTTCTGCAGTTAGGACAGCAGTGGGGAAGGCCCCGCGGGGAATTCTAAAAGATACCCGGCCGGATGATATTGGCGCCCTCATCATCAAGGAGGCTGTTGCAAGAGTCCCTGGCCTGAAGGTGGAAGACATTGATGATATCGTTATTGGATGTGCCTTCCCTGAATCGGACCAGGGGCTGAACCTCGCAAGAGTCTTAGCCATGAGAGCGGGTTTCCCTTTTACGGTACCAGGGCAGACGGTAAATCGTTTCTGTTCCTCAGGACTTCAGGCTATCGCAACGGCGGCCTATGAGATCATGGTCGGGGCTCAGGACGTGATGGTCGCCGGTGGCGTGGAGTTTATGAGTCAGGTTCCAATCATGGGTTTGACCCCTTCGCCCAATCCATATTTGGTTGAGCATAATCCTCAGGCTTATACCTCCATGGGGCTCACCGCAGAAAATGTGGCTGATAAATTCGGCATCACCAGAGAAGATCAGGACCGCTTTGCCCTTTCCAGCCATCAGAAGGCAGCCAAAGCGATCAAAGAGGGGAAGTTTAAAGAGGAAGTTCTTCCTATTCTCGCGAAGGTAAAAGAGGTTCAAAAGGACGGAACGATAAAGATCAAAGAGGTCCTCTTCGATACAGAAGAAGGGGTTCGTTATGATGCCTCTTATGAAGGGATGGCCGCGCTCAAGCCTGCCTTTAAAGCTAAAGGGACAGTCACCGCAGGTAATTCGTCCCAGACGAGTGATGGGGCAGCCGCGCTTGTTCTGATGTCAAAGGAAAAAGCCGATCAGTTGAAAGTAAAACCTATGGCTATTTTCCGAAGTTTCGCTGTAGCCGGAGTTCCGCCCGAGATCATGGGGGTTGGTCCTGCTTATGCCGCTCCCAAGGCTATTAAAAAGGCAGGTCTCACAATCAAAGATATAGGCCTGGTTGAGCTGAACGAAGCGTTTGCCTCACAAGCTCTTTATGT
>Ga0315281_10004786_pt1 | contig 19572 bp, 18 predicted proteins | sample YL17G07_0_MG_FD_204540 | JGI IMG/M metagenome (GOLD analysis project Ga0315281, IMG submission 204540) | Sediment microbial communities from Yellowstone Lake, YNP, Wyoming, USA - YL17G07_0 | ecosystem: Environmental > Aquatic > Freshwater > Lake > Sediment | place: USA: Wyoming | collected... | reverse complement strand
CAGAACCTTGCTTTTGACGCTTTTTTTCCGTTATTTTTTGCCTTTAATTGAAGGTGGGCATCTTTATATTGCTCAACCTCCGCTTTATCGAATTGCCAAAGGTAAAGAAAAAAGCTATGCCTACAGCGACGTAGAAAAAGACGATATGATAGCCGAATTTAAAAAAATTAAAGTTGCTAAAACAGGCAGAGATGAATCAGAAAAAAATGTGGATGAATCTGATGAGGCGAATGAAAAAATCAGCGGTGTGAATATCCAGCGCTACAAAGGCTTGGGCGAAATGAATCCGGACCAGCTTTGGGAAACGACCATGGATCCAAAAAATCGAGTGCTAAAACAGGTTACCATTGAAGATGTCAAAGAAGCCGACAAAATTTTTGATATTTTGATGGGGGATGAAGTCGCGCCGCGGAAACGTTTTATCCAGACTCATGCAAAGAAAGTTAGGAACTTAGATATCTAAACTTCTAACGGGGTTGACATATGAGATTAATACGATTATACTGGGGAGCAGAATAATAATATTGCCCCCGCGAGGGGGTTTTTAGAAACCGATGGATAGAGTCAATAGGGTTTAGGGTCTAGCCACTAGATTTTTTGTAGTCCCTAGTCGTTATTTCCTAGTCACTAATTATGGATATTTTTTCCAGACTAATAAATTTTTTCAAAGAAGTCAGATTTGAATTAAAAAAGGTTACCTGGCCGACCAGAAAAGAAGCTCTAAGGCACACGTTGGCAGTCGTTGCTGTTTCTGCGGCCGTAGCGATTTTTTTGGGTACGGCAGATTTTTTATTTCAGTGGTTAATAAGCAATTTTATTATAAGTCACTAGTTGATAATTTATGCCAAAACAAGTATCACGCGGTCGGAATTGGTATGTTTTGCACACTTATTCAGGTTACGAAGATGCGGTGGCGCGGAATTTAAAACAGCGGATTGAATCGATGGGAATGGAAGACAAAATTTTCAATGTTTTGGTTCCGATCGAGAAAAAAATAAAAATAAAAAATGGCAAGCGAAAAGTCGTGGAAGAAAAAATTTATCAAGGCTATGTTTTGGTTGAGATGATTGTAACGGACGATTCCTGGTATGTGGTACGAAACACCCCGCGCGTAACCGGTTTTGTGGGTTCAGGAACGACTCCGACGCCGATTTCGCCCGAAGAAATAAAGGAGTTGCAAAAACGGATGGGCGTGGAAGAGCCAAAATATAAGATTGATTTTGCAATTTCCGATTCGGTAAAAATAACGGACGGCCCTTTCAAAGATACTGATGGCAAGGTGTCAGAGATTGATGAAGACAGAGGACGCATCAAAGTTTTGATTTCCATGTTTGGCCGCGAGACCCCCGTGGAATTGGATTTTCTCCAAGTTAAGAAGATTTAAAATTTTATTTTCCCTTTATTATGGCAAAAAAGATAAAAACAATCGCGAAGCTTCAGTTGCCGGCTGGCCAAGCCACGCCTGCGCCGCCGGTGGGACCCGCGCTCGGTCAGCACGGTTTGAACTTAGGAGAGTTTTGCAGCAAATTTAATGAAGCCACTAAAGACAAAATCGGCGATATTATTCCGGTGGAAATTACGATTTATGAGGATCGTAGCTACAGCTTAAAATTCAAAACCCCGCCGGCCGCAGATTTATTGCGCAAAGCCGCCGGAGTTGAAAAAGGTGCGGCTAATCCTTTAAAAGACAAAGTTGGCACGGTCACGCGCGCGCAGATCCGCGAAATCGCGCAAAAAAAGATGGCGGATTTGAACGCCAACGATATTGACGCGGCGATGAAAATTGTGGAAGGTTCGGCGCGTTCAATGGGTATCAAAGTGGAAGGATAGTATTTATTTAAATTTGGGTTTAAAAAGCAAGGATTTATTTCCTTGCTTTTTGTTTTTGCGCGTGATAAATTGGAATAACGAATTAAAACGGAGGGCGAAGTTTAGCCCTTTTAAAATTGAATAAGGAGGTGAGGAAGATGGAATTGATATTATCGCTTAAGGGATTGGGTCTAGATTCTCGTTTAAATTGGGACGAGCTATTTATGGCCAAAGCTATTTTGCTGGGTAAGACTAGATCGGTTTGCAAATATTACAAAGTCGGCACTATCATTGCCAGAGGCGAGCAAATTTTAAGCTTCGGTTACAACGGCCCTGCCAGAGGCGAAGATCATTGCTCAGTAGTTGGCTGTGCTAAAGAAGTTAATGGTGTCAGATTACCGCCGGGAACCACTCTTTGCCGCGGCTCGCATGCAGAAATCAACGCGATTTCAAATGCGGCAAACATGGGAATGAATATTGAGAGCTCGACTTTTTACATTACCTACCGGCCCTGCTACGGCTGTGCTAAACAGCTGGTGAACGCAAAAATTGAGCGCATCGTTTATTACGAAGATTATGACGGCGAACCGCAGGCGATTGAACTTTTGAGAAGAAGAAGAATTCAGCTGGTAAAGTTTTGTAACATCAGCCAGGTCAAGATTGATTTTAATATTGTATCAAGAGAAGATGGAAAATAGAAAGGAGGGATAACGGTGGGCATTATAAAATATTTTCAGGCAACAACACTTGGAGATGCTTGGTTTCAAGCGCTTTACCTAGCTATGACGGAGGGCAGAAAATATCTTGTCACGCAAGGCAGTTACAAGGATCAACATCGGGCTGGAAAATCCGTGGTTATCGAAATTGGTTATCCGGAAGTCAGGCCGCTATATCCTTTAATGCCTGAGGGGTCCAATTATCCGCCGCCGACATCTGCACAGGACATCGAGGATTATGTAGCCTATTTGATGACTGATCAGAGAAAGCTCAATGAGCATTATACATACGGCGAAGATCTTCATTGGCAGATCGAGTGGGTTATCGATCATTTCAAAAAAGGCGGGTTTGGAAATAACCATTGTTACATGACAGTCGGTCGGCCAGAAACAGTTTTATTCTACGATACTGATGTGGATTATCGTGAAGTAATTGTCGTGAGGGATGCAGTATCAAAAAAGAGGATAAGATTGCGAAAGATCAACAATAAGTGGAATAAAGATCTTCAAGAAAAAGGTCTTGATCCTAGTTCCCAATGTTTGCGCGGGATCGACGTCTGGGTGGAAGATAATAAGCTTCATTTCTGGACTTATTTTCGGTCATGGGATCTTTACAGCGGCTTTCCTGTTAATCTTGGCGGTATCCAGCTTGTAAAAGAATATATGGCTGGCCAAATCGGTGTCGGATCCGGTATTACTGTTGCATCTTCAAAAGATTTGCACGTGTATGAATTTGCTTGGGATGTGGCTTTGTCTAGGATTGGCAAGCAGAAAATGGAAGGAGGTGGATAATGGAACAAATAGAACAGTGTCTTCATTGCGAACACAGGTTATTTTTCAAACCGTTATCAAATGAAACATTTACCTGCTGTTTCGCTTTTGGTGAAACAGTCGAAGCCATTGATATTAGGACAGGCGTTTCACCGGCCATAAAAAAGCACGGTTTGGAAATGATTCCCTGCGAAGAATTTAAGTCAGGCAGTAGTATTTTTCAAGATAATCCAAATAACCCTTTCGATATCCATCCTACCAGAAAAAAAGGAGAAGATTTTCTTCTTCGGCTGCTAACAGAATGTGGCAGAAAAATTTGATTTTCAGAGGCCTTTTGGTTAGAATGAAACCAGAAGGCCTTATTTTTTTATGATATTAGGTATAGACAAATTGCATAAATTGGTAAAAAACCTGAAATTAGTGGAGGGGCTTTGTGATCGGGAGCTGACTAATCCTGAAGGCGCGGGTTTTGATTTGCGGCTGGGAGAGATTTATGAACTTAAAGGTAAGGGATTTTTGGGAATTGAAGAACGGAAAACACCGGATGTTAAACTGCTGGCAAAATATAAAGAGGGTAAGAAGAAAAGTTTTGTTTTTCGGCCCGGTAAATATTATGCGATGAAGACCATTGAAAAAGTAAACACGCCTGCCGACATTTTAATTTTGTTTCGGCCGCGCTCAACTATGTACCGCTCGGGCATGATGATTTTTACGGGTAATGCATCGCCGGGCTATTGCGGGGAATTAACTTTTGGTATTGTTAACCTTGGGCCTTGCCCGATTGAAGTTGAGCTTGGTGCGCGAGTGGCACATGCTATGTTTTATAAAGTTGAAGGAAAAAGTAATTTATACCGTGGGCAGTGGGGTGGCGGACGAATTAATGCTAAAAAGAAAGAAAGACAGGTTTAATGAGGTCGGGTATATCTTTCGCTCTCGGCCAACCCACTCCAGCCCTGCCCTTCGGGCGCCGGCCTTCACTCAAGGCATACCCGACCTCATTTCTGATTTATTAGAATGGAAATTAAAGATAAAGAAATTGATAATTTGATCCAAAAAGAAATTAACCGTCAGCGAGACGGGCTGGTTTTGATTCCTTCAGAAAATTATGCCAGCCCCAAAGTTTTGGCCGCCATGGGGACGCCGCTTTCAAATAAATACTCCGAAGGTTATTCGGGGCGGCGCTATTATAGTGGCAATGAATTTATTGATGAAATTGAAAAATTGGCTATTGAGAGAGCAAAAAAATTGTTTGGTGCCGAACACGTCAATGTCCAGCCGCATTCCGGCTCACAGGCCAACGCGGCGGTTTATCTGGCGCTGCTTGAACCGGGCGATAAAGTTTTGGGGTTTGATTTGGCGGCGGGCGGGCATCTGACTCATGGCTCGCCGGTTAATTTTTCCGGACTCATATATAATTTCAGGCATTACAGTGTTGATCAAAAAAGCGAATTGATAGATTATGATGAAGTTGAAAAAATCGCCCTAGAGTTTAAGCCAAAATTAATTATTGCCAGCACCACATCTTATTCGCGGATTCTTGATTTTGAAAAATTTAGCACTATTGCCAAAAAAGTTAACGCGTATTTTTTGGGTGATATTGCTCATATTGCGGGCTTGGTCGTGGCCGGGGAACATCCGCATCCCTTTCCATGGTGCGATGTTGTAACAGCTACAACTCACAAAACCCTTCGCGGGCCCCGAGGTGGATTAATTGTGTGCAAGAAAGAGCTGGCCCAAATTATTGACAAAGCGGTTTTTCCGGGAACGCAGGGCGGGCCGCTGGAACATGTGATTGCCGCTAAAGCTGTTTGCTTTTTTGAGGCCACACAGCCAGAATTTAAAAAATACCAACACCAGATAATTTTAAATGCTCGCGCTATGGCAGATGAATTTATAAATCAGGGAATCCGCGTAGTAAGCGGCGGTACCGACAATCATATGATGGTTTTAGATTTGTCTAATTTTGATTTAGACGGAAAGCGTGCTCAAGACGAATTGGAAAAATTAGGCATTTTTGTCAATCGTAACGCTATTCCTTTTGACAGTAAACCGCCGTTTAATCCATCTGGTATCAGGCTCGGTTCACCCGCGATAACTTCGCGCGGCTTTAAAGAGAAAGAAGCGGCTTTGGCGGCAAATTTAGTCGCGCAATTAATTAAAAATATTGATAATAAAAAGATAAAAGAAGGGATTAGAAAAGAAGTGGAAAAATTAACAAAAAGATTCCCAATTTATGAGGATTTTCAATGGTAAAAAAGCGGCTCAAAAAATTTTAAGGGAGCTCGCAAACGAAATAAAAAAAGAAAAATTGCGGCCTAGCTTGGCCGTTATTTTGGTGGGTGACAATGAAGCTTCAAAGCTTTATATTAAACTAAAAAAAGAAGCGGCGATAAAAATTGGCGTCCAAATACAAGAATTTTGTTTTAATGACCAAATAAAAGAAGAGATGATTGTGCAAAAAATCAAGGAATTAAACGAGGACAAAGACATCCACGCAATTATAGTACAGATGCCGCTGCCGGCAATTTTCAATACCGAGCGGATTTTGGGAGTAATTAGCGCCCATAAAGATGTTGATGGATTTAATAAAGAAAACAGGCAATTGTCAGAAAAGGGTCGGACACCTCATTTTTTACCCGTTCTTCCCTTGGCAATTTTGACGGCGTTGGCAGACGCAGTTGAAAATAATTTAGAAAATTTGAAAGATAAAAATATTTTAGCGTTGGTTAACTCGGAGGTTTTTGGTTCTACTTTGAAGTTTGTTTTGGGTAAAGAGGGCGTGCTTGTCAGGTATCAAGTTAGAAATACTTGTATAGTTTTGGGAATCGAAAAAGATATTTTGGCGGCAGATATTTTGATTTCGGTCTGTGGCTGCCCCAATTTAATCAAGGGAGAAATGATAAAGAAAAGCGCAGTATTAATTGATGCGGGTATTACCCGTTATCATGATGGTAAAGTAGTGGGTGATGTTAATCAAAAAGAAGTTAAAGACAAGGCTGCTTTTTTAACTCCTGTGCCCGGAGGCATCGGGCCATTGACTGTGGCGCTATTGTTGCGTAATGTCTATCTGGCCGCTAAATCATTTGCCGAGCTATAAATATTTGATATAATATTTTTGGCGCTCTTCGTCTTCGGACGAAGGACCGCAAAGGCCGGTTTTTACCGGCCTTTTGAAATATGAAAATTTATGATAGAGTTAAATTATGCCAGTAAGTGAAAATAGACAATATAATTCGACAATCGGTCTGGAAATTCATGTGGAGCTTAAAACAAAAAGCAAGATGTTTTGTGATTCGCCAAATGGTTTGGGCTTGGAAAATGAGCCCAATGTTAACATTTGTTCTGTCTGCACTGGTCAGCCGGGCACCTTGCCGGTCATTAACGAAGAAGCTGTGCATATGGTTTTGAAAACCGGTCTAGCATTGAATGCTCAAATTCAAAATTTTTCCAAATTTGACCGCAAAAATTATTTTTACCCAGATTTGCCCAAGGGTTATCAAATTAGCCAATATGATAAGCCTTTGGTTTTGGGCGGATATATGGATATTGATAGCAGTAATGAAATCAATCACGTCAATCGCATTCGTATCAGAAGAGTGCATCTTGAAGAAGACACGGGAAAGTTGATTCATCCAAAAGGAGCTAATTATTCTTTTGTTGATTTTAATCGTGCTGGTGTGCCGCTGATGGAGTTGGTGACTGAACCGGATATTAAATCGGGAAGTCAGGCGCGGAAATTTTGCCAGGAATTGCAGTTGATTTTGCGCTATCTTGGAGTATCTGATGCTGATATGGAAAAAGGGCAGATGCGTTGCGAAGTCAATATCAGCTTATCTGGCGGCAAGGAGCTGGGAACAAAAGTTGAAATTAAAAATTTGAATTCTTTCCGGTCGGTGGAAAGGTCAATCGATTACGAAATTAAGAGACAAACCGAAGAATTAGAGGCGGGTAAAAAAATCATTCAAGAAACGCGTGGTTGGGATAATACTACGAGCAATACGTTTAGTCAGCGCATAAAAGAAGAGGCGTACGATTATCGTTATTTTCCGGAACCGGATTTGCCGCCGTTGACGGGGCTGGATAAATTAGCAGAGAAGCTTTTGGCGGAAATGCCGGAATTACCCAAAGCAAAAATAAAAAGATTCGCCCAAGAATATAAATTACCCGATGAAGATATAGGGATTTTGGTGAACAAAAAAGAATTGGGTGATTATTTTGAGTGTGTCGCAAGCGAGCTGAAAGACTGGGCGCAGGAGGCGGAGCCAAAAATTGATACAAAAAAGGCGACAAAATTAGCGGTTAATTATTTGATTACAGAAATGCAGAAGCTTTTGGTTCAGACGGGGATCGCTTTTGGCGATTTGAAAATTACGCCTGAAAATTTTGCCGAATTTACAAAACTGACGATGCAAGGAGTTGTTTCTTCCAGCGGCGCGCAGACGGTTTTAAAAGAAATGTTTAAAACCGGAGCTGATCCTTCACGCGTGATTCAAGATAAAAGACTGGCTCAGGTAAGCGACGAAGAAGAACTTGAAAAAACAGCAGCGGAGGTTATTTCTCAAAATCCCAGCCCGGTCCAAGATTTCAAAAAAGGCAAAGAAAAAGCATTGATGTTTCTGGTTGGAAAATTGATGGCTTTCACAAAAGGCCGCGCCAATCCAAAAATTGCCGAAGAGATTTTCAGGAGATTATTGAAGTAAAAATAATTTGACTATTTTTTGTGCTTGGTTTTTGTTTGCGATCCATTCTATTCTTTCATCTCGCTTAAACCAAGTCATTTGCCGTTTTGCGTAGTGTTCGCTTTCTTTTTGTAATTTTGCTATTAGTTCTTGATAGCTTATTTTTTTTTGCAAGAATTTTGCGATCCAGCGGTATTCAAGGCCAAAGTTGTCCAGGCGCTTCCAAGAGAGACCGTATTTTCGCAAATTATTTACTTCCTCTATCATTCCTTGGTGTAGGCGTTTGATAAGCCTTTTGCGGATGAGTTTTTTTAGTTCAGGGATTGATTTTTTGATGCCGATAAACAAAGCATCAAATTGCGGCTTGATTTTTAATTCCGGCACGGCCTGGCCGGTTTTATAGATAATTTCCAGCGCGCGTATCAGCCGGCGTGGATTTGACGGATCGATCGTCTTTGCTCGATTTGGGTCGAACTTTTTTAATTCGGCAAAAAGTTCTAAGACAGATTTTTTTTCGAGCCGTGCACGTAATTTTAAATCAGGTTTAATCTCAGGGATGGAAATATCATCTGTTAGCGCCTGAATATAAAATCCCGTCCCGCCGCAGATAATCGGAATTTTATTTTTTTTCTGAATCTTTTTTATCGCCGCCAGCGCCAATTTTTTATATTGGGCAACGGTGAATCTTTTTTTTGGGCTCGCCACGTCAAGCAAATAATGGGGGATACCTTGCATTTCTTTTTTTGTAATTTTCCCAGTGCCAAGGTTCATCCCTTTATAAACTTGTCTTGAATCGGCTGAAATAATTTCGCCGTTGAACTTTTTAGCCAATGCCACAGCCAAATCCGACTTGCCAGAAGCAGTCGGGCCAAGGATGACGACGAGTTTAGTATTTTTTTCCATAGACTTTAATGTTCAAATTTATTAATCAAAGTATCTAAAATCCGCCATCTTCTCTTTTTTTCTTCAACAGGCACATCGTCTTTTAATTTTGTCGCAGCGGTGCCGGGGCGGGGGGAATATTTAGCTATAAATGCCCCATCAAATTTAATCGCCTTTGCTAATTTAACTGAATTTTTAAATTGTTTTTTTGTTTCACCGGGAAAACCCACAATAATATCGGTTGTAATTTTGACGTCGGGAATTGCCCGGCGGATTTTTTTAATCAGATTTTTGTAATGAGTCACAGTATAGCGCCGGTTCATTTTGTGTAAAATCTCGTTATCGCCGCTTTGAATTGGCAGATGAATCTCTCTCTTTAATTTTTCGCACTTTGCCATTATTTTAATTAGCTCATCTGACATATCCTTTGGGTGGCTGGTCATAAAGCTTAATTGGAAGTTCCCGGGAAGGTCGTTTATTTTTTTAAGCAGTTTCGGAAAATCAGTCTTATCCGCGCGATAGGAATTTACATTTTGACCCAATAGCATTATGTTCTTTTGCTTTTTTTTAATGAGAGCTTTGACTTCAGAAATTATTTCTTTTTCTAAGCGCGATTTTTCTCGACCCCGAGTAAAAGGTACAGCGCAATATGAGCAAAAATTATCGCAGCCGGTCATTATCGGCACATAGGCGGTGCTTTTATTTTGGTGTGCAGGAACGCACTCAAAATATTTATCTGGGTGCCAGATTTCGGTAACCTTTCCTTTAAGTGCATTTTTGTCTTTTTCCAAAACGCAACCGGCCAAAATTATCTTCTTTTTACCAGCGTATTTATTTATTTTATCGTAAACTCGATGCATTGCCGTTTGGCGCACGGAGCAGGCGTTAACGACAATTAGATTTGCGCTATTTTCGTCTTTAGCTGGTTTGTGGCTTTGGTGTTGCAAAAGCTCAGCGATTTTTTCAGAATCGCTTTCATTCATCTGGCAACCGTAAGTGATGATATAATAGTTCATATTTTTTAATATCCCATATTTGCTACAAATTGACAAATATATCAATATATTTATATAATCAAGATAGATAGTAGAGGAAAGAATATGTTTTTTTACAATCTTATCCCTATGGGGAAATATGTCAAAAAGGAGGTAAAAGTCATGAAAAGATCAATGTTGTTTGTTTTTTTGTTAATTATGGCGGTTTGGGTGTTTGGGTGTGCGGCTACGGCGAGATTAATTGACTATAGCAGTATGAAGACGGATGTGGCCATGAGCGAGTCAATTTTTCTCGCTCCGAGCGAAACGGCAAAAAAAGTTTACGTTGAGATTCGGAACACAAGCTCCGATCAGAATATCACGGACTTATTCAAGTCCACGGTGCTTTCTGGGATTCAAGGAAAGGGTTGTGAACTTGTTCAAAAACCATCTCAGGCCTCGTATATTCTGCAGGCAAACATTCGCTATTTGGGCGAGTTGAAAGAAGGGATGAATTTTCAGGGTACGCTGACAGGAACCGGATTAGGTGCGCTGGCGGGTTTAGGCATAGGCGGACCTCACCATTTTGGTTCTGGAGCAGCTGTCGGTGGTTTGATCGGCGCTGGCATCGGTTTGGCTGTCGATGCTCTTACTCGAGTCAAAACCCAGATTATTGTTATTGAGTTTCAGATTACCGAAAGGCTATCCGAAGAGGAGGATTTTACAGGACAAAAAGTTGAAAAAACTGAACTTGTTATGGATGAGAAGGTTATGGGCGGTATTGGGATAAAGCCAGACAGCCCTACTTCCAAATCAGTTACCCGTCACGTTACGAGCAAAAAAGCAGGGACGAATATTTATAACGCCGGTGTTGCGGCGCGGGCGGCACAAGTAAATCTTAATACGGGCGAGGCGGCACAGCGTCTCATCGAGACCGCTGCGTTACAAATCGTAGGGATTTTTTAAAAATTAGATTCAGGAAACAAAAAGGTGCTCTTAAAATGAGAGCACCTTTTTTCGTCTATTATATTTTTTTTAATCCTTAAACACAACCGGAATCAATATTTTATTTATTTCTGAACCTTCTTTATTTACCAGGAAAATTTCAACAGTTCCTTTTGTGGCAGATGGTTTTTTATAAGCCAGCTTAATTGAGAAATCAGACATTTTATTGGGATCTTTTGTTTGAGCAAAGCCCTCTTTTAATATTAAGTTTTTGTTATCCTTGATTCTTATTTTTAATTTATTACCTTCCAAATTTGCCTGGCCAGAAATAGTTAGCGGACTTTTTACTTCGCTGTTTAATGCGGGAGCCGTTATTTTTATCACAGCATTTTGCAGGGGATTTTTAGCAAGATTTGTGCTGTTTGAATTTAAAATTAAATCTTGTTCTGATTGCGCTTGATCAATAGTCCACATTAAAAAACCAAAAAAAGATACCGCTACCAGAGTGGTTAATAAAATTCTTTCGGTATTAATTTTTTTCATATGATATTTATACCGGTATCGGGCGCGGCCTAAATTATATTTAATTTATAGCAATGCCTGCCTTTCTTAAAATTTATTTAAATATATTATACCACGAAAAATTACTATCGTTTATCCCCAACGGCTTATTAGCCCAGGAAATTTATTAGTTGCATTTGAATATTCTCAAGTGCGGGGGGCAGGGGAATTCCATAGGAGACTGGCACAAAAGCCGCAAAACTAATTGCTATCATAACTAATACGGCTATGAATATTTTTTTTTCTTTTGGCCACAGGCGCGTCAACCAAATACCTACTAACAATGTCGCAAATAAAGCAGAGGGAAGATAGTGATACAGGAAAGATACTCGTTTGATAATAATAAAAGGCAGCCAGTTTGCCAAATATCCTAAAATCAGGAGGTAACAAAGAGGTTTAATTTGCCGATTTATCTTTTTTGACAATATGGCGGCCAATGTCAAAATTACAAAACTAGATCCTAGCCACCAAAGGAGAGGATTGCCAAAAAAGTAGATTTTGGCCTGCCAATTGCCCGGGCCGATATTGTCTTGGTTCCAGTAATAAATTGGTTTGTGATCGAATGGCCAGCCATACCAGCGGCTGCCATATGGATGGTCGCCTTTAATAGTTGAATTATAAAAATACATTTTTTTGTTAAGCTCAATAAATTTTTGCAAGAAAGTAAGAGGCCGTTCAAGATTAGAAGATCCCATTTTTAATTCTTGTTGGAAAGCCTGAGACATAAAGGCATCGCCCTGACCGGAATAGGGCAGAAGTTTGAAGTGGATAGCGAAGGGTAGAGTATAGATAAGAAAGCCGATAATCAATAAAACTATAAAACTAAAAATAGCTTCTTTTAGTCTTTTTATGACATCAGTCCGAGTAAGCCCTTCGTTTTCGGGCACCCACGCCAACCCTTGCCTACGGCGCCGCCCTTCACTCAGGACTTGCTCGGACTGATCTGAAACCCTCGCGCTTAAGTAATTATTTAATTTTTTACTAAAAATTTTTGCTAGTAGGATTATTCCGATTATTCCGATAGTGGCGAGCCCCGTCCATTTGATGGAAATCGCCAAGCCAAAACTTATAGCCGTAAAGAATAGATAAAAAAACCATTTGGCACTGTAAGTTTTTTGGCGCTGGTATAAAAAAAAGAAGCAGAAAGTCAGCACTTCGAAAAAAAGCATGAAGATGTCCACGAGAATAAATTTCGATTGGACTAAAAAAGCATTGTCGAGTAAGAAAAGGATTCCGACAATCAGCGCCGCTATTTTGGAATGGCTGATTAAATATGCGAGCCATGCGGCAGCCAAAATAAAAAGTCCGCCAAAAAAAGCGGGCATAAATCTTAAAACAAACAGCATTTTTGCATTAGTTGTTTCGCCGATATGGTCGAAACCAAAAACAGGCTGGACGCCGGATAATTTAGCAAATCCTGCGATCATTAATTTTCCCAGCGGCGGATGAATGTCAAAATAGTATCGGCCGGTAAAATAAGCGCTGACAAATTTGCCAAAATGAACTTCGTCAAAAACGACCTGAGCAGGGTGGCTTAAAAAGGTGAAGTGGATAGTCAAAGACAAAACAGCCAAAATAATAAATGGCCAGAATTTTTTGAGAAAGATCATTATATTTTTTCTTTAATTTCTTTTTTAATCTTTTCTGTAAATTGTTCTAATTTTATCATTCCCAAATCTCCTTTACCGCGTTCGCGGACGGCCACGGAATCAGCAGCGATTTCTTTATCGCCAACAACCAAAAGATATGGAATTTTTTGTAGCTCTCCATCGCGGATTTTTTTGCCGATGGTTTCATTTTCATTTTTAACAGCCATTCGAATATTTTCAGCTTTAAGTATATCAGCGACCCTGAATGCATATTCTTCGTGCCGCGAGCCAATAGGTAGAATCCAGACCTGTTCTGGTGCGAGCCACACCGGAAACGCGCCGGCGTAGTGCTCGGTTAAAACTCCCATGAAGCGTTCCATAGAACCCAAAACCGTTCGATGAATCATCACCGGCTGTTTTTTGGCACCTTTTTCATCAATATAATAAAGTTCAAATCTTTCCGGAAAATTAAAATCTACCTGGATTGTTGGCCCTTGCCATTGCCGACCTAGCGCATCTTCAATTTTAATGTCAATTTTTGGACCGTAGAAAACTCCTTCGCCTGGGTCAGTTTCATATTTAACTTTGGCTTCTTTTAGAGCTGATTCAAGTGCCGTGGTGGCTTTTTCCCAGTTTTCTTCAGAGCCGATAGATTTTTCCGGGCGGGTAGAAAGGTAGGCTTTGTATTTTTTGAATCCAAAAGTTTCCATCATAAAACCAGCGAGTTTTATCACCCGTAAAATTTCATCCTTGATTTGGTCGGGGCGGCAAAAAATATGTGCGTCGTCCTGGGTAAAACCCCGCACGCGCGTTAAGCCGTGTAAAACACCGGAACGTTCATAGCGATAAACTGTTCCCAGCTCAGCATATCTTATGGGCAGATCCTTATAACTTCGCGTTTGATGCTGATAGATAAAAATATGAAAAGGGCAGTTCATGGGCTTGAGCAGATATTCTTCCTCGTCAATTTTGATGGGGGAATAAAGATTTTCGCGATAAAAATCCCAGTGCCCGGATTTTATCCAGATATTAATGTTGCCGATATGGGGTGAATAGACAAGACTGTAGCCGCGCTTTTCGTGTTCGTCTTTCCAGAAATTTTCAATGGTTTTACGCACAATGCTGCCTTTTGGATGCCAGACGGGCAGCCCGCCGCCAGTCATCTCCGGAAAACTATACAAATCCAGTTCTTCTCCTAATTTCCGGTGGTCGCGTTTTTCGGCTTCTTCAAGTCGGTGTAAATATTCACCCAGCTCTTTTTTGGTTTCAAAAGCCGTGCCGTAAATACGTTGCAGCATTTTATTTTTTTCGCTGCCGCGCCAATATGCACCGGCGATTTTGAGCAACCTGAAAGCATCCGGCTTGATTTCGCCGGTTGAATCAATATGTGGGCCGCGGCATAGATCTACAAAAGGGCCGGTTTTGTAAATTGTTACTTTTTTTGCCTTTTCAATTTTAACTAAGTCTTTTATCAACTCTACTTTGTATGCTTGTTTAGCTTTTTTGAAAAGGTCTGACGCTTTTTTAACATCAATTTCCTTTTTTTCAAACGGAAAATTCTGTTTGATAATGGCGCGCATTTTTTCTTCCAGAATCGGCAGATCTTCTGGGATTAACGTGCGCGGCAAGTCAAAATCATAATAAAAACCGTCTTCAATCGTCGGCCCGATGCCAAATTTGGCTTCGGGAAACATTTCTAAAACTGCTGCCGCTAAGACATGAGAAGCTGAATGCCTTAAGATATTTAATTTTTCTGAGTTTTCCATAGATTTGAAATTATTAATTTTTGTTAATCAACGCAAACTTTATAACCAGCCTTGCCATTTTGGACCCTGAATTGGCAACCTAGTGTTAGCATCCATTCTGTGCATTGTCCGGTGGCTGGAATCAAGCCGTCAGGCGACTTGCTAATTGTTTCTTTTTGTTCTGGTGTTGGATCTATCAGGCAGACTTTTCCCTGGCATTGACTGCCGTCAGTGCAGATTTGATCTTTATCTGTTGTTGGCATAATACAAGTATTTGGATACCAAATACCGTGTATTTTTTCGCAAGAAATTTTATCTTTCGGTATTTCGGTTATTGGTGTAGGTAATGGCGTACCACTGGGTTGGGGTGAAAGAGTGTTGGTGGGAGTAGGCGAGGCGTTAGGGCCAGACGGTGCTTGGCTGTATTTATAAATTCTAAAGGCGACCGTGGTTAGACTAATGAAAATAAGGATGGGAAAAAGTTTTTTCATTTTGCAGTTTTATTTTTTACTACCGTAATAAATAAAACCCCATCTCAAAAATTTGCCAAAACCGCAAATTCTTGGGACGGGGTTTTCTTCTATCCTCTTTCGTTCACTAAAGCTTTGGAGGATAAGCCTCGTGGTTCCACCCAAGTTGCCTGATTAGACAAATCAGACCACTTTTGTACCAGTTCCGCCGGTACCCTGCGAGAGCGAAGTCTGACATACTCCGGGCGGCTTGCCCTGAGCCTGTCGAAGGGTTGGTTAGGCCGTTTCATCACTCTTATTTCTATATTTTAATTAAAGATTAGTTAGCTGTCAATTCATTTAAACTATCTGATATTCTTTAAATGATTTTGATTCAATTCCTGCACTTCTTCGGTTAGAAGCTTAAAGTTGCCATCTCGGTCGTCCAGCCGGCCGGAGACAATAATTACCTTCCCTTCCTGCCATAGCGTCGCGGTTCGATCTAAAGTTTTAGGGAAAACCAAAACCTCAATTTTTGCCTTTTGGTCCTCAATTGTCACAAAAAGCATCGGGTGGCCGGATTTGGTGATAATTTTATGGATATTGGTAATAACGCCGCCCACTTTTGTTCTTTGGCCGACCAGTTGCGTTGAGATTTTTGACGGCAAGAGAGCCATTTTTTCGATTATTTTTTCATATTCTTTGGCCGGGTGTTCTGAAACGTACAGCCCCAGCAATTCTTTTTCCCAGGATAGGCGGTCTTTCTTGCCGACTGGGGACGCCTCTAATAATTTTAAGGGCGGCATAATATTTTTTCCATTGTTTGTCGCACGCGAAAAAAGGCTGACTTGACCGTTTGATTTGGGACGCTGGGTCTCGCGAGCATAGTTGAGCAAAGTCTCAACATTGGCTAGCAACTGGCCGCGCTCGCCAAGTTTGTCTACAGCCCCGCATTTGATTAAACTTTCCAACGATTTTTTATTTAGATCCTTATCTTGGACTCTTTCAATGAATTCAGAAATTGTATTGTAGCTTCCGTTTTGTTTTCGTTCTCGCACTATCGCCTCGACGACATTTTTTCCGACATTTTTTACGGCGGCCAAACCAAACCTAATTATTTTTTCTTTAATGACTGTGAAATTTTCTAAACTTTCGTTGATGTCAGGAGGCAAAACTTCTATGTCCATTTGCTGACATTCGTTGATCAGAAAAGCAACGCGTTCGATATCATCCGATTCAGAATTCATTAGCGCTGACATGAATTCGGTGGGAAAGTGGGCTTTTAAATAAGCAGTTTGATAACCAAGCAGAGCGTAACAGGTAGCGTGTGATTTATTAAAACCATATTGGGCAAACGGTTCAATAAACTCCCAGATTCGTTCAGCTGTGGCGCCTGAAATATTATTTTTAATCATTCCGTCAATTAATTTATTTTTTTGCTCATCCATCAGCTTTTTAATTTTTTTACCCATGGCCTTGCGCAAAGTATCGGCTTCGGGCATGCTGAAACCGGCAAGTTTTCCTGCAATTTCCATCACCTGTTCTTGGTAAACCACGATACCGTAAGTATTTTTTAAAATTGGCTCCAGTCCCGGATCGATATATTCAATTGTTTTTTGCCCATGCTTGCGGCTGATAAAGTCTGGCAGCAAATCCATTGGGCCGGGCCGGTAAAGCGATACCATGGCGATAATATCTTCAAAAACATTCGGTTTTAACTCTTTGAGATATCTTTTCATGCCGCCCGATTCCAATTGAAAAACGCCTGTCGTTTTGGCTTCTTGCAATAATTTGAAAGTTTTGGCGTCATCAAGCGGCAAGGCAGAAATATCTAAAGAGGCATTTTTAGTTTTCTTGACTATATTAATTGTATTTTCAATCTGAGTCAGGGTTTTCAGGCCCAAAAAATCCATTTTTAAAAGCCCCAAGTCCTCAATCGCATGCATTTCATATTGCGTAACGATAACTTCGTCGTCTTGCGTCGGATGTTGGAGAGGGACGATTTTGTTAAGCGGCTCTTTTGTAATTACGACTCCGGCGGCGTGAGTTGAAGCATGGCGTGCCACGCCCTCAAGAACTTTAGCTGTGTCAATAAGTTTTTTTACTTGTTCGTCTGATTCGTAGAGTTGTTTAAGCTCCGACGATTCGTTTAGCGCTTTTTCAAGGGTCATACCGACTGCAAAAGGTACGGTTTTTGCGACCTGGTCGCAGAGCTGGTATGATAGACCCATGGCTCGGCCGGTATCGCGAATGGCCGCGCGCGCGGCCATTGTCCCGAATGTGATGATTTGAGCAACGTAGTCATCACCGTATTTTTGGCGGACGTAATTTATTACTTCATCGCGCCTGGTATCTGCAAAATCAAGATCAATGTCTGGCATAGAAATTCTTTCCGGGTTTAGAAATCTTTCAAACAGGAGATCGTATTTTAACGGGTCAATGCTGGTAATATTTAACAAATAAGAAACAATTGATCCGGCAGCTGAGCCGCGCCCTGGTCCAACGACAATGCCTTTTTGCTTGGCCCAGTTGACAAAATCTTGGACTATTAAAAAATAAGACGCAAAGCCAGTTTTTTGAATAACAGAAAGTTCATATTCCAGCCTTGTCTTTATTTCTTGGTTGACCGAAGGGTACCTTTTTTTTAAGCCATCATAACTTAAATCACGCAAATATTCTTCGGCTGATTTTCCATTAGGTACTTGAAAATTAGGTAATTGATACTTGCCTAATTCAAATTCAAAATTACATAGTTGGGTGATTTTTTGAGTGTTGGCAATGGCTTGGGGAACATCGGCAAACCATTCAAAAAAATCTTGTGGCGGCCGCAGTGAAAAATCATCAGCCTTAAGAGTTAGTCGTTCAGGATCGTCAAGATTGGCGCTTGTATTGACTAACATCAAAATATCTTGAGCTTCGGCTTCTTCTGGATTTATATAATGAACATCGTGGGCGACTGTTAAGGGGATATTTAATTTTTTGCTTATTTTTATTAGCGCTTCGTTGACAATTTTTTGTTCCGGGATATTTGGGTGATGTTCCAATTCCAGAAAAAAATTGCCTGCCCCAAAAATTTTTTGGTATTCCAGCGCCAACAATTCAGCCTGAGCCAGATTATTTGTTCTGATAGCGCGGCTAATTTCACCAGCCAGACAAGCAGAAGTGGCAATTAATCCGGCTGAGTGTTTTTTGAGCAGTTCTTTATCAATTCTGGGCTTATAATAGAAACCCTTGAGCCATGCCTCGGTTGTCAGATAAACTAAATTTTGATAACCGATTTTGTCTTTAACTAGAATTATCAGATGAAAATTTTTGTCGTCGATTTTGGGTCTTTTGCTGGCTAAGCTTTCTGGCGCCACATACATTTCAGAGCCAATAATAGGTTTTAAGTCTTTAGCTTTGGCTTTTTTATAAAATTCAACGGCTCCGTAAATTGAGCCGTGATCTGTGATAGCAAGTGCGTCCATTCCCAGCTCGAGCGCTCGGTCAATAAGAGGATCAATCTTGGGGAGACCGTCTAACAGGCTATAGTGGCTATGAACGTGGAGGTGGGTAAATTTTTGCATTATTTGACTTTTGTTTTTAAACGAAGCGCGATTTTAATCTTTGATTAAACTTAGATTAGAATCGTCTTTTTCTTTTTAAAACAAAATACAAAATTCCTCCGATTATCATAAGCGAGATTAGAGTAATTGCCGTCCAGAATAGGATTTTGAAAATAAAAAAGTGATTAGCTTTAACAATCACTTTGATTATTTTGCCGCCGATGGTTGTTTCGCCAAAGAACCAAATTCCTGCAACGAGTCCGAGAACAATTATGCCGATAATCTTGATATTTTTGGAAGCCAGACCCGTAATATATTTGATTCTAAGCGAAATTTTTTCCCAAAGGCTCAAGGATTGCACCACTTCTTCAATGTCCAGCATCGCTTGCCAATAGCCTGATATGACATGTTTTGTCTCTTCGCGGGATATTTCAAAATGCGGTTCATGTATTATTCTTTCGCAGATATTGCGGCTGTATTCCAATTTGTCAGGCAGGCTTAAAAATTTTTTTATATATTTAATTTTGCGCTCGGTGGTTGAGCCCGGGATCTGTTTTTCTTTTAGCATATCGCCAAGGATCTTTTCGGTTTCCATAACCCCGATTTTGTAACCAGAAAAAGTTCCCTCAGATAGAGCTTTTTCTACAGCCGACCAGTTAAAATTAAGTCTGTTTTGTTCTGCCATATAACCAATTATAGTTGAATCAATGGTTTCAAACAAGGCAGTGTGATAAAATTAGAAAATAAAAGCGAAAATGCAAAAATATCCAAATTTTAATGAAGAAAGAAAATTATGGAAAACCGGCTATAAAAAGGTGGTTGGGTTGGACGAGGCCGGGAGAGGACCGCTGGCGGGGCCGGTGGTGGCTTCAGCGGTTTGCTTTGGCGCGCCAAAGCAAACCGCTGA
>Ga0315281_10004784_pt1 | contig 19581 bp, 15 predicted proteins | sample YL17G07_0_MG_FD_204540 | JGI IMG/M metagenome (GOLD analysis project Ga0315281, IMG submission 204540) | Sediment microbial communities from Yellowstone Lake, YNP, Wyoming, USA - YL17G07_0 | ecosystem: Environmental > Aquatic > Freshwater > Lake > Sediment | place: USA: Wyoming | collected... | reverse complement strand
CTGTCGTCGAGAATACCGTTCGGCGCCGGCGCATACATGTGCGTGACGATGTCGCCGCGCTTGAGCATGGGGAGGATGCTGCGCATCGGCGAGAACGTCTGGCCGATGTGGATCATGACCGGCAGACTGAAAGGGGCGGCGGCTTCCTGGGCGCGCCTGAGCGCCTCGAGGTCGCCAGTGCCCGCCACGTTATTGGAGAGCCGTGCCTTGACGCCGATCACCACGTCGCGATGGCGCGCGATCGCGCCGCGCGCCAGGCTCACGTCGGCTTGACTGATGTCCATCAACTCGCCGCCGGGCGCAACGCCGGTTCGCGCGATGTTGATCAACAGGCGACCCAGGTTGGGCCCTGTCTTCACGATAGCGGCCCCTTCGTCGATGCGATCGGCTCCGAACGTTCCCGCATCGACGTACCCGGTGACGCCATCCAACAGACAAAGGGGCGGACCGTCCTTCGTGCGGGCCGCGTGCGAGTGGATATCGACGAGGCCCGGGACGACGATCTGGCCGCGCGCATCAATGGTATCCGTCGCATCGGCCGTCATGTTGGCGTCGACGGCGGCGATGCGGCCGCCCGCGATCGCCACGTCGCGGACCGCGTCGATCCCAAGCGAGGGATCGATGACGCGTCCGCCCTTGATGACTAAATCGTAGGTCGCCCCACGCAGCTTCGTGATGCGGGCCAGCATCGCAGCGGCCGCAGTGGCTGAACAGAAGAACTGGCGCCGGGAGATCATGGCTTCCTCCTCGTTTGACCGCCCCACTGGTCGCCAGTGGACGAGACGCGACTCTAGCGGGTTTCGCTCCTGAACGGAAGCCCGCCGTTCGTCATCACCGAACGGCCACTGCCGGAAGGCACTCAGCCCTAGAACAGGCGACGGTAATCCGCGTAGCTGACCGGGATTCCGACGACCAGACTGCGTCGCCGCGCGACGGCCCGCTTCGCGGCGGTCGCGAGCTCGTCCGGATTACTGGTGCGCAGTCCTTCGACACCGCAGGCCTCCGCCATCTTCACCGTGTCGATCGGCTCGAAGTCCACGCGGTACGGCTCGAGCTTCTTGCCCTCCTGCGACAACTTGATCAGCGAGTAGCTCGAGTCTTCGAGCACCACGGTGACGAAGGGCGCGCCGACGCGTTCGGCGGTCTCCAGTTCCTGCGCGTTCATCGAGAAGCCGCCGTCGCCCACGGCCGCCAGCACCGGGGCGTCGGGCCGCGCGAGCTTGGCGCCGATGGCCGCACTCAGTCCGTACCCCATCCCGGATAGCCCGTTGGACATCCAGAAGGTTTCCGGCTGCAGGCTGGGCCAGTACTGGCCGAACAGATATTTGTGTGAGCCGACGTCGGTTGTCACGATGGTCTCCGGCGGGAGGACCGCAGCGAGCGCGCTGATGATGTCGCCCGGCCACATGACGCCAGATGCTCCGGAACGATCGTTCAGCTTCGCGCGGCGTCGCTCCTGGAATGCACCGAACGGCCCGTGCCACGTGGACGGCGCCTGGTGGGCCAGCAGGGCATCGAGAAATTGCGCGTGGTCGACGAGTTCCGTCCCGTGGGGAACGAGCCCGCCCACGTTCGGGGCTTCGAGGATCCAGTGAATCGGCAGCTCCGCGTGCCAGGTCTTGTCGACCTCCACGGGATCGAGACCGAAGCCGATCAGGAGGTCCGCCGCGTTGAGCGCCTCGCACATCACCTCGTCTGCGGCCATTCCGCTCACGACGCCGACAAAATTCGCCGCGGTCTCGTCGACGATGCCTTTGACCTTCGGCGTCACCGCCACGGGCAGATCCCACTCGTTCACCCACCGCCGGATTCGTTGCGCGTTGGACAGATCGATCCCCAGGCCGATGACGACCAGCGGCCGCCGGGCTGTCTGAAGGAGACCGGCGAGCTCGACGGCTTTCTGGCGCGGATCGCCGCGCCGGTGGGTTCCGAAGCCTTCTGTAGCGCGGCCCTCTTCTGTGGCGCAGCCCTTCAGGGCTGCGGTCGCAGGGCTGAAGCCCTGCGCCACGGTTGGGACTGACTGCGCCACAGAGTGAACAGCCTGCGCCGCGGTTGTGGCCGCAGGTGCCACACTGGTGACCGGCTTCAGGGCTTCCCGGGCGGACAGCGTCAGGTAGGCCGCTCCAAACGGCCGCTCCATGCACGCCGCCAGCGCGCGCGGTATCACTTCGTCAACGGTCTGCGACGTAATTGTCCCCACGTACTTGGTCACCGGCCGGTACGCGTCGTGGAGGGGCAGCAGTTGATGCGTGTGGCTCGGTGGGAAGTCGTCGGGGAGTTGCGCCGAAATCGCGAGCAGCGGCTCCTGGTCCAGATACGAACTGCTCAGCGGGAGCATCAGGTTCGCGGCGCCCGGACCGAGCGTCGTCAACACGACACCGGGCTGTCCGCGCAGTTTTCCGTACACGGCTGCCGCGATGCCGGCATTGGCCTCGTGCCGCATGAGGACAAAATCCACTCCTGCGCGGCGGAGTTCGTCCATCAGCACGAGCACTTCGCCCCCGGGGAGTCCGAAGACGCGCTCGATGCCAGCATTGGCGAGTAATTTGGCGGTGGCTGCTGCGACGGTGGTCATAAGGAATTATGAATTTGGAATTTGGAATGTGGGATGGCCGCCACGAATTCGTAATTCCTGATTCTTGACTCCTGACTGAATGGCGCGACAGGTCCTCACTCGTCGCTCCGGCCGCTGCGACCGCGCAGCGATTTGACCTCGCTCCGTTGCCGCTTCGATTCCAGCCGTTTCTCTTTAGCGGCGCGCTTTGGCTTCGTCGGTCGGCGCGTCTTTGGCCGCTTCGCGGCGTGTTGCAGCAGCGCGACGAGCCGCGCGCGCGCGGCCTCCCGGTTCTGCCCCTGCGTCCGGTGTTCGCGGCTGTCGATGAGCAGCACATCGTCGCCGGTCATCCGGCTGCCGGCGAGCGCGATGAGGCGTTGCTTCACGTCGAAGGGCAGCGACGACGCGCGGACGTCGAAGCGCAATTCGACCGCGGTCGACACTTTGTTGACATTCTGCCCGCCCGGGCCCGACGCGCGGACAAACCGCTCGTCGAGCTCGCGGTCCTCGATGACGATGGCGTCGGTGATGCGAATCAATGCAAAGCCCTGCTGATAATCGCACGGAATAACAGGCCACAGAGTCACGGAGCCACAGAGGCGCGCCACAGACGTTCGGCGGGCGCCGCAAAGCGGCGGCGAAGCCCGAGTCGCGACGAAACGCGAACCACACAACGCCGCAACCCGGTTCGCGTTTCGTCGCGACTCGGGCTTCGCACGGCGGCCTGCCATGCAGGCCGACCCGCCGAACCCACGCAGGCGCGCTCGGCCTCTGCGGGCTCTGCGAACTCTGCGTTCGAATTCTCTGTGTCTCGGTGTCTCCGTGGCCCGTTGATCAGATCGCGGCGAACGCGAGGCAGGCCCATCCGATCAGAAACAAAAGACCGCCGATCGGCGTGATGGCGCCGAGGATGGTGACGCCGGTCGTCGCCAGCAGGTACAGACTGCCCGAGAAGAACACGATACCGGCCGCGAAGCACCAGCCGGCGGCCTGAATCAGCCGGCCGCTCAGCCGTCCCATGATCCCCGAGACGAGAATCAGCGCCAGCGCGTGGTACATGTGGTACTGCACGCCGGTCTGGAACACCGCCAGCATCTCCGGAGTCAGGCGTCCGCGCAGTCCGTGAGCGCCGAACGCGCCGAGGGCCACCGCGAGAAAGGCGGCGACAGCCCCCAGCAGAAGAAACGTCTTGTCCATAGCGAACCATTCTAGTCCGTGCCTCGTCTATACCCATGGACAATATAACCACTCTGGCTATAGTTAGGAGACCATGATGCCGCCCGCCACGTTTCACATTCTGCTCGCCCTGGCCGAAGAAGACCGCCACGGCTACGCCATCATCCAGGACGTCGCCGCCCGCACCGGCGGCGAGCTGAAGCTGAGCGCCGGCACGCTGTATCGATCGATCCAGCGCATGCTGGAGCAGGGCCTGATCGTCGAAACGCGCGACCGTCCCGCGCCGGAAGACGACGACGAGCGCCGGCGCTACTACCGGATTACGCCGGAGGGCAGGGCCACCGCCAAGGCCGAGGCGCGGCGGCTCGGCCAGCTCGTGAAGATGGCGCGTGCGGCCGGCTTTGCGCCTGGCAGGGCCTGACAGAGTCCAGGGATTCGAGGATCTGAGGATTCATGGATGTGAGAATCTACCAGCTGCTGTTGCGCGTGTATCCGGCCTCGTTTCGCAACGAGTACGGGGAAGAGATGCGCGCGCTGTTCACGCGCCAGCGCCGTGAGGCGACCGGACCGATTAGCGCGACCATCCTCTGGCTCAGCATCATCGCCGAGGTCGTCGGGAACGCCACGCTGGTGCACTGGGATCTGCTGCGGCAGGACCTAGGCTATTCGGCGCGGATGCTCCGTCGCGCGCCCGGCTTCGCGATCACCGCCGTGCTGATCGTCGCGCCCGGGATCGGCGCAACGACGGCGGCGTTCTCGGTGACCGACGTCGTGCTGCTGCGGCCGCTCCCGTTCCCGGAGCCAGACCGGCTGGTGCGGTTGTACGAGAAGACGCCGGCGTACTCGCAGCTGGAGCTCTCGGCGGCGAACTATCGCGACTGGAAGCAGGGGAGCACGGTCTTCGAGAGCATCGGCCTGCACCACAGTGCCTCCGGCAACCTCGTCGGCACCGGGGAGCCGCAGCGGGTCGACGGCACCGCGGTGTCCTTCGACCTCTTTCCGACGCTGCGCGTGCAGCCGCTGATCGGCCGGCTCTTCACCGAGACCGACGACCGCGACGGCGCGCCGGGCACGATGATCCTCACCTACCGGCTCTGGCAGACCCAGTTCGGCGGCGATCCGTCCATCGTCGGCCGGCAGCTGCTCCTCGACGCCGAGTCGTTCACCGTCATCGGCGTCATGGCGCAGGCGTTCCGGTTCCCGGTGAGCGAGGTGCAGTACTGGACGCCGCTGCGCTTCAACGCCCAGATGTACGTGGACCGCAACGACAACTGGCACTATTCGGTCGGGCGGCTCCGCGCCGGCGTCACGCTCGATCAGGCGCAGGCCGAGATGGACGTCCTGGCCGCCCAATCGAAGCAGGCGTTCCCGGTCGAGAACAGGGACGTGGGCGCGATCCTGACACGGCTCGACCACGACGGCGTGTCGCAGCAGGGGCGCTTGCTGCTGTACGCACTCTCTGGCGCCGCCGCCTGCGTGCTGCTGATTGCCTGCGCCAATCTCGCGAACCTGCTGCTCGCCCGCGCGCTCGAGCGGCGCCGCGAGCTGGCGGTCCGCACGGCGATGGGCGCCGGCCGCGAGCGGATCATCCGGCAGTTGATGACCGAGAGCCTGCTGCTGGCGCTCGTCGGGGGCGCGTTCGGCGTCGCGATCGCCTACGCCGCGGTCCCGCTGCTCAACCGGCTCGTGCCGACGGCGCTGCCGCTCGCGAGTGAGCCTACCGTCGATCTTCGCGTGCTGCTGTTCGCAATCGTCCTCACCGTCGCCACCGGTCTCGCCTTCGGTCTCGCGCCGCTGCTGCGCGTCGGCGGCGAAGCGGATCTCGGCGGCCTGCGCGAAGGCGCGCGGTCGGGCGGCGGCCAGAAGGAAGGCGTGCGGTCCGCGCTGGTCGTCGTCGAGATCGGCGCCTCCGTCGTCCTGCTGGTGTCGGCTGGTCTGCTGATGCGGGCGCTCTGGAACGTGCAGCTGATCAACCCCGGGTTCAGATCGGAGCGCGTGCTGACGCTGCAGACGCCGCTGCCGACGCCGCAGTTCGACCGCGTCGTCACGCGCGCGGCGTTCTACTCGCGCGCGCTGTCGAACATCCGCGCGATACCCGGGGTCACGAGCGCGGCCTTCGTCAGCTACCTGCCGATGGGGCGGATCAAGGGTGGAATCTGGCCGGTCTCGCTGGACGGGCGGCCGGTGAACCGCGCCGAGAACCAGAACGCGTTTCTTCGCTATGTGACGCCCGGCTATTTCGCGACGCTCGGCATCCCGCTCATGACCGGGCGCGACACGGACGACTCAGACGGGCAGGATCGGCAGGCGGTCGCGATCGTCAGCGAGTCGTTCGTGACGCGGTTCCTGCCGAAGGAGACGGTGTCGTCGGCAATCGGCCATCACTTCACGTTCGCGCTGCAGGACCGGGTCATCGTCGGCGTGGTCGGCAACGTGCTGATGCGCGGCCTCGAGCGGCGGGCGGAGCCCCAGGTCTATTTGTCGTACCGGCAGGTGGCCGACGGCAGCATCATCGGCTACATCCCGCGCGCGCTCATCGTGCGCACTTCGTCGGCGCCCGAGTCGGTCGCCGCGCCGATTCGCGCCGTCATCCGGCAGATCGAGCCGACGCTGCCGGTGAGCGACGTTGCCACGCTCACCGAAGTCGTCGAGCGCGACACCGCGTCGCGCGTGGCGCAGGTGCGCGTCGTCGCGGCTTTCGCCGTCATTGCCTTCGTGCTGGCCGGCATCGGCATCCACGGGCTGCTGTCGTTCTCCGTGTCGCAGCGCGCGCAGGAGATCGGCGTGCGCATGGCGCTCGGCGCGCAGTCGAGTGACATTCTCAGGATGGTGCTGGGCCGCTCGGCGCTGCTTGCGCTGGCCGGCGTGATTCCTGGCGTGGCCCTCGCGTACGCGGCGGGGCGGAGCATGGAAGCGCTGCTCGCCGGCGTCGCACCGGCCGACGCGACCACGATGTTCGCCGCGGTCGGTCTCTCAGCGCTGATGACCGCCGTCGGCAGCGTGATGCCGACGCTCCGCGCGCTACGCGTCGATCCGATTGCGGCGATCAGGTCTGAGTAATTTGGAATTGTGAAGTTGGAATTCGGAATGCGTACGAATTCCAACTTGTCAATTCTGAATTCACAATTCAGGGCAGCGCGAAAGCCACAATAGCGCTGCCCGACGGTGCGCCGTTCTTCCCGCCGCCGCAGACGATGACGACGTACTGCTTACCGTCGATCGTGTAGGTGGACGGCGTCGCGTTGCCGGCGGCGGGCAGTATTGTCTCCCACAGCAGCTTGCCGGTGAGCTTGTCGTAGGCGTGAAACTTCTTGTCGAAGCTCGTCGCGCCGATGAACAGCAGCCCGCCGGCCGTCGCCACGGGACCGCCGTAGTTGTCGCTGCCCGTGTTGGTCATGCCCTTCGCGGCCAGCTCGGGGAACTCGCCGAACGGGATCGTCCAGCGGATCGTGCCGGCGTTCAGATCGATGGCGTTCAGCGTGCCCCACGGCGGCGTGATGGCGGGGTAGCCATCGGGATCCTGAAAGATACTTTCGCCGTCGCTGCGGTACTTCAGCCAACTTGGATCGCTCGTGAGTTTCGGGTCCTTGCCCTTGTCGATGCCGGTGACGAGGAACTCGACGACGTCGTTGATGTTGCGCGCGCCCATGTCAGGGAACGCCGGCATCCGGCCGGTGCCCTGACGGATGAGCGTCGTCATCTCCGCGCGCGTGTGTCGGTCGCCGATGCCTTCGAGCGAGGGCGCCGACGGCGATCCTTTGCGGTCTTCGCGATGGCACGTCGCGCACTTGCTGTTGTAGAGCGACGTGTCGTTGTTGGGGATCAGCTTCACGATCCAGGGCATCTCGTTCGAGTTGACGTAGAGCAGCGCCGAATCCGGATCGAACGCCGCGCCGCCCCATTCGGCGCCGCCATCGACGCCGGGAAAGATGATGGTCCCCTCGAAGGTCGGTGGCGTGAAGAAGCCCGTCGCGTACTTCCTGAAGCGCGCCAGCACGTTGGCGTGCGCTTCTGGCGTCCGCGTGGTCAGCATGGCTTCGGTGAGTCCCTGGCGCGTGAACGGCGGCGGCTTCACCGGATACGGCTGCCGCTCGGACAGCCGCTCGCCGTCAATCGATGACGGCGGCACCTTGCGCGATTCGATCGGAAACAGCGGCTCGCCCGTGCGGCGATTCAACACATACACGTAGCCGTACTTCGTGACCTGCGCGACGGCGTCCACCTTGCGGCCGTTGCGCGTGACCGTGACGAGGTTGGGCGAGGCGGGGAAGTCGTAGTCCCACACATCGTGCTTGATGCCCTGAAAATGCCAGACGCGCTTGCCGGTCCTGGCGTCGAGCGCAAGGACACAGTCGGCGAACAGGTTGTCGCCGTGGCGTGTGACGCCGTAGAAGTCGAACGACGCCGAACCGGTGGCGGCGAACACCATTCCGAGCCTGGCGTCGACCGTCACGCCTGCCCAGGCGTTCGCGCCTCCAGACAGCTTGTAGGCGTCCTTCGACCAGGTGTCGTAGCCGAACTCGCCCGGCTGCGGAATCGTGTGAAAGATCCAGCGCAGCGCGCCGGTGTTCACATCGAACGCGCGGATATGACCGGGCGATCCCGGGATCGTCTCAGGCACCGAGCTGCCCATGATCAACAGGTCTTCGAACACGACGCCCGGCGTGCTGGCGCTGACACTCAGCTTCTCGGCGGGCATGCCGAGCCCCTCGCGCAGATCGATGCGGCCGTCGGTGCCGAACGAGACGATGGGCGTGCCGGTCCTCTTGTCCAGCGCGTACAGGAAGCTCCGGTAGCTGACGAACACGCGATCCTTGTGGACGGTGACGCCGCGATGGCGGAAGCGGGCGCCGGGCGGCGCGCCACCGCTCGGGTCGAATGTCCAGATCTCCCGACCGGTTGCCGCATTGACGGCGACGACCTTCAGCGTCGGCGTCGTCACGTAGAGCACTTCGTCGACTACGACGGGATTGCTCTGCATCTCGGAGCCCTTGAAGGCGTCGTGCGAGTCGTACGTCCAGGCGACCCTGAGCGTCGATACGTTCTCGCGGTTGATCTGCGCGAGCGGGGAGTAGCGGATGTTGTCGACGCCGCCATTGATCGGCCAGCCGGCGTCATTGGCCCCCTGCCCGCCAGCCGCCTGCACGTGAGTCGCCTGCACGCCAAGCGTCCGCACGTGAGCCGCCTGCGCGTGGCGTCCGGCTTCAGCCGGGCCGAAGGCGGCGAATGCAACACATACGCTGAAGAAGGCCAGCGTCTTCCGCATCACAGCCGCGTAACGTGAGCGGACACGCAGACCCACGTGCCGTCGCGCTTCTGCCAGTCGTCGGTGTAGCGACCCCGACCCTCCTGGCCAGTCACCGTCGTATACGTCGTCGCGGCGTGAATGATGGCGACGTCGCCCAGCACCCGGATCCGCACGTCTTCTCCCGCCAGTCGATCGAGCGTGCGCGGCCCGCATGTGCGCGCGAGGAACTCCGTCTTGTCGAGGAGTACGCCTTCAGGCGTCGAGCAGCGGAAATCTTCCGCGAGAATCTGCTGGAAGCGCGCGACGTCGCCGGTCCTGACCGAATCGAGATAGGCCTGGTTCAAATCGCGTAACGCCGCAACGTCCAGATCGTCGATGGCCTGTGTCTGCATGGGAGTCCTCACTGCGCGCGCCAGTCCTCGGCCAGGCGGTCGCCATCAGCTCCGGGCACCCAGATCATCAACACCTTCGCCGGCCCCTTCGAGCCGGTCTTGTGCTGCACTTTGTCGCCGGGCTTGACGTAGCCGACCATGCCCGCGGTGAGGACGTGGGTCTGCCCGTTGATTGCGTGCTGAAACTCGCCCGACAGCACGAAGAGAATCTCGATCGACTGGTGGGTGTGCTCGGCGGACTCATAGTTCGCTGGATACGTCCGTTCACCGACTGACACTTCTGGTCCGCCAAGGCTTTTCTTGTCGAGCAACATCCGCAACCCGCCGCGGGTGGCGCTGGTGAGTTGCGGGCCCGGTGACGGTACCTGAGTTGTGCGGCCGACGACGAACGAGGTGGCGCAGCCGAACACGAACAGCAGGGCGACGGCTAACCGGACGACGAGTCGATGTTGCATGATCGGACTCCTTCGAGGCTCGGATTGTCCGGGCAGGCCTGGTCGTGTGGGACAACCGTCCAGGACAATTTCAGCGTGACCCATTAGGCCAACGAGAGTAACACGCGAAAGTGGCCCTGCGGCTGTCCGGCAGCCCGATGGTGAGCAACACACCCAACCGCGAAGACGAAAGATTCACGAAGAACAAACGGCAGGCCGCCGCTCTGCGGCGCCCGCCGAATGCTGAGCGCGCCGATTTGTTCCGCGTGTTCAGCGGCTCTGCGTTGTCGGGCTTCCTCGGTGTCTCGGTGACTCCGTGGCTAAACCACGTGGACTCGATTGCAGCGTGACAGCGGCCTTGGCGCGGGAGTCTCGTCAGACCAGCGACGCGGTGTATTCCTCGTACGTGCCCTTGAAGTCCTGAATCGTGCGGCCGTCGAAGTGCCACACGCGGGTGCCGACTTCCTCCATCAGGTCCTCGTCGTGCGTGACCAGGAACACCGTGCCCTCGTACTTCTGCAAGGCGATGTTCACCGCGTTGATCGACTCGAGATCCAGGTGGTTCGTCGGTTCGTCGAAGACGAGGACGTTGGGCTTCTGCAGCATGATCCGGCAGAAGAGCATCCGCGCGGTTTCGCCGCCCGAGAGGGCCTCGGTCGGCTTCAGTCCTTCTTCGCCGGTGAAGAGCATCTGGCCGAGCAGGCCGTGAATGTCCTGGCGCGACGCATCGGGATCGAACTGGTGCAGCCACTCGACCGCGGTCAGGCCGGGCTGGATCGCGCCGGTGTGATCTTGCGGGAAGTAGCCGACCGACACTTCGTGTCCCCAACGCACGCTGCCGCTGTCGATCGCCCCCGGCGCCGGTTCCACGCTCGGCGCATCCGACAGCAGTGCCTTCAGCATCGTCGTCTTGCCGAGGCCGTTCCGGCCGACCAGGACGATCTTTTCGTTGCGGTTCACGATCGCGCTGAAGTCGTTGACGACCTTGAGGTCGCCGAACGCTTTGCTGACGCCCTTGATCTCGGCGGCCACCCGGCCGGAAGGCCGGTTCATGGCGAACTTGATGTACGGCCTCTGGATGTTGGACCGCGCCAGCTCGGTGGTCTGCAGCCGCTCGACTTCTTTCTTGCGAGACATCACCTGGCTGGCGCGGGTGCCGGCGGAGAAGCGCGCGATGAAGTCCTGCAGCTGCGAGATCTTCTTCTCACGCTGTTCGTTGTCCGCCTCGACGCGCGAGCGGATCTGCATCTTGGCGAGCACCATGTCGTCGTACCCGCCGGTGTACGTGATGATCGTCTGATAGTCGATGTCGGCAATGTGCGTGCACACGCCATTCAGGAAATGCCGATCGTGCGAGATGACGATGAGCGTGCCGTCGTAGCGGACGAGAAACTCGCGCACCCAGTGGATCGAGTCGAGGTCGAGGTGGTTCGTCGGCTCGTCGAGGAGGAGCGCCTGCGGGCGGCCGAACAGCGCCTGCGCGAGCAGGACGCGCACTTTCTGTCCGCCTTGCAGCTCCGCCATCGTGCGTTCGTGCAGCGCATCCGGAATGTCCAGACCCTGCAGCAGAATCGCGGCGTTGCTCTCCGCCTCGTAGCCGTCCTCGTCGCCGACGATTCCCTCGAGTTCGCCGAGCCGCATGCCTTCGGCGTCGGTCATGTCGGTCTTGGCGTACAGCAGCTCGCGCTCCTGCAGCGCGCTCCACAAGCGATGGTTGCCCATGATGACGGTGTCGACGACGCGGAACTGATCGAAAGCGAACTGGTCCTGACGGAGGACGCCGACCTTGGCGGGGCGAACGACCGTGCCGCGCTGCGGCGGCTGCTCGCCGGTCAGCAGCTTCATAAAGGTCGACTTGCCGGCGCCGTTCGGCCCGGTCAGGCCATAGCGCCGGCCCGCCGAGAACGTCGTCGTCACATCGTCGAAGAGGACCTTCGACCCGAACCGCATCGACACGCCCTGAACTGAAATCATAGACCGTGACCTGACACTGAAACATCCTGCCGAGCGATCCAACCATTATACCGCGAGCATGCGGCGGAGATTACAAGTCGAGACAAAAAGCCGCACGATAGCGCGGAAAAATGTGAGATAAATCGAAGGCATGCTTAATCAGCGTCGAGTCCGCGTCCTCCCGTCATTCTTCGTTCTCTTCTTCGGTTTTCTCGCGCCGCTGTGTGTCTCCGGCGGCCAGCGCCCCGCGGCGGAGGCTGCCCCGATTCAACTATCTGCCGCGCGCCTGCCTGACGGAGCCCCCACACCAGTCCTCGACGGAAAGATTATCGAAGATGCCTGGCTCAAGGTGGCGCCGTTTACGACCTTCACCCAGACCGATCCGATTGAAGGCGCGCCGGCCAGCGAGCGCACCGAAGTCCGCGTGTTGTTCGACAAGACGCATCTGTATGTCGGCGTGGTTTGCTTCGACTCCGATCCGTCGAAGATCGTCGTCAGCCAGAACCGCCGCGACGCGGATCTGTCCGAGACCGACGCCATCATCCTCGTGCTGGACACGTTCAACGACAACCAGAATGCGTTCGTCTTCGGTACCAACCCGCTCGGCATCGAGTACGACGGCCAGGTGTCGGGTGAAGGCCAGACGGGCGGCATCTCGCTGCCCGGGTCGGGTTCGGGCGGGTCTCAGCGCGGGACGATCAGCGCGTTCAATCCCAATTGGGACGGCGACTGGCGGGTCAAGACGGCCATCACCGAGCGGGGCTGGGAAGCGGAATTCGCGATTCCGCTCAAGACCCTGCGTTATCCGATTGGCAAAAACCGCACCTGGGGCTTCAACCTCAAGCGCAACATCCGGCGCAAGAACGAGCAGGTCTACCTGTCGCCGGTGGCGCGCGGGTTCGACATCTATCGCGTGTCGTCGGCGGCGAAGCTGACCGGGCTGGATCTGCCGGCGCGGCACGACCTCAAGTTCACGCCGTACGTGCTCGGATCGGTCAACAAGGACTACACCGTGGCGACCGATCAGGTGGTCAGCCGCGTTGACCCCTTCCAGGACCGCAACGTCGGACTCGACGTGAAGTGGGGCGTGCGGCCGAACCTGACCGCGGACTTCACCGTGAACACCGACTTCGCGCAGGTGGAAGCCGACGAAGAGCAGGTGAACCTGACGCGCTTCGATCTGTTCTTTCCGGAGAAAAGACCGTTCTTCCTCGAGAACGCGTCGGTGTTCCAGTTCGGCGCACCGCAGCAGGTGGACCTGTTCTTCTCGCGTCGGATTGGCTTGTCGGCCACCGGTTCGTCGGGACTGCCGATCGACATCAACGGTGGTGCCAGACTCTCCGGGAAGGTCGGCGGCTACAACATCGGCGTCCTCGACATGCACACCGATTTCGAGCTGGACCAGCAGACCGGAAAGCTCGTCACCTCGGCGAACAACTTCGGCGTCGTCCGCGTGCAACGGGAGGTCGGTCGATCGAATTTTGGCGCGATCCTCGTAAGCCGCAACGGCACCGGAGAGTACGCCGGCGCGAACGACTTCAACCGCGCGTACGGTCTCGATGCCAACCTGCAGGTGACGAAGAACTCCAAGCTATTCGCCTACCTTGCCGGAACCACGTCACCGGAGACCAAGGGCGGCACCGACCACTCGGAGCGAGTGTTCTACAACTTCACGAACAACCTGTGGCAGGCCTCGGGCGGGTACTCCCAGGTGGGCAACAACTTCAATCCGGAAGTCGGCTACCTGCCGCGGAAAGGCTACCGTCATCCGGAGTTTCGCGTGCTTTTTCAGCCGCAGCCCAAGCAATGGCCGTGGATTCGGCGGATTTCGCCGCACGTGAGCTATACCTCGTACTATGGCATCGCCGACGGCGAACTCCAGAGCTCGATGGCGCATTTTCATTTCTTCGAGATCGATCCGAAGCAGGGCGGCCGTTTCGGCACGTTTGTCGATCGCGTTCAGGATCGGCCGGTCGCGAACTTCACGGTGTTCAACGCGGGCGGCCGGAAGGTAGTCATTCCGGCCGGGTTCTATACCTGGCACCAGATTTCAAACGAGTATCAGAGCGATCCCAGCGCCGTCATTTCCACCATGCTGCGGTGGCGGCACGGTGGCTTCTATGACGGGGACTTCGATGCGTACGAGACGGCACTCAACTGGCGCGTCGGCGCCCGGTTCGTCGGCTCGTTCGGGTGGACCCGACAGAACGTCGACATGAAATACGGCAACTTCCACACCGATCTGGTCCCGGTGAAAGTGAGCTACGCCTTCACTACGCTGGCGAGCATCCAGGCACTGGTCCAGTACAACAACCAGTCGTCGCTGCTGACGTCGAACGTCCGCCTGGCGTTGCTCAATCGAAGCGGCACGGGCCTGTTCTTCGTCTACAACGACCGACGCGACACAACCGACTTCAATCCCCAGGAAATCCTGGGCCGGTCGTTCATCGTCAAGTACACGCGACTGTTTGATTTCTGATTGCTGTTCGCTTGGCTGATGCCTCGCGCTACAGCCTCGTGCAAACGGCGGTAGACTGTTTCCCAGGGAGGGCGGGTCCTCGGATCCGCCGGGAGTGAGACATGAAACACCACGCTGCGTACGTATTGGCCGCGGCCGTCTGCCTGACAGCCGTCGGCGTCCTGGCCCAGACCCCTGCGCGGGAGCAGCTCGCGCGCGGGAACGCGCTCTGGGATCAGCGGCTCGCCAAGAGTGCGATCGTGGCGCTCGAGGCGGCCGCGCGAGACCGCGGTACCGCGGCCGAAGCGCACGAAGCGCTCGGCCGCCTCTACACCTTCAAGGGGTGGCAGCAGGACAACGTGTTCCCGGGATGGCACGACGAGCCTTCCGTTCGCGAGCGGGCGCTCGCCGAGCTCAAGGCGGCCATCGCCGCCGACCCGGCCCGCGCCTCCGCCCTGGACGCGCTCCGCACGGCCGAGGGTTTTGCGGCGGCGGACAAGGTCGATCCCGCGCCGCCGCGTTCGGAGATCCGCGCGCTCGACGCGAAGCTGCAGGCGTTCCAGGCCGCAGGGCCCCCGGGGTCAGACCCCGCCGACATCGACGCGATCGTCGCGGCTGTCGAGGCCCGCGCAAAGGCCCAGGCCGATCCGGCGCCGTTCTTTACCGGCGCGCAGATCCTGATCGACCGAGGCACATACGACCGCGCGATCGCCCTCGCGGAGCGCGGAGCCGCGGCATCGGACCGGTTCATCGACGAAAACCTCAGCGCATACCAGATGAACGGCAAGCTGCAGGGCTCGTACGCGCGGGGGCGATCGGCGGCAGCTGACCTGATGGGCTGGGCGCGATTCCTGAAGAAGGACTACGAGGCCGCGGCCGCGAACCTGGGCGACGCCGAGCGCCTGTCGCAGGGGCAGGACTTCGTGAATCAGTTCCATCTGGGCGAGCTGGCGCGCGCGCAGACAGTGCCGGCGCGGGCGCGCGACCACTACCTGAACGCGCTCTCGCTGTCCGGCGGTCCGGCGCCACTGCGGCAGCGCGCGACGGCGGCGCTCGCCGGGCTGCAGGCTGAGGGTGGCCGTGCGGCCGGATTCGACGCCTGGCTCGAGGCCGGGCTCACGCGTCGTCGTGACGATCGAAAAGCGGCGGCGCTCAGAAGCCTCGTCGACCGCCCGCTTCCACCGCTGGCGTTGACGACGGTGGATGGCAAGCCGTACGACGCGTCGGGGCTGCGCGGCAAGGTCGTGCTCCTGAATTTCTTCGCCTCCTGGTGAGGGATCTGCCGTGCGGAGTTGCCGCACCTGAAAGCGTCCCACGCGAAATACCAGAACGATCCCGGCGTCGCGTTTCTCCTGGTCAGCATCGACGAAGACGACAAGCGCCTGCATCGTTATCTGACGGAGATGAAGTTCCCGTTCCCGGTGGCACGCATGAATGCGGACCCGGCCGAGAAGACGATGGGTTTCGATAACCTGCCGGCGACGTTCTACGTGGACGCCGGCGGCGTGGTCCGGTACTATGTCAACGGATCCGAATCGCACGGCGACTCGCCCACGCGCGCCGGCTGGTTCATCGATCAGTTGAAGCAGCCCGGACGATAAGGATGGAGTTCGCATGGCACAACGCAACAACGGCGGGACGCGGACCAGTGCGGGAACCGTGGCGGCCAGGGCCTCGGACGCGACGAAGCCGGACGCCATCGAGCAGCGGGTCGTGGCGTTTGCGGAGCAGCTTGGGCGGATCGTCGGCGCGGTTCAGGCGAAGACCGAGGGCTGGATGGACCGCGACGCGCTGAGCCGTCAGATCGCCGCGGTGCGCGACAGCGCGGCGACCCTGCTCGAGCAGTTGGCCGGAGGCGTGGCGAAGGTGTCGAAGAAGACGCCCGTCAACGCCGCAGCCACATCGAAGAGCAAAGGGCGCAGCGGCGGCGTCGTCGACGCGCCCGGCAAGAAGCATCGCAAGCCGATGCCGAACGACCCGCGAGCGATCGCCTCCGGCGCGCGGACGGCGACAATGCGGGCGGGCAAGACCATGACGAAGACCGCCCGGTTGCGCGGGCGCGGCTAACCGTCGGCTAACCGAAGCAGTGTCCTGTGTGGCCTAGGCCTTCAGGCCTGTGGTCCTTATTCTGACCCGTCGGCGCGTCCGATCTCGATATCGCGGTGCTCGCCTGATCCGTACACCCGCACTCGCCACGGGTTGCAGCAGACCTCGCAGTCCTGCACGAACGTACCCTTCACGTCAGGTTCGAGGTAGATCTCGACCTGCTCGCCGCAGTACGGGCAGGTGAGGCTGAATTCATCCATGGTGTGACGGGAACGGAGGAGACGGAGGGAACGGGATCACACGGAGAAACGAAGGAACGGAGGCGAAACAGAGAAGGAATAGGTTTTCTTCTCTGTTGTTCTTCTCCGTTGCTCTGTTTCTCTGTGTGACCCCGTTCCCTCCGTACCCTCCGTTCCCTCAGTTGATCGCGAAGCAGTAGAACAGGCCCGCGCCGCCGGTGGCGACGAGATTCTCCTGGCTGCAGCCGCGGCTGGGATGCGTCGCGTTCCACGACGTGTTGCCGCCGCCGGTGCGATCGTGATGACCGAGCTGCACGATGCCGGTCGTCCCGCTGCTCGTGTAGTTGCCGCAGGTGTGATCCGCGGCGTCGGTGAACGCGGTGCCGTCGAGCTGCGAGCCGGTGATCATGTCGTGGCGGTTCGGCGTGTCGCCGACCCCGTTCGTCGGGTCGCCCTTCTCGGTGAGCGCGGTCGCCTTCGAGATGTTGTTGCCGCGGCGCGCCGCCTCGAGCGTATCGCCGTGGAGGTCCGCCACGCTCTGCGCGATCCGCGCGCCCTTCGCGTTGAACCACGGTCCGGCGCCGATCCGGTCGCGTGCGTTGACCGCGGCCTGGCCGTTGGCCGCCGCCGCGCTCAGGTACGCGTGAAACGTCTTGGTCGATCCTGCGGCGGTCGCCAGTGTCTGGCAGATCCTGTCCGCTCCCGCGATCCCGCCGAGGTTCGCGCCGTTACCCGAGCCGGCGCTGGCGACGAAGAACGACATCGGCGGCGGCGGCGCGGCCGGCGGTTGCTGCGCCATCGCGAGATACGTACCGCCGACCACCGCCAGCGCGAGTCCGAGTCCGAGCGTCCGCATCGTGTGTCCCATCATCCACTCCTTTTAGAGGCTGAACAGCGCCGCATTGAACAAGACCCTGAACGTGCCGAACGGCTGACCGCGCCACTCAGGCCTGAAGCCGAGGAGCACGACGTGCCCCGCGTCGAGCTGGACATCGAGCGCCGCCGCTTTTCCCTGCAGGTATTTCTCGCCGATCAGATACCCCGATAGCAAGGGCGATCCCGATTCCTGATATCGCGCCAGGACCGTGCCTGTGAAGCCATCCTGCGTTTCGAACACGGGGCTGCCGTCCTCGAACACCGCCGCTTTATCCGGCATGCCAGCCATCACCGGGTGTGTCGGATCCGTGGTGACCTCGACGATCGATCCCCGGAGGAAGAACTCATCCGACCGCAGACCGGCGACGACGTTCTTGATCGGCAGCTTGAGCTGCTGGATCGCGAACGTGCTCGCGTTGCTCAGGCAGACGACCGTGCCGCCGCCGCGGACGAACTGTTCGAACCTCTGTAGATCGGCCGCGGTGAGCTGGTAGGCGTACTCGGGTCGCAACGGTGCTGGTGCGCCGCCACGCCCGCCACGGCCCGCCGCCGCGCCCGCTATCGGCACCCGCGCATCGTCGGCGAGGATCAGCACATCGATTGTCTCGGCCAGCGTCGACTTGAAGTCCTCAGGGTGAACCAACACGAACGCGAAGCCGTACTGCTCGAGCACCCAGCGCGTCCAGCCTTCATCCATGCTTCCGGTCCACGGCTGGTACAGACCGATGCGTGGCTGTCGCACCGCACGTCCCGGCGCCGACTCCGTGCGCTCGGCTTGAAGCGAAAGCGACTGGACGAGCTCGTCCTGCGCGCGACTCGAGAGCCCGCGCAGCGTGTACCGAATCGGCGCGCCCGACGGTCCGGCGCTCGCCTGGACGGTCGCACCCAGCGTCCAGGCCCGGTTGATCGCCTTGAACGTGTTGTTCTGTGCCGGATCCAGAACGAGCACGGAACCGGATCCGGTGATCCGGCCTGGCAGCGGCACGATCGCCGCGGCGGCGGGATCGGAGTTGAACCCGACGCCGGGCAGGCTGTCGAAAGGCGCCGCGTCCGTCTTCAGCGCTGCCTCGTACGTGGTCGGCTTCACGCGTAACGCAGGCATCGCGCCGATGAGTGTCATCTTCGCGCGTGTGTCGTTGGTGAGCGGAGACGCCGCGGACACCACGTGGACGCCCATCTGCAGCGGAAGCGACCAGCCGGCCGCGTCGTACGGCCGCTCGGGGGGGCCGCCGGGATACTGGCGCAAATCCGGGTACGCCTGCGCATCGAGCACCTCGCGCGCCATGGCGGCGAACTCCTGATCGGTGGGAATCACCCACGTGCCGGCGGGGAAGGTGTCCGGACCGACCGTGACGGCCGCGGTCAGCGCGGAGACGCGCACGCCGCCGAACGCAAGACGCCGTAGCATCTCGACAGCCGCGACCGGATCCCGCTGCTGCTGCGGGACGAAGTATGCGTACGGCGCTTTCTTCCCGCCGAGCGCGATCTGATCGCGGCCCGCCTGATACCGATCGAAGAGCAGCGAGTCCTTGTACTTCGACGCGAACTCGATCACCGACAGCGACGCGGTTTCCATGTAGTCGACGGCATCGCGCAGGCGCCACGTGCCGGGCGGCCACGGGCTCGAATACAGACTCTGCGGCCGCAGGTCGCGCATGTTCTGCGGGAAGTCGTTGATCGTGTACTCGTGCGGTGTCGCGTACTGGAAGAGGGCGGTCTCGGTCCAGAACGCCGCGATGTTCTTGAAGTTCGGCGCGTAATCCACGTAGCCCGGATACCACGCGTCGAACGCCGTGCCCATGTGCGTGGCGCCCACCTGGCCGTGCTCCTCGAGGCTCTTGGCGATTCCCATGCCGATCATGTTCACTTCGCGCGCCATGATGAACGGCACGTCGATGCCGACCGGTTCCGAGAACGGCGGCAGCCAAATGCGGGTGGGGAACGGGCCCGACTGGTGATGGACGTAGATGATCTGCGGCTCCCACTGCCGCCACGTGTGCTCGAGCACGCGCGACTCCACCATGTTCAGCATGTAGGCGTCGCGGTTGTTGTCGTGCCCGACGTATTCCTGGTACAGGTGCGGCAGACCGGAGAGTTCGTACGGCGTGCCCACGTTCTTCATGTACCACTCGGACACCATCTGCTGGCCGTCCGGGTTGATGGTCGGCCACAGCATGACGACGACGTTCTGCAGCATCGCCTTCG
>Ga0315281_10004783_pt1 | contig 19586 bp, 16 predicted proteins | sample YL17G07_0_MG_FD_204540 | JGI IMG/M metagenome (GOLD analysis project Ga0315281, IMG submission 204540) | Sediment microbial communities from Yellowstone Lake, YNP, Wyoming, USA - YL17G07_0 | ecosystem: Environmental > Aquatic > Freshwater > Lake > Sediment | place: USA: Wyoming | collected... | reverse complement strand
CGAGGGGCCCAGGAGCACGACGAACTCCTTGTCCTGCACCTCGAGGGTGACGTTGCTGACCACCTCACCGGTGCCCGGGTAGACCTTGCGAACGTTCTTGAAGTTGACTTTCGCCATGTCGGTTACAGGCATTCACGTTAGCATCCGCTTTTCGCGGGTGTCAAGCGGAACAATCGGCTTGTTTGACAGGGCTGATCGGGGCGGGGGAGGATAGAGCCTCAGGATCATGGCGGAACACCTTCTGCTCAACACCGGCGAGTCCGAGGATTCGTGGCGCATGTGGCGGATCATGGCCGAGTTCGCCGACGGCTTCGAGACCCTGGGCGGCGTCGGGCCGGCGGTGTCGATCTTCGGGAGCGCGCGGACCAGGCCCGACGACCCCAACTACGAGCTGGCGCGCGCGCTGGGCCGCAAGTGCGTCGAGCAGGGCTTCGCGGTGATCACGGGCGGCGGGCCCGGCATCATGGAAGCCGCGAACCGGGGTGCGGCGGAGGCGGGCGGTCGGTCGCTGGGCCTCAACATCAAGCTGCCGCACGAGCAGAAGCCGAACCCGTACGCGCAGACGAACATGTACTTCCGGTATTTCTTCGTCCGGAAGATGATGTTCGTGAAGTACGCCGTGGCGTTCATCTGCTGTCCCGGCGGGTACGGGACGCTGGACGAGTTCTTCGAGGCGCTGACGCTCATCCAGACGAAGAAGATCAAGCCCTTCCCGGTCTTTCTCGTCAACAGCACCTACTGGAAGGGCCTGCTCACCTGGGTCCGCGATACCCTCGTGGACCAGCACATGATCGATGCCGAGGACCTTTCGTTGTTCCACGTGCGCGATGACCCGGACGAAGTGGTCCGGGAACTCAAGAACTGGTACCGGGCGGTCAAGGCCTCCGACGACGCGAAGGTGAAGGGATAGCTTCCCGGCCGGGGACGGGGCCCGCAGGCGGGCCGTTCAGGGCTTGGGAAAGAACGCCTCCCGCACGAGTTCGGAGGCCCGCCGGGTCAGGTCGTCGAGCAGTTCCGCCGAGCGTTCGTCCCGCGTCTCGGCAACCTCGTGCAGGGCGTCGAAGAGCACCTCGCCATTCCGGGGCTTCACCAGTACGGCCTGGATCGACACCCGGTGCTCGTACTTGGCCTTCCCGATCGGGATTGGCTTCGCGAAGATCGGCGTGATCTGCGTCTGCAGGTTCTCGGTACCGTAGCTCCGGATGCCGATGATCAGGACCGCCTCCACGCCGACCGAGAGCGGCTTCGTGCTCAGCGGCACCCGGCTGTTCGAGAGGTCCGTGGCGATCTCGGCGGCCCATTCCCGGGCTTCGGGCGCCAGCGTGCACGAGGTGTCGACCGTGAGGCTGGCGCTCATGACCGCCGTGACGATGCCCAGGATGCGCCTGGCGGAGTCGGCCGTGTTCTCGGGCTTCATCTCGGAGTAGTCGGCAGGCATCGGCCGCTTGATCTTCTCCCGGAAGCGGGGCTCGAAGATGCAGATGGTGCGGACCGGCAGTTCCCGGAGCTTGGGGGAGATGCTGACCTCGTGCTTCAGGGCCCCGGCGCAACCGGATAGCCCGACGATGGCCGCGAGCGCTGGGAGCAGGCGCCGGGATGTCATGACGCCGTCATTCTACGCTCCGGCCGTCCCCGCCGGCAACCGCGGACCGCTTCCTTCGAGTACGAAAGCGCAGACTAGGTCGAGAACGGAGCGCTGGGCCGCGATCCGGGCGGGGAGCGGCTGGCGCCCCGGCGTCTCCGGCGTCACGAGGTGATCGGCGGCGTTCGCGAAGTGGAAGAACGCGATCGGCCAGCCCCGGCGCTCGGTGGGCCGCAACATGGCGGCCGGCGGCCGGATGAGGCCCCGGACCGTCCGGAAGTCCCCGACCTCGTCGCCGTTGGACAGCGGGACATGGGCCGAGATCGCCTCGAGTATCCGTTCCCCGGCGAACGGGGGAGCGGCCTTGAGCTCGTAGAGGTAGGCGCCCAGGAAGTCGACGTCCTCGTGCAGGTCGCACGCGAGCGCGAACCGTCTGCCCTCGAGCGCCCGGGCCACGAGCGCGGTCAGGGGGGAATCCGGCTCGTCGAAGTGGCGGTTGGGGTCCTCGAGGTCGCGGCTGTTCCGGGTGCCGCGCTCGAACCCCCAGGGGTTGAGGCAGGGCAGGACCGTGAACCCGAGCCGTGACGCCCAGCGGGCGCCGTCGGCCTCGAGCCAGGCGGCGAGCCCGAGGGGGGCGCCGGGCTCCTCTCCGTGGATTCCGGCGTCGACGAGCACCTGCCGCGAGGACTTCGAGCCGAAGACGAGCTTGAGTTGAGGGTAGCCCTCGAACTCGCCGACGGGTGTCAGCGATCCGTTGAGCGCGAGCGCGGCGGCGTCGAGCCGGGCGGCAAGGTCGGCGAAGGACTGCACGAGACGGACTCCCGGGTTACTTGAGGAGGGCGGAGGAAGGCGCCTGTTCGTAGGTGAACAGCCGGCCCTCGTGGTTGCGGACGACGACCCGTTCGTCCGTCATCTCGACGACGCCCTCGGGCAGGAGGGGGACCTTGCCCCCGCCGCCGGGCGAGTCGATCACGTAGGTCGGAACCGCCATCCCCGAGGTGTGGCCCCGGAGAGCCGCCATGATCCTGAGCCCCGCGTCCACGCCGGTGCGGAAATGGTCCGCCCCGGCCACGGGGTCGCACTGGTAGAGGTAGTAGGGGCGGACGCGCATCGCGAGCAGTTTCTGCATCAGCTCCTTCATGGTGCCGGGATCGTCGTTGACCCCCCGGAGGAGGACGGTCTGGTTCCCGACCGGGATTCCGTGATCCACGAGCCGCTCGCAAGCCGCCTTCGCCTCCGGCGTGACCTCGCGCGGATGGTTGAAGTGCGTGTTGACGAAGAGCGGATGGTGCCTGGCCAGCTCGCGGCAGAGCTCTTCCGTCACCCGCTGAGGCAGGACGCACGGGACCCGGGTGTCCACGCGCAGGATCTCGACGTGCGGGATCTCGCGCAACCACCCGACGATCCGCGAGAGCCGCTCGTCGGACAGCAGGAAGGGGTCCCCGCCCGAGACGATGACGTCCCGGATCTCGGGCCGGCTCCGGATGTACGCGACTCCCTTGCGGATGTCCTCGTCCGACGGCGCAACCGCGCGTCCCACGGCGCGCCTGCGGGTGCAGAACCGGCAGTAGACCGCGCACTGGTAGGTGACGAGGAAGAGGACCCGGTCCGGGTATCGGTGAACGAGGTTGGGGACCGGGGAGTCCCCGACCTCGCCAAGCGGGTCCGCCGTGCCCGTCGGATCGGAGAGCTCGGCGGCCGAGGGGATGACCTGCCGGCCGATCGGGTCGTCCGCGCCTTCCCTGATCAGCGAGGCGTAGTAGGAGTTGATCCGGACGGGAAAGTCCCGTTCCGCCGCGGCCAGGTCGGCGGGGTCCCCGCCGAACGCCCGGGCGGCCTGGTCGCCGGTGTTGATGCCTCCGGCCAGCACTCTGCGCCAGTCGGCGGTATCGGCATCCATCGGGATCACGGAATCCATAGCGCTGTGAACCCGCGTCTAGCGGGCTCGGTTCCGGGACGTACGGGAGGCTCCATGGCAGGGGCCATTATCCCACGCTCGCGCAAGGAACCATGACCGCCTCGGGCATGCCGTGGATGGCCTTCTTTTCCTTGGGGACTATTGTGGCTAGGATCCCGCCCAGGGGCGCCTCGTCCTTGCCCGTGACGAAGTAGTAGGGGCAGAGCCGGACCCGTCCCTCCAGGTGCCGGATCTCCCCGCTCCCCGGGTCCAAGTACGAAACGGGGATCACGGACGCCCGCCGGTGCGGCTGGAGAATCCACGGGTGCCGCGGGAAGTCGGCAAGCGCGGCCTTGACCGCCGCCGCCCACTCCCCGGCCGCAAGATCGGCGCCGAACCGGACGCCGTGACTGCCCCACGCGTCCGGACCGAACCCCGAAGGTTTCAGCACGATTGCGCGCTCCTTCTGCGAGAGTCCCGCCAGCTCCTCCCACGACTGGACCGGGCGGCCCGCGATCTCGAGGTCCGCGACGACGGCGTGCGGCGGGACCGGGGAGGGGTCCAGGACCCAGGTCGGAATGACGAGGGCCTTGAGCTCGCCGTGCTCGCGGTCGCCCATGAGGCCGCACCAGAGCGGCTCCAGCGCGGGATGGTGCAGGAGCGCGAACAGGAGCTTCTCCTCGAGGTGGGGCTTCGGCGGCGGCGTGAGGCGGATGCGCTTGAGCCGGGCGGCATCGAGAATCCCCTCGGCGTGCGGGACGTTCGCGAGGTCGAAGAGCTCGAAGAACCGGTAGACGAGGGCGACCGCGCGGTCACCCTCGGTCGTCGCCACGCTGAGGCCGCCGCCGTGCGCCCGGACGGCTTCGGGCCCGACCGCCCACGCCGGCATGCCCGCCTCGCGGAGGGCCTCGGCGAGCCACCGCATCTCGGGACGGTACATGCGGGACTCCTCGGAGACGACGATCGCGGTTGTGGGATCCGCCGCGCCCGCGGCATACTCCATCGCCCGCCGGAACCCGGTGACCATGCCGTCTGCCCCGCCGGCACAGGCCAGACCCTCGCGGTCGTAGAGCCGGGTGAGACAGCCGAGCAGGCCGATCCCGCCGGGAACGGAGTCGAGCTCGCACGCGACCGCCCCGTCGTCGGTTAGCAGGAGGTCGGGGCGAAGAACCGGGGGGACCGTGGCTTTGAACCGGTTCATGCGCGCAAACTCGAGGAGCCGAGAGGGCTTGCCCAGGTCCAGCCAGCCCGCGATCCAGGGCGGGGCGGCGCCGCGCAAGCTCATGAGGTAGATCCGGTGCGCGGCCTTCGTGAACTTGAGCCAGAGCGTTCCCTGCCGCTCGAGCGTCTTGACCAGTCCGGGCGGGAGCCGGAACGGCTCGGGACCGATCCGACATGGCCCTGGGCGCAACGCGGGCAACGGAGTTTCGGCGTCCGCCGAAACTCCCCGGGCGTGGGGTTCAACCGCGAAGAGCCCGTCGGGCGGGATCCCGGCGAGGATCCTCCGGCAGAGGGCGGCGTCCGTGGCGGGTGTGGTCAACGCTAGTCCTTGCGGCTCGCGACCGCTTCGCGGCCGCCGCCCTGCAGACGCCGGGACTTCAGGGCCTCCTCGAGCTCGGGGGGGAGGAAGAAGCGCGTGGTCTCGGGGGTCGAGGAGACCTCCTCCAGCTCACCGCCGTACCGGAACAGGATCGTGTTGATCAGCTCCCGCACGACGCGCTCGGGCGCCGACGCGCCGGCCGTGACCCCGACGGTGGCCGCGCCGTCCAGCCAGCGCCAGTCCACCTCGCCCACGTGGTCGATGAGGTGGGCGCTCGCCCCCGCGTCGCGGGCGACCTCCTTGAGCCGGATCGAGTTCGAGCTGTTCCGGGCGCCGACGACGAGGATGACGGACGCCCGCTTCGCGAGCGCCTTCACCGCCTGCTGGCGGCTCCGCGTGGCGTAGCAGATGTCCTCCGAGGGCGGGAGCGAGAGCTTCGGGAACCGATTCCTGAGTTCGGCCATGATCGCAGCCGAATCGTCCGTCGAGAGCGTGGTCTGCGTGAGCACGACGAGCTTCGCCGGGTCCGCCACCTCGACCCGGGCCGCGTCCTCGACGGATGTGACGAGCCGGATCCTTCCGGGCGCCTCGCCCATGGTTCCCACGACCTCGTCATGGCCGGCGTGGCCGACCAGAATCAGGTCGCATCCCGCGCTCAGGAACCGGGCCACTTCGAGGTGGACCTTGGTTACGAGCGGGCAGGTCGCGTCGATGGCCTTGAGCTTGCGCGCCTTCGCTTCCTCGCGCACGGCGGGGGAGACTCCGTGGGCGCTGAAGACGACGACCGCCCCCCCGGGCACCTCGGCGAGTTCCTCCACGAAGACGGCCCCGCGCGACTTCAGGTCCTCGACCACGAATCGATTGTGGACGATCTCCTTCCGGACATAGACGGGGGGTCCGAAGGCGTCGAGCGCGCGATCGACCACCTCGATTGCGCGCTCGACGCCCGCGCAGAACCCGCGGGGAGACGCCAGCAAGACTTCCATGGAAGGGACGTAGGTGAAATTGTAACATTCTCCCGCCGCGTCCCCGCCGGCGTCCCCCTGGTGCCCAAATCGATGGGCCAGGAGGGCTTCGACGGGATCACGGATTGTGCTCCAAAGGCCGTTGCCGATCGGCAACGGCCTGTGCAGGCAGCGGATGGTTTTCATTCTGAAATGGCCTGTAGACTGATGAGCATGGGGAGTCGGGAAGCAATGAGGACGGTTACGGCGCGTCCCTTGGGCCGAGCGTTTGTGCGCGTGCCCATGCCGGACGCGCCGGAAGTCCTCTTCGACGCGATCGCGGACGAGCCGTACAGCTTCTTCCTCGACAGCGCGTTGCCGGAGCCCAGGCTTGGCCGGCACGCGTTCATGGGCAGCCGGCCGTTCCTCGTCTTCTCGGCCCGCGGCCGGCGGTGGACGATCCGCGGGGGCGGAACGACCCGGCGGGGGACCGGCGATCCGTTCGTCGCGCTCCGGGGCCTGCTCGCCGTCCACCGGCACAGCGCCCCGGGTTCCGCCCCGCCCCTGCTCGCGGGGGCGGTCGGGTGGGTGAGCTACGAGGCGGGGCGGATCGTGGAACCTCTGCGACCCCGGACGGGGTCGCCGGAGTTCACGCGGTTACGGCGTCCGCCGGAACCACGGCGGCCGCTCCTGCGGCTGGGCGGACAGCCGAGACTCCGAGCCGCGCGCGGTATCCCGGACCTCTGTTTCGCTTTCTACGAGACGGTGGCGGCGTGCGATCTGCCGCGACGCGAGCTTTCGCTCGCGACGGGCGGCCTCATGGGTCCGCGCGGCGATCTGGCGGCAAGGCAGGCGGCGCGGGCGGAGGCCCTCCTCGCGCGGCTGGGGGCGTCGCAGGCGACGTCGGAGTTTCGGCGTCCGTCGAAACGACCCGAGCGGCCCTTCCGGCTCACGAGCCCGCTCGTCTCGACGATCCCGCGCGGGGCTTACATGGAAGCCGTCGCGAAGATCCGGGACTCGATCGCGCGGGGTGACATCTACCAGGCGGACCTGACCCGCCAGCTGGTGGCGCGGTGGACGGGGGATCCGTGGACGCTGGCCCGCCGCCTGCGCGCCGTCTCCCCCGCGCCGTTCGCGGCCTACCTCAACTTCGGCGGGATCCGCGTCGTCTCCGCGTCGCCGGAGCGGTTCCTTGCCGTCCGGGGCCGCCGGGCCGAGACCCGGCCGATCAAGGGGACCCGGCCGCGGGGGAGGAGCGCGCGCGAGGACCGGTCGCTCGCGCTCGAGCTCGTCCGGAGCGAGAAGGACATGGCGGAGCACATGATGATCGTGGATGTCGAGCGCAACGATCTGGGCCGCGTCTGCGAGTCCGGGAGCGTCACCGTTCCGGAGCCCGCCGCGCTCGAGGTCTTTCCCCAGGTCTTTCACCTGACTTCCACCGTCGAGGGCCGCCTGCGCAGAGGGCTCACCGCCGTGGACGCGCTCCGGGCCATGGTCCCCGGAGGGTCGATTGCGGGCGCGCCCAAGATCCGGGCGCAGGAGATCCTGGCCGGGCTCGAGCCCGGGCCGCGGGGACTCTACACCGGCGCCCTGGGCTACATCGCGTTCTCGGGAGCGTGCGACTTCTCGATCGTGATCCGGACGGTCGTTCTCGAGGGATCCCGGCTTTCCGCCGGGATCGGGGGCGGGATCGTGGCCGACTCGGACCCCGCTCTCGAGTGGGAAGAGACCGAGTACAAGGCGCTGGGAATGCGGCTCGCCCTCGGGGCCGTCGGAACGGCCGCCGGAGTTTCTCCGTGACGTCGGGCGCTCAAGGCAGCGCCTTCGAGTTCCAGGGGACTCTGGAACTCGTTGAAACTCCGTGGCGGGGCCGCAAATGATCCAGGTGCCAAGGCGACTGCGCGTGTGCCTGAACGGCCGGATCCTCCCGCTCGCCGCGGCCCGGCTCCCCGTGTTCGACCGGGGCTTCCTCTTCGGCGACGGGATCTACGAGACGATCCGCTCCTACGGCGGCCTGCCGTTCCGGCTGCGCGGGCACCTCGCCCGGCTGGCCCAATCGGCCCGGCGGCTCTCGTTCCGGCTCCCGGTCCCGGCGCGCGGGTTCGAGCGCGCGGTCGCGCGCACCCTGGCGGCGAACGCCCTGCGCGACGCCCGGATCCGGATCGTCGTGAGCCGGGGGGCCGGCCGGCCAGAGCTAGCGGCCATCAAGGGGTGCCGCCCGGCGTGGCTGGTCTACGCCCTGCCCTACGCGCCGCCCCCCGCGGCCGCGTACCGGGACGGCGTTGCCGCGATCATCCCCTCCGTGGTCCGCAACGACCGGCGTGCGGTCGATCCCGCGATCAAGGCGAGCAGCCTGCTCAATAACCTTCTCGCCGCGCGGGAGGCGGCGCGCGCGGGGGTGCGTGAGGCGATCATGCTGAACCCGGCGGGGTACGTGGCCGAGGCGGCGTCGGCGAACATCTTCTGGGTGAGGTCGGGCGTGCTCTGCACGCCAGACCTGGAGTGCGGTATCCTCCCCGGCATCACGCGGGAGCTCGTGCTCGACCTCGCCCGCCGGCTCGGGATCCCGGTCCGCGAGGGGGCCTTCCGGCCGGCGGCGCTTCTTGGCGCGGGCGAGGCTTTCGTGACCGCCTCCACGATCGAGATCCTGCCCCTGGCGTCCCTGGGCCGGCGGCGGTACCCCCGCGCCCGGCCGGTCACCCGCGCGCTTGAGCTCGCCTACCGCGTCACGGTGAGGGCCGAACTTGGCCTCTGAGCCGCCGGTCGCGCCGGATTTCTCGCGCCTGCCGCCGGAGACCGTCGTGCTCCTGCGCCGGCTGGGCGCGATCGCTGGTGAGCGCGGGACCGGGGTCTACCTCGTCGGCGGGCTGGTCCGGGATCTCTTCCTCGGCGTCGGGAACGTGGATCTGGACGTGTGCGTGGCGGGGGACGGGCCGGCCTTCGCCCGCCGGGTGGCGGATGCGCTTGGCGGGACCGTGGTCGTCCACGACCGGTTCCTGACGGCCGCCGTCGCGCTTCCAGACCGGACCCTGATCGACGTCGCCACCGCGCGCACGGAGACCTACGAGCGCGCGGGAGCCCTGCCCAGGGTCACTCCCGGCCCGATCGAGGCGGACCTGCGCCGGCGCGACTTCACGATCAACGCCATGGCGCTCCGGCTCGACCCGGAGGCGTTCGGCGCGCTGCTGGATCCCTTCGGCGGCGCGGCCGACATCGCCGCCCGGAAGTTGCGCATCCTGCACGAGAAGAGCTTCTTCGACGATCCGACGCGGATATTGAGGATGAGCCGGTTCGCTGCAAGGCTCGGGTTCAAGCCCGAGGAGGGCACTCGCGTCCGGCTCGCGGAGGCGCTTGATGCACGGGTCTTCGATTTCGTTTCCGGGGACCGGGTGCGCGAGGAGGTGTTCCTGGGGCTGAACGAGCTGGAGCCGGCGGCCGTCTTCGCGACCCTCGCGGACTGGGGAGTGCTGCCTGTCCTTCTCCCGGGCGCCGAGCCGGGGGGGGATTTCGCCGAGCTCGAGGAGCTGGCCACGCGGGCCATCGCGCTTTGTGAGAAGGGGCCGACTTGGGACCCCTCCGCGCTCCGGCTGCTCCTGCTGATGCGCAACGCGGACCCGGGGCGCCTAGCGGCGGCGGGCCGCAGGCTCAATCTCTCGCCGTCGTCGCGCGTGGTTCTGGAGAGCGGGCCGCGGCTCCGCGAGATCGCGCGGGCCGCGGAAGCGGCCGCCAAGATGTCCGGGGTCCACCGGGCGCTCCGGGGCCTTTCGCTCGAGGTCCAGCTCGCGGCCCTGATCCTGATCGGCCCGGAGAAGGCGCGTGAACGCGTGTTCTCCTACCTGCGCGGGGGCCGGGGGCTTCAGGCCGGACTCACGGGGGACGACCTCATCGCCATGGGCTACCCCCAGGGGCCGGCGCTCAGGGAGATGCTCGAGGCGCTCGTCGAGGCCCGGCTGGACGGCGAGACGAAGACCCGGCGCGACGAGGAGCGCTGGGTGCGCGCGCACTTCCCGCCCTCCGCGTCCGGATGATGCTATCCTTGACGGCATGAGCGGTGCGCGCTCCACCCAGCCCCAGCCGGTGGCCGCCGGAACGGCCGCCGAGCCGGTGACCATGGCTTTCAACCGCGAGGACACGCTGTTCTCCCGGCGCCGGTACGGCGAGGCCCTCGCGCTCCTGACGGACGTCCTGGGCCGCGCGGACTTGACGAAGCGCCAGCGGTTCGAAGCCCTGCGCCGGAAGGCCGAATGCCTCGAGAACCTGCGGCGGCCGCGCGAGGCCGTCGCGCTCCTGCGCGGGATCACGCGCGCCTATCCCGACGAGGCGCTCGGGCACTCGCTCCTCGGTGAGTACCTGTACCGGGTGCACGACGACTGCCACGGCGCGATCCGGGCCCTCAACCGGGCCCTGCGGACGGAGCCGAAGGACACGGACTCGCTCTGGTGGAAGGGCCAGGTCTACGAGCTCGGGCTCGCGGACTTCCGTCGGGCCCGCCGGGCGTACCTGGCCGCGCTTGTCCTGGACCCGGAATGCGCGGCGGCGATGGAGTCCCTGGCGAGCGTCTGCGAGGCGGAGGCGAAATGGGTCGAGGCCGTCGACTGGCGCAAGGCCCACTACCGCCGGGCCCGCGCCGCGGCCGATCTCGTCCATCTCGCGGACCTCTACCTCAGGCTCGGGAACGTGCCGGCGGCGATCAAGTACGCGCGGAGCGCGGTCCGGCGCTCTCCCGACAGCGCGACGGCCTGGCTGAACTACGCCAAGGCGCACGCGGCCGGCGGCCGGGCGGCCCGCGCGACGGAAGGCCTGCGGCGGTTCCTCAGGATCGCGGACCCCAAGGCGGGGCCTCATCTCACCAGCCGCGACTTCTCGTTCCTGGAGCCGGTCCTGGACCGGCCGGACGTCCGCGCGCTGCTGCCGAAACTCCCGACCCAGTAGCGCGAAAAAAGTGTTCAAGGCGGGATTCGCCCAGGCCGACATCACGCCGCCCCTCGGCACGCACAAGATCGGCTGGCTCCGCGACCTGGTCCCCACCCGGATTCTCGATCCTCTGTACGCGAAAGTGGCCGTGTTCGAATCCGACGGCGAGCGGATCGCGATCGTCGCGCTGGACACGCTCCTCTCCGAGCGGAAGACCGTGGTCGAGGTCCGGCGGCGGGCCGCCGCGCTCGGGATTCCGGGGATGAGGCTGATGATGTGCGCCACGCACAACCACGCGGGGCCCGCGGTCGGGCGGTGCGGCGACGTACCGGAGGATGGGCCCTACGTCGCCCGGATGCGGGACTCGGTCCTGGACGCGATCGGCCGGGCCGTCCGGGGGCTCGAGCCGGCGGAATGGGGCGTCGCGAGCGTCTTCGAGCACGCGATGACGCACAGCCGCCGGGTCGTCCAGCGCGACGGGACGGTCAAGACGCACGGCCGGTTCACGGATCCCGCGGAAGCCCTGTGTTTCGAGGGGCCCGTCGACCCCGAGGTGGCGGTGGTGGCGGCGCGCCGGCCCGGCGGCGCCCTGCTGGGCATCCTCGTGTGCTACGCCAACCACCCGACCCACCACGGGGGCGACGACGCGTTCTCGGCGGGATACCCGGGCGCGCTGGCGGCGCGGATGGCGGAGCGGGGCTGTCCGGTCACGCTCTACCTGACCGGTGCGCAGGGGAGCATTCACTTCGGCGATCCCCGCGTCGAGGGGGAGCCGGACGAGGCCGCGGTCGGGGGCGCCCTGGCCGACGACGCGGTCCGCGCGCTCGCGGCCGTCCGGTGGCGGCCCGGTGCGGTCCTCGACGCGGCTTCCGAGACCGTGGTCCTGCCGTTCCGGACGCCGACGCCGGAAGAGATCGCGGGCAAGGTCCCGGGCGCCCAGCGGTTCATCGATCCCGCGATCTACGAGCGCGGAATGCCCGCGCTGCTCGACGAGGTCCGCCGGTTTCCGGGCCGGGAGGCCGAGGCCCAGTGCCTGTTTCTCGACGAGCTCGCGTTCGTCTCCCTGCCGGGGGAGTTCTTCGGCGCTCTGGGGCTGAGCCTGAAGGAGCGGGCCTTTCCCCGGCGCGCGATCCCGGTCGGGCTGGCCAACGGGGACGTGGGGTACGTGCCGCACCGCGAGGCTTTCGCCCGCGGCGGGTACGAGACCACGTTCGGGCTGGACACGTCCGTCCTTGCTCCCGGCGCGGGCGAGCTCTTCGTCGAGACGGCGGCGGCCCTCATCGCCCGGAGAGCCAAGGCCCGGTGAAGCGCGCCGCTCCGGCCGCCCGCAAGGCCGGGATCGCGGGGGCGTACGCGGCCGTCTGCCTGGTCTGGGGCACGACCTTCCTCGCGATCAAGGTCGGGCTATCGTGGCTGCCGCCGCTGACCCTGGGCGGCGCCCAGTGCGCGATCGCGGGCACCGCCCTGCTCGCCTTCCTCGCCGCGCGCGGGCCGATCGGCCTCTCCGGCCGGGACGTCCGCCGCGGCGTCGTCGCCGGCGCGTTGTTCTTTCTCTTCGGCAATGGCATGGTCTTCGCGGGCACGGGGCGGGTGCCCTCCGGACTCGCCGCCCTCCTTGTCGCCACGATCCCGCTCTTCACCGCCATATTCGGCTGGACGACCCGTTACCTTGCCCGGCCGGGCTGGGGGCAGGTGGTCGGGCTCGCGCTCGGGATCGGCGGCGTGGCTTGGTTAACGGGACCTCTTGGTCCCGGGGACCCCCGGTTGCCCGCGGGAATGGACCCGGCCGGCGTCCTCCTCCTGCTCGCGGGGTCTTCCTGCTGGGGCGTCGGGAGCATATACACCGGCCCGGCCGCGCCTCCGACCCGGTCCTCGCCGCTGGCGCGCACGGCCATCCAGGTCTTCCTCGGCGGCCTCATGATGCTGGCGGCCGGGGGCGCCCTCGGGGAGTGGGGGCGCATTCGGTGGGAGAATCTCTCGGCCGCGACCGCGGGATCGCTCGCGTACCTGGTTGTCTTCGGATCCCTGGTCGCGTTCGGGAGCTACACGTACCTGCTTTCGGTGGCCGATGCCGGGTGGGCCTCCACGTACGCGCTCGTGAACCCCGCGGTCGCGCTCTTCGTCGGCTGGTGGCTGGGGGGCGAGGCCCTGACCCTGCGCACCGTCGCCGCCGCCGTCGTCATCATCGTCGGCGTCGCGCTCATCACCCTGTCCAAACCGGGAGGTTCCCATGGCTGACGTCTTCCGCGGTCCGCTCAAGGTCCATGCCGACGGCCGGTACCTCGTCGACTCCGCCGGCGCGCCGTTCCTCTGGGTCGGCGACACCGGCTGGCCCATGTTCGCCGAGTACCCGCAGGCGCAGGCCGAGCGCTATCTCGAGAACCGGGGAGCCAAGGGGTTCACGGTCGTCCAATCCGTGCTCGCGTGGGGCAAGGGGTCCGGGTTCGAGGCCGGGCCGCCGCTCGCGAACTGCCGCGGCGAGAAGCCATGGCTGAACGGCGATCCGGCGACGCCGAACCCCAAGTACTTCGACCACGCCGAGCACCTGCTGGACGTGGCCGGCCGGCACGGGCTCGTCGTCGCGGCACTGCCGACCTGGGGGTACTACGTCAACGAGGCGAAGACGCTCAACGCCTCGAACGCCCGCGCGTACGGCCGTTGGCTCGGGAGCCGGTTCCGGGCGACCCCGAACCTTGTATGGGTGAACGGCGGCGACCGGATTCCGGACGGGTTCGAGGCCGTCTACCGCGAACTGGGGCAGGGCCTGCGCGAGGGCGACGGCGGCTCGCACCTCATCACGTGCCACGTTCCCGGGCCGCTGTCGTCGTCCATGTTCTGGCACCGCGAGGAGTGGCTCGACCTCAACATGATCCAGACCTGGGGCGCGTGGACGCAGGTCCACGCCATGGTCACGGCCGACCGGGGGCTCAGCCCTCCCAAGCCCGTGATCCACGCCGAGGGCGCCTACGAGAACGGCCCCGAGTACCCGGATGGCCCGATCACGCCGCTCGTGTGCCGGCGGCAGGCGTGGTGGGCCTTCCTCGCCGGGGCGGCGGGTCACACGTACGGCCAGAACCAGATGTGGCGGATGGAGCCGGGGTGGGAGAAGACCCTGGACACCCCCGGCGCGGCGCACGTGGGGCTGATCTGGAAGGTCCTGGGCTCCCGCCGGTGGTGGGAGCTCGTGCCCGATCAGTCCGTGATCGCATCCGGCGTCTCGAGCGAGCGGACGCTGAACGTCGCCGCGCGGGCCGCCGACCGGAGCTGGGCGGTCGTGTACTGCTCGTCCCAGTGCGACGCCCGGATCAAGCTCGACCGGATCCTGGCGAAGAAGGCGAGGGTCACCTGGATCGATCCCCGGTCCGGCGAGACGAAGGACGCCGGGACCTTCGATACCGGCAACCTGACCGGCGCCGCGTTCCCCGAGTGGCGGACCGAGCCGTTCCGCGTTCCCGCCTATTGGGAGGACGCGATTCTCCTGCTCGAGGGGATCTAGCGGCCCGGCTGGTAGGATAGAGGTGGAGGGCATACATGCCGGACATCACGCTCAAGGACCTGGAAGCGGCGCATGCGGAGCTGGCCTCCGCCCACGGGGGCGCGCCGGCGGATTACCTCGGCCTCGTGTACCTGGAGCGCACCTTCGCCCTCCCGCGCGACGCGGCCGCAAAGCAGGTGACGGTCGTTCCCAACGACTACGGGATCAACGGGTTCCACGCCGATCCCGCGTTCGGGAACCTCTACCTCTTCCGGTTCGAGTGGGGTGAGAAGCCCGGCTGCTTCCTGGTTCCGTTCCAGATGCTGGTCGAGGGCGGCATGGACCGCGTCTTCGGCGCGGACCCGCCGGGAATCCCGCCGGACCCGTTTCTCGTCCAGCTCCGGAGCCGCCTCCTCGAGTCCCAGGGTGCGATCCAGCGGGTCTTCGTCCACCTCGTGTTCAACGGCGACCCCGAGGCGGCCGAGCGGAGAGCCGTGTACGGCCGGCTCCGGGAGGAGCTCGAGAACAAGAAGTACCTCCTGGACCGGTTCTTCGGCCATCCCGTGACGCTCGTCTTCCAGTTCCGGTCGGCGGCGGGGGAACAGCTCGGCGCCCCGGCGCACCAGAAAGTCACGCACGTCTACCCGGTCCGGCTCGACCGCAGCCTCGAACAGCACGGGCCGGCGGGGGAGGTCATGCGGATCGGGTTCGCGCGGCTCGTGGACGTCCACGCGATGTACAAGGGGATGGGCGCCCGGTTCCTGGAGACCAACATCCGCGCCCTCCTGTCGGGCGAGACCGCGACCAACCGGTCGCTGGCCGCGGCGCTGGACCGGATCGTGCTCAAGGGCGAGCGCGACCCGCTCGTGTTCGCGTTCGACCACAACGGCGTGACCCTGTGCGCGGAGAAGGCCGAGGCGGCCTCCGGCGGCCTTACCCTGACGGAGCCCCGGCTCCTGAACGGCGCCCAGACGCTGGCCACGTTCGACCGGTTCCTGGCGCAGCACGCCGAGGACGCCCGCCTCAAGGAGCGCCGGGCCGCGCTGGAGGAGCTCGCGGTGTTGTGCAAGGTCATCACCGACGCGGGAAGCGACTTCGTCCTCAACGTCACGCTCAACAACAACCGCCAGAACCCGGTGAAGCCCTGGAACCTGCACGCGAACGACCTCATCCAGCTCGAGCTCCAGGACAAGTTCCTGGAGGAGCTTGGCGTCTACTACGAGCGCCAGGAGCGGGCCTTCGCCGCGCTTTCCGAGGACGCGCTCGAGGCGATGGAGGTGAAGGAGTCGAAGGCCGTCGAGCTCCTCCGGCTGGCCCAGACCTTCCTGGCGTCGGACGGCGATCTCGAGCAGATGTCCCGCCTCCAGGAGGTCTTCGAGGACGAGACGGCGTACCGCGAGGTCTTCCATCCCAAGCGGCTCCGGGCGGACGCCCGCGCGATCCTCCTGTGCTACAAGATCCACCTCCGGCTCCCGCGGCTCATCCGCGAGATCCAGGAGCGGGGGGAGAAGAAGTGGGCGTACCTGCGCCGGGCCCGGAACCTCGTATGGGCGCTCCTGGCCCAGGCGGTCCTGAACGAGCCCGACCTCGACGGGCTCAAGGACCGGTACGGTCGCCGGCTCGGGATGGAGCCCGGGTTCACGGAGCTCCTGGCGCGGCTCGCGTCTACGCGGGTGCGGCTCGCGATCGCGGCCGCGGTCGAGGAGGGGCCCTGGGCGGCCGCGCTCGTCGAGGAGCGGTACGGATTTCTACGGACCAACGCCGTATACGAGGCGTGCTTCAAGGTCGCGCGCGAGCGCTGGAGCTGGACCCGCAAGACGCTGCCTTAACGCGAGGAGATTTAGACGCGCTGGTCGATGATGGCGCGGTGGCGCGTGGGCGCCCCCGCGGGCCGGTCTTCCTCGGCCGTGCGCGTGTTGACGGCGGTCTGGAATGCCTGGCGGGCTGCCGTCTGGCGCACCTGCTCGTTCACGACTGCGGCCGCCGCGAACTGCGGTCGCTCGGCCGGCGCCGGGGCGAACCGGATCGCGGGAGCGGCGGGCTCCACGACGACCCGGGGTTCGGCAACGGCTGCGGTCACCTGACGCGCAGTTCCGGCGTCCGCCGGAACTGCGACGGCCCCTCCTGGGGCCGCCTGGGCGGTCGCCGCGTTCTGGGCCGGCCGGGCGGCCCGGGCGATCGCGGTGACGGCCTGACGGCCCCGGTGGGCGTTGAGCATCTCGACCACGCGCTCGGGGAGTCGCTGCTGGATGGGCTCCACGGCCGGGCCCGCGGCATGCCGGGCGGCCGCACCGGGGCGCGCGTCCGCCGTCTGGACGGGGGCAGGGCGGGGGACACCGGCCTCCCGCGGGATCGTCCGGGGCATCATTGGTGCCGGCGTGGCCGGCGGACGCTGGGACGCCCGGGTCGCGACCACATTGCGCGGCTCTGCCGCGCGCGCAGTTCCGGCGTCCGCCGGAACTGCGGCGGCCGTTCGCGCGGCCGCCCGCGCGGCATGCCGCACGAAATCCTGAATGGGCATCGGTTGGGGCACGGCTGGGCGCATCGGCTCGATTCGCGGCGGCATGACTACTCCTCCTTCGACTTCTCGTCCCTCGAGGGCGGCTCAACGGCCGCGCCGGGCGTAACGAACATCTCGGCCGAGAGATGCTCGATGAATTCCTTGAACTTCCTGTTCTCCTCGGCAAGCTTCTGCTTGTCGGCGATCGAGGCGGCCTGGATCACCTTCTCGGTGACGAAGATCGGCGCCTTGAACCGGAGCGCGAGCGCGACCGAATCGGACGGCCGGGCATCGATCTCGGTTTCCTTCCCGTCCGTTTCGAGGACGAGCCGGGCGAAGTACGTCGATTCCTGCAGGTCGTTGACGACCACGCGCCGGAGACGGGTGTTGAACATCTGGCAGATGATCTTGAGGAGGTCGTGCGTCATCGGCCGGGCACGGGGATTCCCCTCGAGCTCGTCCACGATCGCGGCCGCCTCGAAGTTGCCGATCCATATGGGCAGGAACCGGCGCTCGTCCAGGTCGGTCAGGATCATGACCGGCGTCTTGGACTCGGTGTCCATCGCGATCGTTTTGACCTTCATTTCGATCACGTCGTTCCTCCCAGCCTTGGCTTAGACGCGTCCTGCCTGGAGCGCGCCGTCATGCCACCTCTCACCGTGACTGTACCACCGCGGAGCGCCAGGTTCAACTGACCCCTACGCATCCTTGCCGTGGCACTTCTTGTACTTCTTCCCGCTCCCGCACGGACACGGATCGTTGCGCCCGACCTTGGGGGTCTCGCGGCGGATCGGCGTGCGAGGAGTCTCGTCGCCGCCGACCGCCTGCATCTGCTCCATCGACATGCCCATCCCCGGCGGGATGCCGGGCGGCAGGTCAGGCATGACTCCCGGCGGCGGTCCGCCGGAAGCGGCGAGCGGCTGAGGTGCGGAAATCGCGGGCCGCTCCTCGCGGCCCTCGTACGCGAACGGGCGCCGCACCTCCTCGGGCTGGTGGATCGACCGGATGTGGAAGAGGACCTCGAGGACCTTCTGCTTGATGGCGAGGTCCATCGCGGAGAACATCTGGAAGCCCTCGCGCTTGTACTCGACGAGCGGGTCCTTCTGGCCGTACGCGGCCATGCCGATGCCTTCCTTCAGCCGGTCCATGCTGTAGAGGTGGTTCTTCCACTCGGCGTCGATGATCGAGAGCGAGATCCCGCGCTCGATCTCGCGCATCTGCGCGTCGCCGAACGACCGCTCGCGCTCGCGGTAGAGGGCGGTGAGCTTCTCCTTGAGCATCGCGGCGGCGTCCTCGGGCCGGTGGCGCTCGAGCTCTTGCGCGGCCACCGCCAGTCCGAAGATCGTGCGGAGCCAGTCCGAGAACGACTGGGCCGCGCCCGCCTCGGGGTCGCCCCGCTTGGGCAGGTAGACGCCGGCCGCCTGGTCCACGAGCTCGGCAATGTCCTCGATGACGAGTCCCGAGATGTCCCCGCCCTCGAGGATCACCCTGCGCTTGGCGTAGATGACCTCGCGCTGCTTGTTCATCACGTCGTCGTACTCGAGCAGGTGCTTGCGGATCTCGAAGTTCCGGCCCTCGACCTGCTTCTGGGCGCGCTCGATGGCCTTGTTGACCCACGGGTGCTCGATCACCTCGCCTTCCTGCATTCCGAGCCGGGACATCCAGGTCTGGAGGCCCTCGCCGCCGAACAGGCGCATGAGGTCGTCCTCGAGGGCCAGGTAGTACCGGGACGCGCCGGGGTCGCCCTGCCTGCCGGCGCGGCCGCGGAGCTGGTTGTCGACGCGGCGGCTCTCGTTGCGTTCCGTGCCGAGGATGTAGAGGCCGCCGAGTTGGACGACCCCCTCTCCGAGCTTGATGTCGGTGCCGCGGCCGGCCATGTTCGTCGCGATCGTGACGCTCGCGCGCTGGCCCGCGGCGGCGATGATCGTCGCCTCTTTCTCGTGCTGCTTGGCGTTCAGCACCTGGTGGGGGACCCCCCGGCGCTTGAGCATCCCCGAGAGCTTCTCGTTCTTCTCGATCGAGGTGGTGCCGACGAGGACCGGCTGGCCGCGCTCGAACGAGCCCGAGATGTCCTCGATGATGGCGTCGTATTTCTCCTTCTGGGTCCGGAAGACCTGGTCGGGGTTGTCGGCGCGGACCATGGGCCGGTGGGTGGGGACCGACATCACCTCGAGCTTGTAGATCTCGCTGAATTCCTGGGCCTCGGTGGCCGCCGTTCCGGTCATTCCGGACAGCTTGTCGTACATGCGGAAGTAATTCTGGAAGGTGATGGTGGCGAGGGTCTGGTTCTCCTCCTCGATCCTAACCCCCTCCTTGGCCTCGATCGCCTGGTGGAGGCCGTCCGACCAGCGCCGTCCCGGCATCAGCCGCCCCGTGAACTCGTCCACGATCACGACCTTGCCTTCCTTGACGATGTAGTCGACTTCCTTCTTGTAGAGCGTGTGGGCGCGGAGGCCCTGGACGACGTGGTGCAGGACCTCGATGTTCCGCTCGTCGTAGAGGTTCTCGACCTTCAGGAGCTTCTCGGTGCTGAAGACGCCGTCCTCGGTGAGGGTGACGTTCCGGTGCTTCTCGTCCACCTTGTAGTCCGCCTCGACCTTGAGCCGTGGGATGATCCGGTCGATGCGGTAGTAGAGGTCCGTGGACTCCTCGGCCGGCCCGGAGATGATCAGGGGCGTGCGGGCCTCGTCGATGAGGATCGAGTCGACCTCGTCGACGATGGCGTAGTGCAGGC
>Ga0315281_10004781_pt1 | contig 19590 bp, 18 predicted proteins | sample YL17G07_0_MG_FD_204540 | JGI IMG/M metagenome (GOLD analysis project Ga0315281, IMG submission 204540) | Sediment microbial communities from Yellowstone Lake, YNP, Wyoming, USA - YL17G07_0 | ecosystem: Environmental > Aquatic > Freshwater > Lake > Sediment | place: USA: Wyoming | collected... | reverse complement strand
CTCGAGGACTCGCCCGGCGTGTTGACCAGAATCGAGGTCGTTGAGCCGCCGTACATCGCCCCGTAGTAGATCCCCGCCATCAGGATGATGGCTGAGGTTGGATTCATGCCAAAGGTGAGGGGGATCAGCAAAGCGACGCCCGTCATGGGGCCGATCCCCGGCAAGACGCCGATGACCGTCCCCAGAAAGACACCGATAAATGCCAAAAGCAGGTTGAACGGTGTTGCCGCAACGCCGAATCCTAGGGTCACGTTATGCCAAAAGGTCATGGTTGGCCTCCTATTTTACATCATAGACCAAGAAATTTGAGCGGGCCCGCAGGAAGCTGAACACGCAGGACGGTGGTGAAAATGTAATACAGCACAAAACTGGAAATGACTGCGATGATGCCATCGCGCACTAGGTGACGCCGGTCGAGGTAGAAGACACCCAGCATGAACACCACAAATGTGGAAATGGCATAGCCAAGGCGTTCGAAGACGAAGGCATAGAACGCCATCAAGACCAGTATGAAACCGATCCTTTTCAGGTTGACCTTGCCTTGGATCTTTTCGTCTGCGCCGATAATGACGGCTCGCTCTTCATCTTCCTTGACGCCGCCGCGGAGCTGCTGAAGGACATAGATCCCTGAAAGAATCAACATGCCGACCCCGATCCCTTTGGGAAAAAAGCCCGGCCCCATCTGCTGCTTGAGCGTCGGCATAGGAATGAGGAAGGCCCCCACGAAATAGGCAAGAGAGAAGGCAGCGACCACAAAGCTGGCAATACGTTCCTCCCGGTTCGCATTCATATGAATACTCCTGTAGTGATGGGGACCGGTAGCCCGGTCCCCAAATATCAATGGAAAGGAATCAGAAGAGCACGCTACTTGACAAAACCGAGCGTGACCATCAGCCCCTGATAGGATTTGTAGTCGTCCTCCAGGAAGTTGGCGAATTCCTTGGCATCAGCGTAGGCATCGACCCACTGGAGTTTCTCCAGGGATTCTTTCCAGGTTTTGGTGCCGGCCATCGTCTTCAGGGTCTTGGCCCACCACGCCTGGGCATCCGTGGACATGCCCGGTGAACCAAAGATGCCACGCCAGACCTCGTACGTGGTGTTGATACCCAGCTCCTTGACGGTCGGGATGTCTTTCATAAGCCCGCCACGTCGCGTGGCCGACGTGACCGCCAAGGCTCGCACCGTCCCCGCCTGGAGCTGCGGAACCATTTCTCCAATGCCACTGGAGACGAAAGCAACGTTGCCGCCCAGGAGGGCCGTTATGGCCTCGCCGGCATTGTTAAAGGCCACATAAACCAGGTCTTTCGGGTTTATACCCGCTGCATGGGCCACCTTGCACATCGCAAGATGGTCCATGGAACCTGGAGACGAGGCAACCGCGAACTTAACAGCAGTAGGGTTCTTTTTTAAGGCGGCCACCAGATCATTGAAGGTCTTGTATGGAGAATCCGCTTTGACTGTAAAGATCTGGTAATCGGTGATCAGCTTTGCCAGCGGGACCAACTCCTTGTAATCCTGCGTAAAGGTTTTGTTAATGGTGTTGATGATCAGGGGCGGAGAATAAACGATCAATTCGTAGTCATCCCCTTTCTTCTGGAAGATGTAAGCCAGACCGACCGCACCGCCACCGCCAACCTTGTTGATCACCGAGATGGGCTGCGGGTAGAGCTTCTCCACCTCAAGGCTTCGGTCGATGGTCCGGGCGAGCGTGTCCCACCCGCCTCCGGCCCCGGCAGGGGCGATGAGCTCGAGGGGCCGCGAGGGGTATTCGGCACCTTCGCTGAAGGTGACAAAAGCAATCGAGAGCAAGAAAACCAACGTGACCATTGTAAGAAGCTTCTTCATGTTCTTTTTCCTCCTTGAGTGATGAAATGAGTCGTCATCTTGACCTGATGCGACTATATGAAAAATAACGTCTCGTGTCAAGCGTCACACCCTTTAATCTTCTAAGGCTTAAGGTGGTCGATTCTGTTTCCGCTACCATCCCCACCCAACCTGAAGCCCCCGCTTAAAATGGCAGACGTGACTCAAGACCCGTCTCCTGCGCGAGCTTTGCGAGACTTACAAGAGTCTGCTCTGGCAGTTGCACTCCGTCCCGAAGGTGGCGCTTTTCATTGCGGAGCTCTATTTCACCGGGGTAAAAGATTTCGTCGAACCCTTTGGCGAGTGGTACAGATTTGAGTTCGGTAATCAACTTCTCCATGCGGGCATTGAACTCTGACAGCGGAAGGAAGGCCTCGATGTTCAGACAGATCATGAGATGGCCACAACCGCTGCGGTTCTCCGTCTGATACGGACCGTGGACCCCTGTGCCGAAAGCGCTTCCAGACAGAACGCCAGACAAGACGTCAAGCATCACTGAAATACCATAGCCTTTGTGCTCGCCCATGGGCAGGATGATCCCTGCCAGAGCTTCCACCGGGTCCGTGGTGGGTTCTCCGGCTGCGTTCATCGCCCATCCAGCAGGAATGGCCAGTCCTTTCTGTCTGGCTAGATAGATTTTGCCACGAGCGACCACCGTGTTGGCTATATCGAGAACCATGGGGTGATGACGTCCAGCAGGTGCGGCAACGGACCAAGGATTGTTGCCCACAGTTTTCTTGCAACCACCCCACGGGGCCATGGCCGGGCTGGCATTGGTCGTGAGCAGTGCGATGCATCCTTCCGGGGGTGCCATCCGTGTGAAGTAGGCCGCCGTGCCAAAGTGGTTGGAGTTCCGGACCGCCACAGCAGCGATGCCGTGAGCCTTAGAACGCATGATCGCCTCTCGGGCGGCTTGGGCAGCAAGTACCTGGCCCACGCCGTCGTGGCCATCCACAACTGCTACCGCACCGGCATCCACGATCCGTTCGGACTGAGTCTCGGCACGCATGACGCCTGCGCGGATTCGATCAACATACCAGCTCAGACGCATGACTCCATGGGATTGATGTCCCCAGAGGTCCGCCCGAACGAGACTCTCGGCGATCAGGTGGGCGTCGGAAGCGGGAACACCTAGCGATGAGAAGACCGCCGCGGCATACTCAACCAAAGGAGCGGCGGCAATGCATGGAGTATTCGTGGACAATAGAACCCTCGTTAGTTCTCTGGGTGTCGATTTTCTTTTTTTCGTTATGGTTCCGGAGTCAGGTGACTCCGTGCCATCGAGATCGTGATTTTCTTATGGACCGTTGTCCATTGTTCATTGTCCATGGATCATTTCATCAATACGACCTCAAACTGTCTCTGCTCTTTCGACCATATAAACGATGTCGTCCCACGGATGCCTGTAGAGGCCCGCCTTTAGCCTCTTCTGGTCGAAAATATGTCCGATGATCCCGATGGACCGGGCGATGACAAAGAGCGCGTTGATATATCCGATCTCAACCATCTCTTCAATCTCGCCAGGAGAGAAGGCACCGCAGGCGTTTAATAGATCCAGGAATGACACTCCAATACATCCATCCACGTTAAGGATGAGGGTGCTCTTCTTCTGGGTCGTCACCTTTTCCACTGCCATGGCATAGTCGAGGTACGTCGTCTTCGGGAAATGCTTCTTGGCGTAGTTCTTTAGAAGCTCCACCCGCTTGTCTGGATTGTCAAGGCTCTTGATCCGGTGACCAATGCCCGGGATGGTGATGCTAAGCCTTTTCATCTCGTCCACGAAGCTTTCAGGGGCCTGCCCTGCGTCACAGGCCTTCTTGAAATAACGGGCCGCATCATCGATGGCGCCCGCGAATCGAGGACCGATGGTCAGAAGGCCGGAGACCAGCGAGGAGACGACGTCCTTGCCCGCCCTAGCCGTCACAATGGCATTGTGCGCTCCGGACACCGCAGGGCCATGGTCTGCCGATATCTTAATGATCATCTCCATGAACTCGGTTGCCCATTTCGGAAGGAGCCTCTTGAACCAGAGAAGGCTGATGACTTCTCCGATCGTGTAACCCTTCTCGATAACCTCGCTGATCTGGATCCCCGCATAGGTCGGCTCATCTCCCCGGTCATCCGAGATCGTGCAGATGAACTCCGCATTTCGCCTCACCAGCCCTGCCTTCCTTGCAACCCTGTAGTCCACCGGGATGGGCGGAGGGGTTACTTCCGGGGCCGGCTTCACTTTGCCCTGGGCCACGAGTCGATCAAACGTCTCCTTGATCTTCTGGTCAAAGTCCTCAAAGGAATTGGGCACCACGGCTCCTGCCTCCTTCAAGGCTCTGTTTTTGGCATCCGCCGTCTCCTCGGAGCATCCTGCACGAGCTCCTGCGTGGCCGAACTGGACCTCCGCGGGGAAGACCTTGGAGCACGTGCCGATGTGCCAGGCGACCAGGGGTTTCGTAATCTTCTTTGTCTTGAGGGCTTCCACAACCGCGTATTCGTCCGTCCCTCCGACTTCTCCGAGCATGACGATCATCTTGATCTCGGGATTTGCCTCGTACCTCATGATGTGGTCGATGAAGGTGCTTCCGGGATAGCAGTCGCCACCAAGGGCGACCCCTTCATACACGCCATCGGTGTTGAGGGCGATGATGCTATTGAGTTCGTTGGAAAGGCCACCCGATTTGGACACATAGGCAACGTGTCCGGGCCGATAGAGCTTCGATTCGATGATATTATCCAGGGCGCCTGCCGTATTCCCGATCCTGAAGGCACCCGCGGCAATTCCACCCACCGTCGCCGGACCGATGATCCATTTCTTCTTCGCCTTTGCCAGGTGAGCCAGCTCCCTGGAATACTTCTCAGGAACGCCTTCGGCGATCACGGCCACGGTGCGAAGCGTCTCCGTTTCAAGGGCTTCCTTGGTGGTCGGATAGGCGGACCGGAAGGAAGCGAAGTTCACCATGACGTCCGCTTCCGGATGATTCTCCGCAGCCTGCTTCAGCGTCCGGTACATGGGAATGACAATTTCACTGCTCCCGAAGAAGCATCGATGCCACCCATCCCTCGTGGGATTGACGATGGCTGCCACACTCGGCTTCTCTCGCCTGCAGATGTAGTCGAAATCCAGCATCCTCTGGATGGCGTCTTCCTGCATCCCGTAAACGATCGCCAGCGTGTTTCTGTCAAACAGGATGTAATCTTTTCGTTCAGTCGGTTTCATCTCTCCTCCAGCGCCTTGCTCACAATCCGGGTCATGTGCATTTCAGGGCCATGGACTTCAATGGGAACGCCCAGGGTCTTCCCGAGATCTCTCATCCTGCGAAGCCCCTCCTCCCAGTTGGGTCCTCCTCTTCGGAGGTAGATCCTGGCGTTCACGGCCTTGAGCTTGTCCCTGTATTCCGTGAGGGCCTGGACCACCCCGGTCAGTGTGCTCGCTACATCCGTGAAGTTGGCAATGCCTCCGCCCACGATCAGAATTTTCGGCCTCCCTTCTGGATCCTTTTCCCGGGTGAAGAGGTCAAGAATGGTCTTGGCGTATTTGTAGGTAAACTCAGTGCTGGGGTTCCCGCTGTACTCTCCGTAGTTCGCAAGTTCGTGAGCAAATCCGAGATCGCAAATAGTGTCCGTATAAACAACGCTCGCACCACCACCAGCGTTCATGGTCCATACCCTTCCCTTGGGATTGAGAATGGTGAGCTTCAGAGAGGCTCCGGTGCCTGCGTCCAATTCCTTGATGAAAATCTCCTCGGGGGAGGGTTCTCGTCCGAAAGGTGGAGGGAAGGCGACATTGCCCCATTTCTTTCCGCACTCGAAAGAAGCCGTGTCATCCAGCCTTGCCTTCGTGTCCAATGGAACGACCTTGTTCCCAATCACAGCCAAAGGGTTGAATTCCAGAAAAGTGAAACAGAGGTCCGAATAGAACTTGTAAAGCCCCCGGATGAAGGTGACGAAGAAGTTCTTTTCCTGGCTCGAGAGACTAGAGGGCAGTTTCCCCGCCACATCCACGTCCCCGATGCTCACCCCCACGGGCAGGTGAATCGAGACCACCTTGTCCCAGTTTTCTTCGATGTCCACACCCCCGGAGGGAGAAAAAAAGACCGTTTCTCCTGTCCGGTCCGATTTGATGGCGAGGTAGTACTCAACGCGCTGGGGCAGGAAAGGCTCAATGACGAAATGGGTCAGCACGCCGCTGACCTTGCCGAGGGTAATCGGTTTACCCATGCGTTCGTGAATCCACTCCTTCACGGCTTTTAAATCTGCGTTCAAGAGAATGAGACCCTGTTTGCCCCTCTTCCCTATCAGCTGGTCAGGCTTTACAACGAGTTTCTCTTTCTCGAGCCATGGGTTCTCGCGCTTCAACTGGTCCCAGTCGGTACACGGTTCCACTTGCACGCTCTTTCCGGCAAAGACCATATCGTTGCCAAAATAGTCCTTCCAGAGCCGTTCCATGATCTTCTTCGCATCATATTCTCTTATTGCCCTTTGAGCCATTTACTGGACCTCCACCGAGCTGATACAAATCAGTAAAAAGCAAAAAGCATACCAGCCGTTGAGCCCCTGTCTCTTATTCTTAACGTACCGAAAACTAAAACAAATCAATAATATGGCTTGACAGTGTGTTTCATCTAAAGTAACATTACGTTTAAACAAAACGGAACGAAAAGGAAACGTGTATCATGGTCGAACAGATTTTCAAAGTCGGTTTTATCAATTCCAGTCAGCAATTCATTGACTACGCTCTTTCCGTTGCCTTGAAGCGTCCTGTTGAAGTGTCCACCTCTCTGGCAGGTCTGGACGCAGCCATCCCGCCGGGTAAGAGGATGGAAAAGGAAGGAGTGGAAGTCATCATCAGCCGTCGGGCCACCGCTTCACTGCTAAGAAAAAACCTTCAGGTTCCGGTCCTGTCAGTGCGCATCAATTCCTATGACATCCTCCGCAACATTTGGGACGCCAGCTTGATGGGGCGAAAGATCTTGCTGACGTCCTTCGAAGAAGAAACAATTGAGGATACGGACCTGCTCCAAAAGATCTTTGACGTAACGCTGGTGCCTGGTGTTTTCCGTGATTTTAGCAGTTTGGAAGCCGCGATTATCTGGGGGAAGAAACAGGGCTGTGAAGTCGTCATCGGCGGCGGCGGTTCGATGGCCCTGGCCCGAAAGCACGGGTTGCGAGGAGTGGAACTTCGGAGCAATGAGGATGCGATCCTCTCAGCCCTCGAGGATGCCATATCCGTTGCTAGGGCCAACCGTGAGGAACAGGAGAAGGCCCTGAGATACCGGACGATCATGGATGCGACCTCTGAGGGGATTGCCGCTGCGGATAAGGATGGCAGGATTACAGCCATCAATCGGCCGGCTGTAGATTTTCTGGGACTCCCCGAACAGATGATCGGCAGAGAATTCGCTGACTGCTTTCCTGGATCACATGTCCGAGAGGTCCTTGATTCAGGTCGCCCACTCTGGAACAAGTTGGAAAGGTTCGGGAATGAACAGTTTGTGGCGAGTTACATCCCCCTTCGGGTTGGAACCGAGATCGTCGGCGTCGTGATCACCTTCAGAGACATTTCCAATGTGGTTAGGGCTGAAAACGAGGTTCGCCGGTCCCTTGCGAAAGGCCTGAACGCCAAGTACAGCATCACGGACTTCATTCATCACCACCCGGCAATGCAGGAGGTTGTAGAGAAGATTAGAAAGTTCTCGCGGGCTGATACCACCGTTTTGATTACCGGCGAAACAGGGACGGGGAAGGAGATTCTGGCCCACAGCATTCACAGTCTTGGACCACGGCGAAAGGGCCCTTTCGTCTCCATCAACTGTGCCGCAGTCCCCGACCAGCTCCTGGAGAGCGAACTCTTTGGTTACGAGGAAGGGGCTTTCACCGGCTCGCGGCGTGGCGGGAAGTCTGGCCTCTTTGAGTTAGCTCACAATGGCACCATCTTTCTTGACGAGATTGGTGCGACCCCTTTGAGCCTTCAGAGCCGACTCCTAAGAGTCTTGCAGGAGCATGAAGTGATGCGCATTGGCGGCGACCGTCTAATTCCTGTGAACGTGCGCGTCATTGCGGCCACCCATCATGACCTGTGCCTTGAAGTTCAAAAAGGGCGTTTCCGGGAGGACCTCTATTTCCGTCTTGACGTGCTCACCGTCGATATCCCGCCACTCAGGGACCGGATAGACGACCTGCCAATCCTCGTGCAAGAGCTGATTCGCCGGTGCACCCGCAGCCCCAAGATGCAACCTCTGATCATTCCCAAGCCCTACCTCGCGAAGCTCATGGGGCTGACCTGGCCAGGCAATGTACGCCAGCTCCAGAACTTTGTTGAAAAGCTGGTCATTCTCTGCGAGGATGACTTTAAGATCGATGTTTTTGAGCAGCTTTATGCTGACTTGTGTAAGTACTCTCTTGTCAGGGACAGAGAGGTGGGTTTTGAAAGGCCCTGCGGAAAAGACTTCCTTCGTCAGAAGACTCTAAATGACGAAGTGAAATCAATTCGAAAAGCACTGGAGGAATCTGGATTCCGTAAAACAATCGCAGCCAAGAAGCTCGGGGTGAGTAGAACGACCCTCTGGCGGAAACTCAGGGAAATGGAATTGGGAACTCCACCCCCGAAGGACATGTAGACACCACGCTCGGGGCGAAACACGTAGCGACGCCATGGGCCTTAGAACGCATGATTGCCTCTCAAGCGGCTTGGGCAGCGAGTACCTGGCCCACGCCGTCATGGCCATCCACGACTGCTACCGCACCGGCATCCACGATCCGTTCGGACTGAGTCACCGCACGCATGACGCCCGCGCGGATTCGATCCACATACCAGCTCAGACGCATAACACCATGGGATTGATGCCCCTACAGATCGGCTCGTACCAGGCTGTCAGCAACCAACAGGGCGTCTAAATCGGGAACACCGACGGCAGTGAGGACGGCCGTTGTAAAATCGAACAACCGATGGGCGGCTAAAATCTTCTGGACCCGATTCACACCCATCACTCTTCCCTCCTTGCTCTATCGGTCGGCTGGTGGATCCTCGGGAAATGTCGGATGCTTTGGGGTCCATCCTCGGTTGTCCTGAGGTTCCTGTTCCCTCAGGGTGTAGGTGTGCGTCAATTGCTCCTGATCCATTTGAACCAACTGCTCTAAGACTCTCGTATATTTTCCCTTCTGGATGTCAGAGATCCTCTGGTAGACACCGTCCGGAATCACGAGCATGTGGCGACCGTAGATCCGCCGAGCCAGAAGAGCCACATTCGGCTGAGAAATCTCGGCAGGGCATTTCGACACACAGGCGCCACACATGATACACTGAAAGGAGAGTGTGGCTACGGTCTCAGTTTCCCCCCGAATGGCGTGGGCAATGTACTCCATCACTTGAATTTCCATCGGACAGACGCGGGTACAGGTGTTACACTGGAGACACCGATAGATTTCTGGATAGATCTTCCCCAAGATTCCAGATTGATTCTTAAGTTGTTCAAGGGCGTACGGCGCCCGATTCATGGGGACAAAGGGAGACTGAGTGATCTGCATCTCTGGCTCAGTCAGAGTCTGGCAAGCCAAAGCGACCTTGAGTTGATACTTCCCAGGAACGCGATATTCTGTGACACAGGCTCCACAGATACCACCCCGGCATCCGCAAGATCGGATGAACTGATAACCCGAATATTCCATGGCCTTCTGGATCGTCAGTCCTTTTGGCACTTCGTATTTTCTCCCAAAGATGAAAATCGAAATCGATTTCTTCTGTTGGCTTTCCATGCTCCCTCCTGCTGAGGGTTATTGGTTGATCCTTTGTCGTCTTACTGCAGAACCGCAGCACTGCAACACTGCAGCACTGCAGAAATCTCCTCTACAGATGGACACCCGTCAGCGCTTTCTCATAACGATAATCGGGAAGGAGGAGGGGAGCCTGAATTTGTTTCTTCAAGATTCCTGATTTCTCCAACTCCTTTTCATAATCCAGCACATGGCCTAAAGTGAGCTTTCCTACGCTAATATCTTTTGCCCGTTCCGCTGCAAGGATCCCCGCCCTCCGGCCAAAAACAAAAATATCCAGAAGAGAATTCCCTCCCAGACGGTTTCGTCCGTGAACTCCTCCGGAAACCTCTCCTGCGGCAAAGAGATTCTTGACCGTGGTCTCACCATGTTCGTCAACGAAAATCCCACCGTTCTGATAATGCTGCGTAGGATAAACGAGAATGGGTTCTTTGGTAATCTCGATGCCAAAGGTATGGAACCGATGAAAGAGATGGGGAAAGATGCGATGGATGGTGCCCTTGCCTTTGTTGATTTCCACGAGCGGCGTATCGAGCCAAACGCCCTGCATCCCTGTGGGGCTAGGCACTCCCTTTTTTCTTTTTCCAACTTCACGGATGGTCGCCGAGGAGGTGATGTCTCGTGTCTCGAGCTCGTTAATGAACCGCTGGCCTTCCCCATTGACCAGTTGGGCGCTCCAGCCGCGAAACGCTTCCGAGACGAGCAACCCCAGCAACTGTTCAGGATAAGCTGTTCCTGTGGGATGAAACTGTATGGCATCCATGAGGATGATCTTGGCTCCTGCCCGGTTGGCGATGACCAATCCATCCGCCGTTGCGCCGTAGTGGTTTGTGGTGGGAAAACCCTGAATGTGGAGACGACCAATTCCCCCCGTGGCCAGGATGACAATCTTCGATCGGATGACAAACTGCTCCCTCGTGTCCAGATTGACAAAGACCGCTCCCGCACACCTCCCTTGATCGTCCAGGACCAGTTCCACGGCAGGGGAGAATTCCATAATCTCAATGCCCTGGCTGTAGACTTCGTCCCTCATCACCCGCATGATCTCCATACCAGTGTAGTCTGCTGCAGAATGGACCCTACGGCGGCATTGACCCCCGGCAAACGAAGCCAGAAGCCCCCCTTGATCGTTTCGATCAAACATCACTCCCAGTCGAGCGAGCCATTCTAAGATCATGGGAGCGTCGGTCACCAGGGCGTGGACCAGATTCGGAAGATTATAAAATCCCCCTCCGCCCATGGTATCCAGATAGTGAAGGGCTGGAGAATCAAACTCTCCGACAGCCGCCTGGATGCCCCCTTCTGCCATGATCGTGTTCGAGTCTCCGAATCGGAGTTTCGTGGTGACCAGTGTCTTTGCCCCACGTTCAGCCGCAAACAGGGCTGCGGAGGCGCCCCCGCCCCCCCCTCCGATGATAAGAACATCTACATCCTCTTTTACCCGGGTGAGATCAATCTTTTCGGGTCGAATGGCATTCACCCCTTCAAACAGGTCAGCCAATTCATTCGGAACCCTTTCGCCACGATTGATGCCCACCTTGATTTCTCGACGGCCTCCCTCACGGAAATCTGGATGAAATTCGCGGAGCAATTCCTGGCGCTCCTTCAACGAAAGCATCGGAATCTCTTGTTGAGCACGAGACAACCGAGTCTCTTCAAGTTTTCTGATCGACGCCTGCATGCTCTCTGGATACACGGACATAGCGTTACCCAACCTAACAAACCTTGGTTGTATCATTTACCTTGGAGCAGGATACACTCTGCGGGAGATGTAGACGCGGCCTTCCATAATCTTCCGGGCTGTTCTTCCGACCGTGCAGCTAATCACCTGAAATTGGTCTCCTTCTCTTCGCGCCTCCACCTTCACATCCATCTGGCCGGACGGATGACCAATGATCACTGTTCTTTCCATGGGCCCTGATTCACCCACGACACCATGGACCACAGATCCTGGAATAACGGCAGCAATGGCCGCAGGAATACCTGCAGTGATGGCAAAGGTCTTGTGCATCTTTCCCATGGCCATCACTCGGGCGACGAGACTGATCTCGTTCTTCTTCATCTCCGTCCCTGTCATCGTTCTGTAATCCTGAGGAGGTCCCACAAAAGAGATCTTGGGAATCGATGGATTCAAAGGGATTCCCATCAACACGGCCACTTTCTCCCGGAGAGTTTCCAGTTTTTTCTTGGTGCCAACCTCCTGCTCGAACGGCACGGGGAGCTCAGTTCCCTGGAGCCCAAGGTCTGTGGCCCGAATAAAGGCCGTGGGGTTGCCTGCATCGACGATGGTCAAGGGAATCTCTTCTCCTGATTCAAGCGTCACGATATCGACGACCTTTCCGGTAGGCAAGAGCTTCCCTGTTGTCGCTCCTCCTGGGTCCATGAACGTAAGCTCAATCTTGGCTCCCGTTCCAGGAACTCCGTCGATGGCGTAGTCTCCATCGGATACCACCTTCCCTTTCTTGACGGGAACTCTGGAATAGATCATCTTCTGTGTGTTGGTGTTGAAGATCCTGACCGTCGTGAAGGGCTCCTCAGCCTTCACCAAGCCTTGGTCGATCGCATAAGGCCCCACGGCTGAGCTGATGTTTCCACAATTGGCCGAGTAATCCACAAAGGGTTTGTCAATTCCAACGGCTCCGAAAGTGTAATTCACGTCCCGCTCGGGTTCCTTCGACGGGCTGATGAGAGCCAATTTGCTTGTTAGGGAATCCGCTCCACCCAGACCATCGATCTGTCGAACGTCCGGACTTCCAAAAACAGCCAGAATAATTCGATCTCGCAATTCACGATCCTGGGGAAGATCTTCTTCCTTCAGAAAGATCCCCTTGCTCGTCCCTCCCCGCATGATCGTGCATTCAAATTTGGTTTTTCGTCGCATGGGTAACCTCCTGAACTCTTCCTTACTCTGGCTGGTGAATCCATTGACTCCCGTTCCGCCTTTTCACTTTATTGAATCTGACGATAAACTTGAACAAATCTCCACGGTACGAAGACTGAAACAATTCAATCGGCTTATGTTGCTTGCTGTACATGATCTTTTCGACGAACAGAATGGGTGATCCAGAAGCCACCTCCAATTTCTCCGCTACCTCTTGATCCGCAAACGAAGCCTCAATCGTCTGCACCGCTCCTGTAAACTCGACCTTCAAATCCCGTTCCAAGATTTCAAGAAGTCTTCTCCGGTAGAGATCCTTCTCGTTGACTCTTGCCCCAATCTCAACGGGCAGGTAGTTAATCGTGTACGTAAACGGCCGACCCCTCAAAAGCCGAACGCGTTTGATCTGCACCACTTCCTCGTCGTTCGTTTCTAACTGCAACTTCTCTTTGACGGGTTTGGGGGCGACCATTTTTGACAAAGTGGCCCATTTCGTAGTCACCTTCGACAGTTGAGTCGAAAACAGTTCATCCATAAAGCCGGTCGTTTCGAGACTAAAGCTATTGATCAAGTCCTCGTTACTTGTGACAAAGGTCCCCTCCCCTCTTCTGCTGTTCAAGAAACCTTCCTGGATCAACTGTGAAATGGCCTGGCGGACAGTCAGACGGCTTACGTTGAAGCGATCTGCAAGTTCATTCTCAGAGGGGATTTTGTTGCCAGGCCCAAACTCCTTATTGACAATCCAACCCTTGATGGTCTGTTTGATTTGATAATAGATGGGAAGAACCGTGGTCATTTTCTTTCAGGATCCTGATGATGCGCTGAACACCATGAGAGAAACCGGACAACCCCTCCGCAAACCCACGTATCAACTTGTATAGATTTGTAAACAACTTTAGTCAATTTGTCAAGCAAAACAGGCTCGTTGTCATGTTGATAAGATATGTGAACCTTCAGACAAGAAATGTGATGAGTTTCTGGGCGTTATTCAACTTCTCCAAAAGGTCAACCCGTCTTACGATGGCATCGATCCGACCAGCGCTTTTCCTTCCAGGAGGGTAACCGAGGCTTGACTTGCCTCTAAATCATTGTACCACATTCAGAGTTAGACGTATTGAACCCTAACCCGGCAGCGTCTCTTTGAGGGGAATTTGATTCTCATGAAGGTCTTCGAACCCCTCAGGGCTGATACGTCCAAGTTCCGAATGAACGGAAAACCTGTTATAATTTGTTTTAAATTGAGAAAGGGCATCGAGGAGGCTTTCGTTCATCTCTTCTTCTATTGAGCCTTGAGGGCGTAAGAACAAAAAAGCAAGTGTGGACTGGAAACAAAGAGGAGTTGGCGCCCGCCGCGCCACACGGATCATTCGATAGGTTAGGCCGGAGCACACAGGAAGGGGAGCGAGGTGTCTGGATCCTGTGGAAGACGATACGGATGTGCTATCGGGTCAGAGCGATGGATGCTTAAAGCGAACGGGATTAAAAACGTATTCCAAAATTCTTACAAATAAAACAAGGAGAGGAAGAGAACGCATGGAATTAACCCAAGAAGTAAAGGGCCGCATTCAGGATAAAAACGTTCAGCTTGTAGGTATTGCACCAGTTGAAAGGTTTGAAGGTGCCCCTGTGGGCCGTCATCCAAAGGATATTCTCCCCACATCAAGAAATGTGATTGTTGCAGCTGTTCATGTACTCGATTCTGTCTATGATCTTCCCTATACCCGTTATGAGTACACTAATCAGTTTTTCATACTCAATTCGAGACTGAATAGCATGGCCACCGATGTCTGTGAATTCCTTGAATCCAAAGGATATCGAAATATCCCCATACCAACAGCCTATCCACGTGTCAATAAGGACCTCTGCGGTTTATTGTCTCATCGCCATGCGGCTGTATTAGCTGGTATTGGAGAATTCGCCTTAAATAATATGTTGACGACCCCTCAATATGGATCGAGAGTGCGATTGGTTTCCATCGTGACTGAAGCGGAGCTTGACGCGGATGAACCTTATACAGAAAGCCTTTGTAAAAGAATGCTAGCAGAGTGTGGGAAAGCCTGTGTGCGGAACTGCCCGGTACAGGCCATCAGTGAAGAAGGGCTGGTAAATAAGGACTTGTGTCTAAGATATCAGGAGCAGATCATGCCATGGAGTGCCGCTGAGTTGCGTTGTGGAATGTGTGTGGGAATCTGCCCGATTGCGCAACGCAAATGGAAAATTCCTGCCGGAACACGATCCGAGGAAGTCAAAGAGATAAAGGAAATTTGGGCCGGAGCCAAGTGGACTAGCGCCAAAAAAAGATGACTTGGAGTACTGGAATTCAGCCTTAGAAGTAGTTACCGCTGGGGGATTGAAGTTGAACGCGGAGGATGGCCATTAACGGCTAAATAATCAGTATCAGTGTACTTAGCTTTGTCTTTAGCCTGCCTGAACTGGTTGATGCACAGAGCAAAATTTCCATCAGCGGCTCCATCAAATCAAACCATCATCTGCCAGGCTTCGGTATTGGCCTCCAGCCAGAATAATATGATCATGGACCTTAATGCCCAGGAGCCGACCTGCTTCGACCAGTTGCCTTGTGAGCCGTAGATCTTCCTCACTCGGAGTCGCATTGCCACTGGGGTGGTTATGGATGAGGATCACGCTCGACGTGGGTTCCAGAAGGGCCTCCCGAAATACCTCTCTAGGATGGACGACGCTGGCATCGAGCGTCCCTTCAGAAACGGTGACTTCCTTGATTAAACGATTCGCTCGGTTCAGGAGAAGGACCTTGAAGACTTCTTTTCTCAGATCTCTCATGAGGGGACGGTAATAACCAGCCACGTCCGCGGATCGTTTGAACGTTGGTTTTTCCGCTTGTCCTTGGAACTCTTGGGACTGAACACGCCTCACGAGCTCAAAGGCAGCAGAGAGCATGGCCGCCTTCGCAGACCCAATGCCTTTGATCTTCATCAACTCTGAGGGAGAACGAGCGAAAAGCTCCTGGAGCGACTCATACCGGTCCAGAAGCTGCCTGGCTACGTCAATGGCCGTTTTGTTTCTTGTTCCTTTCCCAATCAATATCCCCAGGAGCTCAGGCTCTGTGAGGGAGTCAGCCCCGTGTTGAAGCAGTCTTTCCCTCGGTCGTTCTTTTTTCGGCCACTTCTTGATTTGTTGAGAAGTCTCGATCATGGTTTTCTATGGAGAGGCTGAGACGGCTTCCTTTTTTCTGTCTCCTCCAGAGGTCACCGCCTTTGATTTCTTTCCAAACACTTTGGCAAGGAGGATACTCAACTCATAAAGTCCCATTAAAGGAAGAGCCATAAGGACCTGTGAGATGAGATCGGGCGGCGTCACCACGGCGGCGAAGATAAAGATTAGCAGGATGGCATATTTTCTTTGGCGAGCCAGCGTCCTTGCGTCCACCACACCGATTCTAGCCAGGAGCAAAAGAACCACAGGGAACTCGAATACCAACCCGAAAGCGAGCAAGAACTTAATGCTGAAGGAGAGATATTCCTTCACGCTTGGCATGGGTTTGATGAAATCGGTCGCGTAGCCCAGGAGGAACTTAAAGCCGACTGGCAGGGCCACAAAATACCCAAAAAAAATCCCAAGAGCGAAAAAGAAGGACCCGAGAAAGACAAAAGGAATGACGTATCTCTTCTCGTTCCGGTAGAGCCCGGGAGCCACAAAGGCCCAGATCTGATAAAGGACAAAGGGAGAAGCCAGGATCAGACCTCCGATAAAGCCAACTTTCATGTATGTAAAAAAGGCCTCTGCGACACTGGTGAAAATGAGCGAACCTCCGACGGGCATCACTTTCAGAAGGGGAGCAGCAAGGATATCGAAAAGAGGTTGTGAAAAGGAATAACAGAGGCCAAAACCAACGCCAATGGCGACAAAAGAGAGGATGAGCCGCGTCCTCAGCTCCTGAAGGTGGGACGTGAGGGGAAGCTTTTTCTCATCCATGCGAGGGAGAGCCTTCTGGTTCTTGCGAGGTCTGCTTTGTGTCTTCTACCTCTTTTGCTGCAGTTGGAATCGCTTCAGGGGAAGAAGACTCTGTAGAGGGAGAGGATCCCTCAGAAGGGGCAGCCTCATGGCCTTTCTCAGCAGGAACTGCTTCTACCGCATTGGAGGTCTCTTCAAGCAACGTGGAGAGATGGTTTCCTGAAATTGTTTGCTTGATCTCTTCGAGATCTCTCGTCTCGGCTTCAAAACTCTCTTTGACTTCTTCCGTAGCCTTTCTGAATTCCCTCATGGCACGGCCAAAGGCCCTGGCCAATTCGGGAAGTTTGTTGGGCCCGAAAACGATGAGCGCGATCGCCACGATGATCAACAACTCCGGTAATCCGATGTTGAACACAGGACCTCCTACACATGCTTTATACCATAATTATTTCGGCTATTTCAACGGTGGGATGGAGGCGGTTTCAAAGTACCTGAATTGGTCGGGAAATGGAAATCCAGGGTCCGAAGACTTTGTTACGGATCAGCCGACATCCGATTGCGACCTTTCACGAGCATTCAGCATCCGGCATCAAATCTGGCTCCATAACTAATACTTTATGACTAATGCCTAACACCAGGCAATAAACGTGTCCCTGTGGTCAGTCCACCTCAACCAACCGGCACGCGGGTGCGCCGCCTCAATGCCCGCAGGCCCTTCAGCAGGACCCCCCCTACCGCCGCCAGCAACCCGGCCCCCCAGATCACCTTTGAGATGGGGCTAGCCAAGAATATGGCTAGGTCTCCCCTGCTAAGGAACAACGCCGTGCGGAAGTACCTTTCGATCATAGGTCCCAGCACGATCGCCAGGATCAGCGGCGCCAGATCGAACTTCAGCTTGCGCAGGAAGTAGCCCAGCACCCCGAATCCTGTCAGCACCCACAGGTCGAAGATGGTGTTGCGCACCGAGTAGGAGCCGATCAATGCATAGAGCACGATGCACGGTAGCAGCACTTGTAGCGGGATGCGGAGTATGCTGACCCAGACGCCAACCAGCGGCAGGTTGAGGATCAGCAGGGCAACGTTGCCGATGTACATGCTGGAGATGACGCCCCAGAAGATCTCCGGGTGCTGTATGACGAGGAGCGGGCCAGGCTGGATGCCATGGATCATCATGGCTGCCATCAGCAGCGCCATGATAGCTGAGAAGGGAAGGCCGAGAGAGAGAAGGGGCACGAACTGGGCGGTTGCCGCCGCATTGTTGGCCGCCTCCGGCCCCGCGACCCCCTCGATGGCCCCTTTGCCAAACTCATCTTTATGCCGCGATACCGCCTTCTCCAGCCGGTAGGAAGCGAAGGTGGAGAGGACGTTCATCGGACCCGGCAGGAAACCCATCACGAACCCCAGTCCTGACCCCCGTCCCCAGGCGGGCAGTGTTCGCCGCCACTCCTCCCGGGTAGGCAATAGCTCACGGAGCTTGACGGCCTTGGCCCGCGGCACCCCAACCAAGTCCTCCACGACGAACAGGACCTCGGAAATGCCGAAAAGGCCAACCGCCACCGGCACTATCTCCACGCCATGGGAGAGCTCGAGGATACCAAACGTGAAGCGGTTGATGGCGGTGATTTGCTCCATTCCCATGGTGGCCAGCAGGAGGCCAAGGGAGGTCACGAACAGCGCCCTGGCGAAGGATCCGCTGCTGATCCGGGAAAGCACCACCAGCCCTACGAAAGTTAGAGCGAAAAACTCAGCAGGCCCGAAGGAGAGGGCAAAGTTAGAGAGCATCGGTGCGAAGAGCACCACCCCGACGACGCTGAGCGTGCCCGCGACGAAGGAGCCGAGGGCCATCACCGTCAGCGCCGCTCCAGCCCGTCCCTTCTTCGCCATCTGGTAGCCATCGAGGCAGGTTACGATCGAAGCAGTTTCCCCGGGGATGTTGAGCAGAACGGAGGTAGTGGAGCCCCCGTACATGCAGCCGTAGAAGATGCCGGACAGGGCAATGAGTCCGGTGACGGGGGATATGGAGTAGGTAAGAGGGAGAACCAGCGCGACCCCGGCCACGGGCCCCAACCCTGGCAACACCCCAATGACCGTGCCCAGTAGTGCCCCCACCATGCCGGCGACCAGGTTGATGGGCTGCATGGCTACCGACAGACCAAACAGCATTCCATCCAACGGGTCCATTCGGCCCCTTCCCTCACCACAGCACACCCTTCGGCAACGGCACGCCGAGGATCGAGACAAACACGCCGTAGGCCGACAGCGAGATTGCGAGCCCGATAACGACGGTTCGAACCCAAGACCCAGGCTTGATTAGATGTACGAGAGCGACGGACAGGAGAACGCTGCCTATCAGATGACCCACCAGGTACGCTACCACCACATACCCAACCAGGCTCGCGACGACGCCCAGCAACCGGTACAAGCCGCCGCCGCTCGGAAGACCCAACGGGCCTTCCTCGGAGTCTAGGGACCTCATATCCTCAAAGAGGATCACGAGGCTCGATACCAGCATGAGTACTGCTACGATCAGGGGGAAAACCGCCGCCCCGGGCTGGCTCATTTTGCCCATCGGAAGCGTGATCCACGCCTGCAGACCATAGCCAAGTGACAGGAGAAGTCCGACGAGGCCTGCGATCAGCCGGCCTCGTCGGACGCTGTTGATTTGGCCGTTACTTCGCAACTTCAATCTTCAGCTCCCGAATGAGCATCTCGTAGGTGGCACTCCACTCGTTCAGCTCTTTGGTTAGATCGGCCAGCCCCACCGGATCCACTACGAAGCCGTTCTCGTTGGCGAAGTCCTCCCACTTCTTGCCTTTCACCACTTCCAGGAACACCTTGTGGTAGGTCTTCAGCGCTCCCTCGTCCAGCCCTTTGGGGCCCATGACGAAGTACGAGAGGGGGTGAGTGACATTGTACCCCAATTCCACGGTGGACGGGACATCGGGGAAGAGAGCGTTGCGGCCTTTTTGGAACACCGTCAGACAGCGCAACTTCCCGGCCTTCACCTGGGGTGCGATGTTCAGGGGAGTGGATACGAACGCATTAACATGCCCGCCCATCGCCGCGACGAGCGCCTCGCCGCCGCCGCTGAAGGGCACCATGTTGAACTTCACACCTGTCTTAAGCATCAGCTCATGGACGGGCAGATCTGAGGC